>VYLE01000401.1_pt1 | contig 34931 bp, 21 predicted proteins | sample 5114391 | NCBI WGS metagenome assembly VYLE01 (sample SAMN12291771, study PRJNA351875) | freshwater metagenome | isolation source: freshwater lake | place: USA: Michigan, Kent Lake | collected 2013-08-15
TCTATCGCGACACCGGCCCCGATCGCCGTGACAGTCGCATCAAGCAGGTGGCCTCGGCCCGGTTTGGCGTGACCACCGAATACCTCGTGCGTGCCGAAGAGATCGAGATCAAGATCGTGCAGGGGGCCAAGCCCGGCGAAGGCGGCCAGCTGCCGGGGCACAAGGTCACGGCCCTCATCGCGCGCTTGCGCCACAGCACCCCGGGGGTCGGCCTCATCTCGCCGCCGCCGCATCACGACATCTACAGCATTGAGGATCTCGCCCAGCTGGTGCACGACCTCAAGACCGTCAACCCCCGCGCGCGCGTGGGGGTGAAGCTCGTCGCGGAGAGTGGCGTGGGCACGGTGGCGGCCGGTGTGGCCAAGGCCTTTGCCGACTACGTGCTCATCGCGGGGCACAACGGCGGCACCGGCGCGAGTCCGCTCTCGAGCATCAAGCACGCGGGCTCGCCGTGGGAGTTGGGGCTGGCCGAAGCGCAGCAGGTGCTGGTGGCCAACGGCCTGCGGCACCGTGTGGAGGTGCGGGTCGACGGCGGGCTCAAGACGGCCCGTGACGTGATCATTGCCGCACTCCTGGGCGCGGAGTCGTACGGATTCGGCACCGCGCCGCTGGTGGCCATGGGCTGCGACATGGCGCGTCAGTGCCATCTCAATACCTGCCCCACCGGCATCGCCACGCAGCGTGAAGACCTGCGCGCCAAATTCCGGGGCACGCCCGAGCAGGTCATCGCGTATTTCTCCCGCATCGCGGAGGATGTGCGCACTGAGCTGGCGCTGCTGGGGGCGCCCGCGCTGTCGGAGATCATCGGCCAGGTCGAACGGCTGCAGCGCGCGGAGCGTCCCGAACTGCCGCGCTCGACCATGCTCGACCTGTCACTGGTGCTGGGCTCACCCCGTCGTGCCGACGAGGCGCGCGTGCGCACGACGGAGCGCAACGTGCGTCCGGGCACGTTGGAGCTGGACGAGCGTATCCTCGCCGATCTGGGCGACGGCCTCGCGGCCGGCGCCCCCTTCCGCGGCAGTTACGACATTCGCAACCACCACCTCACGGTGGGGGCACGAGTGTCGGGGGCGTTGGCCGAGCGGTTCGGCGACGCAGGGCTGCCGCCAGGTACGGTCCACCTCGCGTTTCAGGGGAGCGCCGGACAGAGCTTCGGGGCGTTCGGCATGCGGGGCATGCGCTTCGAGCTCGAGGGCGAAGCCAACGACTACGTGGGCAAGGGGCTCAACGGCGCGGAGATTACCGTGCGCCCCTTCCGCAATGCACGCTATCGGGGCGCCAGCCATCTCAACATGATCCTTGGCAATACCGTGCTGTACGGCGCGACCGATGGCGTGCTTTGCGCCGCCGGTCAGGCGGGCGATCGGTTTGCAGTGCGTAATTCCGGAGCCTGCGCCGTGGTGGAAGGGGTGGGCAACCACGCGTGCGAGTACATGACGGGTGGCGTGGTCACGGTGTTGGGGCGCGCCGGGCGCAACTTCGGCGCGGGGATGTCCAACGGGGTGGCCTACGTGTTCGACGAGTCGGAGACGTTCGCGAGCCGACTGAATCACGAGATGGTGCTGCTGGCCGAACTGGATGGCGACGACACGCTGCTGGTCACGCAGCTGCTGCGGTTGCACATCGCGCGCACGGGCAGTGCCCGCGCCCGTTGGATTCTGGACGATTGGGAGCACCAGCATGGACGCTGGCGCAAGGTGAAGCCGCGCGGGGCCGGTGAACATGTGGCGCGAGTTCGCGAAACATGGCTGGCGCGCATTGCCGCCCTCAGCGGCGAGCACGCCGTACCGGTGTAGCCGCGCTCTCGCGCCGCGCTCGCGGCGGTCAGCTCCCCTGCAGGGCAACGGTGGCGCGCTCGCGCACGACGGCATGTTCGTCGGCAGCGAGCGCGCGCAGCGTATTGTCTGCCGCCGGACGATGGCCCGCGGCCAGAGCGCCAATGGCGGCAAGGCGCAGCTGCAGGTCGTCGAGGGAGCGCGACGTGTTGGTGGCATACTCCACCAGCTTCCGTCGCGCTCGTGGCGTATGCACATGGCAGAGCGCCGTGATGATCTCCAGCTGGTACTCGAACGCACTCTCCTCCCGTACCGCCAGCATCATGCGATCGGCGAGCGGGTCGGCGTCGGGGGCGGCGCATACGATGGAGAGCGCACGGTTGCGCACGTCGGGCGCGCTGTCGGAGAGGACCGATTCGAGGCGGGCCGTGGCCGCCGCGCCGCCAATCTGCCCCAGCGCCACCACCGCGGCCACGCGCACGCGCGTATCGGTGTGCTGCAGCAGGCGGGCCAGGTCGGGAATGGCCGCCTGGTTGCGCGACTCCCCAAGCAAGCCGGCAGCATTGCGGGCCACGTACCACGTGGGGTCGTGCGCGTACTGCCGCGCGACCACCAGCGTGGCCGGCAGTGAGGCCGCCACGTCGTAGAGAAAGCGTCGGTCCACCAGCTCGGTGGCCGCAATGAGCTGTTCGAACACGGCAAGGGCGCCCGGCAGTCCGGCCCGGACGAGCAGCCGATGCACGGTGTCGTGGCTGTCGGGGGAATCGAGCAGGCGCTCGACGAGCAGTTGCAGCGCATGGGGGGTGGCCATCTGCTCGAACAGCGCGGCATCGCCAACGGCGCTGAGCTGCAGGTAGACGGCCGTGCCATCGCCGCGCTCAACGGCCTGCGCGAGGAGTGCTTCGCGCTCGGCCGGCGACGGTCCCGTTGGCGCGGCCGATGGCGATGCCGGTGCCGACGCACCGGGATGGGCAGGCATGCCCTCCGCGGCGATCCCGGAATCGTCATCGCCGAGGGTGTCCGAGGTGCCACCCTGGTACGGCGCGGCATCGGTCAGGTCGCGCATGCCAGCCGGTGTCGGGCGCAGCACCCGCCCGGGAACGCGGAGCCGAATGTTCCAGATGCCCATGGCATCGGCACTCGCGAGAATGGCCCCGTGCACGGCGGACGGTGTGCCAATGAGCAGCCCACCCAGCTTGAGAAACTCGGCCTCCGTCACGGTGGACGCGATGTCGATGCCCACGATGCCGTGGCGATCGATGAGGTCCCGCAGAAAGGCCGCACCGTGGGCCGTGGCGTCAAACGCCGCGGCCTCATCGAGCGCCTCGAGGTCGATGGTGACACTCCCCACCTGGGCCAGCGTGCTCAGGCGCTGCACGCTGCCCAGCATGTCGGTCGTGGGCGCGCGCTCACGCAACTGCTTGAGGAGCAGCGCGAGTGCGGCGACATACACGATCTCGAGGCGCAGGTGACGCTCCGGTGATTCAAGTCCTCCCCAAGGTAGAGCACCCGGGGCGACTCAGCCAGCGTCAGATCGGCGCGTCGAAGTAGAGGTCCAGACGCCAGCCCCTGCTGGGGTAGAGCCCCCGCGCGATGTCGAAGCGCATGAGACCATCGAGCAGGCCGAAGCCGATGCCCGCCCCCCGCTGCGGCTGGACCTGCCCGAAGGTCCTTCGACTGCCGGCCCATCCCACGTCGAAGAAGGCGACTGGCCGGAATGCGCCACCCCGGGTGCCCACTTCGGCGCGGCTGAACCAGAAGGCATCGCCCGTTTGCGTTCCCGGCAGCTGCCCGCGCACCGTGCGCAGTCCGCCCACGGCGTACCCGCGCTGGAAGGGCACCCGCCCCATGGAACTGCCGATCGCCCCGGTGAGGGCCGCAGCCGCGCGACCGAACAGCGGACGGGAGATGGTGCTCTCGAACGACCCGCGGGCGTATTCGAAGGTGCCCGTTGCGGCCTCGGCGCGCGTGATGCCGACGAGCCGCACGCCGCCCGGCCGGTCGAGGAACGCCCGCGACCATGTGGCGCTCACGCCGGCGAAATCCCCCGGCTCCGCCTGCAGGAAGCCGGCGAAGCGCCGCCCATTCAAGGCACGGGCCAGCGAGAACGTGTTCACCACGTCGCTGTCGCCGGCCGTCCATTGACGTTCGACGAACAGCCGATACTCCAGCGCCCCTCGGCGCTGCTCGCGACGATCGCCCAGCTCGACGCCATAGGTGCGATAGTAGAACCCTTCATCGCGACCGTACAGGAACGCGGGGAGCGACGGCCCCAGCGTCAGCGCTCCGGCCCACTCGGGATTCATGGCCGCCAGACGATGGTACACGGTGGCCGACACGGTGCGCGCGCCGTTGCTCCGGATGAGCGCGAGTTCGCCGTTGGCATGGAGATCGGCGTGACCGATGCGGCCAACTCCTCGCATGGTGTAACCGGCCCCCAGTACCTGCTTCACCTCCACGCCGGCGGACAACCCTTCCACCCGGTTGTAGCGGAAGAGGTCGCTGCCGGTGCGAATGGTGGGGAGTTGCGGGGCGAACGGTACCTGCAGCGACATGCTGAGGGCGTTGGCCAGCTGCTCGGCGCTGCGCAGGTCGAACAGCTCCTCATCGCTGGCGGTGGCAGCTGGAAGCGCCGGGGACTTGTCCAGCGATGCCATGTTGCAGGGCATGTCGTAGGCGACACGCAGCGTACCTTCGAAACGCTCTTCGACCTTGGTCCAGGTGCTGTCCGTGCGGCACTGCGTGACCTTGCCGGGGCCGTATCGGCGCCGCTCCAACGAATCGCGCCGCGCCGAGTCGAGTGGGACGCCCCGCTTGCCACCGGATGACACGGTGACCTCCACCCCGTTGTCGAGGTCAACGTCAGTCGAGTCTCCCCCCGGTCCGGCGTCAAATCGATTACGCGCGGGCGGCACCGGCGCCAGGGTGAAGTCCCCGTCCACATCCTCGTACGAGAACTTCTCGTCGAGTCGGACGGGGATGCGCATGAACATGATGTCGGCGCTGGCCGTGGCGCTGTGGGCACGTGGCAGCCAGAACTTGCCCTTGTACAGCGCGTACTCCACGGTGATGGCATCCAGCTTGGCACGCATAGGGCGCATGGTGGCCGTCACCCAGCCAGGCACGTTGTCGTCTTCACCCTCGTCCGACGACGCCGCCGTGCCCACCTGCACGGCCCCGCCGAACAGGGAGGTCTCGCGCGTGGCCTGGACGCGCTGCAGGCTGTCCTTCACATAGAGCGCGCGCGGCAGGCGGGCCCGCAGCACCGAATCACGAACCGGTGCCAGCGTGGCGTTCTCGGCGACATCGCGCTTTGCCTCGTCGCCGGCAATGCCCCAGATGTCGAGCTCGGTCGACAATCGGTAGGCGGCGCGCACGAGCTGGCCGCCGTCGCGGTCAAACCAGAACGACCCCACGAAGGTACGCCAGTCGGGGGTGCGGGCCGCGATGCGCAGCTCGCGCAGCTTGATCACTCGGCCGTCGGGGAGCGTGATACTGGCGGAGTCACCGGTATCGTACCGGTACCAGCGCTCGGCACCGCGCGCGAGCGGGTGGATGATGTTGCGGTCGTCCACCTCGGTCTTCACCTGACCGAAATCGGACGACGGAAACCAGAGCTGCTCCCTGCCGGGGAAATAGGGGATGCTCACGGCCGACACGAAGTCGCCATCCACGTCGCTGGCCAACGGCACGGTCAGGCGTGAGCCCACCGGGCGCACGCGCACGCCCACGTCACGGCGCCACGCAATCTCGGCCACGTTGTCGCCGCGGAAGAGCAGCTTTTCCAGCCCCAGGCGGCGTGCTCCCATGTGTACCGACATGCGCTGGGTGGTGGTGGCGCGATAGGCCTTGAGCGCGCTGTCCTGCCGCTCGCGGGCGTCGCGCGCCCGCTCCAGCACGGCCCGGGCCTCGGGACTGCCGAAGGCGGTTGCGCTTGCGTCGTCGGTGAGGCGTGCCCGGGTAGCACTGTCACCACCAAGCCGGCGGCGATTGATGGATCGCGCCTCGCGGTCGGCCTCGCGCACAGCCTGCCGCTCTTTGGTGGAGAGGGTATCGCGCGAGCGCTGGCTGCTGTCACGCGCCGCGGGACGGGAGGGCGCCCCCTGCGCCGGCAGGACGAGCGGGGACGTCATCAGCGCGAGCAGCAAACTGGGGAGCGAAAGGTGGCGCATGGATACGAGATTCGAGGCTGAACGCGCCCCCGGATGGGGGTGCTTCCGGCCCCTACGCAAGACCGGGACGAGCGGTTTCCGCGCATGAACCGTAACTTCGAGAAGTTGGACCCCGCCTCGATGCCTTTCGTTTCAGGAGACTCAACGTGCGCTTTTGCGAGCAACTGGTTCGTTCGTCCCGACAGCACGCGGCCGTGGCCGCGCTCTGCACTCTTGCCGCGCTGTCGGCACTACCGGGCACCGCTACCGCGCAGGAGCCGCCGCCCGCTCCCGCCACCGTGCAGGTGGCCGCGGCCGACCCTCGCTTGGCCAAGCTCAAGGAGGAAGCGCTGCAGATGGTGCAGGGGCGCGCCAAGCAGGTGCAGGAAATCGTGGACATGCTCTTCTCCTTTCAGGAACTCGGGTTCCAGGAATGGGAGTCGCAGAAGTACCTGACCACGCTGCTCGAGAAGGAAGGCTTCAAGATCGAGAAGGGGGTCGCCGGCATTCCCACGGCGTGGACCGCCAAATGGAGCTACGGCACCGGCAAGCCGGAGATTTCGCTAGGCTCCGACGTGGACGGCATCCCCCAGGCCAGCAACAAGCCCGGGGTGGGCTACAAGGACCCCATGGTCGTGCAGGGCCCCGGCCACGGTGAAGGGCACAACGCGGGGCAGGCGCTCAATGTGGTGGCCGCGATCGTGGTGAAGCAGCTCATGCAGCGTGACAAGATCAACGGCACCCTGCTGCTCTGGCCGGGCATTGCCGAGGAGCAGATGGCGGGCAAGGCGTTCCTCGTGCGCGCCGGCATCTTCAAGAACACCGACGTCACGCTGTTCACGCATGTGAGCAACGACCTCGGCGTGCAGTGGGGTGCGAGCGGATCGAGCGCCCTCATCTCGGCCGAGTTCCGCTTCACGGGGTCCAGTGCGCATGCGGCCGGCGCGCCCTGGCGCGGGCAGTCGGCGCTCGACGCCGTGATGCTCATGGCGCAGGGGTGGGAATACCGGCGCGAACATCTGCGCCTGCAGCAGCGCTCACACTACGTGATCAAGGATGGCGGCGATCAGCCCAACGTGGTGCCCAGCACCGCCAGCATCTGGTTCTACTTCCGCGAGCAGGATTACCCGCGCACGATGGAGCTGTTCGACACCGGCAAGCGCATCGCGCAGGGCGCCGCGATGATGACCGACACCAAGCTCGATACGGTCATGATCCTTGGGTCCGGCTGGTCGGCGCACTTCAGCAAGCCGGTTGCCGAAGCCATGCACCAGAACATCCAGACGGTGGGGATGCCGGTGTGGGACGACAAGGACCAGACGCTGGCCAAGGGGATCCAGCGTGAATTGGGCCAGCCGGACTTCGGCCTGTCGAGCGAAGTGAACAAGCAGCTGCGCGGCTCGGAGACGCCGCAGAACTGGATGGGCGGTGGCTCCGACGACATCGGCGACATTGCCTGGAACGTGCCCACCGTCACGCTGCGCTTCCCGTCCAACATTCCGTCGCTGCCGGGGCACAACTGGGCAAACGCCATCTCCATGGCCACGCCCATTGCGCACAAGGGGGCGCTGGCTGGTGCCAAGGTGCAGGCGCTCACGCTGCTCGACATCCTGCTCACGCCGAAGGTGGTGACGGACGCGTGGGACTACTTCAAGAACGTGCAGACCAAGACGGTGAAGTACCAGCCGTTCATCCGCCCGTCGGACCAGCCCCCCATCTGGCTCAACGCCGACATCATGGCGAAGTACAAGCCGCAGCTGCAGAAGTTCTACTACGATCCCTCGAAGTACAAAACGTATCTCGAGCAGTTGGGGATCGAGTATCCCACGGTGCGTCCCATCGAAGCGAAGCCCAAGGGCAACAACTGATGCGCCGGTTCACACGGCCTGCCACCGCCGCCGCCACGGTCGCCCTGCTGCTGTTGCTCCCGCTGCAGTCGGCGGCGGCGCAGCAGCCCCCGTTCAGCGCGGCCCTGCAGGCGGAGATCGATCGCCGCACCACCGCCATTGCCGAGAAGGTCACGGCGTGGCGGCACGACATTCACCAGCACCCCGAGCTTGGGTATCAGGAGAAGCGCACGGCGGCGCTGGTGGCCGCGCACCTCAAGTCGCTGGGCATGGAGGTGCAGGAGAACGTAGGCGGGATTCCCGGTGTTGTGGGCATCCTCAAGGGTGGCAAGCCTGGCCCTACGGTGGCGCTGCGCGCCGACATGGATGCGCTGCCGGTCACCGAACAGGTGGACGTGCCGTACAAGAGCATGGTGCGCACGGTGTACAACGGCGTCGAGACGGGCGTCATGCATGCCTGTGGCCACGACATGCACACGGCCATGCTCATGGGGACGGCGGAAGTCCTCGCCGGTCTTCGGGCGCAGCTGCCGGGCACCGTGAAGTTCCTCTTCCAGCCCGCCGAGGAGGTCCCGCCACGCGGTGGCGCCCAGCCCATGATCGAGGCGGGCGTGATGAACGGCGTCGATGGCGTCTTCGGGCTGCACGTGGGGCCGGGGCCGTTGGGAGCCATGAGCTTCCGCAGCGGGTCAATCAGCGCCGCCTCCGACAGCTGGAAGATCATCGTGCGCGGCAAGCAGGGACATGGTGCGTTTCCCTCCACCACCGTTGATCCGATCGTGGTGAGCGCCGAGATCGTGTCGGCGCTGCAAACCATTGTGTCACGTTCGCTCGACCTCACGGCCGGTCCAGCGGTCGTGACCGTGGGGGCCATTCACGGTGGCCTGCGCGAGAACATCATCCCCGATTCCGTGTGGATGATCGGCACCATCCGCACCTTCGATCCCAAGGCCCGGGAGCTGGTGGGGCAGCGCATGAAGCAGCTGGCGCAGAACATCGCCGTCGCGCACGGCGCCACCGCGCAGGTCGATGTGGTGCTGGGCTACGGCAGCACGATCAACAACACCGCCATGGTGTCGCGGTTTTCGGAAACGCTCAAGCGCGTGGGCACCACAGCCGGTGTCTTCGAGAACAAGTCGGGAAGCATGGCCGGCGAGGACTTCTCACGGTTCGCCGAGAAGGCGCCCGGGTTCTTCTTCAACCTGTCGGTTACCCCACCGTCGGTGGACCTGTTCGGCGTGGCGAGCAACCATTCCCCGCTCTTCCAGGGCGACGACAAGGCGCTGCCCGTTGGCGTGCGCGCCATGAGCACGCTGGCCGTGGAGTTTCTGGTGACGGGGGGAGTACCCCGCATCCCCTGACCAAGGGCGCGGATGTCGGATGCGTTCGGATGTCGGAGGGGTCGGAGGTCAGACCGATGCCCGAAGTCGGAAGTGGGACGGTGGTCCGAAATCGGAAGTCGGCGGTGTTTGGGCTACCTACGCCCGCGAGTCATCGTTGGGGCCTCGCGGGTAGCGCATCCCACCTCGGACCTCCGACCGCAGTCCCGACGCCAATTGCCGGTATCCATCCGACCTCCGACATCCGATGAATCCGGGTGGTTCCCGCTAAGTTGACGCATGTCCACGCCGCCACTGACCGGGGATCTGTCCCCCGATGAATTTCGCGCGGCGGCGCACGCCGCCGTCGACTGGATCGCCGAGTATCTGGAGCACAGCGGCCAGTATCCCGTGCGCAGCCGGGTGCGTCCTGGCGACATTCGCGACGCGCTTTCTGCGTCGCCCCCGACACTCGGGGAGCCACTCGATGCCATGCTGCAGGATTTCGTCAGCACCATCGTGCCGGGCATCACCCACTGGAATCACCCGGCATTCTTCGCCTACTTCGCCAATTCGGCATCGTATCCCGGCATTCTCGGCGAGTTGCTCACGGCAGGGCTCAATGCCAACGGCATGTTGTGGGTCACCAGTCCGGCGGTCACCGAGCTCGAAGAAGTGACGCTCGACTGGCTGCGGCAGCTCATGGGACTTGGCGACGGATGGTTCGGCCAGATCACCGATACGGCGAGCATCAGTACGTTCTACGCGCTCGCTGCGGCGCGTGAGCGTGCGGGGCTCGACATCCGTACCAAGGGCATGGCGGCGCGCACCGATCTCCCCCGCCTTCGTGTGTATTGCAGCGAACATGCGCACTCATCCATCGACAAAGCGGTGATTGCCCTTGGACTTGGCCACGAGAACCTGGTGAAGATTCCGGCCGACGAGCAGTTCCGGCTTCGGCCGGACGCGCTCGCGGCTGCGATGGCCGCTGATGTGGCGGCTGGTTTTGTGCCGCTGGCGGTCGTCCCGTGCGTGGGGACCACCAGCACCACGAGCATCGATCCGGTCGTCGAAGTCGTGCGTATTGCCCGCGAGCACCGGTGCTGGGTTCACGTGGACGCGGCGTATGGCGGCGTAGCGGCCATTGTCCCCGAGTTGCAGTACTTGATGGACGGTGTCGACGGTGCAGACTCACTCGTCGTCAATCCGCACAAGTGGCTTTTCACGCCCATGGACTGCTCGGTGTTCTATACGCGTGACGCACGCGCGCTCAAGCAGGCGTTCGCGTTGCTTCCCGAGTACCTCGTGACCAGCACGTCCACCGAGGCCACCAACCTCATGGACTACGGCATACAGCTTGGCCGGCGCTTCCGCGCGCTCAAGCTCTGGATGGTGTTGCGTGCTTTCGGTCGCGATGGTTTGGCGGAGCGCATCCGCTTCCACTGCGAGCTGGCCCGCGAGTTCGCCGGCATGGTGCATTTCGAGGGCGGGTGGGAATTGACCGCACCGGTGACGCTGTCGCTGGTGTGCTTCCGGCGCGTGCCGCCGGGGGCCGATGACGCGGCGATTGCCGCACTCAACGCACGGATCATGGAGCGGGTGAACGCGCGCGGTACCGTCTACCTCTCGCACACGAAGCTTGGCGGGCAGTACACGTTGCGACTGGCCATCGGCAACATCCGCACCGACCGGCAGCACATCGAGCTGGCGTGGCACGAACTGCGCGCCGCGGCGGCGGCTCTCGAAGCGGGCGCGTAGCGCCCCGTGGCGCTAAGCCCCGTGGCGCTACGCGTCGTGGCGGGACGCGTCGAGCGCGCGCTGTACCTTGGCGCGGCGCGCGGCCTTCCGCTCTCGCCGCCGGCGCTGCCAGCGCAGGAAGGCGAAGACGGCCACCGTCACGATCAGGGCGCCAACGATCTCGCCCACCTTGCTGAGATGCCCGATGGCCTGCACCGCCGCTTCCCCGGCCACGTAGCCCACGGCGGTGAACACCGCGGTCCAGGCGATGGAGCCCAGCAGTGACACCGGGAGATACAGATACAGGGGCATGCGCGCGGCCCCGCACGCCATGGGCAGCACGATGCGCAGCCCAAAGGCGAAGCGCACCAGAAACGACGCGGTGACGGGATTGCGGCGCACCACCCGGAGCGCCACGGTACCGGTGGCGCGGGTGCGCGGAAAGCGTCGTCGAATGGCCTCCCACTTGAGGCGCCCCACCGTGTACAGCAGCGCCGTGGCAATCCATCCCCCCAGGGTGATCGCCACGAGCAACGGCACGAGGCGCAGTTCCTTCTCGTGCACGGCGATGCCACCGAAGATCGGCGCCAACTCCTCCGTGAGAATCGCCGACGCGCCGAGGACGATGTACGTCCACGGCGCGTCGGTCAGCATGGAGAGCCAGGCGGCTTCAGCAATGAGGAGGGAGACCGGCAGGCGCATACGCTGCTAATCTAACGCGGCCCGGACTTCGCTCGTCACGCCGTGGCCCTCGAGTCAGTCACCGGCTCCGGGCACCGGCATTTCGAAGGTGCGGAACTCGCCGGTGCGGGGCGGCTTGAGCCCGACCATGCGCGACAGGCGCGTCCGCCAGCCATCGAAGATTTCATAGAAGGTGGGGATCACGAGCAGCGTGAGCACGGTGCTGGTGATCACACCGCCGATCACGGCGACACCCAGTGGGGCACGGAATTGCGCGCCTTCGCCCCGCCCCAGTGCGACCGGTACCATACCGGCGATGAGCGCGAAGGTCGTCATGAGGATGGGGCGCAGCCGAATGGCGCCCGCCTCGATGAGCGCCTCGCGCAGGGGCATGGCGTTTTTCTCGCGCGCCCACTTGGCGAAGTCGATGAGCAGGATGGCGTTCTTGGCCACAATGCCGCACAACAGGATCACCCCGATGAGGCTCATGAGGTTGATCGTGTTGCCGGTGATGGCCAACGCCCCCATCACGCCGATGAGCGAGAGCGGCAGGGAGATGAGGATGGAGATCGGATCCAGGAAGGAGCCGAACTGCACCACCAGAATGAGGTACATGAGCGTCACCGCCACGCCAAGCGCGATGAAGATGCTGCTGAAGACCTCCTGCTGCTGCTCCACCTGGCCTCCGCTCGACAACGAGATGCCCGGCGGCAGGGTGATGTTCGCCAGCCCCTTCTCGATGTCGGCCTGCACTTCACTGAGCGAACGCCCGGCGATGTTCGCTTCCACCTTGATGACGTTGTCGCGATTGAGGTGGTTCACGATGGCCGGCCCGAGTTCGCTCTTGATGCGCGCCACCTGCTGCAGCGGAATGAGCGCCCCATTGGCACCCTGCCCCACGGCGATCGGCAACTGCGCGAGATCGGCACCACGCGCGCGCGCTTCCGGGGCGAGCCGTACCATGACCTTGCGCGTTTCGCTGGTGGGATCCACCCAGTCACCGGCATCGAGGCCGGCGAATGCCGGACGAATGGCGGTGGCCACCTGCCCCACACTCACGCCCAGGGCGCCGGCGAGGCCACGGTCCACCTGCACGGTGAGTTCCGGCTTCTGCCCCTTGGTGCTCAGCGCCACGTCGACCGCGCCCGGCACGCCCTTGATGACCGCCAGGTACTGATCGGCGGTCTTCTGCAACGCGTCCTTGTTGTTGCCGCGCAGTTCGAGCGAGATCTGCTTCTGCTGGCCAGCGAAATCGTTCGTGTACAGCGAGACGGACGCACCGCCAATCCCCGCCACTTCCTTGCGCATCACGTCCCCCAGCTCCTCCGCCGAGAGCTGTCCGTCCTTGAGGCGCTCGCCCTTGGGACGGAGCTTGAGATACACGCTGGCCTTGTCCACGGCGCCGCTCGCCCCGCCGGCCGTCACGAAGCTGTACAGCACTTCCGGATGCCGCGAAGGGTCGGCCAGGCGAATGGCCTCCGAGACCTTCTGCCGCAGGTAGTCCACATTCGCGCCCGGCGGCGTTTCCACCGTCATGTTGAGTTCCGCGTTGTCCTCGAGGGGGAAGAAGCCGCCCCCCACGAAGCCGAGCGCCGGCATGGCAAGGGCGAACAGGAAGGTCCCCACCGCCAGCGACACCATGCTCTTGGGGTGATCAAGTGCCCAGCCGATGAGGCGCCGATAGCCGGCGGCAAGGCCGTTGAACCAGTGGTTGAACTTGTCGAGCTGCTTGGTGATCCAGCTCTTCTGATGCTCCTCGAGATGCGGGTCGGGCCAGTAGGCCGACAGCATGGGGTCGAGCGAGAAGGATACGAAGAGGGACACGAGCACCGAACAAGCGATGGTAAGCGCGAACGGCTTGAACCACTGCCCCGACTCCCCCTCGAGGAAGGCGATGGGGACGAACACGGCCACGATGGAGAACGTGGTCGCCGCAACCGCGAGGCCGATTTCATCGGTGCCTTCACGCGCGGCGGTGTAATGGTCCTTCCCCATCTCCACGTGCCGTACGATGTTCTCTCGCACGACGATGGCATCGTCGATGAGAATGCCGATGGCAAGCGACAGCCCGAGCAGCGACATCGTGTTGAGGGTGAAGCCGAAGGCCCACACCGCCACGAAGCTCGCCAGCACCGAGACCGGCAGGGCAAGCCCGGTGATGACCGTGGAGCGCCACGAGTTGAGGAACAGGAACACCACGAGCACCGTGAGCACGGCCCCTTCGATGAGGGCGCTCTGCACGTTGTTCACGGAATTGGTAACGCGCTGTCCCTTGTTCTTGATTACGGCCAGCGTGGCGCCCTGCTGCGCCATGACCTTCTCCAGGGTGCCCACCTTCACGAGAATCGCTTCGGCCACCGCGGTGGTGCTGTATCCCTTGGTCTTCTTGATCTCGATGCCCACGGCATCCTTGCCATTGTAGAGCGCGAGCGTCCGCTGCTCCTCGATCCCGTCCTCGGCCGTGGCCACATCGCCCAGGCGCACGACCCGCCCGCCCTTCTCGGCAACGACGAGGGACATGAAGTCCTGCGGACCATCGAGGCGACCGCGCAGGCGGATCGTGCGCTCGTCCAGCGCGCCGTTCACCCGTCCCACCGGCACGGCGAGGTTGCCCTGCTGCAGCGCCAACACCACCTGCGGAACTGACACGCCCGCCGAGAGCAGCCGCTGCGGGTCGAGATTGACGGTGAGTTCACGCTTCACGGAACCGGTGACCGATACGTCGGCCACGCCGGGAATGGCGCGCAGTTCCCGCGTGATGCCAGGGTCGGCCAGCAGCGTGAGCTGCGCGGGCGACAGCGCCGTGGACGACAGCCCCAGCGTCACGATGGGGGCGTCGGTGGGATTGAACTTGCGCAGAATCGGTTCTTCGATTTCCTGCGGCAGGTCCTGACGCTTGGTGCCGATGGCGTCGCGAATCTCCTGCGAGGCTTCCTGCAGATCCTTCGAGTACACGAAGGTGGTGATGATCTGCGCAAAGCCGTCGCGTGCCTCGCCCTCCATCTTCTTCACGCCGGAGATGGACTGGATGGCCTCCTCGATGGGCTCGAGGACCTCACGTTCCACCTGCTCTGGCGAGGCGCCAGGGTAGATGATCGTGGTGAGCACGACCGGCGGCTGCACCTCGGGGAACTCGTCGGTTTGCAGCTGAGACAGCGCAACGAGCCCGAACCCCACGAGGGCCAGCATGGCCACCACGGTGATCAGTGGCCGCTTGATCGCGAAATCGGAAATGAACATGGATGCCTTGGGATGAGCTGCGGAATGTCGCGGGGGGTGCTCAGTTCTTCGAGATCGGCGTGGTCGTGTCCGTCGCCGGTGCAACGCCCTTGGTGGCCGCGCGCTGGCCTGGCGCGTCGCTCGGCGCCGAGACCGTGACGGGCACGCCTACCGAGATACCGCGCGCAGCGCCCAGGAGCACCGTGTCGCCGCTGGCCAGCCCGGTGGTCACTTCCACCCGCTCGGCCACCTCGTCACGCAACCCGAGCAGCACGTCCACCTTTTCCACCTTGCCGCCCTTGAGGCGCATCACGCTGGGCGTAATGCCGGTCTGGTCGACGGCCTGCTCCGGGACGAGCACACCGACGCGCTTCTGCGACGAGACGCGGCCTTCGACGAAGAGGCCGGCCACCAGCACGCCGGCGTTGTTGGGCACGGAGGCCTGAATGGCCACCTGCTTCGTTTGCGCGTTCACCATGGGGGCGATGCGCGTGACGCGCCCCGTGAGCGCGCGATCGGCGCCGTTCACCGTGAAGGTGACGGGGGCGCCTACACGGACCTCGCCGAGGGACACGGCGGGCACCGAGGCCTCCACGCGCAGGCTGCGCGGATCGATGACCGTGAACATCGCGCTCCCCGGCGTCACGATATCGCCCGGGCTCACCACCTTCTCCGCAACGATGCCGGCGAAGGGGGCACGCACGACCGTGTTGCGCAGATTCTTGTCCGCCGCTGAGAGCCGCGCCTGTGCCTCGGCGAGCCCGGCCTGCGCCGAGAGGTTGGCGCGCTCGGCGCTCTCCACGTCTCGGTCGGCGATGGCCCCCGCCGCCGCGAGCGTACGGGCGCGCTGCAGTTCACGTTCGGCCTGCTGCGCCGCGACCGTGGCCTGCGTCACGCCCGAGCGCGCGGACAGGGCGGCATCACGCACCGCGGCGTCGTCGATGCGGGCGAGCACCGTGCCCGCGTTCACACGCTGCCCGGCGTCGGCGTACGTCTGCAGAACAGCGCCGGCCACCTCGGCGCGCAGCCGCGCCTCACGGTCTGCCGCGAGCGTGCCAGAGATGCTGGGGCCGCTGCTCAGCGTGTCGGAGGTCGCCACGGCCATGTTGTCGGGACCAATGGTCTGGACGGCGGCCGCCTGATCAGCGGGTGCCTCCGACTGCTTGCCGCAGGCGGCAAGTGGCGCGAGCGACAGCGTCGTGACAGCGAGCAGCGTGTAGTGCGCCGATCGGCGCGAAGCGGTGGTCATCGGGAGATACCCATGTTCGTGGAAGCCGACATCGGAACAGGCGCGCCGCCGGCCGACAACGGGAGATACGGGAGGAGTTCGAGGCGCTTGCGTGCCACCTGCAGGTCGCGCGCGGCCCGCGCCCGGTTCGCGAGCGCCTGCTGCAGCTGCACACGAGTTTCCGACAGTTCGAGCTGCGTGGAAATGCCTTCGCGGAAGCGCACCTCGGCAATCGCGTAGGCGCGCTGGGCCTGCTCCGCTGTGCCGACGCTGGCCTGCCAGTTGGTCTCCGCCTCGGTGAGCTGCAATGCCGCAAGACGGGCCTCGAGCGTGGCGCCCTCTTCGGCCTGCTTGAGGCGTTGCCGCGCTTCCACCACGCCGGCCTCCGCCGCGGTGATCTGCCCGCGGATGTTGCCACCGGTGAAAATCGGGTAGGAGAGGCCGATGCCGACGGTCCAGTTGGGGAGAAAGTCGGCGAGACTGCGCGGCAGCACCGTGGGCGTGGGCGCCAGCCGCTGATAGTTGGTCGTGGCCGAGAGCTGTGGCAGTCGCTGCGCCTTGGTGGCGCGCAGCTGCTGCTCAGCCACGTTCACGCCGAAGGCAGCCTGACGCACCGCGGCGCGTGCGCGTGCTGTGGTGTCGCTGGCGGCCACCAGCCGCGACACCTCCCCCTGCACGCGCGGGTCTGCGGCCAGCACCGAGTCGGCGTTCACGTTGATACTCCCAATGGCGCCAGCGGGTGTGGCCGCTGGCAACGGCAGCTCGGCGATGCTGTCGGTGAGCTGGAGCGGCTGATCGGTGGGCAAGTCGAGCAGCTGGCGCAACCGGATGAGTGCCGTCTCGCGCGTGGTGCGCGCCTGCAGCAGCGCCGGGCGCTGGTTGTCGCGTGTCACACGTGCACGAATGAGTTCGAACTCCGACGTGGACCCCACATTGCGGGTGAGTTGCACCTGCCGCAGGGTGCGCTCGGCCTGGACGAACGCCGAGTCGGCGATGATGGCAAGCCGTTCGGCGAGCAGCGCGTCGTAGTAGGCCGAGGTGACATCGAGCTGCACCTGCGCTTCGGCGCTGGTAATGGCAAGGTCGGCCGACTCCCGGGCGTAGCGTGCGCCGCGCACACCGGCGGCGACGCGTCCCCCCGTGTAGAGCGGCTGCGAGGCCGTGAGCCCGAAGTTGAAGTTGTACTGCGACGCGAAGATGCGGGTGATGGGATTGTCCGCCTGCGACGAGTCCGCACCACCACCCGAACCGGCCCCGGTGCCTCCACCACGACCGGAGACGGCGGCGAACTGATTCTGCAGCTGCCGCTGCCAGTTCAAGGTGGTGTTCACTTGCGGCAAGCCGGCAGAGCGCGCCTGCGCCTGCTGCCCACGCGCGCGCTGCGCGCCTGCTCGGGCCAGTTCCACGGCTTCGCTCGTGGCCCCTGCCAGGCGCAGGGCGTCGGTCAGCGAGAGTGGCCGCGGTGTGGCGGTGGGTCGCTGCGCCGACAACGGCGACGCAGCGGCGAGCAGCATGGCCACCGCCAAGGGAGCAAGTGCCGCGCGATGCGCGCGGACACGAAGAGTCACCATCATTCGGAGATCGCGGTAAGGGTCGACTCGGGCGCAACCAATGGCGCGCGTACGGCCGGTTGGGACAGCACATGCAACCCGCGGAGGAAGAGGCGCACATACGCCCGCACCGTGTCCTCCACCGGTTGGGTGAACATCATGGGCATCACGTCGCGGTTCATGCCGTCGGCGAAGACCGCACCCATGAACATCGTGACGGCCGCCTCGATTTCCGTGGGGGTGGCCACGTTGTCGTGGTCGATGTAGCCGGACACGTACAGCTGATGCACGTAGCGGCGCAGCTGCATCATGGCGCTGTGCGGCCCGCTGACCGCGCACGGCGCGAGGTCGGGCCGCTCCTCGAGATCGGACATCATCTGCCGGATGAGCGGACGCATGCCGCAGGTCTCGGAATGGTGCGCGCGCGCCCAGGCGTACAGCTCGGCCTCCGGCTCCCGCGGGTCGTCCGGGAGCCGCTCCTGCTCCTTGGCCGCCACGAGGTCGCGCATCATCTGCTCGAGCAGCGCGTCCTTGGAGCCGAAGTGCCGGAACAGCGTAACCTCGTTCACGCCCGCTTCTTCGGCGATGCGGCGCGTGGTTGCCCCACGCCAGCCATGCTGGGTGTAGACGCGGGCCGCCGCCTGCAGAATCCGCTGCCGGTGGTCTTCAGTCATGATGACATGATATGCAAGTACATGCTTGCGTGCAAGTAGGCACTTGCTTGCCTTATTGTGGAACAGCGTTAGGTCTCTCCCCAAACTTCCTAACGGAAACCGGAACGGGGCAGTTTCCCGACGCCGTCCGCGTTGGCGAAGCCGTCCTGCACGATCTATTCTTTGCCCATCGGTGTATGCCGCCGAGTGCCGCTGTACGCGGCCGCTCGTCATCCCTGCCTTCCCCCAGGAGCGATCGTGTCCGGCTTCGTCGATCTTGCGCGTGCCGCCCAGGCTGCGCGTCTGGCACGGCCTGACGTCCCGCTGGCGCTCGCCACCCTCGTGCAGGTAGACGGCTCGTCTTACCGACAGCCCGGGGCGCGATTGCTGGTGGACGCCGAGGCTCGGGTGCTGGCGGGGGCCGTGAGCGGCGGCTGCCTGGAAGGCGATGTGGCCGCGCGCGCCAGCGAGGTGTGTGCCAGCGGGCGGGCCTTGCGCCTCATGTACGACTTGCGCGCCGACCTCGAGACGATCTGGGGTTTCGGCGCCCGGTGCGACGGCATCGCGCATCTGTTGCTGGAGCCCCTCCCCGATTGGCGCTGGATGGCACAAGCCGAATCGGTGCGCGGCCGACGGCAGGGGGGCGCGGTGGTTACCGTGCTCGATGCCCGGGGAAGTGGGGCCACCTGCGTGCTGCTCGACGGCGGCGTGAGCAATGGTCGGTGGCATCGCCTCCACCATGAGTCGCGGCTCGTTTCGACCGACGAGCTCGCGCCGCTCGTGCATGCGGCGCGGCGCACCGGGCACGCCGTGCTGCACGCGATCGCCGACGATGTCACCGTGTTCGTGGAGCCGTTGGTGGCACCGGTTGCGCTGCACTGCGTGGGGGCCGGGCGCGGCGCCGAGGCGTTCGCGCAGATCGCCACGACGTTGGGTTGGCAGGTCACGGTCCTCGATCACCGCCCGGCGCTGCTCGACGCGCTGCAACTGCCCGCGGGGGTCGCCGTGCGCCGGGTGGGACAGATCGACGCCGTGCAGCAGGCGGTGACGGAGCTGCCGCACGATGAACGCACGGCCGTCGCGTTGTTGACGCACATCTTCGAGGTCGACGTGGCGTGGCTCACCGCCACGTTGCCCCTCCCGTTCGGTTACGTGGGGGTGATGGGTTCTCGGCAACGCGCCGCACAGCTCACCGAGCGGGCCACCCAGCAGCTCGCGCTGCGCGGCACACCGCTCACGGCGCGCCAGCGACACAAGCTCCACGCGCCCATCGGCCTCGATCTGGGCGGGGAGACCCCGGCATCCATTGCGCTGGCGGCGATCGCCGAGATCGAGGCGGTGATTCACGCGCGCCCGGCGGGATTCCTGCGAGAGCGTCAGAGTCCCATTCATGCGCGCACGCCCACCCCCGAGCTCCTCGCTCGCGACGCGGCACGCACGCTGGCTGACCAGCCGCTGCGCTGTGATCTCCCCGAGTTCCCTGACGGCTGAGCAGCCCACTCATGTCTCCAGGCAGCGTCGCCGGGCTGCTGCTGGCAGCCGGCGGGTCGCATCGCCTCGGCGAGCCCAAGCAGCTGCTGGTGGACGAGACCGGCGTTCCGGCCGTGGTACGCATGGCGCGAGCGCTTCGTGATGCGGGGTGCGCCCCGGTCCTCGTCGTCGTTGGCGCCGCCGCCGAAGCGGTGACGAGCAGCCTGGCGCACGAGTCGGTGCACGTGGTCACACACGCGGCATGGGCTCATGGCATGGGGAGCTCCATTAGCGCGGGGATGCGGACGCTGCTCGACATCACCGCGTCAACCGACGAGGTGCAGGGCGTGCTCATTGCGCCGTGTGACATGCCTGCGGTTACCGCGCCGTTCCTTGGGGCCTTACGCTCACACTTCACAGGCACCGAGCGCGTGGCGGCGGCGTACGTGGCGGGGGCGTATATGCCAACCGCAAGTGTAGCGGCAACCGCGGCACCTGCCCGCGGCATTCCCGCGATTCTCCCTCGTGCCGACTGGCCGTGGCTGGCGATGCTGTCTGGTGATCAGGGTGCCAAGCCGCTGCTGCGGCAAGACACCATTACCGTGCCCCTCGGCGACGGGGCCTTCGATCTGGATACCCCTGCCGACGTGGCACGGTGGCGACAGACGCGGGGACTCGGCGGTCGATCGGCGAACACGTAGCACGCCAACGGGACGCCGAACCGCCACGTGCCCCCGATACCCTAAGGCATCGGGGGGCACGCGACGTTCGCAACCCACTGGTGCGCGCTGCGGTTACTGGCTGTCCGGCGCTACTGGCGCCTCTGGCGCACCGCGTCGTCCCCGGCCGCCGTTCATCCCTGGCGCAAGCGGCCCGTCAGGACCGCGCCGACCACGAAACGGCATCCCGCCAACACCGGGCCCCCTACCACGTCCGCCGCGAACCCCTCGCGCGCCACCACGCTGCCCGCGCATCGCCCCACGCTGCCGCAGCTCGCGGCGCATATTGTCCAGACGGGTCTTCTGAAGCGCGGTCAACACGCCACGCACCTCCTGTCGCTGCTTGAGACCGGCCATGAGCTGTTCGTTACGCAGGGCACTCATGCGATCGAGCGCCGTGCGAGCTTTGGACAGGTTGCCATCACCCTGGGTGGCGTCGAGCAGATCGGCACGCGCCCGCAGCAAATCGGCCTCATTGGCCCGCGCGGCCGGCGCATCCTGCAGCGCTTCGAGTCGCTTCACCTGCTCATCGGTCAGCTGCAGTTCGGAGCGCATCCGCAACAGCATGCCGGCCGGATTGCCACGTCCTCCACGACCCATGCGCCGATCACCCGCCCCGGCGTTGGGACCAGCCGCTGAACCACCGCGACGCATCGTGCCGGCCGGCCCCTGTCCATCGCGCGAAGGGGGTGCCCCGGCGCCGGCCTGTGCCTGAACCACGGTGCCGAGTGCAAGGCTGGCGAGCGCGGTCGCCAGCAACAGACGGGAACGGATATGTGTCATATAAGCCTTCCGGTTGAGTGTGGCGGCGCCCAGCCGGCGCCCGCTTCACCCCATTGGACGTACGCCGGTCCTGACCGTTAAGGCGCTGGTCGCGTCGTCACGCTGGCGCCAACGTCGCGGGCCACTGTTGCGTCTAGCTCATGCGTCGCGCGGCGCGACCGCGTTGCGCTGGTGCAGGACGAGTCCGTGGGTGCATCGTAGGATGCATGGTGGGCCCGACTCACCGTGTGGGTGCCGTGTCGTTTCGTGTTCGCCTGCCCTTCCTGTCCCTCACCGGCCGTTCTCACGTGGGATCCTGGTTCGACACGATCGGCACCTGGCTCTTCAAGTACTCTCCGCGCGCGTTTGCCCGCGGGGAGTTCGTGACGGCGCCGGTCGTACCGGCCATGCTGCTGGTCGGGGCCGCGATCGTGCTGGTGCTGCTGATCGTTGCCAGCCATGTGCGCCTGCGCACGCTGCCGTGGCGTGATCGGTTCCTGCTCGCGACGTTGCGCACGGCCGCCGTGCTGCTGGTGCTGGCCTGCCTCTTCCGCCCCGGACTGGTGATCGCCGCGGCGGTTCCGCAGCGCAACGTGCTCGCGGTGGTGTTCGATGATTCGCGCAGCATGCGCATCACCGAGGTCGGCGCGTCCGTCGCGCGCGGCGACAGCGCGACCACGGCTGCTATGTCGCGCCTCGCCGTCATGCAGCGCGCCTTCCAGGACAGCACGGCGCTCATGCGCGCGCTGGGGGCCCGATTCGCGATCCGCCGCTTCCGGTTTTCCGCTGGCGCCACGCCGGTGCGTGCCGCCGATGAAGTACGCGCCGCGGGCACCCGCTCCGACCTCGCACAGACGCTCGACGACGTGCGACAGGATCTCGACGGCATGCCGCTCGCGGGCGTGGTGCTGGTGAGCGACGGTGCCGACAACGGCAGCTCCTCACTCGACGACGCGCTGCTCGGTCTGCGCGCCCGCCGCGTGCCGGTCTACACAGTGGGCGTGGGCACGGAGCGCTTCGCACGCGACGTGGCAGTGGAACGGGTGCAGGCGCCGCAGCGCCTGCTCGCCGGAGCCGCAGGAGTGGTGGAGGCGGACATCCGGATGCGCGGCCTCGACGAACGCGGCGTGTCGGTGACGCTCGAGGCAGACGGGCGCGTGATTGCCACGGAGAACATGCAACGCCCCCCCAAGGGTGATCTTGGCACGCTGCGCATGCGCATTCCCCCGCTTCCGGCCGGCGTGCACCGCCTCGCCGTGCGGGCGCGTCCGCTCGCCAACGAAGTCGTCACGCAGAACAACGAGTGGCAAACCAGTCTCGAGGTGCGCAGTGGCCCCGAGCGCGTGCTCTATGTGGAAGGGGAACCGCGTCCGGAATTCGCGTTCCTGCGGCGCGCCGTGGCCGAGGACAGCGCCGTGCAGGTAGTGGGACTCATGCGCAGCGCTGAGCGGAAGTTTCTGCGACTTGGCGTGCGTGACAGTCTCGAACTGGTCACTGGCTTTCCTACCACACGCGAGGAGCTCTTCGGCTATCGCGCCATCATCCTCGGCAGCGTCGAGGCGGCCTTCTTCAGCGGCGAGCAGCTGCGCATGCTTGCCGACTTCGTGAGCGTTCGCGGTGGCGGCCTGCTCGTGCTGGGTGGTCGCGCCTCGCTCAGTGAAGGCGGATTTGCCGGCACGCCGCTCGCGGACGTCCTGCCGGTCACCCTCACGCGCGGCGAGATCAATGTGGACGGGCCGGCCACCTCGGTGCAGGTACGCCCCACGCGCGCCGGTGACGTTCACCCGGCCCTCCAGCTGCGCGAGACGCTGGCCGCCTCGCGACAGCGGTGGGACTCCATGCCCCCGCTCACCCTCGTGAACCGCGTGGGCGCGCTGCGCGCGGGCGCCACGCTGCTGCTCGCCGGTCGTACGGAAGACGGACGCAGTGATGTTCCCGTGCTGGCGTGGCAACGCTATGGGCGGGGCATGAGCGCGGTCTTCACGGCGCAGGACTCGTGGCTGTGGCGCATGGACGCCAGCATCGCGGTGGAAGACCGCTCACACCAGACGTTCTGGCGCCAGATGATGCGCTGGCTCGTGGACGGCGCCCCGTCGCCTTTCGAGGTCACGACCACGCCAGCCCGCGTCGCACCGGGCGAGACCGTGGTGCTGCGGGCACAGGTGGCCACGCCACAGTTCGAAGATATCAACGACGCGGAGGTGACGGCCACCGTTACCGGACCGGGCGGCGGCAGTGAAACACTGGCCCTCGAGTGGTCGCTGCGCGACGACGGCAGCTACGCGGCCCGGTTCACCCCGCGCGACACCGGGCGCTACATCGTGGATGCCGTGGCCGTAACCGAGCGCGATTCGGTGCAGGCGGTGACCACCACGGTGCTGGTGGACGAACGGGGGGCCGACGTGGCGCATGCCGAGTTGCGGGCCCCGCTGCTGCGGCGCATTGCCGACGAGACCGGCGGGCGCTACTACCCGATTGCCGAGGCCGGCGCCCTCGCCGATGACGCCGTGTATACGAACGCCGGTGTCACCGTGCGCGAGGCGAAGGATCTGTGGGACATGCCGGCGGCATTTCTTCTCTTGGCCTTCGTGCTCGGGGCCGAGTGGAGCTACCGCCGCTGGAGGGGACTGGCATGAAGGCGCTGGGACGACGACTGGCCGGTGTACTCGCCTGCCTGGCCGCGGCGGGAACGCCGTGGTCGGTTGCCGCGCAGAGCACGCACGTCGTGATCGTGTCGGGGCTCTCGGGAGACCCGACGTTCAAGGCGCGCTTCAGCAGCGCCGTAGGCGCCGTGCGTTCGGCCGCCGCGACTCGATGGGGCGTGAACGACTCCAGCCTCATTGTCCTCACCGAGGATTCAACGGCCTTCAACGGGCGGTCCACCCGCGAGAATGTCGCCCGCGCGTTTGCGGCGCTCTCGCGGCGGACGCGCCCCGGCGACGTCCTGCTTGTGCTGCTGGTGGGTCACGGTAGCGGGGAGGGCGCTGGCTCCAAGGTGAACCTGCCAGGCCCTGATGCCACCGCCAGCGAATACGCTGCCTGGCTCGCGCCCTTCGGTGCGCAACAGGTGGTGTTCGTGAACGCCGCCACCGGCAGCGGGGATTTCGTGCCGGTCATTGCCGGGAGCGGCCGGGTGGTGATGACCGCCACGCGCTCGGCGGTCGAAAAGAACGAGGCGGAGTTTCTGCAGCACTTTGCCCGCGCCCTCACCACCGACGACGCCGACGCGAACAAGGATGGACGGTTGTCCGCGCTCGAAGCGTTCCGCTTTGCGCGCGCGGAAGTAGCAAAGTCGTACGAGGCGAACAACCGCATGCTTACCGAACATGCGGTGCTCAGCGACTCCGCAGGAGCGGCCCGGGTGTCATTCGGCGCGCGCGCTGCCACCACGGATCCGCGCGTGGCTCGTCTGCTGGAGGAACGGCAGGCACTCGAGTCACAGGTCGCCGCGCTGCGGGCGCGCAAGGCCACCATGGAACCGGCTGCCTACGAGGCCGAACTCGAGCGGTTGCTGCTGGCGTTGGCGGAAAAGTCGGCCGCCATCAAGGCGGCAGGAGGCAACAAGTGAACCGTCGCTGGCTGGTGATGGCGAGTGGCCTGCTGAGTGTGCTGCTGGAGATTCCTCTCTCCACCGCCTGCGCACAGGTACCGACGCGCACCGATCGGTACAGCGCCGAGATCGCCGCGGCCGAGGCGGCCGCGCAGCGCGGTGACCGCGCCGGGGCCACGGCCAGGGCACGTCGCATCACGGCCACCTACGAACAGACAGGCACGCGCAGCAGCGCCGAACACAGCGCGGCCGGTCGGGCGTACGTGCTGCTGGCAACGGGGAACGCCGCGGCGACTCGCTCGGCGCTGGCGGCGTTCGATCGGGCCGTGACCGCCGATTCGGGCAACCTCGACGCGCGTCGGCGCCTTGGGCAGCTCTTCCTCGACGCGTACAACGGCCCCGAGGCGCGCGCCTCGTTCGAGGCGGTACTTGCCCGCGCGGATGGTGACGCGGACGCGCTGCTGGGGCTGGCCATGGTGGAAGAGTTCGAGGGAAAAGGCACGGCCATGGCCACGGCACACAAGGCGCTCGCGGCGGCGCCCGCCAGTGCGCGCGTGCTGTCGTATGTGGCCCGCCTGCACCTCGATGCCGAGGCGTTCGACTCGGCGCGCGCCGTGGCCGAACGCGCCGTGCGCGCCGACAGCACGCTGCTCTCGGCGTGGTCGGTACTGGGGGCACAGGCGTGGCTGCGCGGCGACTCCGCCACGCACCAGCGCGCACTGCGGGCCGCCACCCTCCTGCAGCCGCGGCCGGCCGAGTTCTACATCACCCTCGCCGAGGCAGCAGTGCGACAGCGGCGGTACGCCGAAGCCGTGCGCCTGGCAGAGCAGGCCGTGCGTTTCGACAGCCTGTCGGCACAGGCGCTCGGAGTGCTGGGCACCAATCAGCTGCGCATCGGGCAGCTGGATGCCGGGCGCCTGTCGGTGGAGCGGGCCTTTGCGCTCGATCCCTACAATCTGTGGCACAAGAACACCCTGGATCTGCTGGACAAGATGCGCGGCTTCCGCACCATCCGGCAGGGACGCTTCGAAGTCGTGGCACCGTCCGATGATGCCACGTTGCTGGCGTTGTACATCGTACCACTGCTCGAGCAGGCCTACGATTCCCTCTCAGGCCGCTATGGGTACCAGGCGCCCACGCCGGTGCGCCTCGAGTTCTTCCGACAGCATGCCGACTTCTCCGTGCGCACCGTGGGGCTCACGGGACTGGGTGCGCTGGGCGTGAGCTTTGGCAGCCTGCTGGCCATGGACACCCCCAATGCGCGGGAGCGCGGTACGTTCAACTGGGGGAGCACGGCGTGGCACGAGCTCACGCACGCGTTTACCCTGGGCGCTTCGGGGCATCGCGTTCCCCGGTGGCTCTCCGAAGGGCTCTCGGTGCTCGAGGAACGGCGCGCGCATGTGGGATGGGGCGCCCGCACGTCGCTGCCGTACATGCTGGCGTACCGGAGTGGACGCCTGCGACCGGTCAGCCAGATGAACGACGGGTTCATGCGTCCGCGCTACCCGGAAGAAACGGGCTTCAGTTACTACCACGCTTCGCTGTTTTGCGAATGGGTGGAAGAGCTGCGTGGCGCGCCTGCGCTACCGGCGCTGCTTACCGCGTATCGCGATGGCGCCGACACGCCGCGCGCCATGCAGCAGGTGCTGGGGCTGCGCCTGGCGGAGGTGGATGCCCAGTTCGATTCCTGGATGCGACGACGCTTCGCGACCGAGCTGAGCTCACTGGTCTGATGGAGACGCGCCGCGACTCGGCCAGGGTGCTGCTGGACAAGGCGCGGCAGCTGTTCCCCTCCTATGCCGGCGACGATGGACCGGCGTGGTATCTCACGCGCGTGGCGCTCGACGTGCGCGACACGACGCTGGCACTGGCCATGGTGGAACAGGTCACGGGGCGCGACGAAACCGCCTATGCGGCCAACAAGCTGGAGGCGGAACTCCGTGAACGTCGCGGCGATCTCGCGGGCGCCATGGCGGCCCTCGATCGGCTGTTGTGGATCTGGCCGTATACGGCGGGAGACCACGAAGCCTTGGCCGTGCTCGCCGCGCGGGCCGGCGACCACGCGCGGGCAATTCGCGAGCGGCGCGCGGTGATCGCGCTGCGGCCGCCGGATCTCATGGAAGCGCGGCTCGAACTTGCCCGCGCGCTCGCGGCGGGTGGCGATACGGCAGCGGCACGACGCGAACTTCTGAGCCTGCTGGAAGAGGCCCCGAGCTACGAGGGCGCCCAGCAGCTGTTGCTCGAGCTCCGCAAGCGCGGGGGGACCCCATGACGGAACGGAACACGCGCTGGTGGCGCCGATGGACTGCAATGGCGAGCGCCCTGCTGTCGCTGGTGGCGCTCGCGGCGGTGGAAGGCCAGCGGCGCCGCGGAGCACCGGAATTCGAACCGAACGTGCCGTACGACGGACGGCTCACCTGGGTGCGCGTCAAGTACATCCTTCCCGACTTCAGCAGCAGCAGCGGCTTTCGCGGCGGGCGCGACTTGCCGTGGTCGCACGACTATCCGCGCGGCGAACGCAACTTCACCAAGATCATGAGTGAGCTCTCCACGGCGCGCGTGCGTCTGGGAGCGAGCAACATCCTCACGCTCGATGATCCGCTGCTGGGGAAGTACCCCGTGGCATACATGGCCGAGCCGGGATTCTGGCGCCCCAACGACAAGGAAGTACTCGGGCTGCGCAATTATCTCGCCAAGGGCGGCTTCATCATTTTCGACGATTTTGCCGGTCAGCACTGGTTCAACTTCGAAAGCCAGATGCAGCGCGTACTCCCCAACGTGCGGGCCGTCCCGCTGGATACGTCGCACCCCATCTTCGATTCGTTCTACAAGATCACCTCGCTCGACTACACGCACCCGTACTACGGGCTCAAGGCGGTGTTCTACGGGTTCTTCGAGGACAACGATCCGCGCAAGCGCCTGCTGGCGATCGCCAACTACAACAACGACCTGTCGGAGATGTGGGAGTACTCCGACGTGGGGATGTTCCCCGTCGACATGTCGAATGAAGCGTACAAGCTGGGCGTGAATTACGTGATCTACGCACTGACCCGCTGACTCTTCCCCCCACCGAGGACCTGCGTGACTGCCTCTCTTTCCGAACTCGATCGCCTCGACGATGCCGCCCTCGCTGACCGTCTGCAGGGTGCCGGTCAGCGCATCGCCAGCGAACTCCGCAAGGTGATCGTTGGGCAGGATGCCGTGGTGGAACAGGCGCTCGTGGCGCTGTTTGCCGGCGGCAACTGCCTGCTGGTGGGTGTCCCGGGGCTGGCCAAGACGTTGCTCATCTCCACGCTGGCGCGGGCGCTCGACCTCAAGTTCTCGCGCATCCAGTTCACGCCCGATCTCATGCCGAGCGATGTGACTGGCACCGACGTCATCCAGGATGACCCGGCCACCGGACAGCGCCGATTGGCCTTCATGCCCGGGCCGGTGTTCGCCAACGTGCTGCTCGCCGACGAGATCAATCGCACCCCACCCAAGACCCAGGCGGCACTGCTGGAAGCCATGCAGGAACGGCGCGTCACCGTGCAGGGACGCACCTACGAGCTCGACAAGCCGTTCTTCGTCTTCGCCACGCAGAACCCCATCGAACTCGAGGGCACGTATCCCCTCCCGGAGGCGCAGCTCGACCGGTTCATGCTGGAGGTCATGCTGGACTACCTGCCGGAGGAAGACGAGGTGGCCGTGGTGAAGGCGACCACGGCACTGCCGCCGGAGGCGGTGCACCCGGTGGTGTCGAAGGAGGAAATCCTCGCGTACCAGCGGGTGGTACGCCGGCTGCCCATTGCCGATGCAGTCACGCGCTACGCCGTGAAGCTCGTGCGCTGCACGCGTCCCAGCGAGAGCGGCGCCCCCGACTACGTGAAGCAGTACGTGAGCTACGGCGCGTCGGTGCGCGCGGCCCAGGCCCTGGTGCTCGGGGCCAAGGCCCGCGCGCTGCTGCAGGGGCGGGCCAGTGCCGGATTCGACGATGTGAAGGCGCTGGCCCGTCCTGTGCTGCGGCACCGGGTGCTCGTGAATTTCCAGGCGCAGTCGGAGAAGTTCACCACCGATGCCATGGTGGCGCGCCTGCTCGACTCGGTGTCCGTGCCCCGCTCCGCTCTCTGATTGCTGCGCCGTGCCTGCCGCCCCTGCCGCCTTTCTCGACCCCGCGCTGCTCGCGACGATCGCCGATCTCGCGCTGCTCGCGCGCACCGTCGTGGACGGCTTCATGCACGGGCAGCATCGCAGCCTGCGCAAGGGTTCGTCCCTGGACTTCGCCGAGCATCGCTCGTACCAGCCCGGCGATGATCTCCGGCGCATCGACTGGCGCGTATACGGGCGCACCGACCGGTTCTACATCAAGGAGTACGACGCCGACACCAACGCCAGTGTGCTCTTTGCCATGGACACGTCCGGGAGCATGGAGTACGGCAGCGGTGCCGTGACCAAGTTCGCGTATGCCCGCATGCTCGTGGCGAGTCTGGCCTGGCTGTCGCAGTCTCAGGGGGACCGGGTGGGGCTGGCCACGTTCACGCAGGAGCTGGGGGAGGTCATCCCCCCGTCGGTGCGGCATCTTCAGCGACTGCTGCATACGCTGGCCACCACGACCGCGGGCGGCCCCAGCCAGCTGGCGGCGTCGTTGGGCAAGATCGGCCTGCTGTCGCAGCGAGCCGGGATCATCGTGCTGGTGACCGACTGCTATGAGCAGCCGGCGGCCCTCGGTCGCGCCGTGGATGCGCTGCGCATGCACGGCCATGACTGCATTGTCTTTCACGTGGTCGACCCTGCGGAACGCGACCTGCCGGGCGACGATGATACCACGTTCGAGGATGCGGAGAGTGGCGCCCTGCTGCCGCTCAAGCCCCGCGTGCTGCGTCAGAAGTACCAGGCCCTGGTCACGGCGCATCATGCGGCACTGCAGGCCCGCCTGGCCGCGGCGGGCGCCGATTACGTGAGGCTCGACACGAGCGAGCCACTCGACCGGGCCCTGCATGCGTACCTCGACGCGCGTCTCTCGCGCAGCCGCGTGCGATGAGCAGACGGCGATGAATTTCCTCGTTCCCGCCTTCCTCGCCGGGCTCGCCGCGCTGGTCGTGCCGCTCGTGCTGCACTTGCGGCACCGTGATCGTGACCGGCCGCAGCGATTTCCGTCGCTCATGTTCCTCGAGCAGATCACCATCCGCACGGAGCAACGGCAGCGGGTCAGCGATTGGCCGTTGCTGCTGCTCCGGCTGCTGCTGCTCGCGCTGCTGGTGTTCGCGTTCTCGCGGCCACTCTTCCGCGCGCGCGGCGTGGCGAGTACCGACTCGCGTTCGCGGGCCGTGGTGCTGCTTCTCGACCGTTCGCAAAGCATGGGGTACGAGGGCACATGGGCCCGTGCGCTCGACTCGGCCCGCGCCGTGGTGGGGCGGTTGGGCGCGGGTGATCGCATCGCGGTGGTGACGTACGACGATCAGGCGGAAACCCGGCAGCGACTCACCACGGATCGGGCGGCCGCGCTGGCAGCGCTCAACGGGCTGTCACCGCGCCGTCGTGGCACTCGGCTGGCGCCGGCGCTGCGTGCAGCGCGCCAGCTGTTGCTCGATGCCCCCTTCGCGGCCGCGGAAATCGTGGTGATTTCCGACCTGCAGCGGGCCGGTGCGATCGGTGTGGCCGGAGTTGAGCTGCCCGCGGGCGTGATGGTGCGCGGCATCCCGGTGGGACCGGCGTCATGGGAGAACACCACGGTGCACGCCCTCGACGCGCGCCGTGTCGTGCAGGAGGCACGCACGGTGCTGGCGGTGAAGGCACGGATGCGCCGCCATGGCGGCGACGCGGCCATGGAGCGCACCGTGCACCTCATGATCAACGGGCGTGATGCCGCGTCACGTACGGTCCCGGTGAGTGCGGGCGGCGAGACGGTGGTGACGTTCGATCCCGTGCCCGCACCGGAGGGCGCGGTCGCCGTTCTGGTGGCCATGAGCCCCGATGCGCTCGCGGCCGACGACACGCTTGTGGCCGTCGTACCGCGTGATGACGATCTGGGCGTGCAGCTGTCGGGTGGTGGCGAAACGCTGTACTTCGAGCGCGCGCTGGGCATAGGTCGCGCGCCGTCGGTGCTGGTGTCGCGCACCGGCGGGATGCCCGGCGGCAACGCCCGGCCGGCCGCGGTGCGTGTCTTCTGGGATGTGCTCCCCGATGCCACGCTCACACCATGGCTTGAGGAGGGCGGGGGCGCGATCGTGGTGGTCGGACGGCGGCTGGCCGAGCGTCGCGGGTCGGTGTCTCCGCTGCTCCCGGCATCGTTGGCCGGCACCGCCGACCGCCTGTCCGACCGTGGGGGAACGCTACGTGAGGTGAGAACGGAACATCCGCTCTTCGCCCCCTTCCGCGAAAACGCCGATGCGCTTGGCGCCGTGCGGTTCTTTCGCTACGCCCGACTCGATGCGGAGCCGGACGCCGATGTGCTCGCGCGGTTCGATGATGGCCTGCCGGCAATCCTCGAACGGCGGGTCGGCAATGGCCGTCTCCTGCTGCTCGCACTGCCACTCGACAATACGGCCGGCGATTTCCCTCTCCAGCCCGCCTACCTGCCGTTCGTGCGACAGCTCGTGCTGCACACGTCCGGCCGCGATGCGGCGCCGCTTTGGCGCGGCACGGGCGACCGGTGGGCGCTCCCCGGTACACTCGCGGCACCGGTGGTCGAGTCGCCAGACGGAACGCTGCTCCGACCAACGGCCGACTCGCTGGGCGCGGCCGTGCCATTGGCCGATGCCGGTGTCTATCGCGCCTTTGCCAGTCAGGTGGGCGGAGAACCGGCGGCGCTGCTGGCGGTGAATGTGCCGACCTCGGAATCGGTGCTCACGCCCATGGACACGGCCGAACTCCTGCTTGGTGTGCAGGCGGGTGGTGCCACGGTGGCCTCAGACAGCGCGGCGCAGGGCAGCGCCGGTCCGCAGACCGACGAAGAGCTGGAGCGGCGGCAGTCGCCCTGGCGGGTGCTGCTGCTGCTGGCCCTGGTTGCCTTGACGCTTGAAACGGTGCTGGCCACACGCGGCCGGCGCGGCACCGCGCGACGGGTGGTCGCACAGCCGTCGACACGCCCGGGCGCGGAGCGCACCACATGATCGCCCGGTCAACGCACGCCGCGATTCCCATTCCGGAGCATCTCCTATGAGTCCCGACCGGCAGTTGCTCGTGGCGCTGCACGCGCTGCGGAGGCAGTGGCGCCTGCGTGTGCTGTGCGAATCGCTGGTGTGGCTCGCGGTCGCCATGGTGCTTGCCGTGGTGGCGGCGTGGGGGCTGCTGCGGCTCTTTGCGGGCAATGAGACGGGACCGACCATTTCCCGCGTGGTGGGCTACCTGCTGATCGCGGTCGCGCTTGTGCGCGGCCTGATCGTGCCGTTGCTGCGGCGCGCGTCGGATGAACGGTTCGCGCTGTACGTCGAAGAGCGCGAGCCCTCGTTGCGCCAGGCACTGCTGGCCGCCGTGCAGGAAGCGCAGCTCCCCGAGGCGCAGCGTCCGTCGCCCACACTGTCGGCGCGCGTGATGCAGCGGGCCGTGGCAGCGATTCGTCCGCTCGAGTCCCGCATGGCACTCGAGCGTCCGCGCATCGTGCGCGCCATGCAGTCGTTCGGCGGTGTCGTTGCTGTCGCGGCGGCGCTGCTCTGGCTGGGGCCGCAGTCGGTGCGGGATGGAGCCCGCGTGCTTTTCGTACCCTTCGGGACGGCCCAAGCGGCCGTGCCGGTGCGCATGCTGGCCATCACCCCCGGCAGCGTGAGTGTGCCGCGCGGTGGCGCCATCGAGGTGGAAGCGGGGCTGGTGGGTTTCGCGGCGTCGAGCGCCGAACTCGTGTTCCGCAGCGACAGCGCAGGCAACGACACCGGTGAATGGCAACGCCTGCCCATGGCGCCCGACGCCGACTCGGCGCGGTTCCGGTCGCGACTGTTCGATATCGTGCAGCGCACCGAGTACTACGTGGAGTCTGCCGACGTGCGATCGGCAGTCTTCACACTGACCGTGAACGACCTGCCGGCCGTGTTTCGGGTGTCGCTCGCCCTCCGCTTTCCGGCATATAGTGGGCTGCCGCCGGAGAAGATCGAGGACACCGGCGACGTCGCGGCGGTGGTGGGGACGACCGTCACCGTTCGCGCGCGCGTCACCCGCGCGGTGGGTGGCGGCACGTTGCGCTTCGATGATGGACGGACGGTGGCGATGACGCGTGAAGGCGACAGCACCCTCGTGGGCGCGTTCACGGTACGCCGCAGTGGCTTCTATCACGTGGACCTCAGCACAGCCGATGGCACGACCGTTGCCGGCGCCGTGGAGTATGTCGTGGACGCGATCCCCGATCGCGCCCCCGTGGTGCGCATCGAGGAGCCGGGACGCGACACCAAGGTGTTGAACACGGATGAGGTCACGATTGCCCTGCAGGCGACCGATGATTTGGGGGTGACCGCTTTGGAGCTTCGCTACCGCGTGAACGGCAGCGAGGAGAAGCGTGTGCAGGTGACCGGGGGAACGCGGCGCCCGCGCGATGCCCGCGGCGCCCACACGCTGTTCCTCGAGGAGCTCTCACTGCAGCCAGGCGATCTCGTGGCGTACCACGCCGTGGCGAGGGACGGTGCCGGGCTGGTGGGGAGCAGCGATGTGTATTTCCTGGAAGTGCGTCCCTTCGGCAAGGACTACCGACAGTCCGACCAGCGCGCGCAGCAAGCGCAGCAGGGCGGTGGTGGACAGCCTCAGGGCGATTCCCCCGATGGATTCGTGGCGCGCCAGCGCGACGTGGTGGCCGGCACCTTCAACTGGCTGCGCGACAGCGCGAGCACCAATGACAAGGTACGCCGCGAGAACATGACGACGCTGGCCATTGCCGAAGGGCGCTTGCGTGAGGATGTGGAACAGCTGGTGAAGCGACTGGCGGACCGTGGTGTGGCGGCGCAGGACACGACCTTCGCGAAGATTCGCGGGGAACTGCAGCAGGCGGCGGCGGAACTCAAGGCCGCCGAGGAGCAGCTCGGCCGTGTACGTGGCAACGGCGCGCTGCCCCCGGAGCAGCGGGCACTGCAGCGCCTGCAGCGCGCCGAGGCGCTCTATCGCGACGTGCAGGTCCAGATGGGTGGCGGCGGTGGTGGTGGCGGCGGCGGCGGAGGTGGACAGCAGCGTGCCGAAGATCTGGCCGACCTCTTCGAATTGGAGAACGACAAGCAGCGCAATCAGTACGAAACCATGCAGCAGCAGCGAGCGGCAGATCCGTCGCAGCCTCAGGTCGACGAGACCCTCGAGAAGCTGCGGCAGCTCGCCAGCCGCCAGCAGCAGGAGAATGAGCGGTTGCAGCGCATGGCCGAGGCGATGCGGCAGCGGTTGGCGGCATCGGGTGGTGCCGCCGGCGGAGCCAGTGGCGGCTCCGCCAGTGGCGGCTCCGCCAGTGGCGGCTCCGCCAGTGGCGGCTCCGCCAGTGGAGGAGCACGACCGGGCGGCGCGAACGGCACCAGTAGCCAGAGTGGTGCACAGCGGGAACTGGCTCGGCAGGTGGAGGAGGAAGCGCGTCGTCTCGAGCGGCTGGCGCGCGAGCAGAGCAATCCGGAGCTGCAGCGTGCGGCCGAGCAGTTGCAGCAGGCGGCCGACAACATGCGCCGTGCGGCCACCGGGTCGGCGGCGCAGGGCAACGCCGCCCTTGAGGAGCTCAATCGCGCAGCGCGCAATCTGGAAGGGGCACGCGCCTCGAGTACCACGCGCGGCGTGCAGCAGCTGGCGGACAAGGCGCGCCAGCTGGAAGAGCAGCAGCAGCAGATCCGGGAAGCGGTTCAGGGGTTGCCCGAGGCTTCTCCCAGTGAGCGCGGGCAGCGCCTGCAGCAGTTGTCACAGCAGAAGGACCGCCTGGCTGAAGCGGTCCGTCGCCTGGAAAGCGAGGCCGATCGCCTGTCACGATCGGCGCGTCGGGAGCAGCCCAAGGCGGCCGGTCAGTTGAGCGGCGCGGCCGATGCGATTCGTGGTACGCGCCTGGCGGACAAGATCGAGTTCTCCAAGCAGGTCGCGCGCAACGGCAGCGGCGAGTACGCGGGCGCGTTCGAGAACCAGATTGGCGAGAACATTCGCGATGTGGCGGAGCGTCTTCGCGCCGCGCGTGGCGCGCTGCAGGGCGAGAGCGCGGCGCGTGGTCAGGAACGCACGCTCGAGCGTACGCGCGAGCTCGTGGCGGGCATGGAATCGTTGCGTGACCGAGTGGCAGACCGCGCGCAGGGCCGACCCGGGCAGCAAGGGCAGCAAGGGCAGCAAGGGCAGCAGGGGCAGCAAGGGCAGCAAG
>VYLE01000313.1_pt1 | contig 34763 bp, 21 predicted proteins | sample 5114391 | NCBI WGS metagenome assembly VYLE01 (sample SAMN12291771, study PRJNA351875) | freshwater metagenome | isolation source: freshwater lake | place: USA: Michigan, Kent Lake | collected 2013-08-15
CGGCGACGATACGCTGAATGGCGGGGCCGGCACCGACCGTGCCGACTTCTTCGATGCGGCCAACGGGGTCACCGTGGATCTGGCCATCGGCGGTCAGCAGAACACCGGCGAGGGTCTCGACACCTTCATCAGCATCGAAAACCTCTCCGGGTCCCAGTTCGCGGACACCCTGTCGGGTGACGGGGCGAACAACAACATCTCCGGCGACACGGGCGATGATACGATCAACGGCCAGGGCGGCGCTGACTACATGCGCGGCGACGCTGGGGCCGATACCCTGAACGGCGGCGACGGCGATGACATCCTGCTGGGCGGCGCGGGCGACGATACGCTGAACGGCGGGGCCGGGACCGACCGGGTGGACTACTTCAGCGCCGCGAACGCCGTGACCGTCGACCTGCAGATCACCGTCGCCCAGAACACCGGCGAGGGAATGGACACCATCACCAACGTCGAACAGGTCACAGGATCGCAGTTCGGCGACGTTCTGACCGGCAACAGCGGCAACAACTTCCTCGACGGGCAGGCCGGCAACGACACCATCTCCGGGCTGGGCGGCAGCGACAGCGTCAACGCAGGAGCGGGCAACGACACCGTTTCCGGCGGCGACGCCAACGACTTCTTGCACGGCGGTCTGGGCGACGACAATCTCGACGGCGGCGCGGGCACGGGCGACATGGCCCAGTACTATGAAGCCACCTCCGGCGTGACCGTCAGCCTGCTGCTGCAGGGCCAGGCCCAGAACACCGGCGCGGCCGGCATCGACACCCTGGTCGGCTTCGAGCAGCTCGGCGGTTCGGCCCATGCCGACACCCTGACCGGCGATGCCGGCTCCAACTTCCTCAACGGCGTGGCCGGCGACGACGTCCTCAAGGGCGAGGGCGGCAACGATAACCTGCAAGGGGGGCTCGACAACGATACGCTGAACGGCGACGACGGCAACGACAGCCTCACCGGCGGCCTCGGCAATGACGTGATGACGGGCGGCGCCGGCTTCGACACCGCCAACTACAGCGACAACACCACCGGCGTGACGGTCGACCTGCGCATCCAGGGCGTGGCCCAGAACACCGGCCATGGCTCCGACACCCTGATCGGCATGGAGAACGTCAACGGCGGCACGGGCAATGACACCCTGCACGGGGACGACACCAGCAACTTCAACTTTGCCAATTCCGGCAACGACGTCATGTTTGGCTATAGCGGCGACGACCAGCTGACCGGCGGTCTCGGCGATGACACGATCGACGGCGGCGCGGGCGGCGACGTCGCGACCTGGGGCGATGCGACCAATGGGGTCACCGTCAGCCTGCTGCTTCAGGGTGCGGCCCAGAACACCGGCTGGGGCAACGATACCCTGATCGGTATCGAGTATCTGTCGGGCTCCGGCTTCAACGACATCCTGACCGGCGATCAGTTCAACAACAGCCTGAACGGCCAGAACGGCAACGACACCCTCAGTGGCGGCGACGGCGATGACGCGGTGCGCGGCCAGAACGGCGACGACATCATGTCGGGCGGCGCGGGCAACGACTTCCTGACCGGCGGCGAGGGCAGCGATGTCATTGACGGCGGCGACGGTATCGACCGGCTGGGCATCTCCCTCGCCGCGGCCGATCCGCAGACTGGCGCGACCATCGATCTGAACATCACGACGGCTCAGAACACCGGCCACGGCATCGACACCATCACCGGCATCGAGCACCTCAGCGGCACCGCCTACAGCGACACCTTCACGGGCAATGCGGCGGACAACTACATCGCCGGCGCGATCACCCTTGGCGTCACCGGGGCCGATACGCTCAACGGCATGGGCGGCAACGACCTGCTGACCGTCGGCGGCGGCGACCACCAGCTCGACGGCGGCGCCGATTCCGATACCGTCAGCTTCACCCTGTCCACCGCAGCCGTCACGGTTTCGCTGGCGGCCCAGGGCTCCGCCCAGGCGACCGGCGTCGGGTCCATGACCCTGAACAACGTCGAAGACCTCAGCGGCACGGACTTCAACGATACCCTGACCGGCGACGGCGGGGCCAACACGCTCAGCGGCAGCATCGGCGACGATACGCTCAGCGGCGGCGCCGGCGCGGACCTGCTGCTCGGCGACGGCATCAAGTTCACCGACTTCGGGACCTTCGGCGCCTCTGGCGCCATCGTCCAGTACGAGGACATCGCGACGCAGTTCAACAACCCGGCCTGGAGCGGCGCCGACCTTCTGGACGGCGGCGAGGGCGACGACCGCCTGGTCGGGGCCGGCGGTGACGACGAACTGACCGGCGGGGCCGGCAACGATACGCTGGAAGGCGGGGCGGACGAGGATACGGCGGTCTACGCCGGCCTGCGCTCGGCCTACACCCTCACCCAGGTCAATTCGACGACCTGGACGGTTACGGGTCCCGAAGGCACGGACACCCTGGTCGACATGGAGTTCGTCCAGTTCTCCGACGTCAAGCTCGGGCTGGTCTACAACGTCATCAACGGCACGAGCGGTGCGGACGGCCTGATCGGCGGCAACGGACCCGACCAGATCAACGGTCTGGAAGGCAACGACACGATCATCGGCAACCAGGGCGACGACGACCTGAACGGCGGCGCGGACGACGACTTCGTGGCCGGCGGGCTGGGCAACGACATCGTCCGGGGCGGCGACGGCAACGACTTCGTCCGCGGCAACGACGGCGACGACATCGTTGACGGCGGCGCCGGCAACGACCGGGCGGCCTTCTCCCTGAGCGCCGGCGACGTGCAGTCGGGCGCCACGGTCGACCTGCGCCTGCAGGGGACTGCCCAGGACACCGGCCACGGGATGGACACCCTGATCGGCATCGAGAACGTCTCGGGCACCCAGTTCGATGACGTCATCACCGGTGACGACAACAGCAACTGGCTGTGGGGCGGCTCGAACGGCTCGGGCGCGACGGGCAACGACATCATCGACGGCCAGGGCGGCAACGACCTGATCCAGGTGGGCGCGGGCAACCACGACCTGCAGGGCGGATCCGGCATCGATACCGTCAGCTTCGACGGCAACGGCACGGACATCACGTCGGCCGGCATCACCATCGACCTCGGTCTCCAGGGCGGCTCGCAGGACACCGAACAGGGCCTGACGGTTCTCGACGGCTTCGAGAACGTCACCGGCTCGGCCTTTGCCGACAGCATCACCGGCGATGGCGCCGACAACGTCCTGGCGGGCTCGGCGGGCGACGACAGCCTCAGCGGGGCCGGCGGCGCGGACGTGCTGCTCGGCGACGGCGAGATCACGCTCGATAGCCCGTTCGGGTACTCGGGCCCGATCATCACCGTCAATGATGCGGCTGAAACCTACGCCAATCCGGCCCTCAGCGGGGCGGACACCCTGGACGGCGGCGCGGGCGACGACACCCTGATCGGCGGCGGCGGCGATGACATCCTGATCGGCGGCATCGGCGCCGACAGTCTGCAGGGCGGGGCCGGCTTCGACATCATCAGCTACGCCGACAACGCCACCGGCCTGACCATCAACCTGGGTCAGACCACCGTCAACGACGGCACGGGAACCGACAGTTTCACCGGTATCGAAGGCGCCATCGGCTCGGCCTATGCGGACACCCTGCTGGGCAACGCCAACGCCAACACCCTTGAGGGCGGCGATGGTGATGACTTCATGCGGGGCCAGGGCGGCGACGATGTGGTCCAGGGCGGCGCGGGCCTCGACAACGTTCGCGGCAATGCCGGCAATGATACGGTCCGCGGCGGCGAGGGCAGCGACTATGTGCAGGGCGGCGACGGCGATGACACCATCGACGGCGGCGCCGGTCTCGACCGGGCGGCCTTCTTCGACGCCACTGTCGGGGTGACGGTCGACCTGTCGATCCAGGGCGTGGCCCAGAACACCGGCCAGGGCATGGACACCCTGATCGACATCGAACATGTCTCGGGCACGGCTTTCGACGACGTTCTCACCGGCAACAGCGACGCCAACTGGATCTGGGGCAACCTGGGCGCTGACGTCATGAATGGCGGCGGCGGCGATGACCTGCTTCAGGTGGCCGAAGGCGCCCAGACCGCCAACGGCGGCGACGGCTTTGATACCGTCGCACTCGGCCTGCAGTCCGGCGCGACCGTCTCCCTGGCGGTCAGCGGGGCCCAGGCCTTCACAGGCGGCAGCATCACCCTCACCGGCGTCGAGAACCTGTCGGGCAGCGGCTTCGCGGACACCCTGTCCGGCGACGACGGCGCCAACGTCCTGGCCGGCGGCGCCGAAGCCGACGTGCTCTCCGGCGGCGACGGCGCCGACGAACTGCTTGGCGACGGCGAGATCGGCCTGGAGTTCAACACCGGCGGCGGCGGGGCCATCACGCGCCTTGACGACGCGGGCTATGCCGGCGCCGATACCCTCAACGGCGGCGCAGGCGACGATATCGTCCGCGGCGGTGGCGGCAACGACACCATCGACGGCGGTGACGACACCGACACCGCGGTCTTCGCCGGCAACCGGGCCGACTACGCCATCGCCTTCGGCGCCGGCGGCGTGGTCACCGTGACCGGCGCCGACGGGACCGACAGCGTCACCAACGTCGAGTTCTTCCAGTTCGACGACGAGACGGTCAGCCTGGCTGACCTGGTGCCGATCACCCTGGCGGCCGACGCCCTGACCATCACCCGCACCCTGGCCTCTGACCTCAAGTCCGAAGTCCTGCTGGCCAACGATGGCCTCGCCGGCGGCTATACGGTGGTCGGCATCCGCAATGTGGTTAACGCCACCGTCGACCTGGTCGGCGGACGGCTGCAGATCGTCGCGACCGGGCCGAACGCCAGCTTCGAGTACATCGCCGATGGTCCTGACGGTCGCAAGGCCGGGGCGGTCAACGTCTCGACCGTGGTCACCACCAACGTCGTCGACACCGTTACCGGCGGGGCGGCTGTGGCCGCCGACCTGCAGGGCCAGAACGGCAACGATACCCTGACCGGCACGGCCGGCGCCGACCGCCTGGTCGGCGGCCTCGGCAACGACATCCTGGATGGCGGAGCCGGCGTCGACGAACTGATCGGTGGTGGCGGCAACGACATCTTCCGCGTCACCGCCGGCGATCTGATCACCGAGCTGGCGGGCGAGGGGATCGACACCGTCGAGGTCGCCAGCGGCAGCTACACGCTGGGCGACGAGCTCGAGCGCCTGGTGCTGCTGACCAGCGCCGGGGCGGTCAACGGCACGGGTAACGCGGCCGACAACACCCTGGTCGGCAACGCCTCGAACAACGTGCTGGACGGCGGCCTCGGGGCCGACATCCTGCAGGGCGGGGCGGGCAATGACACCTATGTCGTCGACAATGCCGGGGACACCATCTCCGACGTCGGCGGCGGCGTGGACACCGTCCAGACGACTCTGAATACCTATACCCTCGGCTCGACCACCCTGGAGAACCTGACCTTCACGGGAGCCGGGAACTTCATCGGCACGGGCACCACCCTCGGCAACGTCATCACCGGCGGTGCGGGCAATGACCGTCTAGACGGCCTGGCGGGGACCGACACCACCATCGGCGGCTTGGGCGACGACACCCACGTGGTCGCCCAGTCGACCGACGTGATCGTCGAACTGTCCGGCCAGGGGAACGACACCCTGGAAGCCAGCGCCTCCTACGTGCTGGCGGCCGGGGTCTCCATCGAGGCCCTGATCGCCACGGGCGCCACGGCGGTTAGCCTGACCGGCAACGAGCTGGACAACAGCCTGACCGGCAACGGCGCGGCCAACGTCCTGAACGGCGGCGCCGGGGCCGACGCCATGGCGGGTGGCCTGGGCGCCGACACCTACATTGTCGACAACGCCGGCGACACGGTGACCGAACTGGCCGGCGGCGGCATCGACACGGTGCAGTCCAGCATCGACTTCACCCTCGGGGCAGAGGTCGAGCGCCTGACCCTGACCGGGGTGGCCATCTCGGCCACCGGCAATGATCTCGCCAACGTCCTGATCGGCAACGCCCAGGACAACATCCTCGACGGCAGGGTCGGGGCCGACATCATGCAGGGTGGGACCGGCAACGACACCTACTATGTCGACAATGCCGGAGACGTCATTACCGAGAGCGGCGTGGGGACTGACAACGTCTTCACCACCCTGGCCAGCTACACCCTGGCCGCGGCGCTGGAGAACCTCTCCTACAACGGGACGGGGACCTTCGCCGGCACGGGCAATGCGGTCGCCAACATCATCAACGGCGGGACGCTCAACGACAGCCTCAGCGGTCTGGCCGGTGATGACATCCTCAACGGCGGCCTCGGCGCTGACGCCATGAATGGCGGCGACGGCAACGACACCTACTATGTCGACGACGCCGGCGACACGATCACCGACAGCACCGGCATCGACACAGTGATGACCACCGGCAGCTTCACGCTGGCGGCGAACCTGGAGAACCTCACCTACATCGGTTCGGGCGCGGCTACGCTTACCGGCAACACCGGAGCCAACGTGATCACCGGCGGCGCCAGCGATGACGTGCTCAGGGGTCTGGCCGGGAACGACAGCCTGATCGGCGGCGACGGGGCCGACAGTCTGCAGGGCGGCGACGGGGACGACGTCCTCGACGGCGGCCTGGGCGCTGACGCCCTGCTGGGCGGTCTCGGCAACGACACCTTCGTCGTCGACAACGCCGGCGATGTGATCACCGAGAATGTCGGCCAGGGCACGGACAAGGTGCGCACGGCCCTGGCCAGCTACATGCTCACGGCCAATGTCGAGAACCTGGACTACACCGGCCTCGCGTCCTTCACCGGCACGGGCAACGACCTGGCCAACGTCATCACCGGCGGGGCCCAGGGCGACAGTCTCATTGGCGGCCTCGGCAATGATACGCTGAATGGTGGCGCCGGTATCGACGCCCTCGACGGCGGCGACGGGACCGACACCCTCGACGGCGGGACCGGCGCCGACAGCATGACCGGCGGCCTCGGCAACGACACCTATGTCGTCGACGACGCCGGCGATGTGGTGATCGAACTGGCGGCCGGCGGCACGGACACCATCCGCGTCACCGCCTCCAGCTACGTCATGGGCGCCGAGGTCGAGATCATGCAGTTCGTCGGGGCCGGGTCGTTCAACGGCACGGGCAACGCCGCGGTCAACACCATTATCGGCGGGACCAGCGCCGATACCATCGACGGCGCGGGCGGGGCCGACACCCTGCGCGGCGGCCTGGGTGGCGACACCCTCAGCGGCGGCCTCGATAACGACAAGCTCTATGGCGAGGACGGCGCCGACATCCTGAATGGCGGCGACGGCAACGACACCCTCTACGGCGGCGCGGGGGTCGACACCCTGTCCGGCGGGGCGGGCCGCGATGTCTTCGTGATCCAGGTGGCGGCCGACAGCGGTGTGGGTGCGGGCAACCGCGACCTGATCATCGATTGGGACGCGCCCGACGTTGTCGACCTGCGGGCGCTCGACGCCATCGCCGGCGGGGCGGACGACGCCTTCCTCTACCTCGGCAACAACGCCTTCAGCGCCGGTGGCGTGGGCGAGGTGCGCTGGATGCTGGACGGTGGAAACACCATCGTGCAGGGCGACCTGGACGGTAACGGGACGGTCGATTTCGAGATCCAGATCACTGGGACCCAGACCCTCAACAACCTCGACTTCCTGCTCTGATCGCAGAAAGCTTCAACCTGATCGATCCCCCGGCGAGCCTCTCGCCGGGGGATTTTTCGTTCAGGGGGCCGGCGGCACGACCGGTTCGCCCGTCCATTCCCAGTGCCAGGGCTCGTAGGCGTAGTTGATGAAGCCGAAGCGGCCGGCGTTGCGGATCATCCAGCGATAGGCCGGGGTGCGCGACTGGGCCAGGCGGTTGAAGCCGGCCGTCGAGGCCGGGTCGCCACCCGGGGCCATGCCGACATGGATATCCAGCGCCAGCCCTGTGCGGTGGGCTGAGCACTGCGTGCGTCGCACGCCGTCGCAGTTCTGCTCGATCAGGCATCGGACGGCGTCTGCCTCGGGATCGCGATAGGCGGAGAAGATCTTCAGGGCGTCGGGCTGGTTGAATATCGACGGCGCCTCGGTGCGGGCGGTGGCGATCATCTGTCGATAGGCGGCCAGGACACCGGGGCGCAGCTGCATGGGCCGGCCATAGGACTCACCGGCATTGGCATAGGCCAGGTCTGTCGTCGGTGGTGGGCAGTCCTCTGGCCTGATCTTCGAAAACGGCCGGGCCCGGTGCCAGCGCTGCCGCATGGCCTCGAACACCGCCGGCGTCATCACCCCGTCGGCCACCGGCCCGTTTCGCCGCTGCCAGTCGGCCAGGGCGGCGGCGAAGCCCGGCTGGTCCGGGCCGCAGGCAGTCCTGATCTCATTGGCGATCAGGGGCGCATAGATCTCCCAGCCGATCTCCTCGGCGCCAAAGGGCGACCAGATCAGGCTTCTCGCCGACTCGCCGTTGGCCCGGGCGGCGGTGGCGAAGCGGGCATCCTGGCAGTCGCCGCTCAGCGGCGGCGGGGCCGGCGCGGGTGGCCGGGAGAGGTAGGTCTGGCCGGTGTAGGCCTCTTCCAGAGTCGGGGCCTGAGTCTCCGGTCGGGTCAGGAACCAGACGCCCGCCACGACGATCACGGCCAGCAAGGCCGCAGCCGCGATCCAGCCGAGCAGGCGCAACAGGCCCTGGATCACCCGGTCAAGAAAACGCAGGATGGCCTGCATGTCGCCTCCAGACCGGTCATCCGGTCACGGCTGCGTCAGCGCGTCAATCGCCGGAAGGTTCAGATAGGCTGCCGTCCCCCGGGCCGCCACCACGCCGCTGGCCAGGCTGGCCTGCAGCAGGTAGCCGCCCGTCGGCGCCTCCCAGTCGAGCATCTCGCCGGCCGCGAAGACGCCGGGCAGGCGGCGGAGCATCAGGGTCTCGTCCAGTTCGTCCAGACGAATGCCGCCGGCGCTGGAGATGGCCCGCTCGAGGCCCTGCATCCCGGTCAGGGTGATCCGCGCGCCCTTGATCAGCGCCGCCTGGCTGCGCGGCGAGACGGGGATCGGACCGCCGGTGGCTTCGCGCATCAGGCCGATGGCGGCCGGCGACAGGTGGGCGGCCTTGCGCAGGTGGTTGGACTGGCTCTGGCGGCCCTGCGGTGTGACCAGCCTGGCTGTCAGCTGGCCGAGGCTCTGGTCCGGGTGAAGGTCGATGGAAAGCTCGGCCTTGCCGTCACGGGCGATGGCTTCGCGCAGGCCGGCCGACAGGGCGTAGATGGCTCCGCCCTCCAGGCCATAGTCGGCGATCATCGCCTCGCCGCGCACGGTCTGGCCCTCATGGGTCAGGGCGATGGCTTTCAGCGGCTGGCCGGCGAACCGCTCCTTGAAGATGGAGCTCCATTCGACATTGAAGCCCACATTCGCCGGCTGGAACGGGGCGATCTCGACCCCGCGCGCCGCCAGCAGGCCGGTCCAGGCGCCGTCCGAGCCGAGCCTCGGCCAGCTCGCCCCGCCGAGCGCCAGGATCACGGCGTCGGCGGTCTCGATCGTCGGTCCGTCCGGCGTGTCGAAGGTCAGGGCGCCGGCGTCGTCCCACCCTGTCCAGCGGCTGCGCAGGGCCAGGGTGACGCCCAACTCGCCCAGCCGGCCCAGCCAGGCGCGCAGCAGGGGCGAGGCCTTCATGGCCTTGGGAAACACCCGGCCGCTGGAGCCGACGAAGGTTTCCTGACCCAGACCTTCGGCCCAGGCGATCAGATCGCCCGGGGCAAAGGCGTCCAGCATCGGCCCGGCCCAGCCGGCCGCCTCGCCGTAGCGGCCAAGGAAGGCGTCCAGCGGCTCCGAGTGCGTCAGGTTCAGCCCGCCGCGCCCGGCCATCAGCAGCTTGCGGCCGGCCGAGGGCATGGCGTCGTGCAGCCGCACGCGGGCGCCGGCGCGGGCAAGCGCTTCGGCGGCGATCAGGCCGGCGGGACCGGCGCCGATGATGGTCACGGTTGGGGACATGGCGGGCTTGTAGCAGGTTCGCGGCTCCGTGAACGGTCGTGATGGAGCAGTGGGCCAGCCGGCGCGTTTCCGGTTGCGGGAAATTTTATGCGCTCCCGGGAAACCAACCGGGATCTGGCGCGCTAGTCCCTCGTGCAACAGACACGGAGGGAACATCCAATGCGTATCATCATCGTCGCCGCCGCTGCTATCGGCGCCCTGTCCCTGGCCGCTTGCGGCAGCCCCGCCGAGAAGGCCGCTGAGAAGCAGGCCGACGCCGTGGAGACTCAGGGCGAACAGACCGCCGACGCCATGGAGGAACAGGGCGACGTCGCCAAGGACGCGGCCGTGGCCCAGGGCGAAGCCACCGAAGACGCCATGGACAACAAGGCTGACGCCACCGAGAAGGCCGCCGATGAAAAGGCCGACGCCATCAAGGAAGCCGCCAAGCAGTAGTCTGGCCGCCATCACCTGACAGACAGCGCCCTCCGGCTCCGGCCGGGGGGCGTTTTGCTTTGGGGACGAGGCGGGGACTGGTATCAACGGCCTCATGACCCAGACGCCCAACACCGCCCAGATCGACTACTGGAACGACACCCCTGGCCTGACCTGGGCCAGCCTGCAGACCCTGCTCGACCGCCAGATCGCCCCGCTGGGCGAGGCGGCCATGTTCGCCCTGGCCCCCCGGGCCGGGGAGCGCATCCTCGACATCGGCTGCGGCTGTGGCGACACCACGCTCGCCCTGGCCCTGGCCGTTGGACCCGAAGGCCAGGTGCTCGGCGCCGACATCTCACGGCCGATGCTCGAGGTGGCGCGCCAGAGGATCGCGGCGGCCGGCCTGGCCCAGGCCTCGGTCATCGAGGCCGACGCGCAAGGCCAGGACTTCGGCGCGGGCCAGTGGGACGCCCTCTACTCGCGCTTCGGGGTGATGTTCTTCGCCGACCCGCCGGCCGCCTTCGCCAACCTGGCCCGGGCCCTGAAACCCGGCGGCCGGCTGGCCTTCGTCTGCTGGCGCCCCCTGAAGGAAAACCCCTGGATGACCGCGCCGCTGGCCGCCGCGCTCCAGCATGTGTCGCCGCCGGAGCCGAGCGATCCGCATGCGCCGGGACCGTTCGCCTTTTCCGATCCCGACCGGGTCAGGTCCATCCTGGGTGGAGCCGGGTTCCGCGACATCACCGTCACACCGCACGACGCGGCCATTGGCGGCAACCCGCTCGAGGACGCCCTCATCGTCGCCCGCAAGGTCGGCCCGGCCGCCCGGCTGATCGCCGACCATCCGGACAAGCGCGACGCCATCCTGGCGTCCCTGCGCCAGGCGCTCGAAGCCAACGACGGTCCGGACGGCGTCTGGTTCGATTCGGCGACCTGGATCGTCACCGCCACGAATGGCTAGGCTGGCCGCCTCAACTTGAACAGCTCGCTGACCACGACGTAGTCGGCGAGATAGCCGCAGCGGGCCAGCGTCCGGGCGCCGGCGGTGTCGAAACGGCCGTCGACGATGAAGGCCGGATCGATATGGACGCCGACCACCTGGCCCAGCACCAGGTGGGATTGGGTCGGGGCGCCGTCGAGATCGGTCAGGTCGATGACCTGCAGCACCTGGCATTCCAGGCTGGCCGGGCTGGCCGCGACGCGGGGGGCGCGGACCAGGCGGCAGGGGGCCTGCTCGAGGCCGGCCAGTTCGAACTCGTTGATCTCCGGGCCGACGGAGGCTGAGGTGGCGTTCATCGCCTGGGCCAGATCCTCGGTGACCAGGTTGAAGACGAACTCGCCGGTATCGCGGGCGTTGGCCAGGCTGTCGCCCAGCTTCTCGGAGGAGAAGCCGATGATGGGCGGCCGCGAGGAGAAGGCGTTGAAGAAGCTGTAGGGGGCGAGGTTGACCACCCCGCCCGCGCTGATCGTCGAGATCCAGCCGATCGGCCGGGGCGCGATGATCGCCTTGAAGGGATCATGCGCCAGGCCATGGCCGTGGGCCGGTTCGTAGAAGTGGGTCATGCCCTGACGGTTAGCGCCCTCCCTGACCGTCGTCGACCCGCAGGCAGGTGCCGGTCACCGCGTCGGAGGCCGGGCTGACCAGGTAGAGCAGGGTGGAATCGAGCTGGGCGGGGTTGCCGATGCGCTTGCGGGGGAAGTGCTGGCTGATGTCGCCCATGCGCGACAGCATGCCGTCCATCATCTCGCTCTCGAAGGCGCCGGGGGCGATGGCGTTGACGTTGATGTGGAACTTCGACCACTCGACGGCCAGGGTCTCGGTGATCCGCACCATGGCCGCCTTGCTGACCGAATAGAGGGCCGCGCCGCCACCCGTGTAGCTGTAGGCGGCCGAGGAGGCGATGTTGACGATCCGGCCGGGCTTTTCCGCCGCGATCCGCCGGCGGGCGAACTCGCAGGCGAGGATCCAGGGGCCACGGACATTGGTGTCGAGCACCGCATCGATCAGCTCGACGCTCATCTTGTGGGCGCGCTGGGCGTCGGGGATGCCGGCGTTGTTGATCAGGATATCGACGGGGCCGAGCGCCTCTTCCGCCTTGCCGACCACGGCCAGCAGCTGGTCGGCGTCGGTGACGTCGAGCGCCAGGGCGACGGCCCGGCCGCCGGCGTCGTTGATCTCCTTTGCAAGGGCTTCCAGCCGGTCAACCCGGCGGGCGGTCAGGGCGACGGCGCAGCCCTGCGCGGCCAGCACCTGGGCAAAGCGCTTGCCAAGGCCGGAGCTGGCGCCGGTGACCAGGGCGACATGGCCGGTCAGGTCGATGGAAGCGTTGGGCAGGGGATAGGTCATGGGTGTTCCTCGCGTCTTTTGCGGGGAGTATCGGGGACTGACGGTGGGTCAGGGAAGCCGGCTATCGAAGCGACCTACGATTATACCCGATGTTCGGGGCGTCACCCCCTAGCTTCAGCTTAAGCCTTTGAGCGTGTTGCCTCTTTCGTAGGTCGCCTGTCACCGGATGTAGGCCAGCGCGTAGGTCGGTTGTTGCTGATTGTAGCCCCGATTGTGCCCGCGCCGGTGACGAGGGTTCGGGGGCCAGGCGGTCAGGCGCCGATTTGTCGATGAATATGTCTAGACATATTGAAATTGGCTAGAGAACTCAGAGCGCTATGGGGGAGGATCTAGTCGGCCATGCAGCCGCCGCCGATCGCATCCTCGATCTGGCGGAAGGCGGTGAGGGCCGACTTGCGGTTGGGTCCCGGCTCTCCGCGCTGAGCGCTCCGGCCGGGATGACGGGGTGGGCTTGCTGAGGCGCCCGGCGCGGGCGACAGTCCTCCCGCCGGTCAGACGAAAGCCCACGATGGCCAAGCGAACCGGCAGGGAGAGACGCGATGGACGGCACGAACACCGTGGGCGGGGGCGCCCGCGCGTCGGCCGGCGATTATGGCCTGCTCATCATGCTGATGCTGATGAACGTGCTGAACTTCGTCGATCGCCAACTACTCTCCAGTTTCGCCAACTTCATCGTTCCGGACCTGGGCCTGTCGAACACGCAGTTCGGCCTGCTGACCGGCCTGGTGTTCCTTGTCTTCTATGCCGTCGCTGGCCTGTTCATGGGGGCGCTGGCGGATCTGGTGAACAGGCCCCGGCTGATCGCCATCGCCATGTTTGGCTGGAGCGCCCTGACCGCCGCCTCGGGCCTGGCCAAGGGCTTTGTCAGCCTCGCCCTCCCGCGAATGTTCATCGGTATCGGCGAGTCGGCGCTGACGCCCACCGCCATGTCGCTGCTGGCGGACCGTTTCCCGCCTGAAAAGCGGGGCTTCGCCTCGGGCTTCTACTACATGGGCGTGCCGATCGGGGTGGGGGTCAGCCTGCTGGTCGCCGGCTATCTGGGCCCGGCCATCGGCTGGCGGAACTGCTTCTTCCTGCTGGGCGCGATCGGGGTGTTGTTCTCCGGGGTCATTCTTCTGGTCCGCGAGACCCGGCCCTCGCGCAAGGCGGCGGCCGCCCTGCCGGACGCGGTCGCGGCCCCGTCGGTGGGTGAGCTGGTGCGCATCTTCGCCCGCACCGTGAAGTCATCACGGTCCCTGCAGCTGGTCATTCTGGGCGGCGTCTGCGTGCATTTCGTGCTCGGCGCCGCGGGCTTCGACCAGCTCTGGCTGGTCCAGGAGCGCGGCTTCGAGAAGGGCGAGATCGCCCGGCTCAGCGGCCTGATCGCCGTGGTCGCCGGGGTGGCGGGCAATCTGTTCGGCGGTCTGATCAGTGACCTGTTCGCCCGCAAGACCGGCCAGAGCCCGGCGATGTTCATGGTCATCGTCCTGACCGTGCTGCTGCCGGTGAACCTGACCTACCGGCTGGTGGCGCCGGACAGCCCGGTGTTCTGGATCTGCATCGCCGTCGCCTACTTCCAGCTCGGCGTCTTCTACGGCCCGACCTTCTCGGCGGTGCAGGCCCTGTGCCCGCCTCAGGTTCGCTCGACCGTGGTGGCCTTCTACCTGCTCAGCCTCAATGTCGTGGGACTAGGCATCGGCATCACCGGCGCGGGCATCCTGGTCGACGTGCTGATCAAGGCCGGTATCGCCCAGCCCTACAGCTGGACCCTGTTCGCCTTCACGGCCTTCTCGGGCCTGGCCATCCCCTGCTACTTCTTCGCGGCCCGGGCGGCGAAGAAGGCGAGCCTTTCCGGCGCGCCTGCCAGCCCCTAGAGAGGGGCGATGAGCTGGAGCCGGAAATACGAGGGCGACGAGCCCGTGCGGGTCAACAAGTGGCTGGCGCAGTCGGGGGTCTGTTCGCGCCGCGAGGCCGAGGGGTTGATCGCCGAGGGACGGGTAAGCATCGATGGCGCCCTGGTCGAGGACGTCGGCCGCAAGATCCTGCCGGGCCAGACCCTGGCCCTGGACGAGGCCGGCAAGGAAGCCTTGGACACCAAGCTGACGGTGCTGATCCACAAGCCGGTCGGCATCGTCTCGGCCCAGCCCGAGGGCGACCAGGTGCCGGCCGTGCGGCTGCTGCGGCGCTCGAACCTGTTTGTCGAGGCGGAGGTCTATCCGAACTCCGATCATAAGCTGGCCCCGCTCGGCCGGCTCGACATGGACAGCCGGGGGCTGCTGATCCTGTCGGAGGACGGGGTGCTGGCCAAGGCGGTGATCGGGCCCGACTCCGAGCTCGACAAGGAGTACTTCGTCCAGGTCGAGGGCGACATCACCGACGAGAAGATCAACCTGCTGCGCCACGGGCTGGAGCTCGACGGTCGCACCCTTCGGCCGGCCATTGTCGAGGAGGTCATGCCCGGGCGGCTGCGCTTCGTGCTGGTCGAGGGCCGCAATCGACAGATCCGGCGGATGTGCGAACTGGTCGAGCTGGAGGTTGTGGACCTGGTCCGCACCCGGGTCGGCCCCATCGAACTGGCCGACCTGCCCGAGGGCATGTGGCGGCCGATGACGGCGGAGGAGCGGGCGGCGTTGCTGGCGGCGTCCGTGCCGCGTCCCCCGGCATTTTGACGGGAGGTCAGCGACCGCTGTTCAAACGAGCGTTTCATCCGTATTATCGCCGATAACATAAGAACATCGGGAGAGACGGTCGTGGCGCAGGAAATCGAGCACTTCGACGTGGTTATCGTCGGGGCCGGCCTGTCCGGGGTCGGGGCCGCCAAGCATCTCCAGGACCGCTCGCCGGACCGCACCTATGTCGTGCTTGAGGGCCGCGCCGCCAAGGGCGGCACCTGGGACCTGTTCCGTTATCCAGGCATCCGCTCCGACAGCGACATGTACACGCTCGGCTACGTCTTCAAGCCGTGGAAGGCCGCCAAGGCCATCGCCGACGGCCCCTCCATCCTGGCCTACGTCAACGAGACCGCCGCCGAGAACGACATCGACCGGCACATCCGTTACAATCACATGGTCAAGCGGGCCGACTGGGACACCGCCACGGCCGCCTGGACGGTGACCGCCGAGGTGAACGGCGCGCCGGTGAAGTTCACCTGCAACTTCCTTTTCATGTGCTCGGGCTACTACTCCTACAAGTCGGGCTACAAGCCGGAGTTCGCCGGCGCCGCCGACTTCAAGGGCCGGATCGTCCACCCGCAGGAATGGCCCGCCGACCTTGACCATTCGGGCAAGAAGGTGGTGGTCATCGGCAGCGGCGCGACCGCCGTCACCCTTGTGCCGGAGATGGCCAGGACCGCCGAACATGTCACCATGCTGCAGCGCTCGCCGACCTATGTCGTCAGCCGTCCCGCCGAGGACCCGGCCGCCGAGTGGCTGAAGGCCAGGTTCAAGCCGATGACCGCTTACCGCATCACGCGGTGGAAGAACGTGCTGCTGGGGATGCTGTTCTTCCGCATGGCCCGCAACAGCCCGGACAAGGTCAAGGCCAACATCCTGGGCATGGTGCGCGAGAAGCTGGGTCCCGACTATGACGTCGATACCCACTTCACCCCGACCTACAATCCCTGGGACCAGCGGCTGTGCCTGGTGCCCGACGACGACCTGTTCAACGCCATCAAGACCGGTGCGGCCAGCGTCGTCACCGACCATATCGAGCGCTTCACCCCGACCGGCATCCTGCTGAAGTCTGGCGCGGAGATCGAGGCCGACATCATCGTCACGGCCACGGGGCTGAACCTGGAAGTGCTGGGCGGGGCCGAGTTCGCGGTCGACGGCAAGCCGGTGATCTTCAGCGAGACGCTGAGCTACAAGGGCATGATGTACAGCGGCGTGCCGAACCTGGCGTCGTCGTTCGGCTACACCAACGCCAGCTGGACGCTGAAGGCGGACCTGACCTGCGCCTATGTCTGCCGGCTGCTCAACCACATGACCAAGACGGGGCTCGCCCAATGCACGCCGGTCCGCCAGCCGGGCGATGAGGGCGATCAGGACTGGCTCGACTTCTCGTCGGGCTATGTCCAGCGGTCAGTACACCTGTTCCCCAAGCAGGGGGCCAAGGCGCCCTGGAAGCAGCACCAGAACTATGCGCTGGACCTGATGACCCTGAAGTTCGGCAAGGTCGAGGACGGCGCGATGGTGTTCTCGAACCCGGTGGCGAAGGTCGGGGCGCGGCCGGCCGGGAAGACGCTGGCGGCGTAGATCGCCACCAATCCTTCTCCCGACAAGCGGGAGAAGGACTTATGGGCGCGTCTTCGGCAGCGCCCGCATGCCCAGCAGGGTGATGCCGATCAGCACCGCTTCCACGACCATCGGCGGGACAACACCAGGCCCGCCGCCGGTCAGCAGCAGGTTCAGGGTCCGCCCGGCGAGCGCCAGGCTCAGGATCAGCAGGACCGGCCACAGCCAGCGGCTTTCGCGGCGCACCGCCGCCATCAGCGTCAGCCCGCCGGAGGCGGCGAAGAAGGCGGCCATGTCGGCGCGGATGGTGCCGAGGCCGGCGACGCCCTGCGGCGACAGGAAGAACTGGGCGGCGGCCTCGGCCGGGGCCAGCCAGAAGCGACTGGCGATCAGCAGGGCCAGGGTGCCGACGAAACCGAGCAGCAGGCGGGCGCCGATCCGGCCCCAGGTCTCGCCGGCGCGGCGCATCACCAGCCCAAGGCCGGCCAGCACGAGGACCAGCACGACCAGGGCGCCGATGACCACGGGCCTGTAGGTCCGCACGATGCTGCGGGTGATGTTCTGTGTGACCTGCTTGTCGGCTGTGTAGCCGGCCGGAACCTCGGCGACGCCGACCCGTTTCGCCCAGGCGTCGTAATCCGCTTTCAGGGCCGCCAGCTCGGCCGGCCTCGCCAGGGCAAGGTCGTTGGTCTCGCCCGGATCGCGGGTGATGTCGTAGAGCCGCCAGGCCGGATCGGCCAGGACGCCGGCCCCCTTGATGGCCTTCAGGTCGCCCTTCCACAGGGCCGCCTCGCCGGCCGCCTCCATGGCCACCGGGGTGGCGGCGTCATAGGGGCTGGCGACACTTCCGGTCAGCACGGGGCGCAGGCTGCGGCCATCGAGCGGATGGGCCGGGGCGACGCCGGCCAGGTCCAGAAGGGTGGGGGTGATGTCGGTGATGATCGAGAAGCCGCGGGTCACGATGCCCGCCTTGACGCCCGGCCCCGAGAGGATCAGCGGCACGCGGGTGCCGCCTTCCGAGGTGTAGAACTTGAACAGGGCGAACGGCGCCGCCGAGGCGCTGGCCCAGCCGGGGCCGACCGCGCTCCAGGTCCCCTTGCCGCCGGGTTCCGGCCTGTAGCCGACGGCCCTCAGCCAGGTGCGGAAGCCGGCGTCGGAGACGGGATCGGCGCCTTCCGGGCCGTTGTCGGACAGGACGACGAAGACGGTGTTGTCATAGGCGCCGGTGGTCTTCAGGTGGGCGACCAGACGGCCGAGGTTGGCGTCCATGGACTCCAGCATGCCGGCGTTGACAGCCATGCGTTTGGCCCAGGCCTGCTGGTCCTTCTTCGACAGCTTGTTCCAGTCGGCGACATTGGCCGGCATGGGCCCCATCGGGGTCTCGGCGTCGATCAGCCCGGTGCGCACCGCGCCGGCCTTGCGGGCCTTCCGCAGGGCGGCCCAGCCATCCGCGTACTTGCCCTCATACTTGGCCATGTATTCGGCCGGCGCCTGGACCGGCATATGGATGGCCAGCATCGGCAGGTAGGCAAAGAAGGGGCGGCCGTCCTTCGGGGCGCTGTCGATGTAGCCGATCATCCGGTCGACCAGCAGCTGCGAGGAATAGAAGTCCTTGGGCAGCGTCGTCGGCTTGCCGTCCTCGTACCACTCCTTGCCGGTGTAGATCGGGAAGTAGGGCCGCTGCTGGAAGTTGTCGCCGCCGGTGGCCTCCAGGGCCAGGGAGCGGTCAAAGCCACGGGCGTTCGGCAGGGAGGCGGCGTCGTGGCCGAGGTGCCATTTGCCAGCCATGTAGGTGCGATAGCCGGCCGCCTGCAGTTGGCTGGCGACGGTGACGACCTTCTTGTCGAGTTTGCCTTGATAGGCGGGATTTCCCCGGTGTTCCGGCGGCGTGCTCTCGGGCAGGTTGGCGACGCCGGCGGTGTGACTGTCGATGCCGGTCAGCAGCATGGCCCGCGAGGGGGCGCACATCGGCGAGGCGTGGAAGTTGGCGAACCGGGCGCCCGAGGCGGCCAGGGCGTCGATGGTCGGGGTGGCGATCTCGGAACCATAGGACCCAAGATCGGTGTAGCCGGCGTCATCGATCAGGATGAGGACGATGTTGGGCGGCTTCCCGGCCACGGGCGGCCCCGACGGAGCGGCGGTGCTGGGACCGAAGGCGAGCAGGGTCGTGAGGCCAATGAGCGCCAGGACCGCTCTCGCCGCCCGCCTGAACTGGACCATGGATGTTCCCCGCCTTGTATTGGCATGAATGATGCCAATATATCATACAGCTGTCGAGGCCCCGGGGGTAACTTTCGAAAGTTGACGGCAGCGTCACTCTTGGCCGCGAGGCGAGGCTGGCGCACAGTAGGAGCCAGACCGACCCTCCGAAGAGGCCGGCGGGAGAGACCAGACCGATGGCCGATGACGCGCCCCTGCCCAACCTGCTGCAACTGACGCCGATGGATCCGACCTACCGGGCCGATCCGCATGTGGTGCTCGATGACCTGCGGGCCCGCTGTCCGGTGCACCGGGACGAGATGTCCGGCAACTTCATCCTCAGCCGTTACGCCGACGTGCGCGCGGTGGTCTCCGATCTCGACATGCTGCGCGACCCGATCCACGCCGAGGAAGGCGCCATCCTGCAGCGGCGGTCCCTGGACCAGATCGATCCCAGCCTGCCGCGCAGCCATGTCTCCAGCATCCTGACGCTGGACGATCCCGACCACGCCCGCATCCGCCGGCCGTTGGCCCAGGCCCTCTACGCCAGGGTCGCCAGGTTCAAGCCGGAGGTCGAGCGGATCATCAGCGAAACGCTCGACGCCCTGGAGGGCGAAACCACCTTCGATCTGATGGACCGGTTCTGCGTGCCGATCCCGATCGACGTGATCGCCTCCATCCTCGGCGTCGACCGTGAGCGGCTGGTCGAGTTCCGTGAATGGTCCGAGGGACTGATCCAGGGCCTCAACCCGTTCCGCAACGCGGCCCAGACGGCGGCGATGGAAAGCGCGTCGGAGAACCTGAACGCCTATTTCCTGGAGGCCATGGCTGACCGGCGGGCCGCGCCGCGCGACGACCTGATCAGCGACATGGTGCAGCTGCAGGCAGAGGCGAACCTGGCCGACACCGAGCTGCGCATCAACCTCACCGCCCTGCTGGTCGGCGGCAACCTGACGACCACCGACCTGATCGGCAACGCCGTGCGGCTGCTGCTGCTCAATCCGGCCGAGCTGGCCAAGCTGAAGGCCGATCCCAAGATCATCAATGCGGTGGTCGAGGAGGTGCTGCGCTATGAGCCGCCGGTCGACATCACCGGCCGCATCGCCCACCAGGACATGGAGATCGCCGGCTGCCCGGTGAAATCCCGCCAGGCGCTGACCATGTCCCTCCGCGGCGCCAACCGCGACCCTGAAGTCTACGACGACCCCCACGCCTTCAACGTCAGCCGCAAGCACAAGCCGCACGTGGCCTTCGGCGGCGGGTCGCACATCTGCATCGGCGCGCCTTTGGCCAGGCTCGAGGCGCAGGTGGCGCTGGTGCGGCTGTTCGAACGGTTCCCGGACCTGAAGCTGGTCGAGGGCGAACCGGAATGGCGGACGCTGCCGTTCTTCCGGGGGCTGGAGCGGATCGACGTGACGGTCTGAGATCCTTCTCCCGCTTGTCGGGAGAAGGTGGCCGCGAAGCGGTCGGATGAGGGCAGCGCAAGCGACTGAAGGCCCGGCGCTGGCGGCCCCTTCGCTACGCGCTGAAGGCTGGTGCTGCCCTCACCCGACCCCCTTCGGGGGCCACCCTCTTCCGACAAGCGGGAGAGGGGGTGCCTAGCGGCTCATCCAGGGCTTGGACTTCGAGCTGCTGTGCGCCGCGGCCGCCTGCTCGCGCTGGAACTTGCCGCCGCGCGGCGGTTTCGGCTTGGCGTCGATGGCGGCCTTCTTCAGGCGCATGGCCTTCTGGATGGGCGTCTCGTCCGGGGGAATAGGCGGCTCGTCGGTCATGTCCCAGAAATAGGCCTGACCCGGCGGCAATGCCAGCCGTTAACCCCGCCTCTCGACAGACGGGTAACCAGAGGCGCGCAGACTTCGGCTTCAGGGGGTATCCCGATGTCGGACCGAAGCGCTTTCTGGGGCCTTTTGCGCAACCTGGCGATCGTCGCCGTCATCGCACTGGCCATCCACAATCTCTGGCCTGTCTGGTTTCCCAACACGCCACGGCCATGGAACGGCCTCGTCGCCGAGGCCACCCACCTTCTCGGGTTCTAGTTCACCCGCCGCGCGCGCCCGGCCCAGTAGGGTTCGCGCAGGTCCTTGCGCAGGATCTTGCCGGACGCGTTGCGGGGCAGGGCGTCGATGAAGTCGATGCTCTTGGGGGCCTTGAAGGCGGCGATGCGGCCGCGGGCGAAGGCGATGATCTCGTCCGGTGTCGCGGTCATGCCGGGCTTGAGGGCGACGACGGCCTTCACCGCCTCGCCCCATTTGTCGTCGGGGATGCCGATGACGGCGACCTCGGCGACGGCCGGGTGGCCGTAGACGGCGCTCTCGACCTCGGCCGGATAGATGTTCTCGGCCCCGGAGATGATCATGTCCTTCACCCGGTCATGGATGAAGAGGTAGCCGTCCTCGTCCAGGTAGCCGGCGTCGCCGGTGCGCAGCCAGCCGTCGGCGTCGATCGTCGAGGCGGTGGCTTCCGGCAGCTTCCAGTAGCCGGGCATGTTGGCCATCGAATGGATGGCGACCTCGCCGACCGTGCCCGTGGGGACGGTGTTACCCGCCTCATCAATGACCTTGAGCTTCACGCCCGGCATCGGCAGGCCGGCGGCCCGCATGCGCGGGCTGCCTTCGGGCCTGTGATCCTCTGGCGGCAGGTAGACGATGGTGCCGCAGGTCTCGGTCATGCCGTACTGCTGGCAGAAGCCGCAGCCGAACACCTCCATGCACTCACGCAGCAGATCCAGCGGGATCGGGCTGGCGCCGTAGAGGATGTACTTCATCCGGCTGTAGTCGACCTCGCGGGCGCGCGGCTGGCGCACGACGATCTGCAGGGCGGCCGGGACCATGAACATCTTGGAGATGCCGTCGCCCTCGATGAAGTCCAGAACCTTGAAGGGGTCGAACTCGCGGGCCACCACGCCCTTGGCCCCGTTGTAGAGGCCGACGATGCCCCAGCCTGTGCCGCCGATATGGGCGACGGGCATGGCCACCAGGCTGACGTCGTCCGGGCCCCACTCGTTCCACGGCATCTTCGCCTCGGCGGCGGCGCGGCGGCCGCTCAGCAGGTTCGAATGGGTCAGCATGGCGCCCTTGGGCTTGCCGGTGGTGCCGCTGGTGTAGAGCTGGACGGCGACATCGGCGGCCGGGTCGATGGCGACGGCCGGGTCGGCATCGGAGGCGGCGTCGCGCCAGGCTTCGTAGAGGGGGCGGCCGTCGGCGCCATCGGCTTCCATGGCGATGACGGTGGGGCGATAGGACAGGTGGCTGGCGACGGTCTCGGTCTGACCCATGACTTCCGGGCCGATGAAGACCAGCGGGGCTTCGCTATCCTCGATGATGTAGGCGACTTCCGGCGGGGCGAGGCGCCAGCCGATCGGGGTCATCACCGCGCCCATCTTGGCGGCGCCGATCAGCAGTTCGAAGTAGTGGTCGCTGTTCTTGCCGACGTAGGCGATGCGCTGGCCGCGGGTCACGCCCTGCGCGATCAGGGCGTTTGCCACCCGGTTGGTCAGGGCGTCGAACTGGGCGAAGGTCGTGGTGCGGCCCTCGAAGGTCAGGGCCGTTTCGGCGCCCCGGACGCGGGCCTGATAGCGGGCGATGTCGCCCAGGGTCGGCATCTGGTCGAAGTCTACGGCGGTCATTGTGTCTATTCCGGGTGTGGGCGGAGGAGCGAGCCTTCTCCCGCGTGTCGGGAGAAGGTGGCCCCGAAGCGGTCGGATGAGGGCAGCGCCAACCCTTGAAGACTGGCGCTGTGTGGACAAACACCGCCCGCCGGTGCTGCCCTCATCCGTCGGCTTCGCCGCAACCTTCTCCCGACAAGCGGGAGAAGGAAAACTAAAGTCCCAGCACCAGCCGCGCCATCAGGTCGCGCTGGATCTGGTTGGAGCCGCCGTAGATCGAGGCGGCGCGGTTGTTGAGGTAGCGCGGCATGGCGACCAGGCTGTGGGTCGGGCCGACCGGCTCGGTATTGGCGCCCGGGACCCGCGACTCCGGCTGGTAGACGGCCGCGTAGTGGTTGGCGATGTCGATGGCCAGTTCGTCGATATGCTGCATGGTCTCGGTGCTCTGCACCTTGAGCATGGAGGAGGCGGGGCCGGGGTTCTCGCCGGACGAGAGGGCGGTCATCACCCGGTGCTCGGTCATCTCGACGGCCTCGACAGCAATCTCGGTGGCGGCCAGGCGGGCGCGGAAGTGGGGATCGCTCAGCAGGGGTTCGCCGTCATCGCCGGTCTCGGCCGCGGCCATGGCCCGCAGGCGGCCGAGCGAGACCTTGAGGCCGGGGGCAGAGCTGCCGCCACGCTCGAATTCCAGCAGGTATTTGGCGACCGTCCAGCCCTGGTTCTCTTCGCCGAGGCGGCCGGACTTGGGCACGCGGACGTTGTCGAAGAAGACCTGGTTGACCTCATGCTCGCCGGCCAGGGTGATGATCGGCGCGACGGTGATGCCGGGCGTGTCCATCTCCAGCAGCAGGAAGGTGATGCCCTGCTGCGGCTTGCCGTCGAACTTCGTGCGCACGAGGCAGAACATGCGGTTGGCGAAGTGGGCGTGGGTGGTCCAGATCTTCGAGCCGTTGAGGATGTAGTCGTCGCCGTCGCTGTCGGCGCGCATCTGCAGGGAGGCGAGGTCGGAGCCGCTGCCCGGCTCGCTGTAGCCCTGGCACCAGTAGTCTTCGCCGGCCAGGATGCGCGGCAGGTAGAAGGCTTTCTGTTCCGGCGTGCCGTACCGCATGATGCAGGGGCCGACCATCTTCAGCCCCATGGGCGAGAGGCCCGGCGCGCCGGCGCGGGCGCATTCGGCCGAGAAGATGTAGCGCTGCATGTCGTCCCAGCCGGCGCCGCCGTATTCCATCGGCCAGGCGGGGGCGACCCAGCCCTTGGCGTGCAGGATGCGCTGCCAGGCGATGGACCATTCCTTGTCGGTGAAGACGCTGGTGGTCAGCGAGCCCGCCTGCCGCAGCAGGGGCGAGAGGTTTTGGTCAAGGAAGGCCCTGACTTCGTCGCGAAAGGCGAGGTCGCGGGGGCTCAGGTTCAGATCCATCGTCAGGCTCCGGAGTTTGGCGGGGTAACCCTCTCAGCCGGGGGCGACGAGGGCAACCGTGACCCCACGGCAAGGGGTCAGGCGAACTGCGTCGCCGTGCCGGCCACCATGTACCAGGTCACCACCAGGCCGCAGATCAGGGCCCCGGGCAGGGCGCTGCCGGTGCGACGCCAGGCGAAGGTCGAGACAATGGCGGCGGCGGCCAGCACGGGGACAAACTGGATGGCGATGACGGTCGACAGTGGGTCGAAGTCGGTGGGCAGGCGGCCGGTGGCGAAGAAGATCCCGTAGTTGACGATCAGGAACAGCAGGAAGCCGCCGGCCATGGCCAGGATGGCGGTCCCGTAGGCGCTGGTCAGGCGGCGGTGCAGGGCGTTCAGGCTGACCCAGAAGAAGGCGGTCAGCGGCAGCAGGTATATGAGGGCGATCACCGCCTGTTGCGGGCTCAGCAGCTTCAGCGCCACGACCCAGAAGCGGAAGTCGACGAGGAACAGACGGTCCGCGATGAAGAGCGACAGGTAGCCGACGGCGCTGACGGCGATGGCGCTCAGGACGGCCGGGAGAAGGATGCTGCGCCTCGGTCCGGGTTCGGGCCGTTTGCCGAACAGGCCGATGAGCAGCGTGATGGCGAGGTTGATCAGCGCCCAGACCACCACCTGTGTGGTGACTGTCTGTGGCAGCAAGGCGCTGGGCTTGATCAGCAGAGTGACGGCGATGAAGGCCGGGAAGAAGGTCAGCACCGGAATTCCGGCGGTCAAGGCGAGGCGCAGGCGGCTCGTCGGCGGGCTGGCCGTCGGGACGCCGCGCAGGGCGGCGAACAGGGGAAGCTGGAGCAGCAGGGCGAACGTCCCGAGAAGCAGAACAACGAAACCGACCATGGCGACGCCGGTGGCGGCTTCCTTTCGCATCCAGATCTGATTGTCGGCCGGGCTGGGTGCGCCGCCGGTCAGGGTTTGCGAGAACCAGTCGAGGCTGGCCCCGACCGCCTCGGCCGAGAGGTGATCGCCGGGGTGGGTGGTGGTCGGCTGGTAGAGGCGGCGGGCCGTTCCGGCGGCGATGTCGCCATAGAGGCGGCCTGGCTGCAGGGTCTCGGTCGAGCCGAACAGGGCCCTGGCCTTGGCGCTGGTCCCGACATCGAGGGCGCGGGGGACGCCCCACATCAGCTTGGCGAACTCGTCGTACTTGCTGAACACCAGGGCGGTGTTGCGCGGCCAGGCCGGGGTTCCTTCGGCGGCGAAGGGCGCGCCGGTGGCGGAGCCCTCCAGCACAATGGCCTTGTAGGCGTCAGGCATGGCGGCGGCGGCGGCCAGCACGGTCCATCCGCCCATGCTGTGGCCCTCGAGGCCGATGTTGGCCTTGTCGACGGTCGGCAGGCTGCGCAGGTATTTCAGGCCGTCGGGACCCCCGAAGCCGTTGGAAAAGGCAGCGCCGCCGCTGTAGCCGTGGCCGGTCTGGTCCATCGCAAGCACGACATAGCCCCGCCGGGCGAACTCGATGGCGAAGGCGCTCTGGGTCTCGCGACTGTTGATGTAGCCGTGGACCGCGAGAATGCCGGGCGCCGGGGTCGCGGCGGTGGCGTTCGGCGGAGTGTAGAGCAGTCCGCTCATGGTCACGCCGCCGGTTCCGGCGAAGCGGACGTCCTGAACCTTGATGCCGCCGTCGGTCTGGACGGCGCTCGCCGCCCAGGAGCCCCCGAGGACCAGCAGCCAGCCGATCGCGAACAGCAGCCAACCCTTGCGCATTATCGTTCCCCGCCCCTTGCCGCCGTGCCCGGCGGTCTGTTGGGAGGAAGTGTCGCGCACCGTGGCCGTCGGCGCAAACCGGCAGGCAAAAAAAGGCCCGGGGCGACAATGCCGACCCGGGCCGCTCACGCCATTGGCGCAGGAGGATCTTTCAGAACTATTCGGCGGCGATGGCCAGCGGGCCGACCGGTAGCGGCTTTTCGAGGCTGGCCCAGTCGATCATCCCGTCATGGACGGCGTCCTCGAATTTCAGAACGCCCAGGGCCTCGAACTTCGGCCGCACGCTCTCGGTCAGCAGGCCGATGCGCTTGAGGTTGGGAATCATCCGTTCAAAGAGGAAGTCGCGGAAAGCCTGGCCGGTGGCGGCGTTGTGGTTGATCTCGCGGGCCTCGTCGCGGGTGAAGCCGAACTCGGTGGCCACCTCGGTGTCGAACAGCCGCTCGCGCATGATCACGCAGGCCTCGTAGGCGAACTGGGCCCGCTCCTCGATCTCATGCTCCGGCAGGGCGCGGATCCAGTTCTCCAGGTAGTTGACCCCGAAGGCCACGTGCCGGCCCTCGTCGCGCATCACCAGCTCGACGATCTGGCGCAGCAGCGGGTCGCGGGTGGTCATGTGGATCGACTGGAAGGCGGCCAGGGCCAGACCCTCGATGAGGATCTGCATGCCGATGAACTTGAGGTCCCAGCGCTCGTCGGTCAGCACCTTGTCGAGCAGCAGCTTGAGGTTGGGGTTGATCGGATAGATCGTCTTGCAGCGATCGACGAGGTACTTGTGGAACACCTCCACATGCCGCGCCTCATCGAAGGTCTGGGACGAGGCATAGAGTTTGGCGTCGAAGGTCGGGGCGCAGCTGACCAGTTGGCTGGCCACCAGCATGGCGCCCTGCTCGCCGTGCATGAACTGCGACAGGGTCTGGGCCTGGCTGCGCCAGGCGAACTTCAGCTTGTCCTCGGCGCTCAGCGCCTCGTACTTCGGATTGCCGGCGTAGGCGTTCATCTCCGGGGCCGAGGGGTACTCGGTGTGGGGGAACGGCGTGTCCCAGGCGACGTCCATCTGGGCGTCCCAGTTGAAGCGCTTGCCCAGCTCATAGAGCTTGCGGATCCTGGCGTTGGCGTCCTCGTAGTCCCAGTTGTAGGACCCGGTCAGCGGCGTGCGGAAAATCTCGCGGATGACCTCGACGTCCTCGCCGGTCAGGTGATGGACGACCTCGTCGTCGAATTCCCGGATGTCCTGCGGCGGTCCGTCGACCAGTTTGACATTCAGCATGGTGTCTCTCCCGGCGCGCCGCGTTCTAAAAGTGACGCCGGCGTCACCTTTAGAAACACCCGGAGGAAACGGGCCGATTTGATCTGGATCAAAGGTGCGCGGAAATCAGCTGAGGACGACCTCGATCCTCGACGGGTCCAGCTCGCCGGGCGGGGCGACGGCGACCAGATAGGGTCGGCCGTCCGCGGACGGATTAGCGTCAGGCGCCCAAAAAACAGGCGTTGCTATTTCTTCTCGGCGGGAGGCGGCGTTTCCGGGGCGGCGGGCGCCTCGGTCGCGGCCGGCTCGGCCGTGTCGGCCTTGGCCTCGGCGACGGCCTTCTCGGCCGCCGTGGTGTCAACAGCCGTGGCCGGCGGGGCAGGGTCACCCTTGTGCTTGGCGGCTTCCCAGCGGTCGCAGGCGCCGGTGGCCAGCAGCAGGGCGGCGCAGGCGGCGGTCAGGCCAGGGCGCGGAAGGTTGATGGTCATGGACGTGGATCCTTCGGGTCTCGTTGATGGCCTCGCAGCCACCCTAGCGCAGGAACGGGCGGGAACAACCGGCCTTGTCACCGGCTGGAAGCGGGCGCCTACTGCCGGAAAACAGGTCAGGGAGGACCACCATGAAGGTGACGCCGCGCGCGGAAGGTTTCGGCGCCTGTATCGAGGGCATCGATCTGTCGCGGCCGCTCGACCCGGGCGCGCTGGCCGCCGTGCGGGAGGCCTGGACGGCCCATTCGGTCATCTATTTCCCGGACCAGCCGATGGACCTCGACGCCCTGGAAGCCTTCACCCTGCAGCTGGGGCCGTTCGGCGAGGATCCCTTCATCAAGCCGATGCCGGGCCGGCCCAATGTGCTGGAGCTGCGGCGCGAGCCCGACGAGACGGCGACCAACTTCGGGGCCGGCTGGCATTCCGACTGGAGCTTCCAGCACGCGCCCCCGGCCGGGACCATCCTGCATGCCCAGGTCGTGCCGCCGGTCGGCGGCGACACCCTCTATGCCGACTGTTATCGGGCCTATGAGGGACTATCGGACGCCATGAAGGCGACACTGGCGCCCCTGCGAGCGGTGCACAGCGCCCGCCAGGCCTATGGTCCGTCCGGCGTTTTCGCCAGGGAGACCGAAAAGCGGACCATGCAGATCGTGGTCAGCGAGGAGGCCGAAAAGACCGTCGCCCACCCGCTGGTCGTCACCCACCCGGTCAGCGGCCGCAAGGCCCTGTTCTGCAGCCCGATCTATACCGTCGGTATCGAGGGCATGACCCGGCCGGAAGGCATGGCCATCCTTCGCTTCCTGTTCGAGCACATCACCCAGGAGGCGTTCGTCTATCGCCACCATTGGTCGGCGGACATGCTGACGCTGTGGGACAATCGCTGCACCCTGCACCTCGCCGATGGCGGCTATGACGGCCACCTGCGGGTCATGCATCGCACGACGGTGGCCGGGGCGCCGCCTCGGGCCTGAGTTGGGGGCTGGCCCACCGTTTTGCATTAACCGTCACTCGGGCCAATTGCCTTGACCCACCAACCCCCTGACGCCAAAGTCCGGCCGGGATACCGTTGTGTTTTCGGCGCGAGGGGGCGCTCACTTGGCAATCAGGTTTTCAAAAGCCATTACCCCGGCCCTGCTGGCTCTGCCGCTCGCGCTTGGACTGGTCGGCGCCGCCGGCGCTCAGGATTTCGACGCCGTCATGGCGGCCCCGGACGATGTCGAGCTGAACATCGCCTATGCGCGCGCCGAGGCCTCGCAGGGCAACCTGTCGGCGGCGGCCTCGGCCATGGAGCGCGTGCTGATCCTCGAGCCCAATCGCCACGCCGACCGGCTGTTCTACGCCGTGCTGCTGTTCCGGCTGGGCGACTACGACGGGGCCAGGGTCGAACTGGACCGGTTGAAGGGGGCCAACCTCTCGCCGCTGCAGCGGGCCGAGGCCGATCGCTATCTCGAACGGGTCAAGGCCCGGACGGCGGATAGCGCCGTCTCCGGCCGGCTGACCGCGGGCCTGGTCCATGAGGACGACGCGGCGGGCGCCTATTTCACCGCCTTCGACATCTTCGGCGCGCCGCCGAAGGAGGAAGGCCTTTCCAGCGAGGTGTCGCTGAGCCTCAATGGCCGTCTCGACCTCGGAAGCTCAAAGAGCTGGGAGCTGTATGGTTCGGGCCTGGCCTATGACCGGTCGGACCTGTCGGGCGCGGCGGTCGCCTTCCAGCGGTTCGAGGGCGAAGGCGGCCTTGGCCATCGCACCCGGCTGACCTCGCTGCGCGTCGGCCTTGTGGCCCGTCAGATCAGGCTGGAGGGTGACCCCCAGTTGACCGAATTCGGCCTGCGCGGCGCCTTCAACTGGCGGGTCGCCAACCGCACCACGCTCGGCCTGCGGGCCGAAGCGGTGGACCAGAACTATGACGAGCCGGTCATTGACGCGCTGTCGGTCCTGATCGGCGGCGACCGGGATGGCGAGCGCTACGGCGTCGACCTGACCGTGGCCCAAAAGGTCGCGGCCCGCACCACGCTGACCGGCGGTCTCGGCTATGAGGTCAAGACCGCCGCCTACGATCCGTTCGGCTATTCGGGACCCCGTGTCTCCCTTGGCCTCGACCAACGCTTCAAGCGCGGTGTCTATCTGCTGGCGAACGGCTCGGCGCGCTGGCTGGAGTATGACGAACCCGACCCCTTCTTCCTGCTCGGCAACCAGCGCGAGGACACCCGGCTGAATGGCCGGCTCACCGTCGGTGCGCCGCTCAGCGCCTTCTCCGGCAAGGGGGCGACCGGCGATGTGCGCGAGGACATCACGCTGGAAGGGGCGCTGACCTGGGCCAGCCGCGAGAGCGGATCCCCGCTGGCTGACTATGAAGGCTGGGGCGCGGAACTGCGCCTGATCTGGCGCTTCGGCGCCCGCAACTAGAGGCTTCGAGGACCTATCCGATGAAGACGCTCAAGGTACTGTCTCTCGCCGCCGCCGGCTGGCTGGCGCTGTCGACGGGTGTCGCCGCCCAGGAGCAGGTCGGCGTCAACGCCGCCATCCGCAACCAGGTGCAACAGAGGAGCGGCGCCGCGCCGCTGCGGCCGGCCGTCGTGCGGGCGCCGGTCAAGCTCGGCGACAGCTACGTCACCGGTCCGGCCAGCCAGGTGCAGGTCCTGCTGCGCGACCGCTCGACCTTCACGGTCGGGGCCAACGCCCGGATGACCGTCGACCGCTTCGTCGCCCCCGCACCGAACAATCCGGGCGGGGTCGGCGCCAGCGTCGCCAAGGGCGCCTTCCGCTTCGCTTCCGGCAAGACCTCGCGAGGACCGTCGCGCCAGGCCATCACCACCCCGGTCGCCTCGATCGGCGTGCGCGGCACCATCGTCGAGGGTCTGGTCGGTCCAGACGCCCTGGCCCTGCTGCAGCAGCAGCCGGGTGTGCCGCCGTTCACCGGCGATCCTGAGACCATGCTGCTGGTCGTGCTGCGCGGTCCGGCCGGCTCGGCTGACACCTTCGACACGCCGGGAGCCATCGACGTCGAGCGTGACGGTCAGACCATCAGCCTCGACCGTCCGGGCCTGGCCCTGATCGTCACCGACGCCGGGACGTTCGGCCCGTTCGAACTGACCGACGAAATCTCGGCCCAGCTGGTCGCCCTGCTGCTTCCTCCGCCCAGTTCTCCGGACGACAGCGGTCGGGGTGGCGAGACCGAACCGGCCTTTGTGGCTTCGGGCGACGCCGCCGATGCGCCCGATGGCCTGCCGCCGCCGGACGCCGGGGATGGCTATGAGCCGACGCCGGATGTGCGCGACGAGGGCGCCGACGGCGACTTCCCGCTGTTCCCGCCGACCGACCCGACCCCGTAGAGGCTGGAGCGCGTTCCGATTAGTGGGAACCGGTAATCGGATCAAACGCGCGACCACAAAGAATCTAGAGCAGGGCGATTTGATTCCATCAAATCGAGCACTGCTCTAGAACAGCCAACCGCCCTCGACCCCGGTGGGAATCTCCACCACCGGCGGGGGCATGACGCTCGGCGCGGCCATCGGCGCGTCGTCGCCCTTGGGGGCGGGGATTATGCCGCCGGCGACGTCGTTGACCGTGACGAAGATCGTCTGGCGATCCTCGCTGATGCCATCGCTGACCAGAACCTCCACCGCATAGACGTTGTCGCCGTCCGAGTCGGTCGGGGCCTCGAAGTCCGGCGGGATGGAGAAGGTCAGCTCGCCGGTCGAGGAGTCGATCTGGAAACTGCCGGCATCTGTACCGTCGATGATGGCGAAGCTCAGGACCGCGTTCACGTCGGTGTCGGACGCCGTGATGAAGGCGACAAAGGTCTCGTTTTCGTCGACGCTGATGGAGGCCTCTGCGCCGCCGCCGTTGAAGGTGATCTCCGGCACGTCGTTGCCGACCTGGATGATGAGGTTGCTGAACTGCAGGAACTCGATGTTGAACAGGTGATCGACAAAGCCGCCGGGACCGGTGACGAAAATGTCGTTGTTGGTCCCGAAGGCCAGCGTGTAGGCCGACAGGGGGTTGGCGTAGAAGACTGTATCGCTGTCCTCGAGCCGGTCGCCGCCGCCGTCGATGATGTCGGTGTCGCCGTCGCCGCCATGGATGACGTCGTCGCCGCCCTGGCCGAACACCTTGTCATCGCCGGCCTCGCCGAAGAGGGTGTCGGACCCTGTGCCGCCGTAAATCTCATCATCGCCGTCGAAACCGTGCAATTGGTCGTCGCCGTCTTCGCCGAACAGCAGGTCATCGCCCTCGCCGCCATCGATGCCGTCGGCGCCGAGGCCCCCGAAAATCTCGTCGTCACCCTGGTTCCCGTTGAGGATATCCAGTCCGTCTCCGCCGTAGAGGAAGTCCTGGCCCTGGTCGCCGTGGAGGGTGTCGTCGTCGTCCTCGCCAAAAAGCGTGTCGATGTCCTGGCCACCGAAGATGATGTCGCCACCAAGCCCGCCGTAAACGATGTCGTTCCCGACACCGCCGTCCAGTTCGTCGTTGCCGGCGAAGCCGTTGATGGTGTCGTTGCCGCTGAAGCCTGCCAGGGCGTCGGGGCCGGGCGTGCCGTTCAGAACATTGGCGTTGAACACCAGGCGGACGCTGGCCCGGGCTTCCTGGGCCTGCAGGTCGGTGAGGGTGATGGTCAGGCTGTGGTTGGGGACCGTGTCGTCGGCGAAGGACTGATAGCCCAGCGCCTCGACCACTGCCTCGATGGCCTGGCGCGTGGCGTTGCTGTTGAAGATGATGTTCAGATCGCTGCCGAAGCCGCCGAGTCCCGTCCCGATGACCACGCCCTCGTAGGACACGATGATGCTGGAGCCGACGGTCGCCCCGACCTGTCCGACCCCCGTCCCGAAGTTGATCACCGACACCTGGTCCGTGCCGTTCAGTCCGTTGACCCGCAGCGTCGCGCCGTTGAAGTCGGTTTCGCTGGTGGTGAAGGTGACGTCGGGGTCGATGCGGACGCGCGGGTCTCCCTCATTGGTGGTGACGATGCCGATCAGTTCGGTGAGGGTCGGGCCGGCCGGTTCGGCGGGATCGTTCTGCACCCGGGCGACAATCTGCTGCTCACTGAAATTGATCCCGTCGGAAGCCCGGACGAGAACCTCGTAGCGGTTGTCGCCATCGCTGTCCTGCGGGCTCTCGAAGTCCGGCGGCGTGGCGAAGGTGAGCAGGCCGGTCGCCGGGTCGATGGTGAAGAGCGCCCCATCGACGCCGCCGACGATGCTGTAGGTGACGCTCTGGCCATCAGGCTCGTCGGCGACGACGTCGGTGACGTAGATCTGGTTCTCAAGCACATCGATGGTGGCCGTCGGTCCGCCGCCGTCGGACAGGATATCCGGCGCCTCGTCGACGTTGGTGACGGTGACCGCCACAGCCTGGGTGTCGATCAGTGTGCCGTCTGACACCTGGACCAGCACCTCGTAGACACCGTCGAGATCGGCGTCGGTCGGGATTTCGAAGTCCGGTGGCGTGACGAAAGTCAGCAAGCCCGTGGCGGTGTCTACGGTGAACAGCGCCCCGTCCGCGCCGCCGACAATGCTGTAGATAACCGTCTGGCCCTCGGGTTCGTCGGCTTCGGCAGAGGTGACGTAGGCCTCATTCTCCACCACATCGATGGCAGCAGTCGCCCCACCTCCGTCAGAGAGTATGTTTGGCGCTTCGTTCTGGTTGGTGACCGTGACGGAGATCGACTGGGTATCGGTCAGGGCGCCGTCGCTGACCTGGACGACGACCTGATAGACGCCGTCGAGGTCGGCGTCGGTCGGGTTCTCAAAGTTCGGCGAGCTGACGAAAGCCAGTTCCCCGGTCGAAGCGCTCAGGACGAAGAGCGCCGCGTCGGCCCCGCCGATGATGGTCCAGGTGGCGGAAGAGGCGGCGTCCGGATCGGCGCGGGTCAGGCTGGCGACCAGGGCCGGATTGAAGTTCTCGACGATGTTGTAGCTGGCCGTCGGCCCACCGCCGCCAGAGGTGATGGCCGGCGCCTCGTTGACGTTGGTCACGGTCACGGCGAGGGCCTGGGTGTCGACATTGGCCCCGTCCGAGACCTGGACGACGACGTTGTAGATGTTGTCGCCGCCGGAATCCGTGGGGACCTCGAAGTCTCGCCCGCTGACGAAGCTGAGCTGGCCGGTCGTGGCGTTGATGTTGAACAGGCCGGCGTCGACGCCGCCGGCGAGGCTGTAGGTCAGGCCCGCGGGCGGGGTATCGGCGTCGGCAGAGGTGACGGTGGTGACCGCCGTGGCATTCTCGGCGACCGTGATGTTGGCGGTCGGGCCGCCGCCGTTGGAGGTGATGACCGGCGCGGCGCTGCCTTCGGCCAGGTTGGTGACGATGACGGTGATCGTCTGCACATCGGTCAGAGCGCCATCGCTGGCGCGGACGATGACGATGTAGCGGTTGTCGCCGTTGCTGTCGGCCGGGGCTTCGAAATCGGGGTTGCTGACGAAGCTCAACTGGCCGGTGGCGGCGTTGATCGAGAAGCGCGCCGCGTCGACCCCGCCCGAGATCATGTAGCTGAGCGTGGCGCCGGCATCCTGGTCCGTGGCGGCGACGGTGGTAACCAGCAGCGGGCCGTTCTCGGCCCGGGTAATGGTGGCGCTCGCGCCGCCGCCGTTCGAGGTGATGACCGGGGCGTCGTTGCGGTTGGTGACCGTGACCTTGATGTCCTGGGTATCGACGTTGGTCCCGTCGCTGGCCTGGACGGTGACGTTGTAGACGTTGTCGCCGTTGCTGTCGGTCGGGGTCTCGAAGTCGCGGCCGCTGACAAAGGCAAGCGCGCCGGTCGTGGGGTTGATCGTGAACAGGGACTGGTCGCTTCCCCCGACGATGCTGAAGGTCAGGGGCGTGGCGACGCCGTCGGGATCGATGGCGGTGACGGTGGTCACGGCGGTGGCGTTCTCGACCAAGCTGCGGCTGGCGGAGGCGCCGCCGCCGTTGCTGGTGATGACCGGCGCCTCGTTCTGGTTGGTGACCGTGACATTGATGGTCTGGGTATCGGTCAGGGTCCCGTCGCTGGCCTGCACGACCACGCTGTAGACGTTGTCGCCATTGCTGTCGGCCGGGGCCTCGAAGTCAGGGTTGGCGGCCAGCTGGATGACGCCGGCGCCGTTGATCACGAAGCGGGCGGCGTCCGGGCCGCCGATGATGCTGTAGGTGATGGCCGCCCCTTCCGGGTCGACCGCGACGATC
>VYLE01000314.1_pt1 | contig 34660 bp, 16 predicted proteins | sample 5114391 | NCBI WGS metagenome assembly VYLE01 (sample SAMN12291771, study PRJNA351875) | freshwater metagenome | isolation source: freshwater lake | place: USA: Michigan, Kent Lake | collected 2013-08-15
GGCGATCAGCCGGCCGAGCCAGGTTACCGGATGGCCGATCCACGCGAACAGCCATGACGGCCAGCCCACAAGGGCATCCACCGCCATCGCCACCGCCATCGCACCTGCAAAGCCCAAACGCGCCTCCCGCCCCGCTCCTGTGGCGCAAAGGCAGGGCCCGACGCAAGCCCTTCACCAACCGATTTCGGCTTTGTCTTTCGCCGCGTTTGATGATTAGTGCTGGCCGGCAGGAGACCTTCATGGCCGTCATTCTCATCACCGGCGGGGCGCGATCGGGCAAGAGTACGCGGGCGGAAGCGCGCACGCACGCCTTTGCGGGGCAGCCGGTCTACATCGCGACGGCCGAGGCGCTCGATGGCGAGATGGCGGCGCGCATCGCGACGCATCGGGCGCGCCGCGGAACCGGCTGGATCGAGCGCGAGGTCCCACTGGATCTCGTTCCGGCGCTGCGGGCGAGCGACGGCGGCGGTGCGCGGCTCGTGGACTGCCTGACGCTGTGGCTCTCCAACCTGATGCATGCCGAGCGCGACTGGCTGCGCGAGGTCGACGCGCTGGCGGCCGCCCTGCCCGGTCTCGCGAGCCCGGTCGTGTTCGTCACCAACGAGGTCGGGCTCGGCATCGTGCCCGACAATGCACTGGCGCGCAGCTTCCGCGACGCCGCCGGCATCATGAACCAGACGATCGCTGCCGCGGCCGACGAGGTCGAGTTCGTGGTCGCGGGCCTGCCGATGAAGCTGAAATGACGGCGCGCACCGACTTGTTGAAGGACATCATCGCCGATCTCAGGATCGCGACGTCGTTCGTGACGATCCTGCCGGTGGCCTCCGCCAAGCCGGCGGAGGCCGGCGCGCTCGCGCGCGCGACATGGGCGCTTCCGGTCGCAGGATTGCTGGTCGGCCTGCTCGGCGCTCTCGTCTATGGACTCGCCAGCCGGTGCGGCCTCGCACCGAATCCTGCCGCGCTGCTGGCCCTGGCTACGACGGCGCTCGTCACCGGCGCACTTCACGAGGACGGCCTCGCCGACACCGCCGACGGACTCGGCGGAGGGCGCACGCGCGACCGCAAGCTCGAGATCATGCGCGACAGCCGGATCGGGACTTATGGTGTCTGCGCGCTGATCCTGTCCTTCGGACTTCGCTGGGCGGCGCTCGCGGCAATTGCCGATCCCTGGAGCGTGGCGCTCGGTTTATGTGCCGCCCATGCGGCGGCGCGCGCGGGCGTGCCCGCCTTCATGTCGCTGGTGCCCCCGGCGCGCAGCGACGGACTGTCAGCGGGCGCCGGTCAGCCCCAGGGCCAAGGCGTGACCCTGGCACTCGTCTTTGGAACGATCGTGCTCGCTGTCGCGTTTGGAGGGGGCAAGGCCCTGGCGGCTCTGGTCCTGCTCGCGCTCGCCGGGCTCGTGCTGGCGCGGCTCGCGCTCCGCCAGATCGGCGGCCAGACGGGCGACATCCTCGGCGCCTTCGAGCAGATCGGCGAGATCCTGATACTGCTCGTCGCGGCCTCCTTACCGATCGGACGATGACGTCATGGTCGCATTCGACGACACCTTCCGCGGCCATCTGCACGAATTGTTCGTGTGGCGTCGCGACGTGCGCCGTTTCCGGACGGATGCGCTCCCCGACGGCGCCATCGCGCGGCTGATCGAGGTCGCGTGCCTGTCGCCGTCGGTCGGTCTCAGCCAGCCCTGGCGCTTCGTCACGGTGGACGATGCCGCGCGGCGCGCCGCGGTGGTCGAGGATTTCAAGGCCTGCAACGCCGACGCGCTCGCCTGCTATTCGGGGGAACGCGCCGCACGTTACGCCTCGTTGAAGCTCTCGGGCCTCGAACAGGCGCCTGGCCATCTCGCGGTGTTCGCGGACAAGGCCAGCGACATCGGTCACGGCCTCGGACGCGCCACCATGCCGGAGACGACGGATTATTCGGTGGTCGCTGCGATCACCGCGATGTGGCTTTCGGCCCGCGCCGAAGGGATCGGCATCGGCTGGGTGTCGATCCTCGATCCCGACCGCATCCGCGTCATCCTCGACGTGCCCGACAGCTGGAAGCTGATCGCCTATCTCTGCATCGGCTATCCCGAGGCGGAGTGCGACCAGCCGGAGCTTGAACGGGCGGAGTGGGAGCACCGACGCAGCGCGGACGACTTCACGCTGCGGCGTTAGCGAGCTGCTCCATCCCCGTCGTTGCGAGCGCAACGAAGCAATCCAGAGTCGTGCGGCGGAGGCAGCCTGAATGTCTTCGCTGCGCTCGCAACGACGAGGGAGAGAGCGACACTTCCCTTTACGATCTGTTCCTGCCGGCAACGGCCGCGACGGGCGCGGGACTCTCCGGCTTCTGGAACATCAGCAGCGGACGAAGGATGACGCGGCCATAGGCATCGTAATGGTTCTGCGTCGAGACGGCCATCTTCAGTGGCGTCGCGTAGCTGGCCTCGAAGGTCATGAAGGACGCATAAGTCCAGGAGAAGCCGACGCCGACCGATGCGAGCTCGGTGACACCGGGGAACGTCGAATACACCGCGCCCCAATCGGTGAAGAGGTAGGTGTCGAAGCCCTTGAGCCATTGCGACCAATTGTAGTGCAGCTCGGCATTGAGATAGTAGCCGCTGTCACCGGATGCGGCATTGGTCGGATAGCCGCGCACGGTGGTGGGGCCGCCGATCGAGAAGATCTGGTCACCCGGCAGCAGCTTCTCCCGGGTGTATTGCCAGCTGGCCAGAATGTTCGCGCTGAAATTCGCCGGGCCGGCGGCGCTGGTTGCGATCAGCGAGCCGGTATAGGTGTTGAAGGTGCGGTTGTTGCCAAGCAGATGGTCCTTCCATTCGATGTAGTTCACCGCCGGTGAGACGGTGATCGAATAGCTGTTGCCGGAATTGGTCACGGAGACGCCGGCCGTCGCCCTGTTGTAATGATCGTTGGTGACATCGACCGTGGCAAAACGGCTGACGGTCCTGCCTTCGGTCTCGGCGGCGTTGAGCAGCACCAGCCAGTCCTGGCTCACCCAGACCGGCTGGCTGAAATTGACCGCGGCCTGGCTCGAACGCCCGGTCACATCGAGCGCCACGAACGGACCCTGGATGATCTTGATCTTGCCCTCGGTGTAGCTGACGCCGACACGCCCACCCCAGGGATTGACCGGAATGCTGTAGGCGACGTTACCGTTGAGATTGCCGTCGGAGCGGACGCCGTAAAATGTCAACCGATCGTCGACCCCGAACAGGCCATGGCGCTTGTAGAAGGCGCCGCCCTGCCAGCGCCCGGTGTTGTCCGCGCCCTGATTGTCGGTGAAGAGCTGCAAGGTGTCGACCGGCGGCTCGATCACCGCGAACTGGAGATCGGTCAGGCCGAAGCTCGTTCCGGGCTGCAGCAGCGCCTTGATCTGCACGTCGTTGGTGCGGTTGAACCAGATCACGTCTCGGTTGAGCTGGGGGACGTCGAGCACCTCGCCTTCGGGCTTGCCCACACGCCGCAGGATGTAGTCGGCGCGGGTCTGCGCGTTGCCTTCGATGGTGGTCTTCTGCAGCCGGCCCTCGGTGAGCCTGATGCGGACGACACCGCCCTTGGCGTCCTGGTCCGGCAGCGTCGCGATGCCCGTGACGATGCCACGCGCGGTGTAGATGGCGTTGATGTCGGCGACGAGCTGCAGCAGCGCGGCGATGTCGACATCCTTGCCGACATATCTGCGCGCGATCTCGTCGAGCTCCGCGGGCGTGATGAATTTGGACGGGCCGAACTCGACCTTGCGCAGCCGGAATTTCGGTCCGCCCGGCTTCAGGAGCTGGGACTTCTCCCGCTCGCCGCCGATCACAGCGGGGCCGCCGAGCTTCGGCGGCGCGCTCTGCTGCTCCAGCTGGCGGCGCTGCCGGTCGACATCGTTCTGGATTACGCCGGGATTGATCGAGGGCACCTGCGCGCGCGCGGGCGCGATGCAGGAGGCCGCAATCCCGATCGCCCACGCTGCACGTACCATCCGCATGCCGGCTACCATGCCTGCGCCAGCCGGCTGATGGCGGGCTTGGCCCCCTCGGTGGCCGCATCCTTCCAGCCGGCCCGCCCGGCACGCTGCCCCTGACGGCGCAGCTTGCGTAGGTCGCCCAGCCCTTCGATGTTGACGGCGGGCCCCGATCCCACGGTCTCGACCGGGCGCGGCGCCAGCAGCGCGTCGAGCCGAGCCTGGCCGGAGAGACCGAGCAGATAGAAGCCTCCGCCATCCGTCTTCGCCAGCCAGGTTTCGATGGTCTCGCGGCCCTCGCCGTCGGCCGGGACGTTGCGAACCATGCTCGCGCCGGTGACCTCGTTGCAGCAGCTGTGGCCGGGCCCGTAATTGGTCACGGTGGCCGAGACGTTGCCGGTGTAGGACACCACATAGGCATTGCTGACATTGGCGTTGCCGATCTGGGCCATCGTGAACACGCCGTCCGGCTGATAGAGCTGGAGCGTCGGCCAGTTCGAGGGTGCCGGCGAGCGGTTGTTGATCAGCACCTGCTGGGTGGCCGTGGTCAGCATCAACTGGCCCGGCACGTAGCCGTTCAGAATCGAGACGCCGTGCGCGTCGGTCCAGACATTGGCGTCCACGACCCTCAGCTGGTTGATGACGATGGTCTCCGGATCGATCCAGACATTGGCGGACTTCGCCACGCCGCCGTTGTAGCCCGTGATGTTCAGGATGAGGGGCACCGGCGGCGTCGAGCGGATCTGCTCGCCGCGCACATTGATGGTGTCGGCGGCGAGGCTCAGCTCCCGCACGACGCTGACCCAGTTGATCGTCAGGTCGCCCGACGAGGTCAGCTTGATGGAGTCGCCACTGATCCGGTCGAACGACACCGATCCGGCCACATCGAATCGCGTGTCGCCATGCGCGAAGATCGATCCGCCCCGCAGCGAGCCGGTGTCGGAGTGCAGGTTCAAGTCGCCCGCATCGCCGGGGATGCCCGTCGTCGTGAGCTGGCTGAAGACGATGTCGTTCACGGCGTGCAGGGTCTGCGTACCGCCGCTGACGGCCGTGCCGAGCGTGATCGCGCCCGCCGTTGCGGTGATGTCGAGCGTGCCCCCGACATTGAGATGGTCCCAGTTGACGACGGTGCCCCGCAGCACCGCATTGCCGGATGCGGCGGTGAGGCTGCGGCCGGTGTTGGAACCGGCGGCGATCAGCCTCGCGGAACCGCTGGCCGAAACCGAGCCGAGCGTCGGCAGGCCGCCGGACATCACGGTCTGCGCCAGGATGAAGCCGGTGTCGGCATCGACGTTGATACTGCCGGCATCGCCGCTCACACCCGTCGTCGTCAGCGCATTGAAGGTGACGTTGTCGCGCGCGTGAAGGGTCTGGGTCCCCCCGCTCTGCGCGGTCTTGAAGGCAATGCTGCCCTGGCTCGCTGTCGCGCCCAGCGTCGTCCCGACGTTCAGCGTGGTCCAGTCGATCGGTCCGGTGGCGATCAGCAGGCCAGAGCCGGTCGTGGCCGCCAGCGTGTTGCCGGTGATGGTCGTCGCCGCCTGCAGCATCGCGGAGCCATGGGCGGAGACCGCGCCCAGCGTCGTCACGCCACCCGAAACCACCGTCTGAGCCAGGATGAAGCCGTTGTCGGCGGTGACGTCGATGTTGCCGGCATCGCCGCTGTTGCCTGACGTCGCGAGCGACTTGAACGTCACGTTCTGGCTGGCATGAACCGTCTGCGAACCACTGCTGTCGGCGGTGCCGATCAGGATGCTGCCGTTGTTCGTGGCGGCGCGAAAAGCCCCGCTGGCCCCGGCCGCCGTTCCCGCCAGCACCTGGCCGAGCGTCAGCTCGCCCGTACCGACGATGTCAACACTGCCCTTCACCGCCGACAACAGGCTGGCCTCGCTATCGGTGAGGACCTTGACGTAGATATCGCCGGCGCTCGCGCTCGCCGACAGCCGGCTGGCGCTGAGGACGAACCGGCTGGTCGCATTGCCGATCCCGCTCGATGCGCTCAGCGATACCTCGGCGCCAGCGCCGGAGGCGACGATCTTGGTCTGGCCATCGCCATTGTCGAGGACCGCGCCGAGCGAGGCGACACCGCCGGCGGTGACGACGATCGACGGAGCGTTCGAGGCGGCCGCATGGGACAGCGATGACCTGAGCTGACCGATCGTGGCATCAGCGGTGGTCGTCACCGAGATCAATCCGGACGCGCTGATGGCCGAATACGCTCCCATCGACAGCGTCGCGGCCACCAGCGTCACGCCGTCCGAGCTGCTTGTCGCGACCACCGGCGCTGCGCTGCTGCCGCTCGCGAAGCTCATGCCGCGATTGGCGAGCAATTGCATCAGGCCCTGGCTGGTGATGTCACCATTGATGGTGAGCGCGCCGCGCGCCACGTTCAGCGTCAGCGCACCGCCGGAGGTCAGCGTCCCATAGGCGGCGCTCCGGCCGACCGAGAGATCGCCGGTGACGGCGAGAATGCTGAGATCGCCGACCGCCGAACCGGTCACCGCACCGGAGATATTGACCTGTAGCGGCTGGAAGGACGTGCCGTTGAAGCCGATCTTGCCGCCCGCGCGCAGATCGAGGTCGGTTCCCAGAATGTGGATTGCGGTCCGGTCGCTGAAATCGGCTTCGGCATAGATGCTTCCGGTCGCGGCCAGCTGGATCGCATTGCCGGCGGAGATGTTGCCGAGGACGAGATCGCCGGTGGTCTGCCGCACATAGATGCCTTGCGCCGACGAGACCTGGTCGAGCTGGTCGTTGGCGGGATTTGCGAAAGCGATCTGGATCGCGTTCGGGTTGGTCGCGGGATCGCTTCCGGCGGTGCTGGATGCAGCGCCGACATTGCCGCGCTCCGCGATCAGGACCAGATTTGCAACATCGCCCGAGATCACGGCGCCGCTCGCGTTGGCGACAATGTTGCTGACGGCGTCGAGCTTGACGTCGCCGCGGCCAGTCACCTCGATGCCATTGGCCTGCGCTGCGGTGATCGGGCCGTAATTCGCGGTCACGCCGCCGAGCGCGAGGCTGTTCTTGCTGCCGAGATAGACATTGGTCAGCGCCTTGGCCGAAATTGCAATCGGATTGTCGACGACGACGAGATTTTGCTGCGACAGGTTGACCGTATAGGTCGTGACATGGGTCGAGGGATCGGTGACCGCACCAACGGTGAGCTGACCCGGACCGGCCGAGGACAGCAACGCCTTCTGCTCGTTCGTCAACGACGAGGTATCGGCGCTGGTGAAGGTGAATGTCTGGGGCGCGGCCGAATTGCCGACCGAACCGCGCGGCGCGTACAGCATGATCTGGTTGGCGCTGACATTGGCAATGACGTTGTCGTCGATCGGCGGCGGAGGCGCGCCGACGGCAGACGAGGACACCGTGTAGGCGAGCTGGCTCTGGGTCCATTGTGACCCCGCGGTGATGATGCCGTAGACCCGCTCGGTCGACGCGAGCGTATAGCTGTAGTTCGAATTGTAGACGTCCAGTGCCGTCTGCAGCGCCGTGTTGGTCGGCATGCGTTGATTGGCCGTCGAGACGCCGTCGAACAGCTTGGTGAACAGCGTCGTCGACAGCGAGCTTCCGAACAAAGTCCCCAGCGGATCGGCAGGCGCGCTGCCGAGCAAGGTCGCGAGCGAGCTGTTGAGCTGGTCCGTGGTGATCTTGCCGAGCAGGAACTGGTCCCGCAGGAACCGCGTCGTGGCCTCGACCTGCATGTCCGTCGCCGAGACGTTCGCGGGATCGATGCCGAGCTTGGCCGCCACCTGCGCCCGCAGCACCGTCAGCCCGACCGAAGTCGGGCTATAGGTGCTGCCGTTCTGGAAGGCGATGTTCCTGAGCTGGAAGTAGTCGTTGTAGGCCGACGTCACCATCGCCTGGTAGCTGTTGACGGCGTTGGTGGCGGCGTTGCCGCTGAGCAAATCGAGGCTGGCCCAGACATCCTGCAGATGCTGGCTCTGCGCCTGGGTGAGACCGACCACGGCCCGTCCGTTCAGGATGCTGGCCTGGTTCCCGTCGGAGCCGGCGGCCTCCAGGAAGACCGGGCCGCCGGACGACTGGATCGTGCCGAGACGGAGATCGCCCTTGGACTGGATGATGTAGGTCCCCGTGGCCGAGGCGCTGTCGAGCACGCCCCCATCGACGCTGCCGCCCGCCTGAACCGTACCCGTGGCCTGAATCACCAGCGGATTGATGTTGGTCAGGGTGGACGCGCCGTTGACGACGGCACTCCGCGCGCCGACCGCACCGGAGGTGGAGTTGATCTCGATGTTCCTGCCGATCACGACGGGGTTGGCGATGTTGTAAGCGGAGGCCGAATTGATATCGCCAGTTGCCGACAGGAAGACGTTCCCCTGCGGCATGGCGCCCGCCGAATTCACCTTCACCTGGTTGATCGCCAGCGCGCCGATCGCCGAGATCGCGATATCGCGGTCGATCGAGCTGGCGGTGAGGCTGCCGCCATAGAGCTGCACCTGGACGGGAGCCTTGTTGGCGCCGAGCGTACCGATGCCGCCATCGGCCGCAAGCGTCACGCTGGTGCCCGAGATCACCGGATTGTTGGCATTGGCGCCGACCGTGATGGACGAATTGGTGCCGGTGGCGACCAGCGTCGTCGTGCCCTGAAGGTTGTTGATCGAGCCGTTGACGACGATGCCCGAGGTCGAGTTGACCACGACCGAGCTGTTGCCGCCGCCCGTGAACGAGATGTTGATCGGGTTCGACGCCTTCACCGTGTTGGTCAGCGTCAGCGTCAGGTGATCGTAGATCTGCTGGTACCAGTTGAATTGCGCATCCGCACCGCAGCACTTTTCGGGATGTGTGTTCAAGGGATTGGGATTGCCCTGCGAGTCGACGCCGTCCGCCCAGTGATAGCTGCCGGTGGCGGTGGTGACCTTCTGGTAGTTGGTGCTCTGCACGCCCGACACCAGGCTGGTCGTGGTGGTCCAGTTCGCGCCGGTGGCCTGATTGGGGGTGAAGTGCCAGCCATAGTCGAACTGCGTGCTGTTGGTCGGACGATCCAGCGTCGCTGTGTCGACCCACTGGTAGAGCATGTTCTCCTTCGTCGCGTACTGGATGCCCGCCGTACCGGTCCTGGCGGCGAGCATCGACGCGTCCGGCGCGGCCGCGGTGACGCTGTTGACCTCGTACCGCGACACCTGCTGGTTGCTCGCGGCCTTGGGATCATAGACCCACCACGTCGTCTTCCCCTTGAGCTGATCGACGATCTCGACCACGCTCTGGGCGCTGGCCCCGGTATTGATGGTATTGGTGACGAGCTGGAGCCCGCTCGTATTGTTGACCGTGATCGTGCCGGCACCGCCCTTGATCTCGATATTGCCCTGGGTCTGGGTGCTGTCGGTCGAGGTCGAGATGATCTTGCCGTTGAGATAGACGTAACCGCCGGCGCCCTGCACCACGCCGTTCAGGACGAACTGGTCCGTCAGAGCATTGTACCTGACCCCGATCTTGACGTCGTCGCTGACCGATGTCGTCACCGAGCCGGATACGTCATAATACACGCCGTTCCGCGCATTGGCCTGCGCCGCGGCGAAGTCCGCGCCGCCGTTGCGGTTCTTGAGGCCGTTCGTGCCGTAGATGGCGGCATAGGCGTCGGCGCCGATATTGACCGAGTAATTGCTGCTCGACCCGGCCTGGATGGTGCCGTTGATGTTGATCACGGACGCCGAGATGATGACCGCCTGGCCGCTGATGGTCCGGGTGGCCGTCGCGGTCGCTGGCGTATCGGCCGTCTTCGGCGTGATTGCATCCGGCTGGATGTTGATGACCTGGAAGAAGGCCGCGCATCCCGAGCAATTGAACGGCGTCTTGTAGTTACCGCTATCGGCGTAAACGTTCCGCCCGTCATAGGTCGTCTTCTCCCAGGGAGCGACCACGACATTGTTCGAATTCTGGGATTGCCCCTCGATGATCTTGAGGGTCGCGACATCAGGCACGCTGCCGGCGTTGGGATTGCCGTTGCCGGGCGCGCCCTGGCCCATCGGCAGGAAGATCGCCGAATAGAGCGAGGTGCCGTCGTAATATGTCATCAGCATGCGCGCGGTGAAGATCGTGCTGGCATCGGCATTGCCGACCGGCTGATAGATGCCATGGCTGCTATCGGCGCAGCAGTAATAGAAGTAGGGATGATCGGTCCCCGAACCGATATGTGGGGCGGTGTAATAGTCGCCGTAGGCCCCGAGATAGGTCGCTGCCGTCATCACCGCCGTCAGCGCGTCTTCCGGCCGGTTCTCGGTGGTCGCCCATTGCGAGGTGACCGCGCTGCTGCTGTCGTAGAAGCTGCCGATGCCGCCGAGGAAGGTGAACGTGCCCTTGGGCACCACGATCTGGACGGTCGCGGCGCTGAGCGACTGCGATGCGACGACGCTGCCGAGATTGTTGACGACCTTGAGCAGGCCGTTCGGATTGTTGACGGCGCCATTGAAATAGATGTCGGGCGTGCGCGTCAGCACGTTGCCGTTCTGGTCGATGCCCTGGCCGCTGTCGGGATCCAGGCGATTGTAGGTCGCGGAGATATCGATGACCGGCGAGGCGCTCGGCATCGCGGTGAAGGTCACGTTGGAGTGCGAGTCCGGATCGACGTGGTCGATCTGGCGATAGATGATGTTTCCGCCGGACACGTCGGTGACGGTGAGATTGCCGAGACTCATGAAATCGAGGCCCCTGTTCTCGATCTTGATCAGGGGCGAACTGCGCGCGATGACGGCCGGCGCGGCCGGGTTCGTACCGCTGTTACCGGTCAGCTTCTGCGCCAGGATCGAGACATTGCCGGCGGATACCAGCATGTCGCCGAAAGCGAAGGCGTTGCCGGGCGCGTCGGAGGTGAATGGCGCCTGCTTGATCAGCGTGTCGATCTGGCGCTGGATGTCGCCGGTCGGATCGGTGCCGGATGGCGACATTGTCGCCGGGTTGGTGACCGTCGCGGCCGCGAGCCGGGAACGCACTTGCGTCGCGGAGAGGCCCGTCAGCGTCGCAAGCTGATCGACGACCAGCTGGTACGGATTGAAATTGCCGACGATGGCATATTGGACGGCCTGGTGGTTCCAGCTCATCACCGCGGTGAAATGACTGACGTCGGCGACGGACTCGAGAGTCAGCGCGGAATAAGGACTGGTCGTGCTCAACACCGGCGTGCTCGCGCCGAGGTCGATCGTGATCGTCACGTCGTTGTTGATGCCCGCCACGACCAGGCCGTTGAGTGCGACGTCGCCGCTACCGCTGGTGTTGCTGTGGTTGTCGCTGTTCTTGGCGCTGAAGATGTCGAGATAGGGGTTGTAGTTGCTGCCGTTGCCTGCGGCCGTGACCTGCCCTTGCGTTGCACCGAGATAGATGTTTCGTGCGCCGAGCACGCTCGAGGTCGAAGCCAGCGTCAGGCTCGTGGCGTTGCCTGCATTGGCGGTGCCGCGATAGAGCGTGGAGATCGGAATGACCGTGTTGTTGTAGACGACCGTCGTCGCCGTGGCCTGCACGCTGCTGAACACCGAGCCGTCACCGGCGAGGCCGGCATACATCGTGATATCGCGCCAGGCGACCAGCTTGGTGTTGTCGCCGACATTCACGGATTGGGTCGCGTGCACCCAGCTGTTGGTGCTGGCGCCGACGCCGGCGATCGCGCCGTAGAGGCTGGCATTGGCGTTGTTGGACGCCGCCATCTTCGCCGCCGTGCCGACATAGATCTGCCCGGCACTGAACAGCTCGCGGGCGTTGATGTTGACCGCGAGTGCCGCGTTCGCCGTCATGTTGGATTGCGCGCCGCCGCCGGCAAACAGTGCGGCGGTCGCCAGGCTCGCGGTATCGGTGGTGTTCAGGGTGTTATAGGCCTCGATGTTGATCACGGCCGTCGAGGTCCGGGGATCGTCGTTGAGGCTCAGCACGGTGCCGGCGTCGATATTGGTGTTGACGCGCTGGGTCACGAAGGACTCGCTCAGCGCCGCCGCGCCCGAGAACATGCCGCCGGAGCCGGATCGCGCGCCGCCGCCGGCCTGATTGACGATGTCGTTGGAGATGACGACGATATCGCCGGCCGCGGAATTGATGATCAAATGCGGTCCGACCTCGGCCGTGGTAGTCGAGTCGACCTCGTTCCGCGCCTTGCCGCCGGACACGCCGGCCGTGGATGCCTGGTAGGCATCGCCGCTGGCCAAATAGTTCGTGGTGTGCGTCGCCTTGATCGTGAGGCCGCCGAGATAGATCGTGTCGTCGGTGGTGCCGCCGTCGAACCGCGCGTTCGTCACGGCGGTCGAATTCGTGGTGGCCACCGCGGCCGCACCGGCATAAGTGCCGCCCGCGCCGACCACCGCGTTTGAGACGTTGGTGTCCCGGCCGTCCGCCCGGATCGTGAGCTTACCCGTGTAGGCGGCGCGGTTCAGGGCGTCCATGTCGGCAGGCGCGCCCAGATGGGCGTAGGTCTGCGCGTTCGACACTGTCTGCGCCACGGTGGCGCCGAGCGCCAGGAAGCCGCTCGAAAGGCCGGTTCCTTCGGCATATTGCGAGCTGTCGTTCTCGGCCTTGATCGACACGTCGGCATTGGGAAGTCGGATCCCCGTTCCCCCATAGGCCTTGACCGTCGCGGTTTCAGAAGCTTTCGCGTAGCTGCCCTGCGCGCCGATCAGCGAGCCGCCGCCGCCAGCGAGCGCCTTGGCCCAGGTCGTCGTGCCATAGATCGGCGTCGTGATCCCGCCGCTCGTCTGCGTGCCGACGATGGGTACGAGCGCCATGGCGGTCACCGCGAGCTTGCCGCCCGAGAAGCTCGTGTTGTCACCGACATCCGCCGTGACGGTGGCGCCAACCGTCGACTGGGCGATGGCGACGCCGACCGCGCCTCCGCCGACCGAAACGCCGATAGCCTCGCTCGACAGATTGGGCGTGATCGCAGCGCCCACCAGCGTGCCGTCACCTGTGGCAGACGTGGTGATCACCGCGCTGGCACCGATCTCGGCGAGCACGCCCGAATCCTCGTGCGCCTCCGCGTCCGCGCCGGCACCGGAGACGATGCCGCCCGAGAGCGCCGTTGCCGTCGTGCTCAAGGTGCCCGCGCCCGAGGCCCCGACGCCCAGCGTCGACGTATTGACGATTGCGCCGTCCAGGACGCGCGCCGTCACCGAGCTGTTGCGGCTCGCCGTTGCGACCGAAGCGCCGGCGGCCACGGCACCGGCGCTGGCGCCGCCGGTGAACACGGCCTGGCTCGTCGAGTCCTGCGCCAGGACCGCAACGCCGGTGCCGCCTGTGCCGGTCACCTGGCCGCCAAGCATGGCCACCACGGTGTTGCTGACATTGCCGACGGCCACGGAAGCCTGTGCGCCGAAGTAGAGCGCCGCACCGCCGGCGATGGCCTCGGTGTCGACGGTCTTGCCGGCGTAAGGTCCGTCGGTGGCATCCTTGACGATCGCGGTGACGTTGACGGCCGGCGCCGACGCGACCAGAGGCGTATCCGCGGCCACCAGACTGCCCGTGCCGTTGCGACCGTAACCGCTCAGATTGGCGAACACCGTGCTGTTGACGCTGGTGTAGCCGATGCCGGCCCCGATGCCGACGTTCTTTGCAAAGCCTGCACCCAGCAGATACATCTTGGCGGCGTTGGCGCTGGTAGCCGCGACGTTGATCTGCGTGCCCGTGACGTTGCCGCCGGCAATCTGGGCAATGACGGCGTCGTTGCCGCCACTCAGGACGTTGCTGACGTCATAGGTCGAGGTGACATTGGCGCTGTTCGGATTGCCGGCCGTGCCGCTGGCGACGGCGTTGCTGCCATGGGCGGTGCTGGTGCCGCTGTTGACGGCCGCGATGGTGCCGTTGCCGCCCTGGTTGAGCTGGCCGGTCTGCTGCCCTTGCGTGTCGGCATCGGCCGTGTTGGTGCCGATGAGGATGACGCCGACGGTCGCACCGATGCCGACGCTGCCGCCGATGCCTGCGGTGACCGCGTAGGAGAGCACTTCCTTGGTGCTGAGCGCCGTGACGTTGATGGCGCCGGCCGAAGTCAGATTGCTGTTCCAGCTCTCGGCAACGGTCCGGCTCTTGAACGCGATGACGTTGGCCGCGGCGCCGACACCGACCCCTGCCCCGCTGGCACCGAGCGCGAGCGCGCCGGCGATCTCCTTGATCGCCACGTCCTCGTTGGCGTTGATCGTCACCGCGCCGGCCGCGCCGCCCGTCACCCCCTGCAGCGTGGTGTCATAAACGCCGGCGATGGTGGTGTTGTTGGCGACCTCGATATTCGCCATGCCCGCGATCGCGGCCGTTCCCGTCGAGAGCGCACCGCCGATTGCATAGGCCTCGAAACGATTCTTGGTCTTGGCCTCGACGTCGAGCGCACCGCTCAGGTTGAGCGCGGTGGTATGGGGCGCACCATTGCCCTGATAGCGGAACTCGTCGCCGACATAGGCCAGGGTGCGGTTCGAGGAAACCTGCACCAGGAAGGCCGCGCCGATCGCGGCCTGGCTGCCATAGGCGCCGGAGCCGTTGGCGGAGAAAATGCCCGTGGAGTTGTTGGCGTTCACCGTCAGCGAGGACGCCGTGAGCGCGCCGCCGTCGACATAGGCTTGGGTCGTCGCCTGGAACACGTTCAAGCCGACCGAGCCGGTATTGAAGCCGATTGCGATCGAGGACGCATCCTGCTCCGCATTGGCCTTCACGGTGACGGCGCCGACCGTCGCGCTCGACGACTGGACGCCGCCGACCGTGGCGTTGGTGATATACGCGAAGGTCTCGCGCGACATCGTCGTCGAGACGATCGTCGCGCCGCCGCCGCCGGTGCTGCCATAGGCGATGCCGGCGCCGAACGCACCGGAATAGGAGAAGCTCGACGCGGCCACCTCGATCTGCGGCTTGAGCGTCGATGAGGTCAAGCGCGTATCGATGGAAGCGCTGTCGATATAGGCGCGGGTCGCACCGCTCATCACGTTGGTGATGGGATTGATCATGATGGCGATGCCGCTGCTCGCGGCGACCGAGGCGACGTTGGTCACGACCGCCTGGTGCGAGCTCGCGACCACGCCGAGGCCGCGCAGCACGTCCTGGTTCTCGGAGAGATCGGGCGTGGTGTCGGTCGGCGCATGGGCGGCGCCGAGATCGAAAGCATGCACGAGCGTGCCGTTGTTGACCGACAGCGTATCGGTGGTGCTGGTCCCCAACGCGTCGACCTTGGTGTTCGCGCCGGTAATGTAGGCCGCGGTGGTGCCGGAGATCTGGTTGGTCACCAGCGACCCGGCTCCGCCCGCCGCGCCCTTGCTGATCGAGACTGCGCCGGCGAACACCGCTGCCTTGTCGTTGTTGCCGGCGACCACGCCGACATTGTTGGTGGCCGTGACATCCGCGCCGTTGATGCCGTTGGTGCCCGCAGCCGTGATGTTCGCGGTGACGTTGGTCCCCATCAGATTGGTCGCGACGGAGCCCGCCAGCCCGACCTGCCCGGACATCGCGACACCGACGGCGATGGTCGAGATCGAGGCGTTCGAGTTCGCGCCGATCGCGACGCTGCCGGACGCGGTCAGCCTGGAGCCGGTCACGCCGGCGCTGACATTGTTGGCGATGCTGCTGTAGACGAGCGCAAGGCCCGCCGCGCTGCCTTGGGTCGAGGCACCGGCGATCGCCGCCGTTCCCGTGATGCTGGAACTGTCGGTCGCGTTGACGGAGATATTGCGTCCCGCAACCGAGGACTGCGTCGCGCTCGACAGATTGTTGCCGATCGACGCCGATACGGTGTTTGCGATCGAACTGATTGTCGTGCCGCCGACCCCGGCGAACTGTCCGGTCGCAAGACCGAAGCCGATCGTGACCGACTGGATCCTGGAGGAATCCACCGCGCTCACGCTGACATTGCCCGGCGCCGACATCAGCACATTCGCGATATAGGCCGAACGCGTCGTGGCGATGGTGTCGTAGACGAACGAGGCTCCGACATTGTTCTTGCCGGCCTGGATCAGGCCCGCGACGGAGACGATGCTGGCGCCCGGCCCGTTGCCCGTGCCGCCGTTCAGCGCCGCCGCGCTGAAGTCGATGCAATTCTGCCCGCCGGTGCCGCCGGCGACCGTGCAGGTATCCGAGGCTAGCAGATTGTTGTTCGACTTCCTGACCAGATTGGCAAGCGCAGTGTCCAGCGCCGACACGGCGCCGCTGTCCGCCAGCACCGTCACACCTCCGACGTTGATATTCACTGTCGCGCCGCTGTTGATATAGGCGGTGGTCGTCGGCGAGATCTCGCTGACGACGATGGCGCCGGCCAGTCCATTGGACCCAGCCCCGCCCGAGGCCGCACCGGCCGCGATCACGCTGGCGCTGTCGGCCATCACCAGGAGGCTGTCGTAGTTCGAGATCGACGTGCCGCGGATATGCGCATCGGTCGCGTTGCCGCCCGTGGGATCGGCAATCGAGGCGTAGGTCAGCCCGATCCCGACGCCGGCCTCGCCGCCCGTGACATAGAGCGAGCCGCCACCGATGGCGATATTCGTGGTCTGGTAGGCATCGACCTCGAGCGCGCGATTGACCCCGGACGACTGCCCGGTGATCGTGGAACTTTCGATATGGGCGTTGGCGCTGTCGGTGATGATGCCGACCGAGGCCGACAGTGACGCGGCGTTGGATTTCGATCCGGCAACGCCAATGGCAACGACGGTCTCCGAGCCGCCATTGAGCGCCTGCACCGTCACCGAACTCTGGTTGTTCAGGGTGGTGCCGTAGATGTACGCGAGTGTGGCGTTGCGCGACATCGCCGCGGCGATCGCGCCGCCGATCGCAGCTCCTTGAGCGGACGCGCCAGCCAGATTGAGCGCCGCCGAGCCGGAGCCATTGTTGAGCATGGTGTCGTTCAGGGCCTGAACGATCGTATTGGTCGTGACGGTGCCCGCTGTCGTGTACTTGTCGACCGTGGTGTTCCTGATATAGGCGCTGGTAGCGAGCGAGACGTCGCTCACCGACGAACTGCCGGCGAGATCGAGGCTGAAGCCGCTGGTGCTCGATCCCGAGGTCGAGCCGATCTTGCTCGCGGCCGTCGTGACGCCTGAGGCTCCACCGGTCGCACCGGCACCGGCCGCGCCCGCCTTGTCGGCGAAGCTGGAGGCCTGCGGCTCCGAGATCGAGGCCGCCACGGCAGCCGCGGTGATGCGCCCGGAGGTGGTCGCGCTGATCGTGAGATTGTCGACATTGACCGCACCGCTTCCGCCGCTGCTGCCGGCGAACGGATCGTTGGCGCTGAACGGGCCGGGCCGGATGTCGGCATGATTGTCGCCGATATAGGCGGAGGTATCGGTATTGGCGCCGAGATAGGCCACCGACAATCCGACCGCGGAGCCTCCGCTTCCATTCCGGCTCATCGCGCCCGACAGCGTCACGACCGACAGATCCTGCTGCGCGAGGATGCCGATGGTCGGGGCGTAGACGGTAGCCTGGTTCGAGATCGAGGCATGCGTATTGTTGTTCAGGAAACCGAGCGAGGTGATGCCGTTCAGCGCCAGCGCGCCGGCGGCCTTGCCGGAGGTGGGTGCGACCGCGATAAACTGATCGGAGGTGATCGCGTTGACGGCGATGTCGTCCGCCGCCCGCACCGTCGCGCGGTCCGAGATGCCGGCGATGGTGTTGGTGTTGAACTGGACGAGATTGAGCGCGCCGCCGACCGAGGAGCCGCCAGAGGTGTTGCCGGGCAGGAAGCCGAGCGTGCCGACATTGCCGGCGGCGTCGATCGAAGCCGTGGTCGTGGTGGCCGCGACCTGAATGCTGGCGTTGTAGCTGTGGACGTCGCCATTATCCATCGTCGCCGACCAGCTGCTGCCGCACGTGGCCGTCGTGCAGGTCGCGGTCAGGCTCGCGGACCCCGCCACCCACGCCGTCGTATTGTTGTTCACGACGAAATGATTCAGCGATCCGGCGACGCCGATCGTGTCGCCGGCGTCCGCCGTGGCGTTGGCATAGCTGGTCAGGATGTTGCCGCCGACGCCGAGATTGCCGTTGAGATGGCTCAGCACCGCGCCCAGCCCATCCCATTTCAGCCAGGTGTTGGTGATCGGCATCGCGGTGTTGGCTTCGACCGCGATGTTCGCTGCGTTGATGAGGGTGCCGCCGCCGACATAGGCGTTCGAATTGTGGGTGAAATTTCCCCAGGCGACGGCGGCGCTGATCGCCGTGCCCTCGCCGGCCGTCACATCAGAAGTGATCGCCGAGGAGGTCGCGTTGCTGCGGACACCCCGGTCGACGAGGTTGCTGACCACGGCGACATTGCCGCTGGCATAAATGCTTGGCGCCCCGCCGCTCGGGTTCTGCGCGATCGCGGCGGTGGCGTTCTCCGTGCTGTTGGCCAGCGCCAGCGCGGCGGCGAACTTGAAATCGAAGTTCACCGGCATCAGCGAGGCCATGTGCTGCGAGATCACCGGATTCAGCGATGGCGTCGAGACCAGTTCCGCCTGAATCAGGCCGACCAAGGCCGGCGTGCCGGCGATGGTCGAGGCCATGGTCGAATTGCTCGTGGTGTTGGAGGTGGCCTCGACCAGCACCGAGCCGTTCATCCGGCTCGACGGGCTGGTTCCCAGCGACGCGCCGAGCAGCGCGGTCGCCGACGTGGTGACGTCGCTCATGGCGAGCGCGCCGCCCATGCCGCCGCTCGCGGTCGGCTTGCTGAACACGACCGCATTCGCACTCGTCGAGAAACTGTTGTTGTTCAGCGCGCGCACCGAGAGGGCGTTTCCGGACGCATTCACGGTCCCGACCGACAGTTGCGCGCCGGTGGCGACGTTGGCCGTCGTGTTGACCGACCCGGTCGAATAGGCAACCGTTTCGACGAATTGCGCGCTGCCGGTCGCGGTCAGCGCGGCAACGTTCATGCTGGCGTCGTTGGTGGCATGAATCGAGAGGCTGCCGCCGGCGCTGATCGTTGCGCCGGACGCGACGCTGGTCGACACATTGCCGTCGATCTTGCCGACGACGACCGACGCGGCAACGGGCGTGAGGCTGCCGAGCAGGCTCGCCACCAGCGCCGGATCCGACGCGGTCTCCGAGCCATGCGCGGCAATGGTGACGTTGCCGCGGCCGCTGATATTGGCGTGGCCGTTGATGCTGACGGTCGCCGTGGCGCTGGCCGCGACATAGCCGCCGTTGAGCCCGAGCAGCGAGGCGGCCAGCGTCTCGCCGACGAGCGCGAAACTGCCGGCAGCCGCCCCCTCCAGGAAGCTCGACGTTGCCGTCGAGGTCGCCCCGATCGAGATGGTGCCGCCGGTGATCTGGCCGTCGACCGCAATCCCGGTCACCGCGGTGGCCTGGCCCGACAATTTCGTGTCGCTCGCCGTCGCGGTCAGCGTGACGTTGCCGTCGGTGAAGGTGGTCCCGCCCGTGTTGATCGCCTGGGCGAGAATCTTGGCCCCGTTTACGATGCTGATGGTCGGCGCGTCGATCTCGACGTTGATGGCGTTGCCGACCGAATGAGTCTTTGTGGCACTGTCCAGGTTGCGGGCATCGATCACCGCATGCGCGGCGAGCGTGACCGAGTGATCGGCCTGGACGAGATAGGTGGCGCCGGCGCTCAGTGCGGCGATGGCGTTGGCCACCGACGCGTTCGACAGCGTCACGCCGGTGTCACCCTGGCTCGCATCGCCGATGACCACGTCGGTGGGATCGATCAGCAGCGTACCGGCCCGGCCGTTGGGCGCGCTGAGGTTGACGGTGACGCCGCTGGCCACGTCGATGACGCCGTTGCCGCTGAGTTCGACCAGGCCTGCATTGCCCGTCTGCGAACTGGCATTGAAGGTCGCGCCGCTCTTCACGGTCACGTCGCTGCCGGCCTTGATGATGACGCCGCCGGCGTTCGCCGTCTGGCTTGCCGTGCTCAACCGCGCGCTCTTGCCGATCTCGATGTTGTTGCCGGCCTGGACGGTGATGTTGCTCGGCGTCGACGTCCTGCTCTGCGCGGTGAGCCGTCCGTTGACCCTGGCATTGTTGACGGCACCGATATGGATCGAGCCGTTGCTGACGGTGATCGAACTGGCGCTGCGCAGGCCCTTGGCGTTGACCGAGGCTGCGAACTTCGCGGCGTGGTCGAGATTGGCGATGTCGCGCTGGCTGGCGCCGCCTACATAAACGTTCTGCCCGGTGAGGCGCACGCCGTCCTGGGCGTTGATGCGGCCATAGATGCGGATGTTGCCGTCCGGCGAGACCGGGAACGAGCCGGCCATCAGGTTGCCGACCGCCGATGCGTTGATCTGTCCCTGCGGGTCGACCAGGCTGTCGGTGAACTCCCGCGTCGGCGTCGAGACGTTGAGGCTGCCGACATTGACGGTGCCGGACCGCCCGACCACGAAGCCCTTGGGATCGGCGAAATACACGTTCCCGCCGATCGCGCCGTTCATGTACGAGTTCAGCGTGCCGTTGACATAGACCGGGGCGTCGCGAACGATGTTGACGAGGTTGCGCGTGCCGGTCGGCAGTTGCAGGTTGACGGTGTTGCCCTGCCCGACGCTGAACTGCGAGAACGAGTTGAAGGCGTTGTTGCCCGAGACCGTCGATGTCGTGACGTTGGTGACGCCTCCCGACGTCTGCAGGCTGGTCCCGGTCCGGCCGTCGGGCACGATGACGTTCGCCGTCTGCGCCTGAACGCGGACGCTGTACACCGGCAGGAAGACCATCTGCATCGCGCAGAGCAGCGACATCGAACGGAAGCGCGCCAGCCCCCGTAGCGTCAGTTCCTCGTCGTTTTGCCTGGCAGAAGGCCAACGCATCTCGGGTCCTCTTTGTCGGCAGCGACGCCGATCAGAACTGGCCGGGCGGCAGCTTGAAGATGTCCGGGCTCTTGGCGTCGGCCACGTAGAACAGCAGCAGGCTGGTCGGCGTCAGCACGCGCTGATTGTTGTCCTTGGTCTCGAAGGTGCCCTGGAGCAGCAGGATGACCGAGCGGTCCTTGGTGTCGCTGCCGCGGAACATCACGACGCCGCCGCTGACCGGCATGTTCACCGCGATCGAGTCGGGCTTGAACCCCTCGCTGAGGAAATGGGCGCGCAGGATGTTGGCGTTGGAGAACAGCTTCTCCGGCGTCATCGCCGCGTCGGTGCCCTTCGACCAGACCGCGCCGACCTGGATCAGCGACTTGGACTTGTAGCCGAACACGTAAGAGAGCTCGGCCGTGCCGCCGTTCGGCAGCAGTTCCGGCACCGGGAGCAGAAGACTGCGCGTCAGCTCGGAGGCGTTGTCCTGGATCTTGATCGCGTCGGGCTTGACGCCGAAATCCTTCGTCATCGCGGCCCGCACGTCGGCCTCGTTCATGCCGAACTTGGCCGAACGGAATCCGTCGATGGCCTTGGTCTTGTCGTCAGCGGCGGGCGTCTCCGCGGCAGCCGACGTCGCACCGGCCGCCGACGTGGCGCCGGCAGCGGTGGTGGCCGCGCCGGCCGTATTGGCCTTGGCCGCCGGGGCAGCCTTTTGCTTGGGCATCGTCCCCTGGGCCGCGAGCGGACCGGCGACCGCCGAGGCGAGAAGACCGGCAAGGACGGAGACAAGGCAAAGTCGGCGCATCGGAAACCTTCAAGAAACGAAACAACTTGCGGTCATCGGCAAACCTGCAGCGCACAAGGACGGCTGCCCGTCGCGAAGCGGGCGCTGCCGGAAACCGATTCCCTGGTCACGTACAATTACGGTATGGGGCTGCGGAAGGCTGCGAATGAGGGTTCACACGCGCATTTTTTCATCAATTGTGGGCGCCTGCCTTTCGCGTTATGGACGCGGCCGGGGACAATTTCGTCAACAATTGCATGATCAAGCGGACCGCTTTTGCCAACGCCGCGCCGGCGCTCGCACGCCGCGATGTCCTTCGCCTGGCCGGAGCTGCCGCGGCGGGCTGGCTGGCGCTCGGCGCCACGCCGGAGCGGATGCGGATCGTCGCCTCGCTGACCAGCCTGCCGCTCGATGACGAACTGACCCGGCGTGCCATGTCGGACGCCGACAAGACCTCCCGCCTCGGCGGCCTGATCGCCGGCCTGAAGCAGCGCGGCTGGGTGGAAGGCGTCAATTACCGCCTCGAGATGCGCTCGGCGTTCGGGGGGCCGGACAAGCTGGCCGCCGCCGTGCGCGAACTCGTCGACCTCAAGCCCGACGTCGTCCTGACCGGCTCCACGATCGAGACCGCGGCCATGCTGGCGGCGACCAAGACGATTCCGATCATCTTTGCGACGGCCAACGACCCCGTCGGCAATGGCTTCGTCGAGAGCCTCGCCCGTCCCGGCGGCAACGTCACCGGCTTCACCAGCAGCACTGCCGAGATGGGCGGCAAATGGTTTCAGCTGATCCGCGAGGCCGTTCCGGATGTCGCCCGCGTCGGCGTGCTGTTCAATCCGGCGACGACGCCGCGCGCCGGGCGCTTCTTTCTCGATTCCATCGAGCAGGAGGCCGCGTCGACCGGCGTCGGCGTGATCCTGGCCCCGATCGGCAAGCCGGAGGACATCGACGCGGCGATCGGCCGCTTCTCGGGCTCGCCGAAGGCAGCGATGATCGCGCTGGTCGACAGCTTTCTGGTCATCAACCGCAAGGCGATCGTCGGCGCGGCGGAGACCCACCGCGTACCCATGATCTATCCGTTCCACTATTTCATGGATGCGGGCGGGCTGATGAGCTACGGGCCGACGCTGGAGGTGCGCTCGGCCGACTATGTCGATCTCATCCTGCGCGGCACCAAGGCCGGCGATCTGCCGGTGCAGTCGCCGCGCAAATACGATCTCCTGATCAACCGCACGGTCGCCCGCGCGCTCGGACTGAGCCTTCCCTTCACCCTGCTCGCGCGCGCCGACGAGATCCGCGAGTGAATGAGGCCGCCGACCAGGGCTCGTCGCGCGCCCCTGCCGGCCGGCTGTTCCGCAAATATCTCACCGCGATCGTCGCGCTCGCCTTCACCGCGCTCGCCATCAACACCGCCCTCGACGTCTGGTTCTCCTACCGCGAACAGAAGCAGCTTCTGGCGGCGATCCAGCGCGAGCAGGCGGCAAGCGCAGCGGTGCAGATCGGCCAGTTCATCGGCCAGATCGAGAACCAGATCAGGTGGCTCGCGCGCCTGCCGCCGGAGCTGTCGACCAACGAGGACGACCGGCTGAACGCCATCCGCCTGCTGCGCCTGTCGCCGGCCATCGCCGAGATTGCCGAACTCGATGCGCAGGGCCGCGAGCAGGTGCGCGTGTCGCGCCGCGTCGCCGACAGGATCGGCAGCCAGGCCGACCTGTCCGCCTCGCCCGCCTTCCGCGGCGCCAACGACGCCCGCGCCTATTACGGGCCGGTGTATTTCTTCGGCGACACCGAACCGTTCATGACGGTCGCGGTGCGCGGCGCCGGCCGCGATCCCAATGTGGTCGTCGCCGAGGTCAATCTGCGCTTCATCTGGGATCTGGTCGCCGGCATCAGGGTGGGCACCACCGGCAAGGCCTATGTCGTCGATCGCATGGGCATCCTGATCGCACATCCCGACCCGTGGCGGGCGCTGCGCCGCACCGATCTCTCCTCGCATTCTGACGTCCGTGCCGCGCTTGCGGGCGGAGCGCCGCCCTCGGGGGGGCAGGTCAAGGAGGACCTGTCGGAACAGCGCGTGCTGTCGACCCATGCCGCGGTCCCCGCGCTCGGCTGGCTCGTCTTCGTCGAGCTTCCGCTCAGCGAAGCCTATGCGCCGATCTACGCCTCGATCGGCCGGTCGGCCTTTCTGCTGATGGTTCTCCTCGCCTGCGCCGTGCTGGTCTCGCTCGCGCTCAGCCGCCGCATGACGGTGCCGATCCAGATGCTGATGCAGGGCGCGAAGCGGATCGGCAGCGGCGATCTCGGCCTGCGGCTCGCGATCAGAACGGGTGACGAGCTCGAGGCGCTCGGCGACCAGTTCAACCGCATGGCGGCGCATTTGCGCGACTCCTACGCCACGCTCGAACGCAAGGTCGTCGAACGCACCGCCGAGCTCGAAGGGGCCCGCGACGCGGCCGAGCATGCCCGCGGCGTCGCGGTCGAGGCCAGCGAGACGAAGTCGCGCTTCCTTGCGGTCGTCAGCCACGAGCTGCGCACGCCGCTCAACGGGGTGATGGGCGTGCTGCAACTGCTCGACGACGGCAATCTCGGCGAGGCGCAGCGCCGCCACCTCGCTACTGCCGCCGCCTCGGGCGAGACGCTGATCGCACTGGTCGATGCCATCCTGGACTATGCGCGGCTGGAGGCGGGCGCCGAAACGCTGGAGACGCGCGACTTCCGCCTCGACCAGTTGATCGAGAGCGCCGCCGACCTGATGCGCCCGGCAGCGCTCGCCAGGGGGCTCGCCTTCGACCTCGCCTGCGATGGCGCGACCAATACGACCGTTCACGGCGATCCGGTGCGCCTCAACCGCATCCTGCTCAACCTGATCGGCAACGCGATCAAGTTCACCCCGGAGGGTCGCATCGGCGTGACCGCCAGCGCCGACCGGCAGGACGCGCGCGTGCTTGTGCGCATTTCCGTCCGCGACACCGGCATCGGCATCGCGGCCGACATGCATGAGCGGATCTTCGAGGATTTCGTCCAGGCCGACGACAGCATCGCGCGCAGGTTCGGCGGCACCGGCCTTGGGCTCGCGATCGCGCGGCGCCTCGCCCGCCTGATGGGCGGCGAACTCACGGTCAAGAGCGCGCCGGGCGCAGGTAGCACGTTCACAATGCAAGTGCCGCTCGGCGTCGCGACGGGCGACACCGCGCAGGGCGTGCCGCCACCGCCCGCGCGGCGGTTGCGCGTGCTGCTGGTCGACGACGACCCCGTCAATTGCGAGGTCGGCGAAGCCATCCTGAACCGTCTCGGCCATCTCCCCACCATCGCGCGGGACGGCGCCTCGGCCATCGCGCGCGCCCGCGACCAGGCTTTCGACATCATCCTGATGGACCTGCACATGCCCGACATGGACGGCGTCGAGGCGGCGTCACGGATCGGCAAGCTCGGCCTGCCGAACATGCCGCGCATCATCGCCGTCACCGCCGACGTCTCGCGCGGCGCGCGCCAGCGGCTCGCTGGCGCCGGCATCGCCAGGATCGTCAGCAAGCCGATCCAGATCAACGCACTGCGCGAGGCGATCGAGGACGATCCGGCGGTTGCGCAGGCCACGGCCCCACTCGCCGCGGGCGCCTTGATCGACCGGCCTTTCCTCGACGACCAGACGGACCTGCTGGGCGCCGCGCAGATCGCAAAACTTCACCACATCCTGGAGGACACCAGCCGGACGCTGGTCGACGACATCGTCCGCGCCGCGAACGGCACCGATCACAGGCAGATGGCGCGCTCCGCTCACCGGCTCGGCAGCGCCGCCAGCGCGCTCGGTCTGGTCGGCCTGTTCGAGCGCTGCCGCGAAGTGGAAGATGCCGCAGCAACCATGTCTGCGCCCGAATGCCAGAACGTCGCGCGCGAGCTCGCCATCCTCCGAGATGCCTCGATGCGCGCGCTGGAGGACCTGCTCCCGCCCGCGGAGCCACGCAGGGTCAGATAGGGAGAGTTGTTGCCGAGGCACATGCGTTCGGATGTGTCCTTGGCGGGGCCGTCTGTTTCAGGCGCGGCTTCCGCTTCTCAACCGCACGCAGTGCGGCTGCCGATCCCGAACCTCAGCCAGGGATCAACGCCCGATCCCTCACCATTAAAAGGCGACAAAAACAGGAATAACACGCAAAACACCCTGAAAAATCCGTAATTAATGGCCTCATCCAAAAGAAATAATTCAGGAAATTTCGGCAATTAGATTTGACTCGGCTTTAATTGTGACCCTATCGTATTTAATCGTTCTAAGAATGACCCATTAAAGGGTCGCAACCCGATCAGTTTGAAAGAGTGGGTTAAATTGAGACATTTCAGAAACGCTGCCATTGTTGCGGCAGTTTCGCTCGCAGCCGCCGTGTCGACCATCCCCGCCCATGCAGCGATCATTTTCAGTGCATCCGGCGGCGGGACTGGCGACAATGTGACCTTTCAGAACGTGACTGGAGCGGGGACCAGCACTCTGACGACTTTCACCAACAAGGGCGATGGCGTCACGTTCACCAGCAGCACGGACACCTTGCTCGTGCCGTCGAATGGGCAGTCCCGGATCGTCGCCGGCGATGGTTCGCTCAATGAGCTGAAATGGTTCCTGACCGACCTGACAAAGGGCACCAAGCTCGATATTTTCAACATCAGCACGCCAGATCAGAGAAACGGCAACCCCGCGACCAGCGTGACGATCTACGCCGATGGTCAATCCCAGACGTTCTCGCTGGGCAGAGGCTCCAATTTCTTCTCCGTTTCTGCGACCGGAGCCGATGTCATCGACTCCGTTCGGATCGTGATGACGGGTGGCATCGTCGATGACGTCGAGCAGGTCCGGCTGGGAACGATCGCCAGCATCTCGGCAGTGCCCGAGCCCACGACATGGGCGATGATGTTGATTGGCTTCTGTGGTCTCGGCTTCATGGTGTATCGGAAAAAGAAACAGACACTGACCCTCGCCTGATCATCAAGGCATGGACTGCCATAGGCCGCTTTCGAGCGGCCTATGTATTTGGAGTGGTCAGTCGCTGTTTGGCTCACGCCTGCATCAGCGGCTCGGCCGATTGATGGGCCCGCGCCGAGCCTCCCTGCCTAAGAGCGCCCCTCCTCCCGCCCGAACCGCTCGACCAGAAAATCGATCAGCAGCCGCACCTTCACCGACAGATGCCGCGTCGGCGGATACACCGCGTAGGATGGGTTGAGCCCTTGCGAAACCCATCACTTGTCGCCGACGATGAGCATGATGGGTTTCGCTACGCTCTACCCATCCTACGAGATTGCTGATGGCGGCGCATTCGACCTCAACCATTTCGAGCGCCAGCAGGCAAAGCTGTGGTTCAACGTTAATTCTGACCCGGATGATGCGAAGGCTGACGCTGCGGGTCTTCCCTGCGAGCACGTGACGGCTCCGATCCGCACCGCAGAAGCTGAAGAGCAATGGGTTTACAGCCTGTACGAGCGTCTTTGGCCGCCGCGCAGCCGAGATTCTGATGATGACCAAGTTGACGACGCGTCCCGTCGTTGCTTTGATCCAACCCATCTCATTGAATGGTCAGTACAGTTCTCATGAATATTAGATCGATTGGCTTGGCTGCGTTACTCCTGAGTTCTTTCGGAATGGATGCCACGAAGGCCGCAACTCTGACGGGAGACGTCATTTCGGCGTCCTATTTGTCGTCCAACCCGTCCGCCGCGTTCTCGTTCCTGGAATCCTCGAACCCGTTCACCGTTGGCGTTGATCCAGACCCCCTGCTGGCCACGAATGACGGCAATATCGTCGGCATACATTTCGGTCCCACCTCTTTGACGCTCAAAATGGGTGCTGACTACTTCCCTCAAAGCGGTTCCTTTGCGGGGCTTCAATTTAATATCTTGTCGGGCACTCCCTTTGGCTCGATCTCGAGCACCCATTCTTCCAACCCAAACGCCTCGATCTTTGCCTTCTTGTTGGGCGACAAGCTGTTCGTTGATTTGGACAGCAACATCTTCGCACTTGGCGATACGGTCACAGTGAATTTCGCCTTGCCCGTCGCAGCTGTGCCGGAACCCTCGACATGGGCGATGATGGTCGTGGGCTTCTGCGGGCTTGGATGGCTCGCACGTCGGCGAAGCAAACCGTTGCAGCGCGCTGCCTAGCCGGATATCGCGATCCGGGATGGCCGTCTGGTTCCAGAGCCGCCGCGAGGCGGCTTCGTCTGCCAGAGCGCGGACCGAGGAATTGCGCTCATCGCGCACTACTGCCCGAACCGCTCGACCAGAAAATCGATCAACAGCCGCACCTTCACCGACAGATGCCGCGTCGGCGGATAGACCGCGTAGAGCGCGAGCGGCGGCGCGGCATAATCGTCCAGCACCGTGCGCAGCTCGCCCTTCTTCAGCGCATCCGCTGCGATGAAGTCCGGCAGCAGCGCGAGCCCCCGGCCCTTGATCGCGGCATCGCGCAGTACCTCGGCATTGTTGACGCAGAGCGACCAGTCCGGCTGGATCCAGTGGTCGCCGTCGCGTCCGGTGAGCTTCCACTGGTTGCCCGTGAGCAGAAAGCCATAGGTCAGCGCGGCATGCTCGCGCAGCTCCTGCGGATGTGTCGGCGTGCCGTGCCGCGCGAGATAGTCCGGTGCGGCGCAGATCATGCGCGCCACCGGCATGATCTTGCGCGCGATCAGGCTGGATGATTCCAGTTCGGCGATCCGCAGCGTCACGTCAAAACCGTCCTGGACCGGATCGAGCAGATCGTCGCTGAGCACCACCTGGAGCTGGAGCTCCGGATAACGCGTCATGAAATCGGCGAGCACCGGGCCGAGCCGGATCGTGCCGAACGACATCGGCGCATTGACGCGCAGCAATCCGCGCGGCGCCGACTGCGCCTGCGCCACCGCCAAATCTGCCGCCTCGATCTCCGAGAGGATCACGACGGCCCGCTCGAAATAGCGCTGGCCGTTCTCGGTCGGGCTGGCATGCCGCGTGGTCCGGTTCAAAAGCTGCGCGCCGAGGCTCTCCTCGAGGTCGGCGATGTATTTGCTGATGGCCGAGCGCGACAGGCGGAGCTGGCGGCCGGCCTCGGCGAAGCTGCCGCTTTCCACCACCTTCACGAAGGCCCTGAGGCTGGCGACCTTATCCAAGGGGCGGCTCCGGCGACTGTTTCCAAATCATAGACATAGACGTCATATTTGCATGGATTGTCACCAATCCAAACCGGAACGATATTTCCCGCCAGAGCAAGACCGCTCCCCGAAACTTGGAGGACGACACCATGTCTGGACTGCATCACGTGACCGCGATCGCCGGCGACCCGATCCGGAATTTCGGCTTTTACACCAGGGACTTGGGCCTGCGCTTCGTGAAGAAGACGGTGAATTTCGACGACCCCGGCACCTACCATTTCTATTATGGCGACGAGACCGGCCGCCCCGGCACCATCCTGACCTTCTTCCCCTGGGCCGGCGCCCCCTCGGGCCGCCGCGGCGTCGGCGAGACCCATCAGACCGCCTTCCGCGTGCCGCAGCGCTCGCTCGGCTACTGGACCCAGCGTTTCATCGAGAAGGGCATCGCCTATGAGGCGCTGGAGAAGCGCTTCGGCGAATCCGTGCTGCCCTTCACCGACCCCGATGGCATGGCGCTCGCTTTGGTCGGCGTCCCCGGCGCCGAGAACGAGCCGGGCTGGAGCAATGGCGACGTGCCGGCCGAGCATGCGATCCGCGGCTTCCACGGCGTGACCCTGCTGCTCGACAGCGCCGCGAAGACGGCGGCCGTGCTCACCGACGTGTTCGGCTTCAAGGAGACGGGCCGCGAAGGTTCGGTGATCCGCTTCAAGGCGCCGGGCGACGTCGAAGGCAGCGTCGTCGACATCTACGAGGCCAAGGGCTTTTTGCGCGGTCATCAGGGCGGCGGCTCGGTGCACCACATCGCCTTCCGCGCGGCCGACGATGCCGAGCAGGGCGTGATGGCGCAGAAGCTGGTAAGCAATCACGGCCTGCACCCGACCGAACAGCGCGATCGCAACTACTTCCGCTCGATCTATTTCCGCGAACCCGGCGGCGTGCTGTTCGAGATCGCGACCGACATCCCCGGCTTCGCCGTCGACGAACCCGTCGCAACGCTGGGCCGCGACCTGAAGCTGCCCGGCTTCCTCGAGCCGCATCGCAAGCAGATCGAGGGCGTGCTGCCGAGCCTGGAGGAGAGCGTGGCATGACCGAGAGTGCATTCATCCATCGTTTCGAGCCCGCAACCAGCGCGGGCTCTCCCCCGCTCCTGCTGCTGCACGGCACCGGCGGCGACGAGAACGATCTGCTCGGCCTCGGCCAGATGATCTCGCCAGGCTCCGCCCTGCTCTCGCCGCGCGGCCGCGTGCTCGAACACGGCATGCCGCGCTTTTTCCGCCGTCTGGCGGAAGGCGTCTTCGACGAGGCCGACGTGCGCCGCCGCGCGGCCGAGCTCGGCGACTTTGTCGCCGAGGCACGGAAGAAATACGGCCTCGCCGCACCTGTCGCCGTCGGCTTCTCCAACGGCGCCAACATCGCGGCTGCGTTGTTGCTGCTGCAGCCGGAGGTGCTGGCGGGCGCGGTGCTGCTGCGCGCGATGGTGCCGCTGTCGGAACCGCCGCAGGCGGCGCTCGGCGGCAAGCCGGTGCTGCTGCTCTCCGGCCAGGCTGATCCGATCGTGCCGGCGAGCAATTCGGCAAAGCTTGCGGCGTTGCTGTCGGACGCCGGCGCACGTGTCGACCACAAGGTGCTGCCGGCGGGGCATCAATTGTCGCAGGCCGACGTGACGCTGGCGCGCGGCTGGATCAGCGGTGTCAAGGCGGAAGCGGCTTGATTCAACGGGCGGCGCATCGTTTCCGACGGTGCGCCGCTTCGCTTCCTGAACACCGCATCTTGATAGGTCGGCCGAAAACAGACATCGACGTAGCACGGGCGGATACCCTCTAAATAACCGAGAGCCGAAAGTTTCCCTGATATATTCGTCTGGTCCGTTTGTAGAGCGGTGACGTCGCTGATTGAACCACACGCTGACCAAGGAGCGCCCATGAGCCGACGGGTACATTCTCCGACCGGACTCTTTGACACCCTGCACTATGGATTCGCGCAAGTGGTCGTTGTCCCGACGCCGTTCGGTGACACCGTGCACGTGTCCGGCCAAGTCGCTTGGGACGCCGATCGAAAAATCGTTGGCGCGGGAGACATAGCGCGCCAACTCCGAAAGAGCTTGGAGAACCTGACCGTCGCGCTTGCATCGGTAGGCGCAACACTTGATCAAGTCGGCGCACTGCGGCTCTATATAAAGCAAAGCCATATGCACGAGGGCGCGGCTATTGGCGGCGTACTCAGAGAAGTGTTCGATGACAATCCGCCCTGTGCAACATGGATTGGAGTGCCAAACCTCACGAACGAAGAGTTTCTTGTCGAGGTAGAACCATCAGTAGTCTATCTTGCAAAGGCAGCCCGCTCGTCCGCCAAGCAGACGTCCAACTGACATGCTCTGCCGGTCGTAGTTTCGCCGAAAGATTTACGCGGAACTGGACAGCGCTCAAACTCCGGCCAACCCCGGTGGCGGCTTGCGCATGTTCGACGCCTGCTCATAGGCGTAGGCCAGACGCAGCAGCTTGTGCTCGCTCCAGGCTCGGCCCGCGAAGGTGATGCCGAGCGGATAGTCCGGCGTGTCGTGATCGTCGACGCCGGAGATCAAGCCGCCCGGCACCATGACGCTGGGATAGCCCGCCTTCGCCGCGATCACGCAGCCGGCCGCGCCGGGAAACAGCACCGCATCGAGCCGGTGCTGGTTCATGTAGGCATCCATGCCGCGCGTCCTGGCGGAGAGCAGGTCCATGGCACGCGCCGATTTGTACTCGCGTTCGCCGAGATCGCCCCGCGTCATCTTGGCCGCGAGGAACAGGTCCTGCCCGAACCGGAGCGCCTTGTCCGCATGCGCGACGTTGAAGGCCACGATGTCGGCCATGGTCTTCATATCGGTGCCAACAGCCCATTCCTTGAGGTAGAGATTCAGATCGCGCTTCAGCTCGTAGAGGAAGACGATCGGCGGCGTCGCGACGTTGCCCCTGTTGCGGCTGAGCGGGTTGCGGTTCAGCACGTTCATGCTGGTGCCCGGCCCGCCGATCCAGCCCGCTGTCGGCATGTTGGCCCGCACGATGACGGCGCCGAGATCCTCCAGCACCTTGATCGCGTCGGTCATCACCTTCGCCGACCGGGGCGGCAGCTTGCCGTAATAGCGATCGTTGAGGGGATCGCTCGGATCGCTCGGCACGCCGATGCGCGCGCCCTTCATCGCATCCCTGGTGAGACCGTCGGTGTAGTCGGCCGGCCGCCGCTGCCGCAAGGTCGCGGGGTCGCGCGGGTCCGTCGCCGCCAGCACGTTGAGCAGCATCGCGGCGTCGCGCACGCTGCGCGTCATCGGCCCGACCGTATCCTGGCTGTGCGCGATCGGCACGACCCCGGCACAGCTGACCAGCCCGACGGTCGGCTTCACCGTGACGAGGCCGTTCTGGCTTGCGGGATAGAGCAGCGAGCCCGAGGTTTCGGTGCCGATCGCGGCCGCGCACAGGCCGGCCGCCACGGCGACCGCCGACCCCGCGCTCGATCCGCCCGGCAGCACGATCGGGATGCCGCGCTCATCCACCAGATCGGGCGCGAACGGATTTTTCACCTGGCCGCCCAGCGAGGAATAGCCCGCGGGCATGTCGGCCGCGAGGATGTTGGCGAACTCCGTCAAATTCGCCTTGCCGAGGATCACCGCGCCGGCCTTGCGCAGCAGCCTGACGATCGTGGCGTCGCACCGTGCGCGCGCGCCCTCCAGCGCCAGCGAGCCCGCCGTCGTCGGCTGCGCGTCGCCCGTTGCGATGTTGTCCTTCAGCAGGATCGGGATGCCAGCCAGCGGTCGCCGCTTCGACGGCCTAACCTCGTCGAGACCGCCTGCGATCGACAGCGCATCCGGATTGATCGCGCGCACCGAATTGAGCTTCGGCCCGTTGCGGTCGTACGCATCGATCCGCGCGAGGTAGGCTCCGGTGAGGGCCGTGGCCGTCACGCATCCCCCTGCCAGGGCCTCGGCGATCTCGCTCATGGAGGCATTGTCGAGACGCAGACCGGCCGGCGAATCGGCGCGGGCGGCAGCGGCGACGCGGCGCGCATCGCGGCGGGATGGCTTGTGCATGGCGTGCCTCGCCTGACGGCGGGTCCCGAACCATGACGCCGCGAGCATGACATCATGCCAGTGTTTTGCCCGACGGGTCAACGTCACCGTGACGCGCCGAGCGGCTATGGCAAGTCCTTGAAATCACGCCCCCCGTTACTTTGCATGGGGTTGTTTTTCAGGTTTGTGTTTCGGGGACTGTTCCTTCTCCCCTTGTGGGAGAAGGTGGCGCGAAGCGCCGGATGAGGGGTCTCTGTCCGCGGCGAAAGGAGCCCGCGAGTCAGAGAGCGTCGTCTGCGGCGACATACCCCTCACCCCACCGCGTTCGTGTCCATGAGCAGAGCCGCCCTCTCCCACAAGGGGAGAGGGCACAACAACGCACAGCCCCTACTCCCACGACCACGTCGAGAAATCGTTCTCGAACTGCGGGATGTCCTTCCAGACGCCCTTCAGCTTCTTGCTGGTGATGGTGATCAGCTGCGGCTGGTAGAGGAAGCCGGCGACCGCGTCGGTCGCCAGCATGCGCTGGGCATCGCCGAGCAGCTTGAGGCGGGCGGCCTCGTCGGGCGTTGCGACGATCTGCTTGTAGAGCGCGTTGAAGGCCTCGTTGTTGTAGCCGAGATAGTAATCGGGCTCGGTGATCTTGACGAGGTCGATCGGCTCGACATGGCTGACGATGGTGAGGTCGAAATTGTGCGGGCCGTTGGGCGCGAACACCTGCGACAGCCACTGCGCCCATTCGACGTTCTCCATCTTGGCGACGATGCCGACCTTGGCGAGCTGGGCCGCGAGGATCTCGCCGCCCTGCCGCGCATAGGACGGCGGCGGCAGTTTCAGTGACAATTCCAGCGGCGTGGTCACGCCGGCCTCGGCAAGCAGCTTCTTCGCCTTCTCGGGATCGTAGGGATTGATGCCGGTGGTGTCGACATAGCCGGGCGCGCCGGGCACGTAGAAGCTGCCGATCGGCGTACCGAAGCCGTCGACCGCGCCGTCGATCATCGCCTTGCGGTCGATGGCGGCGAGGATCGCACGGCGCACCCGGACGTCGTCGAGCGGCTTCTTGCGCGAATTGATGCCGACGATGGTCTTGGCGCGCGAGCCGCCAACCATGACGTTGAAGCGCGGGTCGGCCTTGAACTGGCCGATGGCGCGCGCGGCGGCGACACGCGGGAACGCATCGACATCGCCCGACAGCAGCGCCGCGGTCTGCGCCGCCGGATCGGAGATGAAGCGGATCGTCACCTTCGACAGCTTGATCGCGGCCGCGTTGCGATAGTCGGCCCATTTGGTCAGCGTGATCGACGAGCCCTTGGCCCAGGCGCCCAGCTGATACGGCCCGGTGCCGACCGGCTGGGTGATGTTGGTGGGCGCGCTCTTCGGCTCGACGATCGAGCCGCTCGCCTGCCCCAGCAGGAACGGCAGGTTCGGCTCGGAATATTTCACCGTGATCACGATGGTGTCGGCGTCGGGCGCCTCGACCTTCTCGAAGGCCTGGAACAGGCTCTTGTCCTTGTTGGTGCTGGTGGCGACCGCGTTGCGCTCGAAGGAGAACTTCACCGCTGAGGAGTCGAACGGCTCGCCGTTCTGGAACTTGACGCCCTTGCGCAGCTTGAAGGTGTAGGTCTTCAGATCGGGCGAGGCGCTCCAGCTCTCGGCCAGCAGCGGCGAGACCGACCCGTCCTCGTTGATCTTGGTCAGCGTCTCGTAGATGTTGTAGAGCGTCACCTCGGCGATCGCCGCGGCCGCAGCGTTGGTGGGATCGAGGCCCGGCGGCTCCAGCGACATCCCCATGACGACGCTGTCCTTCTTGCCCTGCGCCTGCACCGGCAGCGGCGCGGCAATCAGCGCGGCAGCAAATGCTACGATCGTCAGCTTCTTGAACATATTCTTCTCCCCGGCCTTCACTGGTCCCAGCCTATGCCAATTCTGCTCCGAACGCTAACCGTCCGCGGCGACCTGCGGCAACGCCATGATTGTTTCCGCCTTGTGGCAGGCGGCGAGATGGACCTCGCCGACGCTGCCTAGCTCAGGGCGGATCGCGCGGCAATGCTGGTCGGCGTGCGGGCAGCGCGCGGCATAGGGGCATCCGGTCGCATCC
>VYLE01000315.1_pt1 | contig 34517 bp, 26 predicted proteins | sample 5114391 | NCBI WGS metagenome assembly VYLE01 (sample SAMN12291771, study PRJNA351875) | freshwater metagenome | isolation source: freshwater lake | place: USA: Michigan, Kent Lake | collected 2013-08-15
ACCGGCACGACTCCATCAACGCACGCGCAGCCTGTCTCCGCTTTCGCCTTCTCTGTGCATCCTCTGTGCCCTCCGTGCCTCTGTGGTTCTCTGGGTGATTTGTGCAGATTCCTGTCCTCTGTGGTGAGTCTGGTCGAATTGTGCGACGGACGCTTGACGCGCCCACTGTCTTAGTGTATCACGTCAGTAATGCAGTCCCCGCACAGCGGAGCATCACCGCCATGCTGATCACCCTCGAACGCAACTCGGGCGTGCCCGTTTTCCGCCAGATATGCGACCAGGTGCGATTCCAGGTCGCGGCCGGCGTGCTGCGAAGCGGCGACGAGATTCCGTCGACACGCGACCTCGCCGAACGCCTTGGCGTGAACCCGATGACGATCAGCAAGGCCTACGCCCTGCTCGAGCAGGAGGGTGTCCTCGAGCGCCGGCCGGGACTTCCGCTGGTCGTCCGCGGCGCCGCCGCGACGCGCTCAGCCGCGCCGAGTCGCGCGATGAAGCATGAGGAACTCGAGCGACTGCTCCAGCCGGCTGCGATCGCAGCCAGACAGCTCGGCGTGCCCGCGAAGGACGCAATTGATGTGTTCAAAAAAGTGCTGCGCGCCCCTGACTCGGACAACCATGAACACCCGTAACCCGGGGAACGCCCACGAACGGAGAGCTGACCGATGACGCAAGCAGAATCGCGTGCACAGCGTGACCGGATGGTCTTTGCGACCGAGCATCTCTCGAAGAGATTCGACGAGAGCATGGCCCTCGACGGGGTCACCTGCTCGGTGCCGCGCGGCCAGATCGTCGGACTCATCGGCCGCAACGGCAGCGGCAAGACGACCCTGCTGCGCTGTTTGCAGGGACTCGCCGCACCGACGGCCGGATACGCGACGACGCTCGGCGTCGAGGGCATGTCGCTTGGCGATGCCGAACTGGCCCGCATCGGCGTCGTCCACCAGGCGAATCGCTTCGTGCCGTGGATGTCCGGGCGAAGCCATCTCGACTTCGTCCGAAGCTTCTACGAGCGCTGGGACCCAGATCGCGAGCGCCGGCTCGTTGATGCCTTCGAACTCGATCTTCGTCAACGGATCGGCTCGATGTCCCCGGGGTCCGTCCAGAAGCTCGCGATCATCACCGCGACCTGCCACCATCCCGAGGCGATCCTTCTCGACGAGCCCGCTGCCGCCCTTGACCCGCCGAGCCGCGAGGCGCTCTACGCGACGCTCTTCGACCTCCTCCGCGAGGACGAACCGGCGATCATCATCTCCTCGCATCAGCTCGACGACATCGAGCGCAGCGTCGACTGGATCCTCTGTCTCGAGCGGGGCCGCGTCGTGCGCGACGAGGCGCTCGACGCGCTTCAGGAGCGCTACGCGCGGTGGCGCGTGCTGCCGCTTCCCGACGCGGCGCGCGGTGGCGAACTGACGAAGGGCCTGCGCGAGCCGTGGATCAGAAGCGCGATCATCGAGGAGCGCGGCGCGCTGCTCGTCGTCGAGGACGCCGAAACGAAGCGCGAGGCGTTCGAGGCGCGGCATGGCGTGACCGTCGACGCCCAGCCGCTCCGACTCGCCGAGATGTTCAAGGTCTGGATGGACGAGCGAGGCGGCAGTCGCGGCGCGGAACGCGATGCAGTCACCACGCCGCGGGAGGGAGGGCGATGAGACTTCCGATCACGCTTCGTATGTACGCCGCGGAGTGGCCGCTCATTCGGGCCTTCGGCCTCGCCGCCGTCTCGATCGGCTTTGGCCTCCTCGCGATCATGTTTCGCGGCGCGCTCTGGCCCGTCAGCGCGGAAGAGTCCCGCACCTTTGTCGCGGGCACGATCGCATTCCTTGCCGCTGGGTTCGTCGCAGCGCTCATGGGCGGCGCAGCGTGGGAACTCCGCTCGTGTCCGTTCGCGTGGAACGCACCGCACCTCGGCCGCCGACTGCAAGGCGAGATCCGGATCACCGGGTTCATCCTCTTCGGTATCGCAGCCGGCCTCGGCGCGGCGCGTGAGGGCGCACTGGTCGGCGCGAGCTGGTTTCTCGCGGTTGCGGCGGCGCTCGGCTATTCGGTCGGACTCATCAACGCCCTCTCGCGCGTCGCGACGCGATTCGGAGGGCTGGTCGGACTTCTGCTTGCCCTGGTCCCGATGCTGCTCATGCCGGAGATCGCCGCGGCCCTCGCACGCGGCACATCGTTCGGCGGCGGATTCCTCGCGGGCATGCTCGGCGCACTGCTTGTGATCCTCACGACTGAGTCCTACGGTGCCCTCCTCACTCGACGCGATGACCGCTTCTCTGACGAAGCGGATCGGGGTCCCGACGCGCGTCTCTTCGGCAGCGGAACGAGCCTGCTTCGCGCCCCGCGCGACGGAGCGGATCGCTTCACCGGCACACGGCGAAGCGACCTCGATTGGCTGCGCGCACTGCTGCATGAGCAGATCGGCGCGATGCGCGGCGGTCTCGTCGGCCGGGCGATCCGCTTCGCCATCGCAACGGTCATCACGACATTCCTGATTCGGATCTTCTTTCACGCGCTCGGTGCCCTGCGATCCGCGGACATGACGACGGGCATGGAGCGCATGTCCGAGATTTCGCTCGAGTGGTTCACCAAGAGCTTCCCATCGCGACAGGAGGAACTGATCGCGACCAATCTCGTCGCCGTGATCCTGGGGACGGTGCTCTGGAACCGCATGGGGCCGAGCGCCGCAGTGTGCTATCCGATCGCCCGCTCGCGACGGGCGTGGATCGTCTGGCTCGCGACCCAAGCGGATGAGTTCGCCGCATTCGTCGGCATCCTGGTCGGGTTCCTCGCGACCGCTCTCATCATCAGCAGCGCCTCCGACTCCGATCCCTGGCCGGTTCTCTCGCGCTTCCTCCTCGTCGCCACCGCCGTCCTCGCCCTTCTTCCCGTCACGCGATGGATGCGACTTCACTGGCTCGACGCCCGGGCGAGCCCAACACCGCTCGATCCAACCGCCGAGGCCCAGTATCCCCGTGCCCTCGGCGTCTATGCCGTCTCGATGGCCGTGGTCATCGGCGGTGCGATCTTGGCGATTCGCGTTGGCGAGGAGGCCGTGTCTTGGCTCCGCGCAGAACTGCTCTCTGGGCTGGACCCCAAGCTGGCAAGCAGCGCGACGGTCGTGATCGTCGTGATTGCCCTTGCGCCGATCGCGATCCTCCGCTGGTGGTGGCTGGTCGAGCTTCGGCGGTTCTACCGGCGAAACGACCTCGCCTGAGGCGTGGAGATCCATACACGAGTCATGGGGATATCGCCCCTCCGGCCACTCCGGCCTGTCGGGCGTGTAACGCTCTCTGCGCTCGGCCGCTTCAGGGATGTCCGGCCGCAGCCAGATGGCATTCGGACGCCCGGTGAGGCTCTTGACGCGTCGTCCAGAGCCCCCGAGGACCGGCAATGCGGCCCGAAGAAGAAGGACTCGTCCCATGGCCCAGAGCACCGCGGCAACTCGCTTCCACTCCCTCACCGCCCTCGCCCTCCTCGGGGCGACCGCAGCGCTGACCTGCTCGACCACCCTCTTCGCCCAAGTCGGCAATCCGCAGATTCACATGGGTGTCGTCGGTGAGACGGCGGCCTTTCCGGCCATCAGCGATGAGATCCCCGATGATCTGACCGGCCGAGCGTTCGACGGACTCGAATCGGGTGACTGGGAGCGACGCTGGTCCTTGGCCTCCAGCCAGCAGTTGATGCCGATCTCGTGGTTCGTGAGCGAACCCGGCGACATGCCGTCCATCGATTGGCGCTACGGCTGGGGGATGATCAACCGACTGCAGCATCCGATCTCGTCGGGCGCGTTCTACCCGACCGCATACGGCGAGATCATCTCGCCCATGTGCGTCGCCGGCGCGACCGCCCACGCCACCGGTCTCTCGACCGAAACCACCGTGCACATCGCCGAAGGTGTCGCATCGACGCGGACCGTCTACACGATCATCTCCCTGGACGGCAAGGCTGTGCCTCCTGCGGCGATCCCGGTGAGCGTGAAGCTCAAGCAGTCAATGACCGTCGGCGGCCGCTGGATCAGCGCCGACACCGGCCTGATTGATGTCGCGGGCGGCGGCTGGTTCACGATCACCGGCACCGGAATCGCGGCCCCCTACAACTACGAATGGGGCCAGCTCGCGTCGATCGACGATCAGCCCTTTAGCTTGCCCCAGCAGTCTCCCGATGTCGTCTGGGGAACGAGCGACGGACTCGAGGGTTGGGAGACGATCGATGTGGTCGGATCGCTTCCGTGGAGCACCTCCGTGACCCCCAGCCAAGGCCAGGAGGGCTCGCGCGAGACGGCGTTCGTGATCCAGCCGGTGCTGAACTCGAAGAACAAGGTGAAGCCATCCTCGGTGACCTTCACCGCCGAGATTCACACCGCCGCCATGGCGAGCGTCTACGCACAACAGCCCGGCCATCCGGAATTCGAGCCTGATTACAGGCGTTTCGGCGGCGTCGAGGTCGCCGCCGGCGGTGCCTTCACCGACTGGCAGCTTCCCTCCGGCTATGTGCTCGCGATCGTCGATGATCCGACCCCGATCACCAAGCTCTGTGTCGATGTCGTCGGCGGCGGCAAGGTGAAGGTCGGCAAGAAGCTGACGCTTCGGGCCCACGACGGCTGGGGCTTCTCGAGCTGGACCGACATGCGGGCGGCACGCCTCCTGCGCGACTGGTACCTCGCGACGACCTTCGGCCACAGGCTCGTCGGCAACTCCCGGACTCTCTTTTATCTTGATACGAACAACAACAGCGCCATCGACGCGAACGACACGCTGCTCGGCGAGTCGAACGACACGGTCAGCCCTCAGATCACCGTGAAGGTGAAGAAGAGCTGGGGCAAGAAGTGCAAGGTGCTCGCGGTCTCCGAGAACGCCATCGGCGAGCGTGGCCCGATCGCCATCAAGGTGATCAAGATCAGCAAGTAAGGAAGCAAGCGAACGATCGGGCCTTCGATTCAGAAACCGAGATTTCCGCGCTCTTGTCGTCGCTTGTTCACCACAGAGGACAGGATTCTGCACAAATCATCCAGAGAACCACAGAGGCACGGAGGGCACAGAGGATGCACAGAGAAGTCGAAAGAGGACACAGGTTGCGCGGGCGTTGATGGAGACTTGCCGCTGCCAGAGGGACGTGAGGAGCGCGGGCGCCGGGAACGGTGAGAAGTCTCGACCCAAGTCAAGTCCGCCCTGCGCCTATGAGTGTGTGCGACGACTTCCCTCTTTCCGTTGGCTTCTCTGTGCTACCTCTGTGTCCTCCGTGCCTCTGTGGTTCTCTGGCGGAACAGTACAGAATGCTGGTGAGTCTGGCCGAATTGTGAAGAATCCAGAATCCCTCAAAGCCGGGGTCCCGCAGAACGCGAGGATCCCGGCTTCGTTTGCTCTCCGCGCCGCCGGCAGGCATCGGAGCAATAGCGAACCTGCGGCCAGTCGCGCTCCCATTTCTTCCGCCAAGTAAATGGTCGCCCGCAGGCGACGCAGAGCTTCGACGGCAGCGCGGCTCGACGATCACGCTGGGTCATCGGCGGAGCCCTGACGATTCCGATTGCCGTCCGGGCGCCACGAGCCGTCGACCCAGCGCTGGCGGCGCATCTCGGCGTCGCGGGTGCGGGAGTGATCCGGACCGAGGGCCGATCGATACATCGCGATGGCCTCGTCGAATCGGGCGATCGCCTCGTCCAGCCGGTCCGATCGGCCTAGAAAATGAGCGTAATTGACGAGCGTCGAGGCGATCTCCGGGTGCGTCGCCTCATAGAGATCGCGCTTGATGCGAAGCGAACTTCGGAAGTGACGATCGGTACCTTCGCGGTCACCCCGCGCGTCGCAGATGTTGGCGAGCGTCGCCTCGTTCAGGGCGGCGATGAGCGTCTGGCCCCGCCCCTCGCGCGCGAGTCGCGCCTGCTCCGCGACGAGGATTGCCTCGGCCTCGGCAAGATCAACCTTCTCAGTCGACTCGGCCAGAACTCCAGCGAGGTAGTAGGAGGTCTCGGCGAGCCAATCCGCGCCGGGCTCGCCGTCCTGCCAACCCGCCGAGGTGGCGTCGCTCGCGAGTCGATGCGCCGCTCGGCGCGCCGCGATCGCAACAGCCCGTTCACCGAGACATCCGGCCGCGCGGGCTTCGACATCAAGCGCCCGGAGTGCGATGACATGATCGCCCGATGCGATCGCCGCCTTCGCGACGGAAGCCGCGATGTTCCTCGCTTCGTCATATCGCGCCTCGGCCGAGCGCAGTTCGGCGAGGATCACTGCGACCTCCGGACGCGAGCGATCGAGTCGACCGAGCGTGCGCTCCGCAGCGACGCGATCGTCCATGTAGAGGTAGAGCGAGGCGAGTTCGCTGCCGATCCCGCAGGCGAGATCGCCCGCGAGCGCTTGGGAGCTCTGCTCGACCGCGCTCGCCCACTCGAATGCCCGCTCGAATGCCCGTTCGAACTGCCCGCGAGCGGTCGCAAGCGCGCCCCACTGGAAGGAGAGCCGCGCGATGGAGGTCCGCAGCATCGCCTCCATCGCGGGATCGTCGGCGAAGTCGCTTGCGATCGCGGGCTCGATGCGCTCGATCGCCTCGCGGAGCGAAAGCTGACCGCCGCTCGCCGCCGGCGCCGCGAGCGCGAGGAGTCGGGTGAGATGCTGGTTGACGCGCTCGGTGCGTTCCGCGGCGATCCGCACGCGATCGCGCTCGTCGGCGAGGCGGACCGCGAAGATCGACGCACCCGCGGCGAGAGCGAGCAGCGAACCGACTGCGATCGATGCGAGCGTCACGACAAGCCGATGACGAGCGACGAAGCGACGCACGAGTTCGACGCGGCCAGGCGGACGAAGAAGCAGCGGTTCGCCGCAGGCGGCCCGACGAAGATCCTCGGCAAGCACGCGGGCGCTCGGATAGCGTCGCTCAGGCTCCTTCTCGAGCAGCCGATCGACGATCGCCGCACACTCGATCGGAATCTCGGGACGCAGCGAGCGCACCGGCGGCGCCGGTTCGATGAGGACGCGGCGGAGAAGCGTCTCGCGGTCCTCGTCGACGAAGACCGGCCGACCGGTGAGCGCTTCAAAGAGCGTCGCTCCGAGGGCGTACAGGTCGGCGCGCTCGTCGATCGCGCGGCCGCCGCGGGCCTGCTCCGGCGCCATGGTGCGGACCGTGCCGACGATGTCGCCGCTGAGGGTCAGCGTGTCGCCGTCCGCGTCGTGGCGGGCCAGGCCGAAATCAGTGAGCCAGGCATGGCCGTTTCGTTCGATGAGAATGTTCGACGGCTTGATGTCCCGATGCATCACGCCATGCCGATGGGCATGATCGAGGGCCTCGGCGATCGAGCGTCCCCACGCGAGGGCCTCGGCGATCGGACAGCCGCGCGGCCCCGCCTCGCGCAGGCGCTCCGCAAGCGAAACGCCATCAATACATTGCATTGCATAATAGGGAATGCCCTCCCACACGCCGGTCGCATAGACGGGAACGATGTGCGTGTGATGCAGCGATCCCTGCGCCGACGCCTCGCGGCGAAAGCGGGCGAGCGCTCGCTTCGAGTGCCGCACGCAAGGCGAGAGGAGCTTCAGCGCCACCCGCCTGCCGAGCGAGCGCTGCTCGGCCTCGTAGACGACGCCCATGCCGCCGCGACCGATCTCGGCGATGAGGCGATAGTCGTCGATGACCACACCTCCGCCGGCAAGCCGCGCCTCGACGCCCACACCGTCGGCGTGCGAACGCACGAGCCGGATGACCTCGGCGAGCTGACGAATCTCCTCCTCCTGTCCAGGATGACGACGAACGAAGCCCTCGATGTCGCACCCAGGCTCGTCGCGCAGGGCGTCGATCACCGAGGCGAGCACATCGGCCGACGGGTCGAGATCGTCACGACTCTCAGCGACCATGGTCGTCCTTCCCGCCGGACCGTGGTTCGATCGCGAGCGCTTCACCGAGGCGCTTCACGGCCTTGCAGAGGAGAACGCTCAGGGCACCGGGGGTGCGACCCATCGCCGCCGCCGCGGCGTTCGTCGGAAGCCCCTCGACGATGCGCAGGCGGATGACCTCGCGATAGGACTCCGGAAGCGATTCCATGGCCCGCTCGAGATGACGGCCACGCTCGGCGACACGGGCGTCATGACTCGGCGGACAGAGCCGGGCGAGCGAGGCGGATACGGCACCGCTCGCGTGCTCGGGCAGCGGCCCGCTGCGCCGGGCATCACGCCGGGCGGCGAGCAGGTGCCGGCGCCGCGCGTCGACCAGCCGCTGCTCAGCGATCGAACAGAGCCACGCCCAGAAGTCACCTTCGCGAGCCACCACGATCCCCTGCACCCGGTCGGAGGCGACGAGCAGCGTCTCCTGCACGAGGTCGTCGGCGCTGAGGCGCGAGCGGAGCGCCGGATCCAAGCGCCGCCGGATGAGCGCCCGCAAGCGATCGGCATAGGCGACGGCGACGCGATCGAAGGCCGTCTCCTCGCCGGCGATCGCGGCGCGGACAGCGGCGAGCCTCGCCTCCTCGGAAGCGTCGGGCATATGCAATCGGTCTGAATCGCCTGGCATGGGTGCGTGGGACTCCATGACGAGGAAACGCTCGCCTGCGGAACAAGCTAGCCGCAATCTGGCGGGAGTCACGCATTGCCTTGCGTCCTTCGCCGCTCGACCGGCCGTTTCGGACACATTGGCGAGCTAATCTGGGCCCGAACGGGGCGTTTCGAACCCAAGATGCCGGTTCCGCTCGACACCCGGCGGGGGATCCGCGAGGGGCATGCGAAGCTCTCGCGGGGGGCCCTCAGGCCCGAGAACGGGGCGAAGAGATCGATGGCGGGACCGCCCGCCCACGGAAGGTCACCATGCACACCGCTTCACGGACCGCGCTCCTCCTCCTCCTCACCCTGTGGGCGACGGCGACGATCGCCCCGGCCCAAGGCTTCAAGGCCATCACGATCGCCCAGGGACTGAACGCCCCGGTCCACGCGGCGGCGCGTCCGGCGGATCCCTCGCGACTCTACATCGTCGAGCGACCGGGCCGCATTCGCATCATCCGCGACGGCGCACTCCTTGCGACCCCTTTCCTGAACATCGCCGCGAGCGTCACGACTTCGGGCGAGGGCGGCCTGCTCGGACTCGCCTTCCATCCGCAGGACGATCGTCTCTTCTATGTCTATACATCGATCGATGCGAACGGCGCCTGGACCGTCGTCGAGTCGGCGCGACCCTCGGCGGCGAACCCCGAGGTCGTCGATCCGGCGACGCGCACCACGATCCTGCGCATCACCCGACAGTCCACCATTCACAACGGCGGATGGCTCGCCTTCGCGCCGAGTACGGCGCCTGCGTCCGGCGCCGGACTTCTGCACATCAGCACCGGCGACGGCGGGCCGAACGGACCGGCGCTCGCCGCGAATCCGGCGTCGCTCATGGGGAAGATCCTTCGAATCGATGTCGACGGCGACGACTTCCCGCTCGATCCGCAGCGGAACTACGCGATTCCGCCGAGCAATCCCTATGCGAGCGGCGGCGGGGCCGCGGAGGTGATCGCCCTCGGATTGCGGAATCCGTGGCGCTGCGGATTCGATCGTGCCCAAGGCGACCTGTGGATCGCCGATGTCGGCGACGGAGCGTGGGAGGAAGTCAATGTCCTGCGGGCGGGCGAGCCGACGAGCGATGAGGCCGTCCACTTCGGCTGGGGCTGCATGGAGGGCCCCGACTGCGTGCAGCCGGCGATCTGCAACTGCTCGCTTCCGTCGCTTCGGGCGCCGTTGCATGCCTATGGCCACGCGCTCGGCTGCGCGATCATCGGCGGCGCGCCCTATCGCGGCTGCGCGATGCCGTGGGCCGACGGCACCTACTTCTTCGCGGACTTCTGCACGAATCGCGTGTGGACGCTGGTCGACGATCCGGCGGGCCCGATCGTCAGCGACATCACCGCGACCTTCGGCGGATGGTGGAACTATGTCGGCATCGGCGAGGACGCCCGCGGCGAGCCGATCCTCTGCACGCTTCCCGGCGTCGTGGCCCGGATCGGGTGGTCGATTCCGGCGCCGGACGCCGACGGCGACGGCATACCCGACTCATGCGAAGTCACCGCGATGCGCGAGGACCTCGACGGCGACGGGATCGTCGCGGCGGGCGATCTCGCGCTCCTCCTCGGGGCGTGGGGCCCGGTCCGCGGGCCGTCCGCTCCGGCGGATCTCGACGGCAACGGCACGGTCGGCGCCAGCGACCTCGCCCTCCTGCTGGGAGCGTGGGGCACGGGACAAGGGGGCGGCGGAACGCGATAGACCAATCGAGCGGCTGGAAGCCCGACTGCCGTCAGAAGTCGAGCAGCTCGCGCCAGATCGACTTGCGGGGCTTCTGATAGCGGTACTTCCCGTAGTCGGAGTCGTCCATGTCGACATGACGCGGCGGATATCCATGCGGATGCTGCTGCGCCGGATGCGGATAGGCCGGCGGCTGCGCCTGCATTGGAGGCTGCATGGGAGGCTGCATCGGAGCCTGCATGGGCGGCTGCGGAGCGGCCGGCGCCGCGGGCCGCTGAGCGGGCGCGTCGGCGATGACGATCCGCTCGTCATCCTCGCGGCGGGATCGCTCGATGATCTTGTCGAGCTCGCCCCGGTCGAGCCAGACGCCACGGCACTTCGGGCAATAGTCGATCTCGATGCCTTCGCGGGTGGACATGGAGAGCGGCACGGAGCAGGTCGGGCAGTTCATCGTGGGCGAACCTCGGTGGGCGAATCGCGCGAGCGGCGGCAGGTCTGCGGGTCGCGCCGCCCCGGCGGCGGCAAACGACGGGCCGATGATACGCAGTCGATCGATGTGGCGGCCGGAGACGGGCGAAGCCCACCAGCCCCTTGACAAGTATGCAGACGAATGCATAATCTTGCATTCGCGATGAAGGCCCGACGCCAACAGCTCATCCGCCGGCTCGTTTCGACCCGGCACCTCCACAGCCAGCACGAACTTCAGGAGCTCCTCCGCGAGGAGGGCTTCGAGGCGACGCAGGCCACGCTGTCGCGCGACCTTGCGGAACTCGGCGTCCTGAAAGGCGCGGACGGCTATCGGCTGCCCGGCAGCGAAGCGCCCTCGGCTCCCGTCTCGCGGCTCGAGCAGACCCTCCGCCGCGAACTGCTCTCGGTCCTCGCTGGCGGCACGACGGTCGTCCTGAAGACGCCTATCGGCCACGGCAGCGTGCTCGCGGTCGAGCTCGACGCGGCCCGCATCCCCGGCCTTCTCGGCTCGATCGCCGGCGACGACACGATCTTCCTCGCGGCGACCGGCCCGGCGGCGGCCCGACGGATCGCCTCGCAGCTCGCCCGACTCGCCGGCCTCGACGGCTCCATCTCCGGTGCCGGTCGCGGCGGCTCACCCGCGTCGCTCCCGACCGGCCAGAACGGCCATTCGGCGCCCGCAAGCCAGTTCCGCGGCCATGGTCGGTCCGGTCGCGGCGGACAGGATCGTTCCTCATGACCAAGCGTGTCGTCATCGTCGGCGCCAGCGGCTATGCAGGCGCTGAACTCGTCGGCCTCCTCGCCTCGCATCCCGAGGTCGAGATCGTGGCCCTCTACGGCTCGAGCGCTCGGCGCAGCGACGGTGAGGGTGCGACTCGATTCTCCGATCTCTTCCCCCGCTTCCGCGGTTGCGTCGACCTGCCCGTCGCCGCGCTCGACGCCGCGGAGCTCCTCGCCCTCGAACCCGACGCTGCGTTTCTCGCGACGCCGCACGAGTTGAGCCACGACCTCGCGGCGACGCTGGTCGCCCGCGGCATCGTCACCTTCGACCTCTCCGCCGCCTACCGATTGCCGGACGCTTCGCTCTATCCGCAGCACTACGGCTTCGAGCACACCCAGTCCGCGCTCCTCGCGTCGGCTGCGTACGGACTTGCCGAGCTCTTCCCCGACGCGATCGCGAACGCCGATCTGATCGCCGTTCCCGGCTGCTATCCGACCTCGGCGATTCTGCCCCTCCGACCGCTGGTCGACGCCGGACTGCTGCGCGCCGACCGCGAGATCATCATCGACTCGACGAGCGGCGTAAGCGGTGCCGGCCGCAAGCCCGAGGTGAAGAGCCTTTTTTGCGAAGTGAGCATGCAGGCCTATGGCGTCTTCAAGCATCGCCATCGGCCGGAGATCGCGACGCATGTGAAGCGGCCGGTCTGCTTCACGCCGCATCTCGGCTGCTGGGATCGCGGGATTCTCTCGACGATCCATGCATGGCTCGCCCCCGGCGCCGACGAGCGCACCGTCCGCGAGACGCTCGCCCGGGTTTTCGCCGGCCAGCCCTTCGTGCGCCTGCTTCCCGCGGGCGCATGGCCGTCGATCGCCGCCGTCGAACGCTCGAATCACTGCGACATCGGCCTGGCGGTCGAGGGCGATCACCTGCTCATCGAGAGCGCGATCGACAACCTCGTGAAGGGTGCCGCCGGCCAGGCGGTCCAGTGCATGAACATTCGCTTCGGTCTTCCGCAGACGGTCGGCCTGCTCGGCTCGGCCCCGTTCGCTTCGACGGCCGGTGCGATGGCCCCGGGAGGTGTGCGCTGAAGCAGTCCCCCACAGCAACGAAGGGACCGATCGTCGTCAAGATCGGCGGCGCGTTTCTCGACGAGCCGGAGAAGCACCGGGCGACGCTCGAGGGCATCGTCGCGCTGCATCGTTCGGCGGTCGCGCGAGGCAGCGGCGTCGTGCTCGTGCACGGCGGCGGCGTTCTCGTCGATCGGCATCTCGCCCGACTCGACATCGTCACCGAACGCGTCGAGGGCATCCGCGTGACGCCGCCCGAGGCGGTCGAGGAGATCGTCGGCGTGCTTGCCGGACGCGTGAACACGCGCCTTGTCGGACTGCTCGCCCAGGGCGTGCGGGCCGTCGGACTCTCGCTCGGCGACGGCGGCCTCTGCGCCTGCCGCAAGGCGACGCGCTATGCCTTCGATCCCGGCGCGGTCGGCGAGATCATCGGTGGTGACCCGGCGGTCATCCGCACCCTGCACGGCGGCGGCTTCCTGCCGATCGTGAGTTCCATCGGCATCGCCGACGACGGCGGCTTCCTGAACATCAACGCCGACGACGCGGCGGCTGCGATCGCGGCGATCGTCGAAGCGAGCGAACTCGTGCTGCTGACCGATGTCGCCGGCGTGCTCGACCGCAGCGGCGCGGTGATCGCCGAGCTCGACCGCGAGCGAATCGAGTCGCTCATCGCCGACGGAACGATCACCGGAGGCATGACGCCCAAGGTGCGCGGAGCGCTCGATGCGGCGGAGCGCGCCGGCGTGCCGGTCACAATCGCATCGTGGCGGAACCCGGCGTCGGTCCTTCCGAATGATGGCCTCTCGGCTGCGTGCACACGCATTCTGCCGACGACGACGCGGAACGATCGCCCCGAAGTCGCATCGCTCCGCGTCTGATCGCTCCGCTCCCGACCAGCCGTCGCGGCTCACTCCCGCGACGGATTTCCGCTTCGTTTCGGCCGCATTCCCACTCCATGCAGCAGTCCACGCCAACACCTCCGATCTCTGCCGCCTCGCGGACCGACGCGCCGGCCCTCTCCTCGCTCGCGGGCCGGAGCGTGCTCACGCTCGCGGATCTCTCTGCGAAGGAGATTCGTTCGGTGCTCGACCTCGCTGCGGTACTCAAGCGCGACTACGCAGCGTGGCGCGGCGTCATGTCGCAGCGCTCGGCGGTGCTCCTCTTCGAGAAGCCGTCGCTGCGCACGCGGGTGAGTTTCGAGATCGGCATCGCCAAGCTCGGCGGCTCGGCGGTCTATCTCGATCATCAGAACAGCCCGATCGGCGAGCGCGAGACCGTCGGCGACTACGGCCGCAATCTCGAGCGCTGGACCGACTGCCTCGTCGCCCGCGTCCATCGTCACACGACGCTCGATGCGCTGCGGCGCGCGACCCGCGTGCCGGTGATCAACGCGCTCTCCGAGATCGCCCACCCCTGCCAGGTGCTCGCCGACGCCCTGACCCTCGAGGAGCATGGCGTCTCGCTCAGCGAGATGCGGCTCGCCTGGATCGGCGACGGCAACAATGTCTGCCATTCGCTCATCGATCTCGCGGCGATCATGGGCGGCGCGATCACGGTCATCACCCCGAAGGGTTATGAGCCCTCCAGCGCCGTTCTCGATCGGGCGCGGACGACCGCCGCCGCGACCGGCGCGCGCATCCTGCTCTCGAACGACCCGACCCAGGTGCGCGGCGCCGACGCCGTCTACACCGACGCGTGGGTCTCGATGGGCCAGCAGAAGGAGGATGCGAAGCTGCGGGCGATGCAATCCCTGCAAGTCGACGCCGACCTCATGCGCCTCGCCGGCCCGCAGGCCTGCTTCATGCACTGCCTGCCGGCCCACCGCGGCGAGGAAGTGACCGATGAGGTGATTGACTCGAGCCGGTCAGTCGTCTTCGATCAGGCCGAAAATCGCATGCACGCCCAGAACGCGCTGCTGCTGCTCGTCCTTGGCCTCGCGTGACCCGCGCTCGATTCGATCACCATTCCCATACCCCCATACTCCACCATGCACGCCCCCAAGAAAATTGCCGTTGCCTACTCAGGCGGTCTCGATACCTCCGTCATCATTCCCTGGCTCAAGGAGAAGTACGGCTGCGAAGTCGTCGCCGTCGTCGCCGATGTCGGCCAAGGCGCCCATGAGCTCGAGGGGATCGAGGCGAAGGCCAAGAAGACCGGCGCGTCCTCCTGTCACATCAAGGACCTGCGCAAGCAGTTCCTCGAGGAATTCGTCTGGCCGATGGTGATCTCGGGTTCGGTCTACGAGGGCAAGTACCTTCTCGGCACCTCGATCGCGCGGCCGATCATCGCCCGCGCCCAGGTCGAGGTCGCCCTCAAGACCGGCTGCGACGCGCTCGCCCACGGCTGCACCGGCAAGGGCAACGACCAGGTGCGCTTCGAGTCGACCTACGCGGCGCTCGCTCCGCACCTGCAGATCATCGCCCCGTGGCGGATGTGGAATCTCCGCAGCCGCGAGCACCTGCTCGGCTACCTGAAGGAGCGGAACATCCCCTGCGCGGCGAGCGCCGAGAAGATCTATTCGCGCGACGCGAACCTCTGGCACATCAGCCACGAGGGCGGCGAGCTCGAGGATCCGTGGAACGCTCCGCCCGAGGATGTCTGGATGCGGAGCGTCTCGCCGCTCAGCGCGCCGGATGCGCCGGAAGAGGTCACGCTTTCCTTCGAGCGCGGGATTCCCACCGCACTCAACGGCAAGAAGACCGATGCCGTCACGCTCGTCGAGAAACTCAACGCGATCGGCGGCAAGCATGGCGTCGGACGCGTCGACATCGTCGAGAACCGACTCGTCGGCATGAAGTCGCGCGGCTGCTACGAGACGCCGGGCGGCACGATCATCATGGCGGCGGCGCGCGGGCTCGAGGAACTCGTCCTCGACCGCACGACCCTGCACTATCGCGAGCGCCTGAGCCACGATTTCTCGGAGATCATCTACGAGGGCTCCTGGTTCACGCCGCTTCGCGAGGCGATCTGGGCGAGCTTCGCCTCGATTGCCCAGGTCATGACCGGCGACATCGTCGTGCGGCTCCACAAGGGCAGCGCGACGGTGATCAAGCGCCGCAGCCCGCACAGCCTGTACAGCGAGAGCTTCGCGACCTTCGGCGCCGACGAGGTCTACGACCAGTCGCACGCCGGAGGCTTCATTCGCCTGCATTCGCTGCCGGCGCGGATTCGCGCCCTCAAGGCGAAGCACGCGATTGACGGCGCGAAGGGCAACGGCGGCAAGCCTGCCAAGGGCAGCCGCGAGTTGAAGCCGACGCCGGCGGCGAAGCCCGCGAAGCCCGCGGCCAAGCTGAAGTCCGGCCGCAAGTGACGCACGCTCGACTGAGAAGGACGAACAGACCTCGATGACCCAAGCTCCCACGACGCCGAACGCCGCTTCCCCCGCCCACTCCGCCAGCGCCGCCAGCACGACGAGCACCGCGCTGTGGGCGGGGCGGACGGAGGGCGCGCCCGACGACCTCTTTCGCCGCTTCAACGACTCGCTCGTCTTCGACCGCACGCTGGTGCGCGAGGACATCGAGGGATCGATCGCCTGGGCGAAGGCGCTCGAGCGGGCCGGCGTGCTCACGAGCGACGAGCGCCGCTCGGTCGTGCTCGGTCTCAAGGACATCCTCTCCGCCGTCCTGAAGGACCCGAGCGTCATCACGACGGCGGCGGACGAGGATGTCCATAGCTGGGTCGAACGGGAGCTCATCGCCCGCGTCGGCGAGCTCGGCAAGAAGCTCCACACCGGCCGCAGCCGCAACGATCAGGTCGCCACCGACCTGCGGCTGTGGACCGCGCGGGAGCTTGTCGCCCGCAAGGCCGAGCTCAAGCGGGTGATGCAGGCGCTGCTCACGCTGGCGGAGCGCGAGAAGGACACGGTCCTTCCCGGCTACACGCATCTCCAGCGGGCCCAGCCGCTCCTCTTCGCCCACTGGTGTCTCGCGTATGTCGAGATGTTCCGGCGCGACTCGGATCGGCTCGGCGACGCCCTCGATCGCGTGCGCATCTCGCCGCTCGGATCGGGTGCCCTCGCCGGCACCGCGTATCCGATCGACCGCGATGCGCTCGCGGCGGATCTCGGCTTCGAGTCGCCGACGGCGAACTCGCTCGACGCCGTCAGCGATCGCGACTTCGTGGTCGAGACGCTCGCCGCGTCGGCGCTCTGTGCGATCCATCTTTCGCGGCTCGCCGAGGACATGATCTTCTACGCGACGAGCGAGGCGGGTTTCATCGAACTGCCCGACGCCTTCACGAGCGGCAGCAGTCTCATGCCGCAGAAGAAGAATCCCGATGCGCTCGAACTCATCCGCGGGAAGACCGGTCGACAGATCGGCAATCTCGTGACGATGCTCGTGACGCTGAAGGGCCTTCCGCTTGCGTACAACAAGGACATGCAGGAGGACAAGGAGCCGCTCTTCGATGCGATGGAGCAGCTCTCGATGTGCCTGCAGGTGCTTCCGCCGATGCTCGCGGGCACGAAGGTCAACCGCGAGCGGACGCTCGCCGCAGCGCTCGGCGGGTACTCGAACGCGACCGATCTCGCCGACTATCTCGTGCGGCAGGGCGTGCCCTTTCGCGAGGCCCATCACCAGGTCGGTCGCATCGTGCGCGACGCGATCCAGGAGAACCGCAATCTCGACGAGCTCTCCGTCGAGACGCTCCAGCGGCACGCGCCGAAGGTCCAGAAGGATGTCTACACCGATCTGACCGTCGACGCCTCGCTCCGCAAGCGAAGCGTGCAGGGCGGCACCTCACCGACCTCCGTCGAGACCGCGATCGAGCGCGTGCGGCGCATGCTGCGCGAACGGGCCGAGGGCGGCGCCGACGGCGCAGTCGAGCTGCGCCAGGCCCGGATGGACGACCTCGACGACATCTGCCGACTCGTCGATCACTGGGCGGTGAAGGGCGAGAACCTGCCGCGCAGCCGCGAGGACATCATGAAGGCGATCCTCGACTTCGGCGTCGCCGTCGTCGACGGCAAGGTCGTCGGTTGCGCAGCCCTCTGGATCTACACGCCGCAGCTCGCCGAGATTCGATCGCTCGGGATCGACGAGGCCCAGCAGGGCCGCGGCATCGGCCGCGAGATCGTCCAGTACTTCCTCGATCTCGCGAAGGACCTGCATATCCCGAAGGTCTTCGTGCTCACGCGGGCACCGCAGTTCTTCGAGAAGTGCGGCTTCCGCACCGTCTCGATCAACAGCCTGCCGGAGAAGGTGCTCAAGGACTGCGCGAACTGCCCGAAGAACACCTGCTGCGACGAGATCGCGATGACCTACGAAACGGGTGCGTCGGCCCGCCCGGCACATCTGCCGCACGCCGTGATCGACGGTCAGCGATGAGGGCAAGGCGACTGTGGGTCTCTGTGCCCTCGGCTTTCTGCACTATTCCGCCAGAGAACCACAAAGCTTTCTGCACTGTTACGCCAGAGAACCACAGAGGCACGGAGGGCACAGAGGTAGCACAGAGAAGCCAACGGAAAGAGGGAACTCGTAGGCGCAGAGTGGACTTGACTTGGATCGCGACTTCTCACCGCTCCCAGCGCCTTCGCTCCGCAGGTCCCTCTGGCACCGGCACGACTCCATAAACTCGCGCAACCTGTCTACTCTTTCGCCTTCTCTGTGCATCCTCTGTGCCCGCCCATTTCGGGTTGGGCCTCTGTGGTTCTCTGGGTGATGTGTGCAGAAGGCTGCATCCTCTGTGCCCGCCCATTTCGGGTTGGGCCTCTGTGGTTCTCTGGGTGATTTGTGCAGAATCCTGTATTGAATCCGACATGACGACATCCAACCATCAGTTCCCCCGTGGCTTCACCGGCTCGACCGCGTCCGCTGCGATCAAGAAGGCCGGGCGTCAGGACATGGCCCTCATCGTCTGTGAGGACGGCGCAGCCGCCGCCGGCATGTTCACGCGCAATCTCGTCTGCGCAGCGCCGCTTCAGGTTTCGAAGCGTCATCTCCTCGCCTCGCGCGGACACGCCAACGCTGTTCTCATCAACTCCGGCTGCGCGAATGCGGCGACCGGTGCGGAGGGGCTGTCGCGAGCGAGCGAGTGCGTCGATGCCGTCGCCCGCGAGCTTGGCGTTGCGGCTGAATCGGTGCTCGTGAACTCGACCGGCGTGATCGGCGTGCAGTTGCCGATCGAGCGGATGCTGCCGGCGATTCCAGCGATGGTCCGCTCGCTCGCCGGCGGTGATCTTCTTCCGGTCGCCCAGGCGATCATGACGACCGACACCTATCACAAGACCGCCTCGGTCGAGGTCGAGCATGAGGGACGCCGATGTCGCGTCTCGGGCATGGCCAAGGGCGCCGGCATGATCCACCCGGACATGAGCCCGCCGCAGGCCACGATGATCTCGATCCTGATGACCGATGCCGAGGTCGAGCCGGCCGCCCTTCAGGCGATGCTCGAACGAGCGGTTGACCAGAGCTTCCATCGCATCTCGATCGATGGCGACACCTCGACCAACGACAGCGTCTTCGCCCTCGCCAGCGGCAAGGCCGGCCCCTTCCCGTCGCACCTTGTCGAACAGGCGCTGCGGCAGGTCGCGAAGGAACTCGCCCTGCTGGTCGTGCGCGACGGCGAGGGCTTTGAGCGCGGCATCGAAGTGACGGTCACCGGAGCTCGCACGCAACAGGATGCGCTCACGGTTGCGCGAACGATCGCGATGAGTCTCCTCGTGCGCTGCGCGGTCACCGGCGGCGACCCGAACTGGGGGCGCATCCTTGCCGCAGCCGGACGAAGCGGCGTTGACCTGCGCGTCGACGAACTGCATCTCTCCGTCGGCGGCGTCGACCTCTTCCGCGAGGGCGCACCCGCACCGACACCGCTTGCCGAGCGCGAACGGGTCTTCCGCCAGCCACTGGTCGAGATCCGTCTCGATCTCGGACAGGGCCAGGCAAGCGACGCGTTCTTCTCTTGCGGCCTGACGACCGAGTATGTGAAGCTGAACGCGGACTACACGACCTGACCCCCGCGGCGACCTCGCCCTGTGTCCGCCTGTCTGGCGGCGGCGTCCGGCGGCGGCGGCTCACCGAGGGTCGGCGAACGACCGATCGTCGCTTCTATGCACTATGCATCGAACTTCGATGTGAATTTGGGTAGTTCTGCCTTCGCGATTCGCGGAAACCTGCCGTATAACGATGTCGGGCGGTGCCAACGCCCTCGCAACCGGATGTCTCTCGCAGGGGCACATCCGGGTGCACAACGGGTCCTGCGGCCACGAACCTGCAGCGACCTCTCTCTCTTCTCCCAGTCACGCCTCATCCAATCGGGTGAGGCGTGGCTGTTTGAGGGAGACGCTGTCCCGCGAGCGCCGAACTCACTTCGCCTGGGCGACGAGCAGGAGCGGCCCTGCTGACACGACGACGCCACCAGGCTTCTCTGCGGTGACCGCGAAGACCTTCGGATCATCCACCGGAAGTCGGGCGGTGAAGGGCACGACGACCTCAGAGGCTGCGGCGACATCGAAGACGCCACCGTCCACCGGCTCCTTCGAGCGGTTGGGATCGACGATCCAGAGCTGGTACTGCCGCGATGCGGCGTCATTCGCGGGCACGCCGCTCAGACGCATGTAGCCCTGCTGGAGTCGATCGCTCCAGACCACCTCGCCCGTCGCACCGGCCGGGCCGTCGGGGGTTGCCCCGATCGGAATGCGGACCACATCGGTCGACGCGTCGACGAGCTGCTGGACCGTATTCGGCTGCGTCGGCTTCGACGAGCTCCCGCCGCCGCGGGCGAAGAGGAGGCCAGCGGCGACGACCACCGAGGCTGCTGCGGCAAGCCAGCCGAGGCGTGAAGACCAGCGGAGTTGGGCGATGACCGCGTCGCGCGGATCCGATCCGGACGCCGCCGCGCCAGTCGACCTCGTCGGGGCCGTGACAGCCTTCGACGAACGCTCGCTGGTCAACGCCGCGACAGGCGCCGCCACGCTCGCGTAGAGCGCCGTGCGGAGCGTCTCGGGCATCGGCTCGACGCTCGACTCGTCGATCTCAGGTTCCTCGGCATCGAAGGCGCGGCCGATGGCGGCGACGGCCTCTTCCATCGCCTCGCGCTCCATGGCATCAACCGACGCCAGAAGTTCGGTGAGTTCGCGCGACTCGGCGTCGCTCAGCCCGAGCGTGTCCCGGGCGATCAGAAGGTCGTACATCCGCTCGTCGCGCGGCGACATGGGAGGGAGCTCGCTCATGCGATCCCCCCTTCTGCCGATGCCTCGCCGGCCCCCGCGAGCGCCTCGCGGAGACGCAGGAGACCGCGCCGAAGATGTGTTTTGACCGTACCGACCGGCATATCCAGGTGTTCCGCGATCCGCTCGTGCGTCCACTCCTCATGCACCGCGAGGCGGATGACCTTCTGCTGTTCCAAACGCAACCGTCCAAACTCCGACATGGCCCGCTTGGCCCGCTCGTCACCTTCCAGACGCTCCAGAGGCTTCGTCTCCGTCGCGGGCGTGGACTCGGTGAGAGCCCCCTTCCCGTCCCGATCGAACCGCTGGCGAATTCGCCCCCGATCGATCAGCCGCCGACGGGCGATCGTCGCGACAAACGCCCTGGCTGAGGCGATTGCCGGATCGAACCGCGACGCAGACCGCCACAGCTCCGCAAAGATCTCCTGCACCGCGTCCTCAGCATCCGTTCGATTGACGAGAAGCTGTCTCGCCAAGGCCCAGATCAAGGGTCCGAAACGATCGATGCACGCCCGAAAAGCGTGCGGATCGCCGCGGGCGGCTTGCTGAAGGAGCTCGGCGTCGGCTGGTGTCAGGGATCCACCGTCCAACTGTGGACGGCCTCCGAGTGCCCTCGAAGTCTGAATCGCTTCGCACCGACGCGGGGAAGCGATTCGACGAGGGGCACGAAACATACCACCGCCGCTCGCGTCGGGGAATATGGGCAAGGGGCTCTTTCCGTGCGGGCTTTTCTCGGCGGTCGCCCCGGCCCCGCCACCAGCCGCCCCCGACCCCTTCGACGGGGTCCTGACAATCCGCCCATCCCGCTTCCCAAGAACGGGCCATGGATTACCTGCTCGCTGCGATCGTCGGCGTTGGGCTCGCTGCGGCCTGTGGACTTCGGGCCTTCGTGCCGGTGCTGGCCGTCGCTCTCGCCGCCAAGGCCGGATGGCTCGAACTGGGTGAGACCATGGGCTGGCTCGGGTCGTGGCCGGCGATCGCTGCGCTCCTCCTCGCCTGCATCGCCGAGATTTCCGGATCGCTCATCCCGGCGGTCAATCACGCTCTCGACGCCCTCGCCGCTCCCGTCGCAACGGTCGCCGGCGGCATCGTGATGGCCAGCCAGATCGGTTCCGTGCCCGGTCTTCCCGAAGCCCTCTCGCCAGAGATCCTCTCCGTCGATCCGATGCTCACCTGGGGTGCATCGCTCATCGCCGGCGGCGGCGTCGCGGCCCTCGTCCACACCGGCAGTGCCACCGCCCGGGCTGGCTCCACGGCCGTCTCCGGCGGACTCCTGAGCCCCGTCTACGGTGCAGCCGAGTCGGCGATGAGCGTCCTCGCCAGCGTCCTCGCCTTCGTCGTGCCGGTCCTCTTCGCCATCGCCGTCGGTGCCGTTCTCGCTGCGACGCTGTTCGGATTGATCTGGTGGATGCGGCGCCGAAGCGCCCGTCGTACGGGATTGGGGTATCACTCGAAGGATGCCGACGACGCCGAGCAAGCCACTCGACGGAGCATCCACGCCGAGCCCGTCGTCGTCCACTGACGGCGAGTCGGGACCGAAGACGCTGACGGTGCGGATCGCGGCACTCCTCGCCGGTCCGCTCGCCGGCGGACTCGTCACCTGGTCCGCTTCCGCTGCGATCGGTTTCGACGGCGCGGCCACGCTCGGCATTCTCGTGTGGATGGCGATCTGGTGGCTCACGATCGCCACCGATCTCGCCGCAACGGCGCTCCTTCCGGCGCTCCTGCTGCCGACGCTCGGCGTCTCGACCCCAGCCCAGGCGATGGGCCCCTACGCCGACGGGATCATCTTTCTCTTCGCGGGGGGTTTCGCGCTCGCGCTCGCCCTTGAGCGACACGGGTTAAGCGACCGCTTCGCATCAGCGGTGCTTGCCATGGCAGGCACCGACGCCACGCGGGTCATCGGAGCGCTGATGATCGCGACGGCCCTGATGTCGGCGTTCGTCTCGAACACCGCGACGGCGGCTGCGATGCTGCCGATCGCCATCGCCCTCGGCCGCTCGGGCGTCATGGTCGGCAGTCGCGCCGCGACCAGCGAAGAGCGGGCGACCCTGCGAACGGCGGCGGTCCTTGCCGTGGCCTATGCGGCGAGTATCGGCGGGGTACTGACGCTCGTCGGAAGCCCCCCGAACGCGATCGCTGCCCGAGCCATCGGACAGTCACTCGCGGCAGGCGAGGCAAGCGCAGCTACAGCGATGTCCTTCGCGGCCTGGCTTCGTTTCGGCGGGCCGATCGGCATCACCCTCCTCGTCCTGACATGGCTACTCCTGACGCGCTGGTCCTTCCGTCTCGGCGGCCTGCATGTCGAGTCGATCCCGCGGCGCGAATCCGCGCGACCCTCGAGCGCGATGCGTCTCACCGGGCTCATCTTCGGCCTGACCGTCGTCGGGTGGGTGACCCGGCCGCTCTGGCCGGCGTGGGCAAGCGGCGTGCGCGACGAGACGATCGCTATCGGCGCGGCCCTGCTTCTCCTGACGCTTCCTGCACGGCTTCGCCCCTTCGAGCCGCTTCTTCCGCTCACCGAACTGGCCCGTCTGCCGTGGGGCGTCCTGATTCTCTTCGGCGGGGGACTGAGCATGGCCGCCGCGGTCGAGCAGCATGGAGTCGCGAGTTGGCTTGCCGGCTTCGCGGGACAGCTTGCCGACGCACCGCCGTGGCTCATCATCGCGGTGATAGCGATCGTCGCCTGCTTCGCCACCGAAATCGCCTCGAACACCGCCCTGACCGCAACCTTGATGCCGGTTCTGGCAGCGCTCGCGACGGCGACAGGAGCCCCGATGGACCGACTCGCGGTCACAGGCGCGCTCGCCGCCAGCCTTGCCTTCATGCTGCCGGTCGGGACACCGCCGAATGCGATGGCCTATGCGACGGGCGAGGTCACCGTCGGACAGATGGCCCGCACGGGATTTCTTCTGAACATCATCAGCATCGTCGTGATCATCGCGTTCATGACGATCGCGCTGCCGTCAGGCGGGTGATCCGCGATCGATCACCATCACCTCGTCGAGGCGCTTGCGGCGAATGTCCGGCACGCGACAGCCCTCCGCCGGATAGCCGACGGGAATGAGCAGAAAGGGCCGTTCGTGCTCGCCGCGGCCGAGGACCTCGGTCAGAAATCGCATCGGGCTTGGCGTGTGGGTGAGCGTCGCGAGTCCTGCCCAATGAAGCGCTGCGAGCAGCATGCCGGTCGCGATGCCGACCGACTCGTTCACATAGTAGACCTGGTCGGTCAGGCGATCGGCGCGATCGTCGCGCATCACGCGAAAAACGACGATGAGCCACGGGGCGATTTCAAGAAAAGGCTTGCTCGCGTCGGTGCCGAGCGGAGCGAGATCGCGCAGCCACTCGTCGTTCGCGCGGCCCGCATAATGTTTGCGCTCCTCCTCCTCGGCGGCGACGCGGATCTGACGCTTCAGTTCGGGATCGCGCACCGCGACGAAGCGCCACGGCTGCTTGTTCGCGCCGCTCGGCGCGGTGTTCGCCGCGGCGATGCAGGCCTCGATGGTGGCCAGACTCACCGGCTCGGAGGAGAACTCCCGCACCGAGCGGCGCCACGCGAGCCGGCGAAGGAAACCCTCGGCGGCGAGCTCGGGGGACTCGCCCATCGGGCGACGGCGATGCGGCACGGTTGGATGGTCGTCATGCATGTCGATTGCCTGCGAAACCGGGAGGGTATCGGAGATCCGCGCTGGAGCGAACACCGCCGTCGGTGAGCGGTCGGGATCGGTATCGTCCGCAACGGACAGCGATCCCCCGCCATTCCCGAAAGGCCCGATTCAAGCGATGCGACGCCGCAGCTTCCTCTCCTCCTCCGCGCTCGGCGCGGCCGCAGCGCTGGCAGCGCCCTCACTCACCGCAGCAGCGCTCGCCGACGACCAAGGCGCTGCGCCGGCGCGCATCGGGAAGTTCCGACATTCCGTTTGCCGCTGGTGCTACGGCGGCATGTCGCTCGAGGCGCTCTGCAATGCGGCGAAGGAGATCGGCATCGAATCGATCGAGCTCCTCGGCGAGGACGAGTGGGCGACGGTCGAGCGCCACGGACTTCGCTGCGCGGTCGCGAACGGTCCGTCGTCGATCCCGCAGGGATTCAACCGCACCGAGAACCATGATCGGCTCGTGCGCGAGTGCGAGCGGCTTCTGCCCCTCGTCGCGAAGGCCGGCATTCCGCAGATGATCGTCTTCTCGGGCAATCGCTTCGGTCGCCCCGATGCCGAGGGACTCGACCACTGCGTGACGGGGCTGAAGCGCGTGACGCCGATCGCCGAGGCCAACGGCGTCACGATCATCATGGAGCTCCTCAACTCGAAGGTCGATCACGGCGACTACATGTGCGATCGGACGGCATGGGGCGTCGAACTCTGCAAGCGCGTGGGAAGCGATCGCTTCAAGCTTCTCTACGACATCTATCACATGCAGATCATGGAGGGCGATGTGATCCGCACGATCCGCGAGGCGGCTCCCTTCATCGGCCACTATCACACCGGCGGCAATCCCGGACGCGCCGAGATCGACGGCACGCAGGAACTCCACTATCCGGCGATTATGCGGGCCATCGCCGAGACCGGCTTCACCGGCTTCGTCGGGCAGGAGTTCATCCCGCGCCGCGATCCCATGACGAGCCTCCGCGAGGCGATCGCGACCTGCTCGATCTGACGACGATTCGGGCGGCTCCGGCAATCGGCTTGGATTCCGTCACTCCTGCCGTACACTCGGACCGGTGGCCCCGCCGAGCGCCGAGCGGCGATTCCCGGCTTTTTCCGGCTGCCACACGGTGACGATGAGCCTGCCCTCGAGGACCACGACCACGACGGCACTCCTCGACGCGCTCTGCGCGTCCGAGAACGGTCCGCAATGGACGGTCTTCGTGGCCCGCTACGAGCCCATCCTGCGCGCGGTCGCGTGCCGCCTCGGGCTCGCCGCCGAGGACGCCGCGGATGTCGCCCAGCAGACGCTCCTCGACTTCGTGCGCGACATGCGGGCGGGCCGCTACGACCGCTCGCGCGGGCGGCTGCGCACCTGGATCGTGGCGATCGCCGAGCATCGCGGCCGCGACCTCCTTCGGCGCATCGCCCTGCGCCGCGGCGATGCCTCGGACGGCGCGCTGGCGACGCTTCCCGACCGCGCGACGCTCGAGGCGGCGTGGGATGACGCGGAACGCAAGGGGATCGCCCACGAGGCCTGGGACACGCTTCGCTCGACCTCGAGCTTCGACGAGCGGACCATTCGCGTCTTCGAACTCGTCGCCCTTCGTGGCGTGCCGCCGAGCGCCGCGGCGAGCGAGTTCGGCATGACCGAACAGCATGTGTATGTCGTTCGCCATCGCGTCGCCCGTCGATTGCGCGAGCTCGTCGACGAGGTCACCGCCGCCTATCAAGATGGAGGCACGCCATGAGCGAGGCGTGCCTTTCGCCGGAGGCGCTCGTTTCGCTCGCATCCGCACGGTCGGGCCGGGCCGTGCCATCGGAGGAGGATCGCGCAGCCGAACACCACTGCGAACGGTGTGCGGCCTGCCGCGCGTCGCTCGATGAGCTCCTCGACACCGACGCCTTTTTGGCTCGTTTCGTCGCCGATCTCGCCACCGACGAGGAAACGGCCTCGGCGTCGACGAATCAGGTCTCACCCGCACAGCAGCGCTCCTCCAGGCCGTTCATGGACGGCTACACGATCGGCGAGGAGATTCGACATGGCGGACAGGGCGTCGTACATCGGGCCGTGCATGAGGCCTCGGGTCGCGAGGTTGCCCTCAAGGTCGTGCGGGCGCCGTCGCATCGACGCCGCGCTCGGATCGAGCGCGAGGCGACGCTCGCCGCGCGGCTGCGCCATCCGAACATCGTGGCGATCCACGACTGCGGCGCGCTCGCCGACGGCCGATACGCGATCGCCCTCGAACTCGTCGACGGAGCGCCGCTCAACGAATGGTCGCGCGAGCTCGGGTCGCGCATGTCTCCGACCGCGGCGCGGGCCGAGCGGCTGCGGGTCTTCGTGCGGATCTGCGACGCGATCGAACACGCCCATCGCCATGGCGTCATCCACTGCGACATCAAGCCCGACAACATCCTCGTCGACCGCGAGGGCGAGCCGCGCGTGCTCGACTTCGGCGTGGCCCGCGCAGCCGAGCGGGACGAGGGCGCGTCGATCACCGTGACCGGCGAGCTCGCCTGCACGCTTGCCTACGCATCGCCGGAGCAGCTCGCCGGCAATCGCGGCGCGATCGACACGCGCACCGACATCTATTCGCTCGGCGTCGTGCTATACGAACTGCTCACCGGCACGCTGCCGCATGCGCCCGAGGAGGGAATCTCGGCGCTTGTCGCGTCGATCAGCCGCTCGCCGCCGCCTGCGCCCTCGGGCGCGGTGCGCGACGCCAACGAGCCGCGCATCGATCGCGACCTCGACACGATCGCCCTCACGGCGCTGGCGAAGGATCCTGACCGTCGCTACCCGACCGCCGCAGCGCTCAAGGCCGATCTCCTGCATTTTCTCCGCGGCGAGCCGATCGCCGCGCGACGCGACAGCATTGCCTATGTGCTCCGCAAGGCGATCGTGCGCCATCGTCGCGGCGTCGCCGTCGGCACGATCGCCCTGCTCGCTGCCCTCATCGGCACCGCGGCGACGGTCATCGCGACGGTGCAGGCCCGCGAGTCGCGGCTGCGCGAGGAGAGCGAACGGGCCAGACTCCGGATCGAGGCCCAGCGCGGCGATGCCGTGACGGAGATGCTCCGCGAGCTGATTCCCGCCGCCGACGGGCAGCAGAACGACTCCGAGGCGCATCGCACGATCGACCTGATGAGCCTCTCGCTCGAGTCGGGCACCTTCGCAGACGATCCCGAGGCCGCCGCCGCCGCGCGCATCGCGATCGGCGATGTGCTCGTCGATCAGGGCGTGGTGCGCCGCGCCGAGGTCGAGTACCGCCAGGCCGTGCGACTTCTCCGGGGGCGCGAACGGTCGCGCGATTCCTTTCTCGCGACGGCCGAGGAGCGATTGGCGCTTCTCCTCCTGCGCCGCGGATCGCTCGATGAGGCCCTGACCTTCGCGCGGAGCGCCGTCGAGCTGCGCGACGAGAGCCTCGGAGCGGCCCATCCCGATGCGCTGCACGCGCTTTGCACGCTCGCCAACATTCATGCCGCCCGCGGCGATCGCACGCTCGCAATCGCGACGCTCACCGCGATCGAGCGACACCCGATCGTGCTCGCAGCATCCGACGGCGATCCGATGGATGCGGTGCACGAGACGCGGGCCCGCATCGCCGCGGCCGAAGGCGATCTCCTCGCCGCGCGCCGGCACGCCGAGGCTCGGCTGCGGGCCGCGTTCATCGCCCACGGCGACGGACATCCGTCGGTGCACGCCGCGTTCGACGATCTGTTGATTGCCCTGACGGCGGGCACCGACGGCGTCGACGAGCCGATGCGGATCGAGGGACTTCGGGCGATCGCGTCGCTTCTTCGCACGCGCGAGCTCGCCGAGGCGGATCCGACGCAACTGCAACTCCTGCTCGACGAGAAACGCCGCATCCTCGGCGGGAACCATCCGGACTGCGTCGAGACGCTCCTCCAGATCGCGAATCGACTCGCAGCGCTCGAGCGCTGGGAGGAGACGATCGATGTCTGTCTCGACGCCGAGCGCATCGCCATGCCCGACGGCGTGGCCAATACCGTGGGCGAGGCGGATCTCCTCGAACTGCGCGCCGACGCGCTCTGGTTCACCGGCCGCGCCGCCGAGGCGTCGGCGCTCGGCGAACGGCAGCTTGAGGCGCTGCGACCGCTGTTGCACGGAACCGATGATGTCCACCTCGCGGTGCGCATCAAGGAACTCTCGTTTCGGCATCTCGACAGCGGCAATTTCGCCCGCGCCCGCGAGCTCGGCAACGAGGCACTCGCGCTCGTCCGATCGACCTCTCCGAACGATCCGCATCTCGGATGGATGCTGAGCGAGCTCGGCCAGAACGAGCTCCGCTTGGGCACGGTCGAGGATGCGCTCCGGATGTCAACCGAAGCACTCGCGATTCTCGCCCGGGCCGATGCCAGCTACTCCTGGCACCGAGCGATCGCCTCGGTGCGCCGCGCTGAGATCTTGCGAACGCTCGGTCGGCTCGACGAGGCCCGCGCCGATCTCGAGGTCGCTGCGAGGGAACTCGATCACCCGGCGCTCTCGCGGCGGGAGCGGGTCTGGGGGCGAACCCACCTCGAGGACGCACGCTCGCGGCTCGACGCCGAGCGCGTCGGGATCCGATAGCCGCGACGGGGCCCGCAAACCCCGCGGGGAAGGGTTCACGGAGGGCCGAATCGCCCGACCGTTCCGCTACACTCCTTCGCCCCTCGTCGCGGAGTGCCGCGACGATCGCCCCCCCGCCGACGACCCCATATGACGACTCGCATCGCCCTCGCTGCCGGTGACGGCATCGGTCCCGAAATCATGGACGCCACCCTTGCGGTCTTCCGCGCCGCGGGCGTGCTCGAGCATCTCGAGTTCGTGCCGGTCGAGATGGGCCGAAGCGTCTTCGAGAAGGGCGACACGCGCGGCATGACCGACGCGGCAATCGCGACCGTCGAGTCCTGCGGCGTCCTCTTCAAGGGGCCGATGGAGACGCCCAAGGGCGGCGGCGGCAAGTCGATCAATGTCACGGCCCGCAAGATCTGGAACGCCTTCGCGAACCTGCGGACCTTCCGCACGCTGCCGGGCGTGATCACCCCCTTCAGCAAGGCTGGCATCCCGATCGATCTCGTGATCGTGCGCGAGAACATCGAGGACACCTACGGCGGCGTCGAGCACCGTCTCTCGAACGACATGATCCAGTGCAAGCGCCTCATCTCGGCGCCGGGCTCCGATCAGGTCGTGCGCTTCGCCCTGCGCACCGCCCAGCGACTGGGCATCCGTCAGGTGCACTGCGGCCACAAGGCCAACATCATGAAGATGACCGACGGCATCTTCCTCGAGCGCTTCCGTCAGGCCGCGAAGGATTTTCCGGATATCGAATGCGGCGATGTCATCGTCGACGCGCTCTGCATGAATCTCGTGATGAAGCCGCAGAGTTACCGCATGGTCGTCCTGCCGAATCTCCAGGGCGACATCGTGAGCGACCTCTGCGCCGGTCTCGTCGGCGGCCTCGGCTTCGCGCCGAGCGCGAACATCGGCACGCACATCTCGATCTTCGAGGCGGTCCATGGCACGGCGCCGGACATCGCCGGCAAGGGCATTGCGAATCCAGCCGCCCTGCTCCTTTCGGGCGTGATGATGCTTCGGCACCTCGGGCTCGTGCGCGATGCCGTGCTGATCGAGAACGCGCTTCTCCGCTGCCTCGAAGATGGCGTCCACACCGGCGATTTCGGCGACAAGACCAAGCCCAGCGTCGGCACCACCGAGTTCGCCAAGGGCATCGCGGATCGGCTCGGCCAGCTCCCGCAGACCGTTCCGGCTGCGCCGCTTCCCGAGGCGGGCACCGGCGAGCGGGTGACCTTCAAGGTCCATCCGAAGCCGCTGCATCAGGAGGTCATCCGCACCTTCACCAATGCGGTGACGCATGTCGTCGGTTGCGATGTCTATCTCGACACGCCGCTCTCGACCTCGTCGGTTGCCGAGGAACTTCAGCGGATCTGCCACGACACCCCTTTCCGTCTGACGCTCATCTCCAATCGCGGCACGCAGGTCTGGCCGACCGGCTCCGCCTTCACCGAGTGCGTCGACTACTGGCGTGCTCGCTTCGAACTGCGCGACGGGGTCATCCCCGGCACCTTCGGCCAGTCGCGGGCGATCGCCCTCCTCGACCGCGTCGCCGAGAAGTTCACCGTCTGCTCCTATGAACTCCTCCGCACCTTCGACGGGGTCCGCGGCTTCTCCCTCGCCCAAGGCCAGTGACGACCCGGGGGGGAAGGCTTCCGAGAAAAATCGCAATTTCGCCGTTGACCTCCAACGACGCGTGTAGTAGGCTCGTCCTACGACGCTGGTAGTAGGTCCGTGCGGACCTCGTGGCGTCTCCCGGAGCGCCCCCATGGCCCGCAAGGAATCACCCGGTGACGGAGCGCGACCAGACCGGCCGGTCGAGCTCGGCGAGGCCGAACTCGCCGTCCTTCGCGTGCTGTGGGATCACGGTCCGCAGACGGTGCGCGATGTGATGCAGCGGCTGCATGAGCGCGGCCGCCGCGTCGCGTACACCACCGTCCTCACCTTTCTCGCCCGACTCGAGCAGAAGGGCTGCGTGACCAGCGACAAGACCGATGTGGCCTATGTGTATCGGGCCACGGCCAGTCGCACCTCGGTCACGAAATCGCGGGTGAAGGCCCTTCTCGAAGAGCTCTACGACGGCGCCGCAGGCCCCGTCGTGATGCATCTCGTCGAGCACGAGCGGCTGACGCCCGACGAAATCGCCCGACTCAAGAAGCTCATCAACGATCTGGACCAACCGCGCCGCCGCGGCTGAGCGCGATCCCGTCTCTCGCTTCCCTTGCGTTCGCATTTCCCTCTCGCGCCCTCGTCGAGACCTGTGCCATGGACTCCGGTGGATCGACCCTGCTGACGACCCTTCTCGACGCGATCGCCCAAACCTGGGCCGTCGCGTGGGCCGGCCTTTGGATGGGCGCGCTCGCTGCGACGCTGCTCGCTGCGCTCGTTGCCCTCGCCGTTCGGGCTCGGGCGATGCGACCGGCAACCCGGCACGCCCTCTGGCTCGCGGTGCTGGTCTCCTTCCTCACGCCGCCGGTGCTCGCAGGCATCTGGCGCCCGACCTGGTTCGCGACGCCGCTCATCGCGACCGCGATGCCCGACGCCTCCAAGGAGCTCGCGACCGCGGAAATCGCAGCAGCTCCCTTCGGCAGTCCATCCGTCGGCGCGTCGCGATCGGAACTGCCGGCTTCGATCGATCGGGCGTGCGCACCGCCTCTCGTCGCATGCGAAACCGCCTCGATCCCGCCGAGTGAGAACGATCTCGATGGGTCGTCTGACGCCCGCCCGCAGGACGCTTCCGACGAGATCGCGGCATCCGAACGCGTGGCGACTGCGCCGCCCACGGCCCCCGTCGCGTCCGCCTCCGTCGTGGTGCCCGACCGGTCGGCAACGATCGACGCTCCGATCGCCAACGACACCACATCATCGGATGGTCCTGGCCCCATGGCGCGCATCGCGGCCCTGCGCGACGCCATCGCCGGACTCCCGCCGCTCCCCTGGTTCATCTGGCTTCCCGGTGCGCTCGTCGTCGTGACGATCATGGCCCTTCGCATCCGCTCGGTGCGCCGCATCGTCACGGGCGCAGCGCCGGCTCCGGCGGCCTGTCAGAGCGAAGTGGAGATGGTCGCCCGTTCGATCGGCCTCGCCCGTGCGCCGATCACATTGGTGACCGATGAACCGATCTCTCCCTTCGTGTGGAGCGGACTCGGTTCGCTGCGACGGGACGGCGGAAGCTCGACGCGGCTCGTTCTTCCCGCTGATCTTTGGATCTCGCTCGACCGCGAAGCGCGCCGCACGGTGCTCGTGCATGAGCTCGCCCATGTGCGGCGCGGCGATCATCGGCTGGTCTGGCTCGAGCTTCTCGTCGCCAGCATCTATTGGTGGCATCCGCTGGCGTGGTGGGTTCGCTCGCGATTCCGCGACGCAGCCGAGAGCGCCTGCGACACCTGGGTGACGAGCGTCTGCCCCGATCAGCGGCGGAGCTACGCAGAGGCCCTCGTCCTCGCCAGCAGCATTCTTGTTTCACCGACGGATCTCGCCGGTCGAAGCTGGTCCCCAGCGATCGTCGCTGGGCGCTTCGCCGACGAGGCCGTCCGTGTGGGGTTCGTGACGGGTCGTTCCGGCAGACTTGCAAGGAGAATCACTATGGTTATGACCTCGCGTTCAGCACCCCGCATGTCGCTCATCGGCGCGACGGCATGCCTCGTCGCCATCGGACTCGGCGGCTTCGTCGCCCCCGGTCTCGCCTGCCCGCCAAGCTGCGATGAGCCGAAGCCGACTCGCAGCGTCGGTACGCGGGCGCTCCCGTCCAACTCGACCGTGGCGCCAGGCTTCTTCGGCGAGGCTCCGGCGATTGATGCGATGGGGACGACCGGCCAAGACTCCGCCGCGGCCCCGGGTGTCCCGTCCCCTGGCTTTTTGGCTCCCGCCTCCAGAGCCCCCGAATCGTTCGGCTTTGGCATCGATACCAATGACGACAGCGAGCTTGTCCGTCGCGAGTACCGCCTTCCCGATGGGATGCGCGAGGCGCTCATGGAGTTCATGCTTCGCGACGATGTTCCGCTCCTCGTCTGCGAGGGACAAGACTCGATCGTCGTCGACGCGACGCCCGCGCAGCACGAGGTCTTCGCCGCCTTCGTCCGCATGATTCATCCTGAGGGCAGGACGCGCGGCGCGGCACGAGCGATCCCGCCCGCCTCGTTCGGCGTCTCATCGGCGATCGACACGACGCAACACGAGCTCGCGAAGCTCCAGATGCAACGTGACATGCTCAACGGCGAGGCGCACAAGCTTCGACAGAGCGCGTTGCTGGCGGAGCGGCGTGCCGACGAGCTGCGCGCGTCGAGCGAAGGTCTCGAACAGCAGCTTGCAGCGTTGAGCCGACTCAACGATGACGCCGCGGTTCGTGCCCTCAGCGAAGCGCAGCGCGCGATCGAGCAGCGGGCCAGGGCCGCCGAGAACGAAGCCCGGTCGATCGAGCGTCAGGCCGACTCCTCGGACGATCGCATCGAGCGGATGGCGGAGGCCATCGAGCGACTCGAGGAGAAGCTCGCCGAGCTCGCGGAGCGGCAGGACAGGAACGATGTCGCTCCCGCTTCAGCGTTGACCCCGGCGAGCAACCTGGCACCGATCTCGCCCTTTGCGCCAGCCGCGCCGGTCGCACCCGTGGCGCCCGTCGCGCCCGTCGCACCCGTCGCGCCCCTCGCGCCTGCGACGCCCCCCGCGAGCACCGGACCCGCCCGCTAAGCGCGAGCATCCGGCGCACGCGTCGCACCCACAAGCCCCCACACGGTCGGATCGGGACGAAAGTTCCGCTCCGGCTTTGCCTGACAGCCTGTTGCCCCGACGCGCGTCCCCGTCGACTGCGCGATCGCCGCGCGTCCGTCTTGACTTCGGAAGCGGCTTGCTGTCACCGCGCCAGCGCTCCGGACTCTTCACCAACGCCATCGAGCCTCTTGCATGCCGCACGAACCAGCAGCTTCCATCCGACGGCGTCCCGCCATTCGTAGCGCGTGGAGCGCGCTCGTCGCACCTTCGACGCTCGGCGCGTGCCTCATCGCCGTCGCCGGACTCTGCCACGCGGAACCGCCCGTCTCGGCCGGCGATTCCGCCTACCGCGCCGGACTTGGATTCCTCGAGCGAGGACAGCACGACCTCGCGCTCGCCGAGCTTGAGATCGCGATGCGTGAGATGCCAGTCGACTCGCCGCTCCGAGCGACGGCGCTCTATGCCCAGGCGATCTGCCTCGGCGAGCTCACGCGCACCGCTGAGGCTCGCGCAGCGCTCGATCAGCTCTTTGCAGCGCTCGCCGCGCACGCCTCGAAGACGCCCGCGTTCGAGTTCAGCGCCGACGCCCGCGTCCTCGCTGCGCGGCTCGCCTTCGATGCCCGCGACTACGCAGCGGCGGCCGGCCACGCCGAGCAGCTCCTCGCCGGGAAGCCGCAGCAGACGCAGGAGGCATTCGCACTTCTCGTTGCCGGCGAGTCGCGCGTTCGAACCGGCGAACACCGCATCGCGCTCGCGTGGCTCGATCGTCTGCTTGCGCTTGCGCCGGAGCGAGCCACGCGCGTTCGCGCAGCGCGCATGGCAGCGCACGCCGCCGCGGCCCTCGGCGACGATGCCGGCGTGATCCGCCGCGTCGGTCCCGCGATCGACGCAGCCTCGCCGGACGAGCGACCGAGCCTTGCGCTCCTCCTCGCCCAGGCGCACCATCGCCTCGGGTCACTGCAGCCAGCGCTCGATGCCTATCG
>VYLE01000316.1_pt1 | contig 34509 bp, 39 predicted proteins | sample 5114391 | NCBI WGS metagenome assembly VYLE01 (sample SAMN12291771, study PRJNA351875) | freshwater metagenome | isolation source: freshwater lake | place: USA: Michigan, Kent Lake | collected 2013-08-15
CGCCGCCGCCGCGATTGGCGCCGGTCGTCGAGCCGCCTCTGCCGCCGCGCGTGCCGGCAACGGTCGCCGAGTTGGTGATGCTGGTCGTCACCACCGCGCCGTGAACGCCGCCGGCGCCGCCGCCGCCACTGGTGATAAAGTCACCATTCTCGCCAGCGTCGCCGTTACCGTCACTGTCGGTGTCCGAGCCGCCCAAAACGTTGCCCGTACTGTCGCTTCCGCCAGCGCCGCTGGTCACGCCAGCACCGCCGCCGCCACCGCCGCGGGTCGCGTTTGTGTAGGCGACCCCGTTTTCGCCCGCACCGGTCGCCGAGCTGAGGCCGCCATTGGTGAAATTGGGGCTGCCGCTACCGCCCGAACCGCCGCGGGGTGTCTGAGCCGGAGCGGGGCTGGTGGCAACCAGCGCCAAGATTGCGGCGCTTGCCGAACAAAGAAGTCTCAGCCGCCGCCGGGTGCCGCCGGGAAGGTCGCGAACAAATGCGTGAGCGGCCAGCAACGTCACCCCCTTGCGCCAAGACGCCCAATAACCTTTGCGGCGTCTACGGCTCCGCTCCTGCGGAGCGGCCTGCGTCCAGAAGGAGTTACCCGCGCTGCGGGGCCGCTAGAACTGAGACTTTTTGGGTGGATTCCGGATACGCCGATCGAACGGAATGACGTGGCTTGCGGGCAACACGGCCACAGCTGCGGATCGAGGCTCCGCGGCAATCCGTCCGGGCCTAGGCAACGGGCCCGACATTGTGGAAGGTTGGGCAGATTGCTAACGCTTGCAGCGCGGCCGGACGTCCTGCCGGCTTTGTGAATGCTGGAAATGCCCGACGCGGCTCAGACACCTTCGCCCGACGCCGTTGCCGCGTTGCGCCGCCATCCCGCTTTTTCTCGCGCGATCCGGGTCTCAGCAGCCAGTGCAGTCGCGCTCTATCAATCCAGCCGCCCCCTCAATGCACTGTTGAACGACCGGGCGAGAGCCCTGTTCGGCCACGTTGCGCTCTACCTGCATCATCATGGCCTCGAACCCGGCGAGCCGGGGCTGACCGTGGGCGCCATGAAGGAGCTCTGCGTTCGGCTCGACCTGTGCAGCCGCGGCCGTTGCGAAGCCATGCTGGCCTTGATGCGGGCAACCGGACTGCTGGCGCCTGCGCCGGATCCGGATCGGCGCAAGCGGCTGCTGGTGCCGACCGAGAAGCTGGTGGCGTTGCACCGGGTGCGCTGGGACGCTCATTTCGCCGCGATGCGCGGCGTGCTGCCCGAGGCTGCGGACTACAGCGCCGCCTTGACGGACCCGGACTTTGTGAGGGCGTTCGTGATCGCACTGGGGCGGCGGTTCGTGGCAGGTCTGCGCGTTCTCGACAGTGCGCCGGAACTCGGATCGCTCGCCGAGCGCAATGCCGGAATTGTCATCCTGTTCAGCCTGGCGCTGGGCGGAGACGAGCTGGCGCCGTTCCCGCCACGCGAACCGGTCCCGCTCTCGATCAACGGGCTTGCGAGACGCTTTTCGGTGTCGCGCAAGCACGTGCTGACCTTGCTGCGGGACGCCGAGCGGCAGGGCCTGCTGCTGCGCAGCGGTCCGGCCGACAACGAGATCGTGCTGTTGCCGTCCGGTCGCGATGCGATCGAAGCGATGCTCGCGACGATGTTCCTCTATCTCGCGCAATGCGGGGACGAGGCGCTACGCAATTGCGCGCGCAGCGCCTCGTCCCCGATCACAGCGCGTGCCGGCTAGACCGCAGCAACCGCCTCGCGCATCCGCCGGACATCCGGCGGGGTCGCCTCGTCGACGAGGGCGGCGATCGCCTCCGCGGTGCTCATCACCTTCTGTCCGTCGCTGCCGAGCCGGCGGACCGAGACCGAATGCGTCTCGGCCTCCTTCTTGCCCACCACGAGCAGGGCGGGAATCTTGGCCAGCGAGTGCTCGCGGACCTTGTAGTTGATCTTCTCGTTGCGCAGATCGATCTCGACGCGCAGGCCGGCGCGCCGCGCCTGCTCCAGCACCTGCTTGGCGTATTCGTCGCCCTCCGAGGTGATGGTGGTCACGAGCGCCTGCACCGGCGCCAGCCAGAGCGGGAAGTTGCCGGCATAGTGCTCGATCAGGATGCCGATGAAGCGCTCCATCGAGCCGCAGATCGCGCGGTGCACCATCACCGGGGGCTTCTTGCCGCCGTCATGGTCGATATAGAACGCGCCGAACCGCTCCGGCAGGTTGAAGTCGACCTGCGTGGTGCCGCACTGCCAGTCGCGGCCGATGGCGTCGCGCAGGACGTATTCGAACTTCGGTCCATAGAAGGCGCCTTCGCCCGGGTTGATCTCGGTCTTGATGTGATTGTTCTGCGACTGGATCTCGCGCAGCACCGTGGCCATCACGCGCTCGGCGTGATCCCACATCTCGTCGGTGCCGACGCGCTTTTCCGGCCGGGTCGACAGCTTCACCGTCAAATCGCCGGTGAAGCCGAAATCGGCATAGGTCGACAGGATCAGATCGTTGATCTTCAGGCATTCCTCGGCCAGCTGGTCCTCGGTGCAGAAGACGTGCGCGTCGTCCTGGGTGAAGCCGCGCACACGCATCAAGCCGTGCATCGCGCCGGACGGCTCGTAGCGGTGCACCACGCCGAATTCGGCGAGCCGCAGCGGCAGGTCGCGATAGCTCTTCAGGCCGTGCTTGAAGATCTGGACGTGGCCGGGGCAGTTCATGGGCTTCAGCGCGAACCAGCGCTTGTCCTCGGCCTCGTCGCCGGCTGACTGGGCCGCGAACATGTTCTCGCGGTACCAGCCCCAATGGCCCGACGTCTCCCACAGCACCTTGTCGAGGATCTGCGGCGCGTTGACCTCGTTGTAGTCCCCGGTCAGGCGGCGGCGCATATAGGCGATCAGCTGCTGGAAGATGGTCCAGCCCTTGGGGTGCCAGAACACGACGCCCGGACCTTCCTCCTGGAAATGGAAGAGGTCGAGTTCGCGCCCGAGCTTGCGATGGTCGCGCTTCTCGGCTTCCTCGATCTGCTTGAGGTAGGCATCCAGATCCTCCTGCTTGGCGAAGGCGGTGCCGTAGATTCGGGTCAGCATGGGGTTGTTGCTGTCACCGCGCCAATAGGCGCCGGCCACCTTCATCAGCTTGAAGGCGTTGCCGACCTTGCCGGTCGAGGTCATGTGCGGGCCGCGGCAGAGGTCGAACCAGTCGCCCTGGTAGTAGATCTTGATCGGCTCGTTGCCGGGAATGGCATCGACCAGCTCGACCTTGAAGGCCTCGCCCTTGTCGCGGAACACCTGCTTGGTCTTCTCGCGGTCCCAGACTTCCTTGGTGAACGGCTTGTCGCGCGCGATGATCTCGCGCATTTTCTTCTCGATCGCGGCGAAATCCTCCGGCGTGAACGGCTCGCTGCGGAAGAAATCGTAATAGAAGCCGTTCTCGATCACCGGGCCGATCGTGACCTGCGTTCCGGGCCACAGCGACTGCACGGCTTCGGCGAGCACATGCGCGCAGTCGTGGCGGATAAGTTCCAGCGCGCGGGGATCGTCGCGGTTGACGAGCTCGATCTTCGCATCGGACTCGATGGGATCGTTGAGATCGGCCAGCTGGCCGTCGAGCGCCATCGCGACGGTGCGCTTGGCCAGCGACGGCGAGATGCCCTTGGCGATCTCGAGGCCGGTGATGCCCATGTCGTAATGGCGCTGGGCGCCATCGGGAAAGGTCAGGGTGACTTTGGGGGAGGGGGTCACAGGCTTCAGATTGGACAGGCTGTACTGGAAGCCGGACTCGGATTTGGGCTGTTCGGTCATTGCTTTTCTCCTGAAGCTCACTCCTGCGAACGAGCGCAGGTAAGCGGGAACGAGCGATATATCAGGCGATTCGGCCCATGCAATCCGGCATTTCCAAGAAAGTCGAGCCTTCGGTTCAAACAATTCAGGGCCGATGCCTTTCAAACGGAGCGCAGTCGCTCTACATGCAATTGCATGGAAAAGACGCCCGCCGCCGGCGGCTTCGCGCCGACCGCCCTGATGCTCGGCAATCTCGTCACCGGCTGCACGGTTCTGGCGCCGGCCGGCATGCTGCCGGAATTATCGGCCGGTCTCGACATCAGCATCCATACGGCGGGGCTGCTGATCACGTTCGGGGCGGTCGTGCTGTGCGTCGGCTCGCCGCTCACGGCCTGGCTGACCAGCCGTATCGAGCGGCGGGTGCTGCTGTCGACGACGCTTGCCGTGCTGGCCACGGGCAATCTCGCCTCCGCGTTCGCGGTTGATTACGACGGCTTGCTCGTGATCCGTCTGGCCATGCTCGCGGTCGGCGCGCTCTACACGCCGCAGGCGGCCGGCACGGCGGCCCTGATCGTGCCGGTCGAGCGGCGCGGCAGCACCATCGCCTATGTCTTTCTCGGCTGGTCTCTGGCGGCCGCGATCGGCTTGCCGCTGATCACCTTCATCGCCAGCCGCTACGGCTGGCGTGCGGCCTATGGCGGGATCGGTGCGCTCGGCTGCATCAGTTTTCTGTTGCTGCTGCTGCGCCTGCCGGCGGGCCTGAAGGGCGTGCCGGTCGATCTGAAGACGTGGGCCGAGGTCGGGCGCAGTAACACCATCCTGCTGCTGCTGGCGATCACCGTGCTGCAGATGTCGGGACAGTTCGTGGTCTTCACCTTCATGGGCCCGCTGCTGACGAAATTGACCGGCGCCGGTCCCGATGCGATCGGCATCGTGTTCGGCATCTACGGGCTGTGCGGATTTGTTGGCATCTTGATCGCCACGCGGGTCGTCGACCGCTGGGGACCCTACCGAACGTCCTTTTTGTTTACCGGCCTGGTGCTGGCCGGCGTCGGCGGCTGGGCTCTCGGCGCCGGCTCGCTCGTGGTGATGGCGATGGCCGTGGCGGTCTGGGGCCTCGGTTTCGCCTCGACCAATTCGATGCAGCAGGTACGTCTGGTTTCTACGGCACCCATGCTGGCCTCCGCGACCGTCGCGCTCAACACGTCGGTGCTCTATGTCGGGCAGGCCGTCGGCTCGGCCGTGGGAGGCGTGCTGTTCGCTCGCGAGCATCTGTATCTGATGGGCTTCGTGGCCACCGGCTTCCTCCTGTCGGCACTGATCCTCATTCTGCTGAGCAGGCCGCGGCCCACCGCTCAGGCGCAGGGGTGATGGCCGTTTCCAAAGGCGCAAGGCGCTTGGCAAACCGCGGGGGAGGGCGCTAGAAGGCAGCCCATGGGGACCAAAGAGAGTTGACTGAGATGAGGATGATTCTGGCGGTTGCCGCGGTGCTCTATTCGGCCTCCGCGTTTGCGCAGACCGATAAACCGCCGATGGTCGGGGACAAGCCGCTGGTCCAGGTCAAGCCGAAGGGGACCAAGTCGGCGGCCGCCACCCCGGCGCCGAAGGGCAAGCCGCAGTCCATCGCGGTGCGGCTCCAGGCCTGTCTCGAGATCGACGACGGCACCAAGGACCGTCTCAACTGCTACGACGCGGTGATCCCGCCGGCCCCGAAGCCGAAGCCGGCGAAGGCCAAGGGCTATGCCGATTGCCGCTTCTTCAAGGAAGAGGATGAGCGGCTGACCTGTTTCAACGGTTTTGCCGAGAGCATCCCGAAGCTTCCCAAAACCTAGCTTTCCAGGACCTAGCTTTCCAGGACCTAGCTTTCCAGGACTTGGCTTGGTTCCCAAGACTTGGTTTCCAGGACCTGGTTTCGAGGACCTGGTTCCCAGGACCTGATCTGCGCCGGGAGTTCGATAGTCAGTCGCTGATCCGGCTCAGCACGGCCCTGAACGCGACACCCGGCACCTGCAACGCGGTGCCCTCGAATTCCGCGGTGTCGCCATCCTCGCGCCCGAGCAGCGTCAGCGTGATCCGGTCAATGCCGAACAAGGCCTTGAAGGATGGATCGTCATTGTAACGCTGCGTCGTGATCTTGGCCTTGAGGTCGTTTCCGGCACCCGAATAGGTGCCGAGGAATGCGAAGGCGGAATTCCCGCCGCGAATCTTGCCATCATGCATGTAGACGACGCCGCAGCCGGCTCCATGAACCGTGTGGAAGTCGACCTTGTAGAGTCCATCAAGCACCGTTCGTCCTCGCAGAATGCACAATCCGGCCAGATCGCAGATTATGTCAGCAGTCTACGGAAGCAATCCGGGACGGCAGCAACCACGTACCCATCAACATCAATCGGGGCAGCGTCCGGCCGAAAGGCCTGCGGCGGGGCATAACGCGCTGGCTGCGCCGACAAGCTACCGGCTCGGTGCAGAATTGGTTGCGACGCGTGTCACGGCGAGCGCCGGTGTGGCCGCCATCTTCACCAACACGTCCTTGACCGGGTATTGCGTCCAGGCGCGGTTGACATAGTCGCGATGGGTGATGCCGTCGCCGGTCTCGACGAACACAACGCTGCCGGGACGCAACGGTCCGTCCATCTCTTCGGAGACCGTGATACCCTTCTGGCGGAGCATGCTCATCAATTCGCGGTCGCGCCGCGCGGTGTAGTGGGTGTAGGAACTGACGAAGAAGCCGGAGCGGTGTTTCTCGATCCAGTTGGCGAACTTGTCGAGTTCGCCGTAGATGGCGTCGAGAAGCACGACGCCGCGAACGCGGTCACTGATGCCGCCGACCTCGAGGCTCCAGGCGGTCGGCAGGAAGCCGCCGCTGTAGCCGACGATCACGATCGGCATGCTGGCAAAGGCGCGCGCGCTGTTGGGATCGCCGGTGAGGCGGGCGAGGTGGCTCGCCGACTCGTCGATGAACCGCTTGAGCCCGCCCGGCTGCCAGAACTTGCCGGCGCTGGAATCGGCGGCATCGACGGCCATTTGCGGCGCGAGCAGCACGGCGTTCGCGCCGGATTCGGTGATCTGCTGCGGGACCAATTGCCGGTCGCGGACGTCGCGCTCCAGCGTCGCGCCGTTGCCATGGAAGAAGACCACGATCACGCCCGGCTTGCGCACGTCGAAATGCTCGGGGACGTGCATCAGCACGCGGCTGTCATTGTAGGTCTCGTCCTGCCAGAACACGCGCCCCGAATAGCTGCGGTGACCGCGGCGGTCGCCCTTGGCGATGTTGAGGAACGGCGCCTCGGAGGCCGGGTTGTTGCCGAAGTATGGGAAGGCGGACGATTTCATGCTGACGAGCGTCGTCAGGTCTTCGCGCGGCGGGCGCTTGTAGGGGACCTGCGGTTCCAGCGACGCCACCTTGTAGGACGCCCGGTCCGGCTGCTGCTGCACGGCGCGCTTCGGCTGGAAATCGGACATCTGCCGTTGCAGCAGGCTCTCGCTGGCCGAGGGGAAGCGTTCCTTGAATTGCGGTGCCGGAAAGCGATCCTCGAACGTATCGGCGCGCGCCACCTGCGGATGGGTCTTGGCGACGACCTGGACGTTGGCCTGCGAGTTTGCTGCGAGCGCCGCCGGGTTCGGCGCCTTGCCACATTGAACCAGCGTCAGGGACAGCGGCACCAAGGCTGAGATCAGGCCCGCCCGGAGCACACGCACGCGCCCGTCGGACGGCGTCCGATCGGCACGATTGTCAGCTCTCATGTTCGGAACGGCCCCGACCATTCACTCAAGACCCCAAGTACCCATGTCCCCAAGTACAAGCGGACCGGACCGATACCATCCGGCCACGCACGCTCCGTCGGCATTCCTTTGAGACAATTGAGCCAACGGCGTTTAGGCGGCGTTAAGCGTCCGGAAACTTACCCCACATCCGGAACGCTCAAAAGGACCACGAAATCGTGTCGTGATTGTGGGCGAGGGGACCCGGATTCTTCAGAGAGAGCAGCGGTTTATTGGGCGAAGAGGTTCGTGACGGGTGTCATGTTACCAAACTCGCCCGCCTCATTTAACCCTTGTTAACCCTGCTTGAATTGACTGGACCAAACGGCAGGATGCTCCCACGAGGCGTTGCGCCTCAGGTTGAGGACCCGATGACGGCATCTGATGCGGGAACCGCGCCCTGGGCTGGCCGGCTGACCGGAAGCGGGGTTTCCGTCGTTGTCGCGACCGCCATCGTCGTTGCCGACATGATCGGGGTGGGGGTGTTCACCAGCCTCGGCTTCCAGGTCAAGGATATCCCGTCGGGCTTCTCGATCCTGCTGCTCTGGACCATCGGCGGCATCGTGGCGCTGTGCGGCGTGTTCTCGTACAGCGAACTGGGCGCGATGTTTCCGCGCTCGAGCGGCGAATACAATTTCCTCGGCCGTGCCTATCATCCGGCCTTCGGCTTTCTCGCAGGCTGGGTGTCCGCAACGGTCGGCTTCGCTGCGCCGGTCGCGCTCGCGGCGATGGCGTTCGGTGAATATGCCAAATCGGTCTGGCCCTCCCTGCCGCCGATCCCGCTCGCCATCGCCGTGGTATGGCTGGTTTCGATCGTTCAACTGACGGGCGTGAAGCACTCGGCCACGTTCCAATTGATCTCGACCATCCTCAAAGTCGTGCTGATCGTCGCCTTTCTCGTCGCCGGCTTCATCATCGGCGTGCCTCAGCCGATCAGCTTCACCCCGCAGGCGGGCGATCTTTCCCACATCGTGAGCGCACCGTTCGCGATCGGCCTCGTCTTCGTGATGTACTCGTTCTCGGGCTGGAATGCGGCGACCTATATCATCGGCGAGATGAAGACGCCGCAGCAGAGCCTGCCGCGGGCGCTGCTCGCCGGCACGCTGATCGTGCTGGTGCTCTATGTCGCGCTGAACGCGGTGTTTCTCCATACCACTCCGGTCGACGCGCTCGCCGGCCAGATCGACGTCGCCAGCGTCGCCGGCAGTGCAATCTTCGGCAGTCTCGGCGGCCGGATCGTCGGCGCGATGATCTGCGTCGGACTGATCTCCTCGATCAGCGCGATGATGTGGATCGGTCCGCGCGTGATGATGACGATGGGGGAGGACATTCCGGCGCTGCGGGTGTTCTCGAAGCGCTCCGTGCGCGGCGCGCCGGCCTATGCCATCCTGTTTCAGCTCGCCATCTCGAATCTCCTGCTGTTCACGCGCAGCTTCGAGGCGGTGCTCGACTTCATCCAGTTCGCGTTGCTGTTTTGCTCGTTCTTCACTGTCGCCGGCGTCATCAAGCTGCGTATCACGCACCCCGACCTGCCGCGGCCCTATCGCGCCTGGGGATACCCGTTGACGCCCCTGGTTTTCCTGCTCGTGACCGGGTTCATGATGTATTACCTTCTGACCGAGCGCCCGGTTCAGTCGCTCTCGGGCATGCTCGTGATGCTCGCGGGCCTTTTGATTTATGCTGTTTTCCGCAGGCGGCCGGTCGCCGCTGGCACGTCACACAATCGCGAATAGACATGGTTCGACACTTGAGACTTGCGGCCGTTGCCCTTGCCCTGCTGGCTGCGGCCATTTCGTCCGTGCATGCCGCCGACGCCACGTTCGACGACACCGCGCGCTTCCTTGCCGGCATGCAGCCCTCGGCTGACTCGCCGCTGACACCGCTGACCAGGGATCCCGGCTGGCAGCGTCACGCCAAGTTCTTCGACAATGCCTTCGCGCAGCTGGAGCAGCGACAGATCTCGAAGATCCGCAACTGGGCGGACGTCAATCTCGCTGCGCCCCGGCCGACCATGTTCTACCTGTTCAGCGGCCCGGACTTCCTCTACGCCAACGCCTTCTATTCAAAGGCGAGCACTTACGTGCTCGGCGCGCTGGAGCCGGTCGGGAACGTGCCGGACCTGACCCGGCTGCCACGCGGCGCGATGGGCGCTGCGCTCTACAATGTCGAACGGTCGCTCGGCTCGATCCTGAGCTTCTCCTTCTTCATCACCAAGCAGATGAAGGTCGATCTGCGAGCCAACGAGGTCAACGGCACCCTGCCGATCCTCTACGTTTTCCTCGCGCGCTCGGGCAAGACCATCCGCAACGTCGAGATGATCGCGCTCGACGACAAGGGCGCAGTTCGCACCGGCAGCGACAATCCCGGACCGAACGCGACGCGCGGCGTCCGCATCACCTTTGCGGGCCCGGATGGCGAAGCCCGGACACTGTACTATTTCTCGACGGACCTCTCCAATCCCGGCGCGCGCGCGGCGGGATTCCTGAAATTCTGCGAGACTCTCGGGCCCGGCAACAGCCTGATCAAGAGCGCATCCTATCTGCTGCACTCCGGCAATTTCACCGTGGCGCGCGACTGGCTGCTCGCCAACAGCGCGACCATCATCCAGGACGATTCCGGGATTCCGCTCTCGAACTACAATGCGCGGCAATGGCGGTTCTTCCCGTTCGGCCGCTATCTCGGCCCGATCGGCGAATTCCCCGGCCGCTACCAGGAGCGCTATGCCGAATTGTTCACACGCGCCCAGCCCATCGATTTCGGCGTCGGCTATCGCTGGCGGACGCATGAGTCCAATCTGCTGCTTGCCGTGAAGGTGCCGGGCTCCGAGACCTCGCCGTCGGCCGACGCCACATCGTCCGCCGAACCTGCGCCCCGGCCGCCGCGCCCGAAGAGGCCGCGCCCGCCCGAACCGATCCCGCCGCCATCCGGCCGGTCTTTCTGGTTTCGCTAGCCGGGACCCGTCTCCAAACAGCTTGCCTGGAAAGCCGAGACCGGCCTCAAGCCGAACTGCCCTGAGCGACCACGACCAGAACCTCCGCCTTCTGCCGGCCGAGGCTTCTGACCTCGTGCGGGGTCTCGCCTGAAAAATAAAGGCAATCGCCCTTGCCGAGGGTCAGCTCTTCGCCGTCGAGCTTGATGGCCATCTTGCCATTGATCACGAAGAGCAACTCCTCGCCCGCATGGGATGCGCGCGTCGCCGACTTGTGCGGCGGGCTGAGCAGGAACGGCTCCATCATCTTGCGGGTGCGGCCGGTTGCCAGCGGCACGACGCCGAACCTGTCCTGGAACAGCGGCGTGTTGCCGTCCGCGCGTCGGAACAGCGTGTAGCGCGGGGCGGGCTCCGCGTTGGGGTCGAAGAAGGTCGCTACGTTGACTTCCAGCGCGGCGGCCATCCGCAGCAGCGCCGCAAGCGAGGGGATCTTGAGATTGCGCTCGACCAGCGAGATGTATCCGCGCGTCAGATCGCTCTGCCTGGCGAGTTGGTCCAGTGTCAGCCCCTTGGCGATCCGCGCCTGGCGGATGTTGGCCCCGACCGCTGTCGCCTTGCTGACGTCAAGCACGCATGAGTCTCCCGAACTGCTGCGATCTGTTCTGCAACAGATGCAGCCGGATCGCCAGCCCGGCGGCAAGGTCTGCCTTTTTTGCGGGCGCATCCGTGTATTCCCAAAGAAAACATCCGCGCGGAAATTTCGAGCAATCGCGCGGATATTGTAAGCAGATGCGCTGGCATTTCACGAAAATGAGCCGAAAAGAAGTGCAGCAGGCTCATTTTGCCGGGATCGGCGGCAGTTGCCGCGTTCCGTGGCGTTGATTTCCAATAGTAAACATGATCCGATTTTACCGTCCCGGCTGCCGATGGGCGCCGCGGCCAGAACCAACTTCCCGTGGTGCCGGTACTATCTGGAGAGATCGATGACCGTAGCAGACGACGTCACCCTCAACGTAGCGCCGGACGAGGCGGCGAGCATGCGGCGTATCGTGTGGTCGAGCGTGATCGGCACCGCGGTCGAATGGTACGACTTCCTGATTTACGGCATGGCGACAGCCCTGGTGTTCAACAAGGTGTTCTTCGCCGCCGGCAATCCGACGATCGCCACCATTGCCGCCTTCGGTACCTACGCGGTCGGCTTCCTCGCCCGTCCGCTGGGCGCTGCAATCTTCGGACATTTCGGCGATCGGGTTGGCCGCAAGGCGATGCTGGCGATCACGATCATGGTGATGGGGATCGGCACCTTTCTCATCGGCCTGTTGCCGACCTATCAGCAAATCGGCATCGCCGCGCCGGTGCTGCTGATCGGCCTTCGCTTTCTCCAGGGCATCGGCCTCGGCGGCGAATGGGGCGGGGCGGTGCTGATGGTCGTCGAGAACTGCCCGCCGCATCGTCGCGGACTGCTCGGCAGCATGGTGCAGGTCGGCAATCCCATCGGAAATCTGGCAGCGCTCGGCATGTTTTCGCTGGTGGCAGCCCTGCCGGAAAGCGAGTTCATGGCCTATGGCTGGCGCATTCCGTTCCTGGTCTCGATCCTCCTGGTCGGCGTCGGCCTCTACATCCGCCTCAACATGGAAGAGACTGCGGCTTTCCGCCAAGTCCAGGCCAAGAAGGATGTCGCGAGGCTGCCGCTGGTCGAGATCTTCAAGCATCACCGCCGACCGTTCTTCACCGCAGTCGGGTTGAAGATCTCCGAGATCGCCTATGCGAGCATCGGCGGCGTGTTCGTGATGTCCTATGCCACGGCGAATTTGGGCCTGCCGCGCACGGTGGTTCTGAACGGCGGCTTCGCAGCATCGGCGGTCGCACTGTTCGCCATTCCGCTGTTCGGCTGGCTGTCCGACATCGTCGGCCGCAAGAAGATGTTCTATGCGAGCTGCCTGTTCTCGGCGCTGTTTGCTTTCCCGCTGTTCTGGCTGCTCGACACCCGCGATCCCGCCGTCGTCATCGGCACCATCGTGGTCGCGATCACCTTCGGTCAGATGGTCGGTTTCGGCATCGGCGCTCCCTGGTACTCCGAACTGTTCTCTGCCAGGCTGCGCTACAGCGGCGCCTCGCTCGGCTTTCAGGTCGGCGCCGCAATCAGCGGCGGGTTGACGCCGCTGATTGCGGCATCCCTGATGGCCTGGAGCGGCGGGGCAACCTGGCCGGTCTCCGTCATGCTGATCGTCTGCGCGGCCATCACGGCCACGGCGGCCGCCTTCGCGCCGGAAATGGCGAACAAGGAATTGACCTGAGTCCCCGGCGCGCCGCGGCCGGCGGCGCGCCAACTCCTCAAGAGGATTTCGTCATGCTCGATATCGTCAGCGCCGGTTCGGCGCACAGCGCAGCGCAACTCGGCTGGGCCGGCGTAGTGCGCTTCCTTCATCTCACCCCGCGCGCGTTTCTGCCGATGGGCGCCGCGGAAGCGCTCACTTTGGTCGCCGGACGGGGCATCGAAGGCGACCGTTACATGATCGGCAATGAAGCCGGGTTCTATTCGCACAAGCCCGAGGAGGGACGGCAGGTGACCCTGTTCGAGCTCGAGACTCTTGTCGCCCTCAAGCGCGATGCCGGCATCGAGCTCGGGCCCGAAGAGCATCGCCGCAACGTCACGGTCGAAGGCGTGCCGCTCAATCATCTGGTCGGCCGTCGCTTCTGGCTGGGAGAGACGCTGCTGGAGGCGACCCGGCTCTCGGTGCCGTGCCGGCACATCGAGGAGATCACCGGCAAGGCGATCTTCGATCCGCTCATCAATCGCTCGGGCCTGAATTGCAGGATTCTGCAAGGCGGCATCGTCAGGGTTGGTGACCGCGTCCGGAATGCGACATGAACGCGCGTCCGATCACGACGGTCAGGACGGTCGTTGCCGGCGTCGAGGAGGCTGGCCGCGACATCAAGCTGTTCACGCTGGTTGACCCCGATCGTTGGGAGCTGCCGCCGTTCAAGCCGGGGGCACATGTCGATCTGCATCTGCCGAACGGGCTCGTCAGAACCTATTCCTTGTGCAACGAGCCCGCGGATAGCCGGCGTTACGTCATCGGCGTCAAGCGCGAGGCTGAAGGGCGCGGCGGTTCCCGCGCGCTCCATGACGACGTCGGTATCGGCGACACGATCGGCGTGTCGCTGCCCCGCGGTGGCCTCGCATTCGCGTCCGAGATCACGCGTCGGGTATTCGTTGCCGGCGGCATCGGCGTGACGCCACTGCTGTCGATGGTACGCGATCTGCTTCGGAGGGGAGATGCGAACTTTGTGCTGCATCTGATCGTTCGCGACCAGGTGCCACTGGCCGCGCAGCTTGCGCCGCTCATCGATGCGGGCCATGTCGTCGTGCACCGGACCTCGCTCTCGGGACGGCCGAATCTCGCGTCGCTGATCGGATCGCCCGGGCCAAGCGTCGCGGTCGCGTGCTGCGGTCCGGAGGGCATGCTCGGTGACTTCGAGCGGCTGACCGGCGCGTGGCCCACAGACAAAGTTCACGTTGAGCGTTTCGTCGCGCCGCCGGTGACCGATCCCGATGCCAAGCCCTTCACGCTGACCCTGGCGCGCTCGGGCGCCGAAATCGAGGTTCACGCTGGCCAGACCATGCTGGCAGCGTTGCGGGAAAGTGGCATCGACATTGCGACCTCCTGCTGCGGCGGCATCTGCGGTGCCTGCAAGGTTGGCTGGATCGAGGGCAAACCGGTCCACCGCGACCGAGTCCTGTCGCCCTATGAACGCGAGCGCTACCTCATGGTCTGCGTCGCTGGTTCCGATGCCGACCGGCTGGTGCTGGACCTCTGATGCCGCCTCACGGCGCGTTGACGCCGCGCCAGCGGCCGTAGCGCCACGGCAGATACCAGCGGGCGCCTTGCGGTGCGGCTAGCGGCACATTGTCGATGCCCGAGGTGCCGAACGGATTGCAGCGGAGCAGGCGTGCGAGCGTCATCCATCCGCCTGCCCAGAGACCGAACCGCTCGATGGCTTCGTCGCCGTAGACGGAACAGGTCGGCAGGTGCCGGCAATTGTATCCGACGAGCGGCGAGAGCGTATGGCGGTAAAGCCAGATCAGCGCCCGCCCGAATCTGCGAGGCAGCCGCAGCGCCTCTGCGGCCGGCCCGGAACAATGCTCGCAGGTTGAATGCTTCATGTGCGCGGTGATGCGATCTTGTGCGAGGTTCTGTGTGGTTCCGGAGCAGGGAACTGCAAGTGGATCAGTTGCCGTCAAATTCTAAGTGTTTTCACGAAGCAGTGCAGCAAGTCCCTATGGACGAGCTGTAGTCCCCCGGATACCCTTTTTGTGACGTCCATGTGTAGACTCATTGAACGTTGAAACGGGGCGTGCCTGAATCGGCTTGGGCTTTACGGCTTGGGGCTTGGGGAAGGAACCGGTTTGAAACTGCTGAGGTCGCTCAATCGTCGTGGCTGGTTGCTGGTGGGCGCCGCCGCCTGGGGTGTTGTGTTGGCCGGCGCCGCCTTGACCTTCGGGACGTCGGCCCGGGCCGGCAACACTCTCGAAGAGCGCAAGCTGCCAATGAAGTTCAGCTGGGTGGCATGTGAACCCAATTGCCGGGGGTGGATCAGCGCGGTCGGGATCATTACCGCCGACACTCCCAGAGACTTCGAGGAATTTTCCAAGGAACGCAAACTCGATGGCGCCACCGTCGTGCTCGATTCGAGCGGCGGCTCCGTCAACGACGCGATCACGCTGGGCCGGCGTTTCCGGAAACTGGGGCTCCTGACCACCGTCGGCATCAGCCTTCATGACCGCAGCGGGCAAGGAGCCCGTCCGACGGTCGCGCCGCAGGCCTATTGCGAGTCGATGTGCGTGTTCCTGCTGCTGGCCGGCAACAAGCGCTATGTGCCCGAGGCCGCTCACGTCCGGGTCCATCAGATCTGGATGGGCGACCGCGCCGATGATGCGAAGGCAGCAAGCTACAGCGCGCAGGACCTGATGATCGTGGAGCGCGACATCGGGCGGCTCGCCAAATACACCTTTGACATGGGCGGCTCTGGTGACCTTTTGTCCTTGGCGTTGAGCGTGCCGCCCTGGGAGGATCTGCATGAACTCAGTCTGGACGAACTGAAACTCACGAACCTCGTCACCACGAACCTCATTGCCGACGTGCTTCCGCAGATCGATCAAGTCGCCCCGGCCATGGCGGAGATCGCACCGAAGGCGCAAGATCGGTTCCAGGCGGATTCGGACGGGCATGCGATCCGTTCGACACGGACGGCGGAAGCGGCGGGGATGTGGACCGGTGCTGGTGCGCCGCAGCCGGCGGGCAATCAATAGATCGTGCGCTGGGCCGTCGCGCACCTGGTGACGCCGGTGCTGTCCGGGACAGGGTCCATCTTGCGTCTCTGCGAGATTTCCTGAAAATCGCGAATTGCCGAGGAGAGACCCCGGAGAGGCCAGATGCCGCTCGAGGACGTCGGATTGCCCGAGAGCTCGCTTGTGCAGCGCGACATCGTCGCGCGTGCCACCTACGTCGAAGCCTATCGCGTTCGTCTGACCAACCCCCAGGCTTCGGTGACCGAATTGTTCTTCGCGGTGTTCGGGCATCGCCCGGTTTGGATGAAAGCCCTCTTCATCGCGCGAAACGTTCTGGTCCGTCCTCTCGGACTGGCCGTCCCGCCGGTCGCTCAAATCCTCTCCAACGCGCGCCGTGAGCGCTATTGCGACGGCGACACCATCCTCAGCTGGCCGATCTTTGCGCTCACCGAAACCGAACTCGTCGCGGGTCGAAACAATGCGCATCTCGACTTTCGCTTCTCGATCCTGAAGGAGCAGCACGGCGACGGTGTCGATGGCGTGTTCTCGACGATATGCGCCGCTCATCATTGGGGCGGTCGGTTGTACCTGAAGGCCATCCTGCCGTTCCATCGGCCGGGATTCCGCTGGCTGCTCCGGCGGGCGATCCTGACGGGGCGGCTCTAGGTCACCCCTGCGCGGCAGCCGGGTGCTGGGCATTCGCTTCGATCTGGCCGATGGCATCGACCACGGCATCGAACGTCAGCAGGGTCGAGGCATGCCTCGCCTTGTAGTCCCGCACCGGTTCCAGCAGCTTTATCTCGTCCCACTTGCCGCCGGGAGGCGCGCCATTCTCTTTCAGCATCTTGCGAACGGTTTCGCGTAACTCACGGAGTTCGCTCGCAGTCGAGCCAACGATGCGGCTTGCCATGATGGATGAGGAGGCCTGGCCCAGCGCGCAGGCCTTCACGTCATGGGCGAAGTCGGTGACAGTGTCGCCGCTCATCTTGAGGTCGACCTTCACGGTCGAGCCGCAAAGCTTGGAGTGGGCGGTGGCGGTGGCATCGGGGTCGGACAGCCGGCCGAGACGTGGAATATTGCCGGCCAGTTCGATGATCCGCTTGTTATAGATGTCGTTCAGCATGTGATGGAGTCCAACACTTCCCAACGGGATCGGTCTTGGCGGGCGCCGTCCGGGGTCCTATATAGGATTGGAACTGGCGGAAAAACAGTCCGGGCGTCGGCTTCAGTGGTCCAAAGCCGGCCCACCGACGTTACAGGGCGTGAGCTTTTCGCCTCGATTGTTTCTCTTCAGGCGTCCGGCGGCTTGCCGCCCCGTCTGCCGGTGACACTCCGGCCGCAAGGCCGTCGAACGGAGTCGATATGGACGCTGCCATCAAATCCATCCGCCCGGGCAAGCCCGCCGACCGCCAGCCCGAGAACCGGCCGGCCGAGCTCGACCCGGCCGAGTTCCTTGCGGCCGCCGTGCGTGCCGACCAGCCCCGCCCGGCGCGCGCTGAGGCGGAAGCCGCCGTGAGGACGCTGCTCTCCTACATCGGTGAGAACCCGGAGCGTGAGGGCCTGCTCGATACGCCGCGACGCGTGGTCGAGGCCTTTGACGAGCTCTATCAGGGCTACCACCAGTGCCCGGCCGAGGTGCTCGACCGCACCTTCGGCGAGACCGCCGGTTACGACGATTTCGTGCTGGTGCGTGACATCGAATTCACCTCCCAGTGCGAGCATCACATGATGCCGTTCTATGGCAAGGCCCACATTGCCTATACGCCGGTGGAGCGCGTCGTCGGCCTCTCCAAGCTCGCCCGACTCACGGATATCTTCGCCCGCAGGCTCCAGACCCAGGAGCACATGACGGCACAGATCGCCGCGGCCATCGACGAAATCCTCAAGCCTCGCGGTGTCGCGGTGTTGATCGAAGCCGAGCATACCTGCATGTCGGTGCGCGGCGTCGCCAAGCATGGCGCTTCCACCTTTACCAGCCGCTTCACCGGCATGTTCCGCGACAATCCGGCGGAGCAGGCCCGCTTCCTGTCCCTGGTGCGAGGCACGCAGCGCTGACCTCGCGCATGACCGGCTGGATTTGCAGTGTCCGCTCACTCCCATGAGATCGAGGAAGGGCTTTCCTTCCAGCCGAAATTCGATGCCGCCGGCCTCGTGACCTGCGTGGCGACCGACGTCGCCACCGGGGATGTTCTGATGGTCGCGCACATGAACGACGAGGCGCTGCGCAGGACCATCGCAACCGGCGAAGCCTGGTATTTCAGCCGCTCGCGCAATGCCTTGTGGCGAAAAGGTGAGACCTCGGGTCAGACCCAGCGTGTGGTCGAATTGCGTACCGATTGCGATCAGGACGCGGTCTGGATTCGGGTCGAACAGATCGGTGCGGCCTGCCACACCGGCCGCAGGTCCTGCTTCTACCGCAAGGTCGTCTCTGACGAAGGCAGCGCCAAACTGGTCTTCGTCGAGGCCGATCGGCTGTTCGACCCGGGGGCGGTCTACAAGACATAGCCTCCAATGACCCCGGTTCATCGCTGCCTGCTTCAACGCAGTGACCGGTGGGCGCGGCTCCGAATTAACGCCGCATTAACCATAATTGTCCCACGGTGAGACGATCAGGCGCCGGAATTCCGTCGCCGGCAACGTTTCGCGGCACGTCATCATGTCGGTCGACAATTCCAGTGCCTCACCGACGGCGGTTCTCGATCCGGCCCGGGCGCGCGTCGCGGGTGCCATCAAGCAGGCCTCCAGCCTGTCCGGTGTCAGCTTTCACTACATGCTGACGACCGCGAAGATGGAGTCGGATTTCGATCCTTCGGCGGGCGCGACCACCTCGTCCGCACACGGGCTGTACCAGTTCATCGACCAGACCTGGCTCGGCACCGTGAAGGAGGCGGGCGCGCAGCTCGGCTACGGCAACTATGCCGATGCGATCACGAGGACCTCGTCCGGCGGCTACACGGTCGATGATCCCGTCATGAAGCGGTCGATCATGAAGCTGCGCGACGACCCGGAAGCCGCTTCGAGCATGGCTGCGGCGCTGACGCAGTCGAACAGTTTCAAGCTGACCGGGCTGCTTGGCCGCCGGCCTACGGACAGCGAACTCTACATGGCGCATTTCATGGGCGTCGGTGGCGCGGCCAAGCTCATCGCGAACGCGCAGGACAATCCGCAGGCTGTTGGCGCGCGGTTGTTTCCCAATGCGGCATCGGCCAACCGCTCGATCTTCTACGCCAGGGATGGCCGTGCGCGCAGCGTGTCCGAGGTCTACTCCGTGCTGGATGCGCGCTATGCGAGCGCGTCGAATGCGAAATCGACGCGCAGTGCGCTCGCCATGTACGGCGACACGCCATCCACCACGCAGGTCGCGACTGCCAATGGCGTGCAGCCCAGCGTACCGGTGATCGACAATGCCGCGTACCTGCAGACGTTCCCGGACAAGCGCGCGGTGACGCCGGTTGCAGCGGCCTCGCCGACGCGCGTTGCAGACAGTGCGCCGGTCGCACCGGCGTTCCGCTCGATCTACCAGCCCGGCGACGTCACGCAACCGGTCTCAACCACCGTGCAGAAACTGTGGGGCAACAACGCCTCGCTGACCTCGGTCGCCTCGGCGACGCCGGACGTGCGGCCTCCGCAGCCGCTCGACTTGTTCAGCGACCGCGCCGGCACGTTCTCGAGCTGATACCCGCGTCTCGATCTATCGATCTCGCCTTGGCGATGCTGCGTGCGACCCACGCGCAGCGCCGAACCGGGCCTCGCGCGAGGCAGGCGCCGGTTCCCTTAACAAAACGTCAATAAAACCAGCCTGTTATGGTGAACGCTTTGTTAAGCGTCGTGGTTTATTTTGTCTTTCGGGTGACGAGCGTCACCAATGTCGTCAGGTTGCGTAAGCCGGAAGCATCATGATCGTTCGGCAGTTCATCAGTTGGATCAGGACGGCGTCCGCCGGCGAGCGGGCGGAGGCCACGCGGGCATTGGCCCGTGCCTGGCTGATCTCGGATCTTTCGCCAGACGACCGCATCGCCGCCGAAGGCGCGCTGTTGATGCTGCTCGACGATCCATCGCCGCTGGTGCGGCAGGCGATGGCGGAAACCTTCGCGCGCAGCCTCGACGCGCCGGCCGCGATCGTCCAGGCGCTGTCGGTGGATCAGCCGAATGTCGCACTGCCAGTGCTCGAATACTCTCCGTTGTTGATCGATGCCGATCTCGTCGACATCGTCGCAACCGGCGATGACGAGGTCCAGTGCGCGATCGCTCGCCGCATCTCGCTTCCGGCCTCTGTCTGCGCCGCCATTGCCGAAGTCGGCTGCGCGGCCGCCTCGCTCGAACTGATCGAAAATCCCAATGCCGAGCTTGCTCCGTTCTCCTGGGATCGCATCGTCGAACGTCACGGCCATCTTGCCGCAATTCGCGAGGCGATGCTGGTGCTGGACGACCTGCCGGCTGCCACGCGCGCGGCGCTGGTCGCCAAGCTGTCGCAGACGCTGGCGCATTTCGTGGTGGCGCGAAACTGGCTGAGCGCCGATCGCGCCGAGCGGATCACTGCCGAGGCACGCGACCGCTCCACTCTCAACATCGCCGCGCGCTCGCGCGACGAGGACATGCAGGGACTGGTGCGGCACCTGCGTGTCACCGGCCAGCTGACGGCCGGGCTGATTCTGCGCGCGCTGCTGTCGAGCAATCTCGATCTTTTCGACGCTGCGCTCGCCGAATTGGCCGATCTGCCGAGGTCACGCGTCTCCGCGCTGCTGCATGAGCGCGGCGGCAACAGCCTGCATGCGCTGCTTCGCCGCGCAGGATTGCCCGAGGCGACCTTTGCGGCCTTCCAGGTCGCGCTCGATGCCTGCCACGAGCAGGGCTTCGTCGACAGCGACGATGGCGCGGTGCGCCTGCGCCGGCGCATGGTGGAGCGCGTGCTCACCCATTGCCAGACCGACCGGGGCGCTACCGAGCCCCTGATGGTGCTGCTGCGCCGGTTCGCGACCGAATCCGCACGCGAGGAGGCGCGGCTGTTCTGCGACGAACTGCTGGACGAAGAGACGATCGATCCCATCTACGACGATCTCATCGCAGCGTAGCGCGAACCCGCGTCCGCCAACTCAGTCCATGCAAGCGAAGAAATCCGCAAGCCCGCCGTCGAAGCGAGGCTCTGGATTGCTTCGCTGCGATTGCAACGAGGAGGGAGAGCCTAGTCAGCCGGCACGATGCTCGGGGCCAGGATCGCTTCGAGATGCTCGGGTCGGTCGCGGTTGACGTGGGCGAGGTAGTCGTCGGCGACCTTGCGCAGCCGGCGGCTCAGCTCGGCCGAAACGCTGGTGCTGTCGAGGCGCGTATTCTCGTGGACGATCGCGAGGATGGCGTTGATGTGGTGCGTGAACAGCTCGGCCGGCACCTTCTCGAGGTCGGGTGCATGCTCGATCACGCGGCACAGGCTCTCGGCGATGCCGGCCGCCGCCGGATAGCCGAACGTCGCGGCATCGCCCTTGATGTCGTGTGCGGCCCGGAACAGCTCGCCGCGCAGCTCCTTCGTGAAACCGCCGTTGCGGATGGCTTCATAGGCCGCCGACAGCCGGTCGACCTCGGTCGCCATCCAGTCCTTGAACTCGCTGGACAGGCCGGCGAGGGCCTGCTCGGCGCGTCCGACCGGATCGTCCATGTCCTTTTCGTCGACGCGGCGCAGCACCTTTCGCAAGGGGTTGGGCTGCGTGATGATCTGATGCGAGGCGAAGGCCGTGACTTCGATGTCCTTCGCGCTGTTCTTCGCCATGATCTCTGCTCGCTCGTGTGAGAGGCTGCGCTAGACGGACGAACGGGCCTTGTCGAGCAGCGAGGGTTGCTGCAGCACCTCGTGCTTTTCACCGACGCGACGCTCGGGACCCATATAGGCGGAGTTGGTGTTGCGACGCCGGTCGGGGCCGAAATAGGTCTTGGTCTTGATGAAGGGGCGGGGACTGGCGACCACGTTGAGGATGCGCTGATAGAGTCCCTTGGCCGAGATCGGCTTGGCCAGAAATTCGGTGACGCCGGCATCGCGCGCCACGGTGACGCGGCGCTTCTCGGAATGGCCGGTCAGCATGATGATCGGGGCGTAGGGATTGCCCTTGGATTCCGGCTGGCGGATCATCTGTGCCAGCTCGAGGCCGTCGAAGATCGGCATCGCCCAGTCGGTGATGACGATGTCGGGTACGTAGTGGCTGTACATTTCCAGCGCGGTCGCGCCGTCCTCGGCCTCATAGACCTCGCGCGCGCCGAAGGAATGCAGCAGCGTCCGCAGGATGCGGCGCATGTGCGGATTGTCGTCGCACACGAGAAAACGAAGCTTGTTGAAGTCGATGCGGAACATGACGCCCAGGCCGAAGCGGTCAACTTTCGTTAACCATATCGCGCCGGGAGTTAACGAAGGGTTGCCGCCATCGCCTGAAGGCTCGTTGGAGATATCCCCTTTCGATATCGTAATTCTGCCATTTTTTATTGTAAAACAATAAAATATTCACTCGCTTGGGGGCTTCGATGAGCGTCATCGCGTTTCCTTCTTCTGTGCCGGTCAAGCCGCGGCTGCAACGCATCGGTCGGATCGTGGTTGTCGGCGCGTTGGTCTGTATCGCCGGGGCGGTGCTCGCCGTCCCGCTTCTGTGGACGAGCGACGAGGTGTTGCGGCACTGGATTGCGACTCAGTCTCCGTTGGGAGGGCGTCCGTTCACGCTCTCTCCCGGCACACGATTCGTCGGCGCACTGATCAGTTTGATCGGCCTTGCGCCCGGTCTCTACGCCTTGTGCCAGCTCGCGTTGCTGTTCTCCCGGTTTGCGCGTGGAGAGGTCTTTGTGACCGAAAATGCCTGGCGGATCCGCCGAATGGGTCTGGCACTGATCGTCAATGTGTTGATTTCACCGGTAGTGCAGATGCTCACCACGATCAACCTGACTCGCGCGAACGAACCCGGCCAGCTCGTGGTCATGTTCGGCATCGATCAGTCGCAGGTCCTGTCCGCGCTGGGCGGTCTCGCGCTTGTCGCGTTCGCCGCCGTGATGGCGGATGCCGTCCGCCTGTGGCACGAGAACAGCGAGATCATCTGAACATGCCGATCATCGTCAATCTCGACGTCATGCTCGCAAAGCGCAAGATCAGATCGCGTGAGCTGGCAGCGCGCATCGAGCTCACTGAGGCGAATGTCTCCCTGCTCAAGTCGGGGAAGGTGCGCGGCATCCGCTTCGACACGCTGGAGCGGATCTGCGCCGTGCTCGACTGCCAGCCCGGTGACATCCTTGAATACGTCCCCGACGGCGCAAGCGATGCGCTGGTGCCGCGCGCTTCCGACCGCAAGTCGGCCTAGCCCGGCCTCTTCAGGCCAGGTTCCGTTCAACTCAAGACCAGGAGATCCCACGATGAACCGCCTCGTGCGCGGTCATGCGATCGCGGCTGCGCTCATGCTTGCCGGTTGCAGCTCGATGCCGCTGACGTCGATTCCGCGGCTCGCCCGGATCGATGCCAAGACGACAGATCTGTCGGTGTTGCGGGTCGCGGTCCAACTGCCCGAGGCGCTGCGGCCACGTTCGGGCGGCGTCAAGCTCGACGTCGTCACCAAGTTAACGGGCGAGGCCGAGACCAAGACGATCTTCTCCATGATGGAGATCAGCGAGGCGCGAGACCGCGTCGGCCTGCCGTCGGCGCCGCAGGGGGCAGCGATCCATGCCTTTCGCTTGGTGCCAGGCGATGCGGCGCGCTTCGAAGCGCTGCGCGCAACGATGCTCGAGCAGGGGAAGCTGGGCAAGCGGGGCTCAATCGGGATCGGCGTGGCCGCCAAGGAATTCTGCCGCACCAACGCTGCGCGGCAGGCCTCGCTGCCGGTCACGATCTATCTGATGACGTCGGAGACGAAGAGCTTCGTTCCAGTCGTCAGCGATTTCGATCTGCTCAGTGATCCCGCGCTGGCGGGCGGGCTTGACGCGATTCAGCCCTGCGGCCAGTAGTCCGCCCTCCGAGCTCAGTAGCCGAACTGCTCGCGCAGGATCCGCTCTTCCAGACTGTGCCCGGGGTCGAACAGCATCCGCATGGAGATGGTCCTGTCGGACAGCACCTCGACGCGGCGGACGTCGCGAACCTCGTCGTGGTCGGCCACCGCCGCCACCGGGCGTTTGTCACCCTCCAGAACCTCGATCACGACATAGGCCGTGTTCGGCAGCAGCGCGCCGCGCCAGCGGCGCGGGCGGAACGGGCTGATCGGGGTCAGCGCCAGCAGGGCGGCGTTGATCGGCAGGATCGGGCCCTGGGCGGAGAGGTTGTACGCGGTCGAGCCCGCGGGCGTCGCCACCATGATGCCGTCGGCGACCAGCTCCGGCATGCGCTCGCGCTCGTCGATCAGGATGCGCAGGCGCGCAGCCTGGTAGGTCTGCCTGAACAGCGCCACCTCGTTGATGGCGTGGTGAAGGTGGACGCGATCGTTGATGTCGGTGGCGCGCATGAGGAGCGGGTTGATCTCCGATTCATGAGCCGCCTCCAGCCGTCCGCGAAGATCGACCGTCGAGTACTCGTTCATCAGGAAGCCGACCGTGCCACGGTGCATCCCGTAGATCGGCTTTCCCGAGCGCATATGCTCGTGCAGCGTCTGCAGCATCAGTCCATCGCCGCCGAGTGCGACGACAACGTCGGCCTCCTCGGGCGCGCAATTGCCGTAGTCCCTCGTGAGCTGGCCAAAGGCGGCCTGGGCCTCGGCGCTCGGGCTGGCGACGAAGGCGATCCGGTCGTATCGCGCAGGCTGGGTCATGGCTTCCCGGCGGGGCCGCTGGTTGGAGGAGGTCCTGTCCGGCTCGTCTAACGACCTGGGCCGCGATTGTCGAGGATGACCGCCCGACAAGGCAAACAGGACCCTGCGTATCACGTTCCGGTGCGGCGATCCGATCCCCCCAAACCGTCGCAATTGCTGGTTAGCCTGGACTTGGATATCGGCACGTCAGTGCAGGGCAGGGAGGTGAAGTCATGGTCATGAGGTTGTCGAAGGTGTGGTGCGCAAGCCTTCTGCTTGCCTGGTCGGCCATGGTTTTGGCGGACACTGCCCGCGCCGACGATCCGCCGCAGAACCGCTCCGAAGCGGCCGCGCCGGCCGGAGCGAAGGGCGGCCGGAGTGCATCCTCGGCAGCCGCAGCCTCGTCCGTCGAACCGCATCGACTTCCGCCGGATTCGATCACGCGGCACACGCTCGATCTCCCCGGTCGCAAGCTCGACGTCTTGGCGACCGCCGGCTCGATCCGCCTGTTCGACGACAAGGGTGATCCGCTGGCCGATATTGCCACCACCTCTTATGAGCTCAACGGGGCCGACCGCACTGCGCGGCCTGTGACGTTCCTGTTCAATGGCGGTCCGGGCGCTTCGTCGGCATGGCTCCAGTTCGGCAGTGCCGGGCCCTGGCGGCTGCCGCTGGACGGCGAGGCGCTGTCGCCATCGGCTTCGCCCGAGGTCGGGCCGAACGCCGAGACCTGGCTCGACTTCACCGATCTCGTCTTCATCGATCCCGTCAGCACCGGCTACAGCCGCTTCGTTTCCACGAGCGACGAGGCGCGCAAGCGATTCTATTCCGTCGATGGCGATGTCAATTCGATCGCGCTGGTGATCCGCCGCTGGCTGGAGCAGCACGACCGTTTGACGTCGCCGAAATATGTCGCGGGCGAGAGCTATGGCGGCATCCGCGGCCCGAAGGTCGTGCGCCAGTTGCAGCTCCAGCACGGCGTGGGCATCAAGGGGCTCATCCTGGTATCCCCGCTGCTGGACTTCCGCGAGTTCACGGGAACGAGCCTGCTCCAATACGTTGCGACGCTGCCGAGCTTTGTCGCGGTGGCGCGCGAGGCCATCGGGCCGGTCAAGCGCGCCGATCTCGCCGATGTCGAGGATTACGCCCGGGGCGAGTTCCTGACCGACCTCGTCAAGGGCGAGGCGGACAAGGAGGCGACCACGCGCCTTGCCGACAGGGTCGCTGCGCTCACCGGCATCGATCCGGTGGTGAGCCGCAGGCTCGCCGGACGGTTCGATGTCGGCGAATTCCGTCGCGAGTTCGATCGCAAGAGCGGCAAGGTGACCGGTCGCTATGACGGCTCGGTGCGCGGCATCGATCCCTATCCGGATTCCAGCAATTCGCGTTTCGGCGACCCCTCGGGCGATGCGCTGCAGGCGCCCTTGACCAGCGCCGCCGTCGACGTGCTGACACGCAAACTCAACTGGCGGCCGGACGGGTCCTACGAGGTCCTGAACGGCAGCCTGGAAGGGCGGTGGGATTTTGGTCGCGGCATCAACCCGCCGCAATCGATCTCCGATCTGCGCCAGATCCTCGCCACTGACCAGAAGCTCCACATGCTCGTGGCGCACGGACTGTTCGATCTCGCGACGCCCTATTTCGGAACGAGGCGGATCCTCGACCAGTTGCCGGCCTTCGCCACCGCGCGCATCAAGTTCGTCGTCTATCCCGGCGGGCACATGTTCTATTCGCGCGACGGCTCGCGGCAGGCGCTCCGCAGCGAGGTCGAGGCGTTGATCAAACAGTAGGCCGGCGCTTGCGCGGCTTGTAGCGCCGCGCGATCTCGCGGGCGACGACGCTGGCCGGCTTGAGGTGAGCGCCTGCGATCCAGATGTCGCTGACCTTGCCGCGCTTGTCGCGAACGCGGCGCACCGGCTCGCCATGGCTGGAATAGCCCGCGGCCCAGGCCAGCCTGCCGGCGTCGCGGCCGCTGACCTCGATCTCCGCGGCGTCCATGAAGGGATTGTTGAACTGCGGGTTGGCGACCAGCACGCGGTTGCCGACCGGCACGAGATCGCTCGCGCCCCAGATCGTCCACCAGCGGCCCGTCCAGTCGCGCAGCCGCCGGTCGGGTGCGCCGCGGCTCTGGAAGACTCGCAGGATCTGCATCGCGCCGTCGATCCAGACCGGCGCCGCGCCATCGATCGAATTGCTGAGGATGCTGATCGCGAGATCGCAGGCGGTGATCGTGCAGGTCCGGGAGATGTAGCCCTGGAATCCGCCGCTGTGGCCGAACCAGTCCCAGCCGTCGGTCTTGCCGGCGTTGACGCCGAGACCGTAATAGCCCTCGATGCCCTGCGGGATGCGCCAGTGATGCCGCGTCATCTCGCGGCGGCTCGCCACCGACAGCACGCTTCTCTTCGCATTCGGTGCGAGCTGCGCGAAGAAGCGGGCGGTATCGCCGGCGGTGGCGGCGAAGCCTGCCGCCGAGGCCATCGCATGAGCGGGATTGTCGCCGGGGATCACGCAGCGCTCGCCCAGCGGCAATTTGCGGGTATGGCCGCGCGCGAAGGGCGTGCCCCTTTGGAGCGGCATGTTCGGCTCGGTCTCGCGCAGGCCCGCCGGTTCGACGATCTCGCGCTTGATGAAGGCGGCGTAAGGCTCTTTCGTGATGGCCTCGATCACGAGGCCGATCAGGGCAAAGCCGTGGTTGGAATATTTGAAACGCGTGCCCGGCTCGATGGCCGTCGGCTGCCCCAGTTCTGCAAGCAGTTCGGCCACGTCCAGATAGGGGCGGCTGTCGATGAACTGGCCGGAATCCGCGCCGTCGCGCGTCAGCCCCGCGCTGTGCGAGAGCACCTGGCCGATCGTCGTGCCCGCGACGTGCGGGTGCAGGCCCTTCACATACTGGCCGATCGTGTCATCGAGCCGCAGCCGACGCTGCTCGCGCAGCTTGAGCACGCCGGCCGCGGTGAAGCTCTTGGAATGAGACGCGATGCGGAAGCGATGGCGCGGTGTGAGCTGTTCGCCGGTGTCGAGATTGGCAAGGCCAAACGCGTGCTCCGCGACGACCTCGCCGCGGTGGGCGATGGCGATCATCACGCCTGGCTGCCGTGACGCCGCCAGCTGAAATTCGATCCAGGAGCCGATGTAGTCGATCGCGGATCGCAGCCAGGGGTCCATTGCGCACCGATTTGGGAGGAGAGGATGGGTGCGGGAAGCTAGCCGAGAAAGCGGAACGGGCACAACCGGAAAGGTCGTGCCCGTTCACTTCAGTCCGTGATCGTGCGTCTCAGTAGACCAGCGTCGTGCCGGTCGGCTTGTCGAGTGCGGAGGCCAGTGAGCGATATTCGGAGCTGTCGGTGCCGGCGAGCGAAGCGATCTTGGTCAGGTGATACTGCGCCTGTTCGCGATTGCCCTGCTCGAGCTGCCACAGCCCGTAATACTGCCAGGTGCGGACGTGGTTCGGATCGTCCTTGAGCGCCAGTTCGTAATAGATCTTCGACGACTGGTAGTCGCCGAGCTTGCGATAGGAGTAGCCGATCAGATTGGCGACGTCGGCGACATCGTCACGCTTGAGCGACTTCAGCTGATTGATCGCGCCCGAATAATCCTGGCGGTCGTAGACCGCGGTGTAGGCGGTGCGATAGGCCGCGAGGAATTTGGGATCGGTGACGGAGGAGCTCTTCTTCTTCTCCTTCTTGGTCGAATCCGAACTCGGCGGTGACGACGGCGTGTCGCTGCCGGCGGCGTTGGCGCTCGTGAGCACCGGTCCGGCCGCCAGTGCCATCGAGACAAGTCCCGGCAGCAGAAGCATTGAGAGTTTGCGCATCGAAGTTCTCCCGTATGGAACGTGGCGATCCTACACGATTGCCCAGAGACCGGAACACCCGCCAGGCAAAAACATTCCCGGCGCCCGCGGCATTGGGACGCCGGGCGAGATGACAAACTTGTCATCCAGATGAACGGAAGCTGGCGACCGGCTTCAGATCGGGTTCAGCGCGCCGCGCCTAGGCTGCCACCCACGATCAAAGAGATGGCGAGAGGGCGCCGCCTCGAGATCCTTCAAAGAGGAGACCCAACCATGTTGAAGACCATTTCCGCAGCCTTGCTCGCAGCTTCCGTCATCGCCGCCCCGGCCTTCGCGGCCGAGACCGCCAAGACCACGACGACCGCTCCCGTGATCAAGGCCGACCAGAGCCAGACCAAGCTGTCGACCAGCACCGCCAAACCCGAAACCGGCGTCAAGGCCGACACCAAGGCTGCCGACGTCAAGGCGGACAGCAAGACCGACGCCAAGGTCGACACGAAGGCGAAGGCCATGAACGCCAACGCGGCCGTGACGCCCGACGAGCACAAGACCGTGAAGACCCACCGCCATCACCACAAGCATCTGTCGGCCAAGAAGTCGCCGACGGCGCAGCCGGACGTCACCAAGCCGGTGACTTCGGACAAGCGCAGTTAAGACTGGTCCCGCGCGGCGGCGTCCCGCATTGCCCCGCCGCCGCGTGCGGAATTCGGGCCCGGCCTGTCGTCATGCCTCGTGCGAAAGCCCGAGGTGTCGGCGGCGGGCCGGTGCGTCCATGAGAGGAGGCGGCACGCGAATTCCGATCGCTCCGCGACCACGAACGGGATGCGCGAAAACAACCCCATGCACAGTAAAAGGCAACAGGCGGATAGATGGCTTGATGCTTATCGTGATGCGGATTTTGCGAATCCGTTTGACGCGTCGGGCAAAACACCTTTAGGGATGCATCATCGCGATCTTCGGGTTAATCGTCCCGGGGGTCTGGTCGAGCGGCGAGCGTGACTTGTGGGGCAATTGGCGAAACGTGCGATGATCCTGGCATTGCCGCTGGCGCTCGCGGGGTGCTTCGGTGGCGACGGTGATCGCCCGTCCCTGATCGGCGGGACCCAGGCCGGCGGTCCGCAGCCGTTCCCCGACAATTTCCGCAGCGACACGCTCGCCCTCATGCGCACCTATCTGAACAATCCGGTTGGAGTGCGCGAGGCCAGCATGGCCGAGCCGGTCCTGCGCGAACTCGGCGGCCGGCAGTTCTACGTCAGTTGCCTCCGCTTCACCCCGCGCGAGACCGACGGCAGCATCAAGGGCGCGCGCGACCGCGCCGTGGTGTTCGTCAACGGGCGGGCGGACCGCGTCGTCGACAAGACGGCCGACCTCTGTGCGGGCGCGGTTTACGTACCCTTTCCGGAACTGGAAAAGATGACGCGGTAGGCCAAAGCCGGCCTTCATCGTTCGCTGGTAAGACAGCGCCTCGGAACCGTCGGATCACGTTTCGGCGAGGCTTGGGGAGATGTGGCGTTCCGTTGCGACAAAACGTTACGGCACCTTTGCTGCGCGAAGAAAATTCCTAGGTGGAGGGGAACAAAATCGCTCTGTTGCCACTGCGTCACAGTAACGAACGATCAACGGTCCGGCATCGCCGCGAAGCAACCCAATTCACGCCACGTTGTTTGCTGAGTGTCGAGTTTGAAACAATGGGGATGACCATGAGAACGATCCTGCTCGGTGCGGCTGCTCTGCTTGCGCTGGCCGCGCCTGCCGCCGCTGCCGACATGCAGCCGCGCACCTACACCAAGGCTCCGGCCTACACCCCGCCGCAAGTGATCTACAACTGGACCGGTTTCTATATCGGCGGTCACGTCGGCGGCGCTTTCGCCGGTGACAGCAGCTTCCAGTCGAGCGACGCCCGGTTCCTGGGCGGCGTGCAGGGTGGCTTCGACTACCAGTTCGCCCCCAACTGGGTGATCGGCATCGAGGCCCAGTACTCCTGGCTGCCGACCAACAATGGCGGCGTGGTGTTCCCGCTGGGAACCACCGTGACGTCCAATACCGACCAGATCGGGTCGGTGACCGGCCGCCTCGGCTATACCTGGGGTCCGGCTCTGCTCTACGCCAAGGGCGGTTACGCCTGGCGCAACAACAATCTCGGCGTCAACGTGGGCGGCGTGCCCGCCGCCTATACGACCAGCGGCAACAGCAAGGACGGCTATACCGTCGGCGCCGGCCTGGAATACATGTTCGCGCCCAGCTGGTCCGCCAAGGCCGAGTACCAGTACTACAACTTCGGCAGCACCACCTTCACCTCAGGCCCCGTCGACATCGTCGGAGCCCGCGGGCGGAACGACGAGCATACCGTCAAGGTCGGCGTGAACTACCGCTTCGGCTGGGGTGGCCCTGCGGCCTCCCGCTATTGATCGGCCGAAAGGCGCAACGATCCTTGAAAGGCCGGCTCCGCCGGCCTTTCGTTTGCCTGGTGTGAACCATCTGGCGCGTCATTTGCATTCAAACATTCAGGCACGCGCCTTCTCACGCGTGTCACGGGGCGACGGTAAAGCAAAACTAATTCTTGCCATCTAGGAACTCGCGCTCCGGCAAGCGTTTTATGAGAATGACCGGGCTGGTGGGACAACGGACATGCGTATCTTGGTGTCGGCGGTGGTGCTCTCGTGCTTCATGTCCATGCCGTGTTCTGCACAGACAATCCTCAAATCCGAGCCTCTGATGCTGGCACCCTATGAGGTGGCCTTCGTCAAGGATGCCTCCTGTCCGTCGGGCAAGGTGCTGAAGGTGACCGGCGCCATTCGCGGTCTGCACCGCCGCAAGGCCTGCGTGATGCTGTCCGGCGAGCAGGCCTCGCTGGCGACCGCCACACCCTGAACAGCCTCGGTCCGAGGCCGCGCTACGACCTCACGGGTTGAGCTGCAGTTCCAGCCTGGACTGCCGCTCGGCCTCGGCCTTGTTCTGGGCCGGATCTTCGCCGGGCACTGACGGGCAGGGTCTGATCTCATAGTCGTTGTCGAGGATCCGGCGCGGCCCGGGCCGCTCCTCGTCTGCGCTGACGTCGACGACGAGACCGCTGCGCTGGGCGAATTGCCAGACGTCAGCCTCGCTCGGATAGGCCTTGCTGATCTGGGCGTCATTGCAGAACAGGGCGTAGGGCATCTTTCCGCTCCGGAAACCCCGTTAACGGCTTGATCCGGCTCCAGTTCCGGGGCGGGCATGGATCACGGCTCCGTGATCGGGGACAGCGGTTCCTGAGTCCTTAACGAGTCCTGAATCCGCAAAAAAAGAATCCTTGGGACTCGTTTGCCGGAATCAGCGGATGTTTCCGGCCATGACGATGGACCCCAAAACCTGCTGTGGGCACATGCTTCTGCCGCTGACGCTGGCACTGTTCGGCGCCTGCGCCGCCAATTTGTGGTTGGTCTGGTCCTGGCTTTAGACGGCCGGCGGCGACTTCCGGGCCGGTGCCTGGGCACCACCATCGCGGATTGCGGCCCGGAGCTTCGTGAGGGTGGCCGCGCAATATTCCTCCCGCTCGCGCTCGAACCGCTCCTGGTGTTTGCGGAAACTGGCGATCCTGGCCTGCATCTCGCGGCGAAAATCGCCGGTGGGGCGGGCCGGCGGCGCGGGGTTTTTGAACGGGTCCTGGGTGCGTGCCGGAACGTCCGGCATCTCTCGCAGGACCGTCGTCTCGATGGCGGCGATTTCCACGGTCAGCGCCGATGTCTTGACCTCGGGCGGATGGAGGTCCGTCCGGCCGGTGACCGATTGCACGAAAGCCATGGTCTGCGCGATCAGCGCGTCACGTTCCCTGATCCATTTCATGGATGCACCCTCGCTGGCAGCATTCCAGCAAAGCGGCTGGGACGAATCAAGAAGTTGCGGGGCCGGGGATTGCATATTTTTCCCGCTGACCCGAGATTAGGCGAATGGATGCCGGACATCAATGGTTGAAGGAGGCCCAGGGCTTGCGGCTGCTGCGTGCATTCCTGCGTCTGCCCCCTGAGAAGCGGGCAGAGGTCATCGCCTTTGCCGAGAACCTCGCCGGCGGCCAGACGCCACCCCGGCAGGATGCAGGCACGCGGGCAGGTAAAGGCTAGCGCCGGTGCGGATCGACGTTCGGAACGAAGGGAGAGCCGACCACCCGGACGGGCTCCTCCTGGGTGGCGACGGTCACGAACCGACTGGCAGTGGTCGACTGGGCCGTTGATTCCGGCCAGAAGGCCGGCCCGAGCAGGGCCAGCGTGCCCGACACGGCTGCACAGCACAGCGTCACGGCCCCCAGCAAAACCATGTTTCGATTTTCTTCCCTGATCCGCATGGGCCAAGAACGACGAGGCCGCCAGAATCGTTCCCGCGCGGGCCGATTTGCCCGACATAGGTGCGGAAGCTGACGCCGCGCGAGAAAATCCATGAGTTTTCCGTAAAGTTACTTCTCGACATTCACATCAAATCTTAACGGCCACGGGTTCCAATGGAGCTGCTGATTGGGCCGCCGAGGCCCGCACCTCATTGGACGGATGGCATGGGTTTCCTGAACAATCTGAAGATCGTGTGGAAGGTGGCGCTGATCGTCGCCGCGATGGGCTGCGCGATGATCGTCGTCGCGGCCTTTGGCACGAGTGAGCTGTCCGCGACCATCGAAGGTTATGGCGAACTGAACGCCGCGCAAACCTCGGCCTTCAACCTCACCCGTGCGCTGCGCCGGGTCGAGACCTATCATGCCGCGCTCTATGCCGTTCTGACCGAGACCACCGAAGCCGGCAGTGCCAGCCGTCTCAAGACCGGAAATCAGAGCCGCGACGAAATCCCGCAATTTCTCGCGGCCGCCGAGCAGGCCGATCGCTCCCGGAGCGCGGACATCAAGGCCATCGGCGAGCAGTTGACGGCCGTCTTCAAGGGGTGTGATCCCGTGCTGCTCGCAGGTTCGCAGGCCACCGCCCCCGAGGAAAACGCAAAGGCCGCCCAGCGCGCGCACAAGGAATGCGACCCGCTGATCGACGCGGCTCTGGCGCGCATTTCCAGATTCTCCAATGAGACCGCCCAGGTGGCGGCCCAGCGCGAAGAAGCCATCACCCGCAAGGCCAAATCCGCCACCTGGACCGTGATCGGCGTGAGCGGCGGCGGGCTTCTCGTCGGCATCATGATTGCGCTGTTCATCGGCCTGAAGGCGATGTCGCAGCCGATCGCCCGCCTCAAGCTCGCGATGGAAGGCCTTGCCCGCAATGATCTCAGGATCGAGGTCCCCGAGAAGGAGCGCGGCGACGAGATCGGCGACATGGCGAAGACGCTCGAGGTCTTCAAGACCAATGCATTGGAAGTGGAGCGGCTGAAGGCCGCGCAGGTCGAGGCCGAGCAGCTCGCTGCGGAGCAGCGCCGCCGCGACATGGTCGACCTTGCCGACGGTTTCGAACGTGCGGTCGGGGAGATCATCGAGACGGTCGGCTCTGCCTCGACCGAACTCGAAGCCTCGTCCTCGACGTTGGCCACCACCGCGCAGCGCGCGCAGGAGCTGACCTCGGTGGTCGTGAGCGCTTCGGGCGAAGCGACCGGCAATGTGCAATCGGTGGCGACCGCGACGGAAGAACTGTCCTCCTCGGTCAACGAGATCAGCCGCCAGGTTCAGGAATCCGCCCGCATGGCGGGCGAGGCCGTCAGCCAGGCGCGCACCACCACCGAGCGCGTTAGCGAACTCTCGATCGCCGCCACGCGCATCGGCGACGTGGTCGAACTGATCAATACGATCGCCGGCCAGACCAATCTCCTGGCGCTCAACGCCACCATCGAGGCCGCGCGGGCGGGCGAGGCGGGCCGCGGCTTTGCCGTGGTCGCATCCGAAGTGAAGACGCTGGCCGAGCAGACCGCGAAGGCGACCGGCGAGATCAGCCAGCAGATTTCCGGCATCCAGGCGGCGACCCAGGACTCCGTCAGCGCGATCCGCGAGATCTCCGCGACCATCGAGCGGCTGTCGGAAGTGTCGTCCACCATCGCGGCCGCCGTCGAGGAGCAGGGCGCCGCGACTCAGGAGATCTCCCGCAACGTGCAGCAGGCCGCCCATGGCACCCAGCAGGTTTCGATGAACATCACCGACGTGCAGCGCGGTGCGGCCGAGACCGGTTCGGCCTCCTCGCAGGTGCTCTCGACCGCCAAGATGCTGGCGACCGACAGCAACCGCCTGAAGGACGAAGTCGGAAAGTTCCTGCGCACCGTGCGCGCGGGCTGAGCGGCGAGCGGCGGCGCTCGTCGCGGCGAC
>VYLE01000318.1_pt1 | contig 34275 bp, 26 predicted proteins | sample 5114391 | NCBI WGS metagenome assembly VYLE01 (sample SAMN12291771, study PRJNA351875) | freshwater metagenome | isolation source: freshwater lake | place: USA: Michigan, Kent Lake | collected 2013-08-15
CCATTTCCGCCAGACGGTCGATCGGTTCCTCAGCGATGGCGCAGTCGACCCCAGCCTCCAGATAGAAGGCGAGCAGCTCTCGGACGGTGGGTGCGGGCTCGGGGATCATTTGGGTGGCCAGACCATTAGTTCAGTTTAGGGCGCCTTGCATCCCGGCGGAACGCATTTCCGTGGTTGTCCTACCCGGAAAAATCGGAAACAAGGGAGCCCAAATGACAAGGAACCGTCCGAGGCCGGAGATCAGATGAGCACCGAAGAACTGCCCCCGCGCGAATCCATGGAATTCGACGTCGTCATCGTCGGTGCCGGCCCGTCCGGCCTGGCTGCGGCGATCCGGCTGAAGCAACTCAACGCCGATCTCAACGTCGTCGTAGTCGAGAAGGGCTCCGAGGTCGGCGCGCACATTCTCTCCGGCGCCGTGATCGATCCAGCCGGGCTCGACAAGCTGGTGCCCGACTGGCGCGAGGATGCCGATTGTCCGCTGAAGACGCAGGTCAAGGACGACCGCTTCTACTGGATGACGGCCGGCGGCGCGATCAAGCTGCCCGGCTTCATGATGCCGCCGCTGATGGACAATCATCACTGCTACATCGGCTCGCTCGGCAATGTCTGCCGCTGGCTGGCACGGAAGGCCGAGGCGCTAGGCGTCGAGATCTATCCGGGCTTCGCCGCCGCCGAAGTACTCTATGACGAGGAGGGCAAGGTCCGCGGCATCGCCACCGGCGACATGGGCGTCGGCCGCGACGGCAAGCCGAAGGATTCCTTTACCCGCGGCATGGAATTGCTCGGCAAGTACACGCTGTTCGCCGAAGGCGCCCGCGGCAGCCTGACCAAGCAGCTCATCAACAAGTTCGCGCTCGACGCCAACAGCGAGCCGGCGAAGTTCGGCATCGGCCTCAAGGAGGTCTGGCAGATCGATCCGGCCAAGCACCAGAAGGGCCTGATCCAGCATTCGTTCGGCTGGCCGCTCGACCTCAAGACCGGCGGCGGCTCCTTCCTCTATCACTACGACGACAACCTCGTCGCGGTCGGCTTCGTCGTGCATCTCAACTATGACGATCCGTACCTGTCGCCGTTCGACGAGTTCCAGCGCTTCAAGACCCATCCGTCGATCCGCGGCACTTTCGAGGGCGCCAAGCGCCTCGCCTATGGGGCCCGCGCCATCACCGAGGGCGGTTACCAGTCGGTGCCGAAGCTGAGCTTCCCCGGCGGTGCGCTGGTCGGCTGTGCGGCCGGTTTCGTCAACGTGCCCCGCATCAAGGGCGTGCACAATGCGATGGGCACCGGCATGCTGGCGGCCGAACATGTCGCGGCGGCGCTCGCCGCGGGCCGCGCCAATGACGAGATCGTCGATTACGAGAACGCCTGGCGTTCCTCGTCCGTCGGCAAGGACCTGTTCCTGGTTCGCAACGTCAAGCCGCTGTGGTCGAAGTTCGGCACCGTGCTCGGCGTCGCGCTCGGCGGCTTCGACATGTGGTGCAACACGCTGTTCGGCGCCTCGCTGTTCGGCACGCAGTCGCATGCCAAGCCCGACCGCGCCACGCTCGATCCCGCCAAGCAGCATGCGCCGAAGAGCTATCCGAAGCCGGACGGCAAGATCTCCTTCGACAAGCTGTCCTCGGTGTTCCTGTCCAACACCAACCACGAGGAGGACCAGCCGGTCCATCTCAGGGTCGCCGATCTGAACCTGCAGAAGACGTCAGAGCACGACGTCTTCGCGGGCCCCTCCAACCGCTATTGCCCGGCCGGCGTCTATGAGTGGGTCGAGGAAAGCTCGGGTCCGCGCTTCCAGATCAACGCCCAGAACTGCGTCCACTGCAAGACCTGCGACGTGAAGGACCCCAACGGCAACATCACCTGGGTTCCCCCGGAGGGCGGCGGCGGTCCGAACTACGAGGCGATGTAGCCAAAAGGTGGCCAAGGGAATGTGACGCACGTTCGCGTGACAACTGGCCGCGCGGCAGCTGGAGTGGCCACGATACGGCCATGTTGGCGGCGTCTTGGGGGCTCTCTCGGCCGGTTTGGGACGCGGGCGAAGCCATCCGCCCGGTCCGAATCCTTGCGGTGAGACGCCAAAAGCGGCATTGTCCGGGCTTGACGGTCCCGGGTCCGATGCCGCCGGCGTGTTCGCATGCGAGACGGCCCATTGCTGCAAGCCCAGGCACCACCAACTCAAGGCGAGCCCTGATGTTTTCAAATCGTTTCCACCGCTGGACTGTCGCCGCCATCGCCCTCATGGGCACCGCGATCGCGACGGTCCCCGGCGCGGTCCTGGCGCAGACGCCGGATCATCCGTCCGACACGGCGGCGCAGTTTCCGACCCGGAACGATCTGAAGTCGCTCACCACCTCCGGCAGCTATCTCGCCGCGCGCCATGCCAGCGTCGAGCGCGATGCCGCGTCCGCCGCCGCATTCTACCGCTCGGCGCTGCGCACCGATCCCAAGAACAACGAGCTGCTCGACCGCGCCTTCATCTCCTCGGTCGCCGACGGCGACATCGATGAGGCGGTCAAGCTTGCCGAGCGCATCCTCACCATCGACAAGACCAACCGCGTCGCGCGCCTCGTCGTCGGCGTGCATGACCTCAAGCAGAAGAAATACGCCGCCGCGCAGACCAATATCAGCCAGTCGATTCGCGGTCCGATCACCGATCTGGTCGCCACGCTGCTGTCGGGCTGGGCCGCCTATGGCGCGGGCGATGCCAAGAGTGGCGTCGCCACCATCGACAAGCTCGCCGGTCCGGAATGGTATCCGCTGTTCAAGGATCTGCACACCGGCATGATCCTCGAGCTCGCCGGCCGGGAGAAGGACGCCGGCACGCGCTTCGAGCGCGCCTACAAGCTCGATGATTCCATGCTGCGTGTCACCGAGGCCTATGCGCGCTGGCTGTCGCGCAACAAGGATTCGGCCGCCGCCACCACCGTCTATGAGGCCTTCGACAAGAAGCTCGCCCGCCATCCGCTGATCGTGGACGGAATGCGCGAGACCCGCGCCGGCAAGAAGTTGCCGCCGCTGGTGGATTCGGCCCAGGCCGGCGCCGCGGAGGCGCTCTACGGCATCGGCGCCACCTTGACCCGCCGCGGCGGCGAGGATCTGGCGCTGGTCTATCTCCAGCTCGCGCTCTATCTCCAGCCCAGCCATCCGCTGGCGCTGCTGTCGCTGGCCGACCTCTACGAATCGGTGAAGCGGCCGAAGATGGCGATCAAGGTCTATGAGCGCGTGCCCGCGACCTCGCCGCTCAAGCGCAACGCACAGATCCAGCTCGCGATCGATCTGGATACCGCCGACCGCACCGACGAGGCGATCAAGATCCTCAAGGGCGTCACCTCGGAGGATCCCAAGGATCTCGAAGCCATCATGGCGCTCGGCAACATCGAGCGCGGCCGCAAGAAGTTCGGCGATTGCGGCGCGACCTATTCGCGCGGCATCGAGGTCCTGCCGGCCGGCAACGACAAGGCCAACAGCGTCTGGTACTATTACCGCGGCATCTGCCTCGAGCGTTCCAAGCAGTGGAGCAAGGCCGAGGCGGACATGAAGAAGGCGCTCGAGCTCCAGCCCGACCAGCCTCATGTCCTCAACTATCTCGGCTATTCCTGGGTCGACCAGGGCATCAATCTCGACGAAGGCATGAAGATGATCAAGCGTGCCGTCGAGCAGCGGCCCGACGACGGCTACATCGTCGACTCGCTCGGCTGGGCCTATTACCGCATCGGCAATTACGAGGAGGCGGTGAAGAACCTCGAGCGCGCGATCGATCTCAAGCCCGAGGATCCCACCATCAACGATCACCTCGGTGACGCCTATTGGCGCGTCGGCCGCACGCTGGAAGCCAAGTTCCAGTGGGCGCACGCCCGCGATCTCAAGCCCGAGCCGGAAGAGCTTCCGAAGATCGAGGCCAAGATCGCCAACGGCCTCACCGACGACAATTCGAACTCTTCGGCCGCTGAGGCGGAAAAGAAGAAGGACGACGGCAAGGGCGGTTGAGTTTGCGTTCGGGGGTTGCACGCCAATGCCGGCGTTGATTGAAGAGGGACGGGCGAAGGTCAATCTGAGCCTTCGCGTCGTCGGCCGTCGTGCCGACGGCTATCACGATCTCGAAAGCGTGGTCGCATTCGCCGACTGTGCCGACCGGCTCACGCTCGAGCCGGGCAGCGAGCTGTCGCTCACCACGACGGGGCCGCTGGCGGCCGCCTGCGGCGAGACCTCGGACAACCTCGTGTTCAAGGCCGCCCGGCTGCTCGCCGAAGCGGTGCCGAACCTGAAGCTCGGGTCCTTCGCGCTGGACAAGGTGCTGCCCGTCGCGGCCGGCATCGGTGGCGGTTCCGCGGACGCCGCGGCAGCGCTGCGGCTCCTGGCGCGCCTCAACAACCTGTCTCTCGACGATCCCCGCCTGCAGCAGGTCGCGCTCGCGACCGGCGCGGATGTGCCGGTGTGCCTGCTCTCGCGCGCCTGCGACATGACCGGCGTCGGCGAGCAATTGCTGCCCCTGAAGCTGCCGGTCATGCCCTGCGTCATGGTCAATCCGCGCGTGCCTGTTGCGACCAAGGACGTTTTCCAGGAGCTCGGCCTGCGCAATGGCGAGCTTCTTGTCGGCGCCACCGACGTTCTCGAGGCCTCGGCCTGGCCGGAGGAGGGCGGTTCGATCGCCGACTGGGTCGCGGTTCTCGAGACCGTCGCCAACGATCTGGAAGCGCCGGCAATGCGGATCGAGCCTGTCATCGGCGAGGTGCTCGACGCGTTGCGCGGCTCCGCCGGCGTCCAGCTCGCGCGCATGTCCGGCTCGGGCGCGACGTGTTTTGCAATCTACGGCTCGCCAACCGAGGCGCACGCCGCGGCCGAGAGGATCCGCCGCGATCATCCCGGCTGGTGGGTGCATGGGGGAACGCTGAGCTAGAGCGTTTTCGAGCGAAGTGGACACCTGTTCGCGTAAAGAAAACGCGTCATAACAAGAATGTAGAGCTTCGGTTCTGATTCAATCAGAACCGAAAATGCTCTAGGCCGCGCCGTCCTCGGACAGTCCGAGGAATGTCCGGATCGCAGCCAGCACCTCCTGCGGCTTGTCGTGCTGCAGCCAATGCCCGGCATCCGCAATCATCTGCACGCGTGCATTGATGAAATGGCGCTCAAGGCCCTCGGCCTTGGCGAGAAAGCTCTCGCCGGCATTCAGCAGCAAGGTCGGGCAGGTGATGCGCGACCAGAGTTCGACGTGATCGTCGGGCCAGAGCCGATGCGGCGCGCTGGCGCGCTGATAGGGATCGAACTTCCAGCTGAAGGTGCCGTCTTCGTTCTGCCGCGCGCCGTGCGTGGCGAGATGCAGCGCGAGGTCGCGCGACAATCGCCTGTTGTGCAGCATCATCTGCCCCGCCGCATCGCCGAGCGTCGCATAGCGCCGTGGGGTTCGGTCGTGCAGCCTGTCGAGCTGGCCGATCCATTTGCCGATGCGCTCATGCGCCGGCGGCTTTTGCGCATCCGGCAACATCGTCACGCCATCCAGGACGACGAGCTTTTCGACCTGCTCGGGGAACGACCCTGAAAAGATCAGGCTGACCATGCCGCCCATGGAATGACCGATGAGGGTCGCCTGAGGCGCCGCGATGGTGCGGATCAGTTGCGCGAGATCGTAGACATATTCGGTCAGCGCGTAGCTGCCGCCTTTGGTCCAGTCGGAATCGCCGTGGCCGCGCAGGTCGGGCGCGATCACATGGTAATGCGGCCGCAAGGCGCGGGCGATGACGTCCCAGCTGCGGCAATGGTCGCGTCCGCCGTGAACCAGCACGAGCGGCGGCGCGCTCTCGTTGCCCCAATCGGCATAGTGCAGGCGCAAGCCGTGCGACGTGTAGAAATGGCTCTGGGGACCTTGCATCGCAGCGCTATCCATTCGCCGGTCGCCGGGCCAGTGGGAGTGAAAGTCCAAGCCCGGCGATGAAGACGCCCGAGCCCTGGGGCAGGTGCCGCATGAGATGCGGCCGCGCCGTCAAATGCGCGCGCGTGGCCGCGGCCATCAGCACCACGACGGCGTCGACAAGCGTGTTGAGCGCGACCGAGGCGACCAGAGCCGCCGCGGCCAGGAACAGCCAGAAATTCGCGTCTTGCATCCCGTTGTCGTAACCGAGCGCGCCGCGATTGCAAGGCCGCTTGGTTAATCCATCCGGCGGAAGATCACGCTGGCATTCACCCCGCCGAAGCCGAAACCGTTGGAGATCGCATGTTGCATCGGGACCGGCCGCGCCGCGCCCGCAACGATGTCGATGCCGTCGGCGGCGGGATCTGCATTGTCGAGATTGAGCGTCGGCGGCGCGATCTGGTCGCGCAGGGCGAGCACGGTGAAGATCGCCTCCAGACCACCGGCCGCTCCCAGCAGGTGGCCTGTGGCCGATTTCGTCGCGCTGACCGCGATGTTGCGATATCGGCCGAACAGGGCGGCAATGGCGCCGAGTTCGCTTGCGTCGCCGGCGGGCGTCGAGGTCGCATGGGCATTGAGGTGCTGCAGGTCGGCGGGCGCGAGCCGGGCCTGCCGGAGCGCCAGCTCCATGGCGCGGCGGGCGCCATCGCCGTCGGGCGGCCCCGACGTCATGTGATAGGCATCGGCGGTCGTGCCATATCCGACGACTTCGGCGATCGGCGCCGCGCCGCGCGCCAGCGCATGCTCCAGCTCCTCGATCACCAGGATGCCCGCGCCCTCGCCCATGACGAAGCCGTCGCGGTCGCGATCGAACGGGCGCGAAGCGCGTGAGGGTTCGTCGTTGAAGCCGCCGGACAATGCGCGCGCCGCCGCGAAACCGCCGAGGCTGACGAGATCGATGCAGGCTTCCGACCCGCCGCAGATCGCGATGTCCGCTTCGCCGCCGCGGATCAGGCGGGCGGCGTCGCCGATCGCCTGTACGCCGGCGGCGCAGGCCGTGACCGGGGTGCCCAGCGGTCCCTTGTAACCGTGCCTGATCGAGACGTGGCCGGCCGCGAGATTGGCGAGAAAGGAAGGGATGGTGAACGGCGACAGCCGGCGTACGCCGCGCTGGTCGGTGGTGCGCACCGCCTCGACCAGCGCCGGGAAGCCGCCGATCCCCGATGCAATGATCGTGGCGGTCCGCTCCTGCGCCGACGTCTCTTGCGGAGTCCATCGGGCCTGCGCGATCGCCTCTTCGGCGGCAAGCAGCGCGAACAGGATGAAGCGGTCCATCTTGCGCTGATCCTTCGCCGCGGCCGCCTGCGCCGGGTCGAAGCCGCCGTCCGGATCGTCCGCCTTGTCGGGCACGAGGCCTGCGATGCGCGCCGGCAACGCCTGCGACCATTCGGGCAGCGGCCGCAATCCGCTCCGGCCGGCCAGCAGCCGTCGCCACACCAGTTCGACACCGCAGCCCAGCGGGGACACCGCGCCCATTCCCGTCACGACGATACGACGCATGTCAGTCTCCGGCCGGCGCGACGGCCGGGTTCATGGCCCTGAGCGAGGCAAGCCGCGCGCGCATTCCGCGGCTGGCGCGACGCCCGGGGACGGCGATCGTGTTGCCCAGCGTGATCGGCTTGAGGTCGGTGGCATCGACCACGATCGGATCGAATGGACGCGCATTGCGCCGGTCCGCGAGCAGGATGGATTCTCCTTTCGGCGCGAGATGCTTGTTGCCCCAGGCCAGCAGCGCGACGATCACGGGAAAGAAATCCCGTGCCTTGTCGGTCAGCACATATTCGTAGCGCGAAGGCCGTTCCTGGTAGCGGCGGCGAACGAACATGCCGCGCTCGGTGAGATGGGCGAGGCGCCGCGACAGGATGTTCGGTGCGATCCCGAGGCTCTGCGAGAATTCGTCGAACCTGGTCGCGCCCTGAAACGCGTCGCGCAGGATCAGGATGCTCCACCATTCGCCGACCGTCTCCACGGCGCGGCCGACCGGACATTCCTGGATGGAGACAGATTTTGGCTGCATGGGCGGGAACGTAGGGTAGTAACTTTCAAAATGCAAGTAACTTGGGACTGCAAGGTGGACGGCTAAATCGGGATACGAGATCGCGAAGTCGTCGCTGTGATTTGAAAGGGGAGTTGCTGGACGACGGTTGTGCGCCATCCTCGGCATTGCGAGCGCCGCGAAGCAATCCAGAATCTCTGCGCAGATGCAGGCTGGATTGTGTCGCGGAGCCTGTCATCGGGCCGCGCTTCGCGCGGACCCGGTGGCTCGCAATGACGGCGTTGATGCACTAGCGGCGCTATCTCGTTGGCGCCGTCCCGGCCTGGCAAGCTGGAGAGGCGAGTCCTAGTGCGACCGCGCCAGGCAGAACGCCACGACCTGTTCCAGCGCGCTCTTCATCGGCGAGGGCGGGAACAGCGCCAGCGCGTCGACGGCCATGGCGCCGTAGTGCTGGGCGCGGCTCAGCGTGTCTTCCAGCGCGCGGTGCTTGTTCATCAGGCCGATGGCGTGGTCGAGATCGGTGTCGCCGATTTCGCCGCGCTCGAGCGCCTTGATCCAGAAGGCACGCTCGGTGTCGTTGCCGCGGCGGAAGGCGAGCACCACGGGCAGCGTGATCTTGCCCTCGCGGAAATCGTCGCCGGTGTTCTTGCCGAGCTTGGCGCTCTTGCCGCCGTAATCGAGCACGTCGTCGACGAGCTGGAAGGCGATGCCGAGGTTCATGCCGACCGAGCGGCAGGCGGTCTGCTCCGCCTTGGGGCGGTTGGCGATCACGGGGCCGACCTCGCAGGCGGCGGCGAACAGTTCGGCGGTCTTGCCGCGGATCACGGCGAGATATTCGTCCTCGGTGGTGGCGGTGTTCTTGGCCGCCGCAAGCTGCATCACCTCGCCCTCGGCGATGGTCGCCGCCGCCGCCGACAGGATGTCGAGCGCGCGCAGCGAGCCGACCTCGACCATCATGCGGAAGGCCTGGCCGAGCAGGAAGTCGCCGACCAGCACGCTCGCCTCGTTGCCCCAGAGCATGCGCGCCGACAGCTTGCCGCGGCGCATCTCGCTCTCGTCGACGACGTCGTCATGGAGCAGGGTGGCCGTGTGCATGAACTCGACCGAGGCGGCGAGCTTGATGTGGCCGTCGCCGGTGTAGCCGGCGAGATTGGCCATGGCGAGCGTCAACATCGGGCGCAGGCGCTTGCCGCCGGAAGAGATCAGGTGGTTGGCGACTTCCGGGATCATGGTCACGTCGGACCCGGTCCGCGACAGGATCGTGGCGTTGACGCGCTCCATGTCGCCGGCGACAAGGGCAACCAGCTCATCGATCGACGCGCCCGGAGTTTCGAAAGGTACGATGACGGCCACGCCGGTCTCCAATATTTGCCCCGGAAGGGCTATTCTGATGGAAAGACAATAGAAACTGGACACGGATGCGGCAAGACCTGCGCAACCATTGACATTTGCCGCTGACCCCCGTCAGGCAGGAGGCTCGTTTTGCGAGAACTGGTTCGGACCAACGATATGGTGCTTGTGTCGGCGATCGGCGCGCTGCTCGATGGCGCCAATATCCATCATCTGGTGCTGGACCAGAACATGAGCATCATCGAGGGCTCGCTCGGCATCTTGCCGCGGCGGATCCTGGTGCACGAGGACGATGCGCGCGAGGCCCGGCAATTGCTGACCGATGCCGGCCTCAGTCACGAACTGCGCGGCGATGATTGAGACCGCCGCCGATCTCACCGAGGATGCCTTTCTCGGCGGGCGATTGCTGCTGAAGCAGAAGCGCAGCGGCCATCGTGCCGGGCACGATGCCATCCTGCTCGCCGCGGCGACGCAGGCGCAGGCCGGCGACCGCGTGGTCGATCTCGGTGCCGGCGTCGGCACGGCCGGCCTTGCGCTGGCGCGGCGGGTCGCCGGGATCAGGCTCGGTCTCGTCGAAATCGATCCGGAACTCGCTGCGCTCGCGCGCGCCAATGCGGCAGCGAACGCCATTCCCGCCGAGACGATTGTTCTCGATGTCACGTCCGAAGCCCATATGTTCGAGGCCCATGGTCTTGGGCCCGACAGCGTCGACGCAGTGCTGACCAATCCACCGTTTAACGACGCGGCACGCCACCGTGGATCACCGGATCCGGCGCGTCATATCGCCCATGTTGCCTCCGGGGAAACGTTGCAGGCCTGGGTGCATGCGGCACGACGCATCCTTCGGTCGAATGGCGCGTTGACCCTGATCTGGCGTGCGGACGGTATTTCGGAAGTTCTGGCAGCGCTGTCACGCGGCTTCGGCAGCCTGTCGATCCTGCCGGTTCACGCAGACGCCGGGCGCCCGGCGATCCGCCTGCTGGTCCGCGCGATCAAGGGCGGCCGGGCCCCGACGCGGCTTCTGCCGGGGCTCATGCTTAACGACGGGGCGGATGTGCCTGAAAAAGAGGTGAAGGAGATCCTGGAGGGGAGAGCGGTCTTGCCGCTGGCGGAGCGGTGACGGCTTACTGCGGAAGCGATTCCGTCTGCTGGTCTTGCGCGGACGTGAAACGGATCGCCGTCAAAAGCGCGCCGATCAGCAGCAACAGCAGATAGATCTTCATGGCATTTCCTCCGCCGCTTCATTGCAGCTTCCCGCGGGGAGAACTGCAAAACACGTTCCAGGCACTTCCAATGACAGTCGCGTGATAAAAATTGGTTAACCAGAGGTAGCGGCATGGCCGAACAATCGAATGACCACGGTAACTCCGGCCTGGTCGACAGACTGATGCAATATCTGCCGGCGCGCTTCCGGCCCGGCACGGCGGTGGTGCCGGTGATCCGGCTGTCCGGCGTGATCGGCGCGGTGACGCCGCTGCGGCCGGGCATGACGCTGGCCGGCGTCGCGAAGGTGCTGGAGCGGGCGTTTTCGGTCCGCCACGCCAAGGCGGTCGCGCTGGTGATCAATTCACCCGGCGGCTCGCCCGTGCAGTCGCGCCAGATCTATCTGCGCATCAAGCAGCTCGCGGCCGAGAAGAAGCTGCCGGTGCTGGTGTTCGTCGAGGACGTTGCGGCGTCCGGCGGCTACATGATCGCCTGCGCGGGCGACGAGATCATCTGCGATCCCTCCTCGATCCTCGGCTCGATCGGCGTGGTCGGCGGCAGCTTCGGATTCCAGGAGGCGATCAAGCGGCTCGGCATCGAGCGGCGGCTCTACACGGCCGGCACCCACAAGGCGATGCTCGATCCGTTCCTGCCGGAAAACCCCGAAGACGTCGCCAAGCTCAAGGCGATCCAGCGCGAGATCCACCAGATCTTCATCGCGCTGGTGAAGGACAGCCGCGGCGCGCGTCTCAAGGGCGCCGACGACACCCTGTTCACCGGCGAGTACTGGGCGGGCCATAGCGCGGTGACGCTGGGGCTGGCCGACAGCATCGGCGATCTCCGCTCAACTCTTCGTGCCCGCTACGGCGAGAAGGTTGTCACCCCCGTGATCGCGCAGCCGACCGGCCTGTTGTCCGGGCTTCTCGGCCGCAAATCGCCGGGCGCGGGGCAGCTTTCGGCGGTTGAAGCCGTGACGGGCCTTCCCGACGAGCTGATTTCCGCGGTCGAGACGCGCGCGATCTGGGCAAAATTCGGGTTCTAGCCCGGCCCCTGCTGCGCCATTTCGTCCGTATCCATTCGGAAAGGCGCCAATTGCGGCGCGGGCGGAACTGCGCGAATATGGCCGTGGGGGCTGAGCATTGAACAAGGATCGACCGATGCCGCCGTTCGTCGCTTTCGCGGGCGTCCTGGGCGGGCTTGCCGTGGTCCGCTGGGCCTACAAGACCGCCGTCCGGGTCAACCAGGAGCTGGAGGAGATGCGCCTGTCGCGCGTCGCCGAAGCCGCTCATGCCGGGGATATTCCGACCTTGAAGCGTGACCCCGTGACCGGGGCTTACCGGCCGGGTTAGCCACACTGCTCGTCATGCCCGGGCTTGTCCCGGGCATCCACGTTCGTCGTGAGGCATGGCGTGGATGGCCGGCACAAGCCCGGCCATGACGGAGGACGGGGGCTGCCTTCTGCCCCCTTCGCCTTGATTCCCATCCCCGCCGTCGATACGGTCCCGCGCGATTCAAAGACCCCCCGCCAGGACCTGATCTGACGATGGACGCCTCATTGCCCGCCCATATGCGCCCGGAACGCTCCTTCCAGGGCTTCATCCTCGCGCTCCAGCGTTTCTGGGCGGAGCAGGGCTGCGTGATCCTGCAGCCCTACGACATGGAGATGGGCGCGGGCACCTTCCATCCGGCGACCACGCTGCGCGCGCTCGGGCCCAAGCCCTGGAATGCCGCCTATGTGCAGCCCTCGCGCCGGCCCAAGGACGGCCGCTACGGCGAGAATCCGAACCGGATGCAGCACTATTACCAGTTCCAGGTGATCATGAAGCCGTCGCCGCCGAATCTTCAGGAACTGTACCTGAAGTCGCTCGCCGCGATCGGCATCGATTCCGCCGTGCACGACATCCGCTTCGTCGAGGACGACTGGGAGAGCCCGACGCTGGGTGCCTGGGGTTTGGGGTGGGAATGCTGGTGCGACGGCATGGAAGTCTCCCAGTTCACCTACTTCCAGCAGGTCGCGGGCTTCGAATGCGCGCCGGTCGCGGGCGAACTCACCTACGGGCTGGAGCGCCTCGCGATGTATGTGCAGGGCGTCGACCGCGTCTACGATCTCAACTTCAACGGTCGCGAGGGCGATGCCAAGGTCACCTATGGCGATGTCTTCCTGCAGGCGGAGCGGGAATATTCGAAGCACAATTTCGAGGTTGCCGACACCGCGATGCTGTTCGAGCAGTTCAGGATGGCGGAGGCGGCCTGCAGGAAGTACCTCGACGCGGGCTGGACGAACGACAAGCGCGAGGCGCATCTGATGGCGCTGCCGGCCTATGACCAGTGCATCAAGGCGAGCCACGTCTTCAACCTGCTCGATGCCCGCGGGGTGATCTCGGTGACCGAGCGGCAGAGCTATATCCTGCGCGTGCGTGAACTGGCGAAAGCCTGCGGCGAGGCCTGGATCCACACCGAAGCCGGTGGAGCGGCCTGATGCCCGATCTTCTGCTCGAACTGTTCTCGGAAGAGATCCCCGCGCGCATGCAGGCCAAGGCGGCCGAGGACCTGCGCCGCCTCGTCACCGACAAGCTGGTCGCCGAGGGCCTCGTCTATGAGGGCGCGAAAGCCTTCGCCACGCCGCGCCGCCTCGCGCTGACCGTGCACGGCATCCCGGCGCGCCAGCCTGATTTGAAGACCGAACGCCGCGGCCCGAAGGTCGGTGCGCCCGAGGCGGCCGTGCAGGGTTTTCTGAAAGCGACGGGCCTTGCTTCGCTTGAGGAGGCCAAGATCCAGCGCGACCCCAAGGGCGATTTCTATATCGGACTGATCGAGAAGCCCGGCCGCGCCGCCATCGATGTGCTGGCGGAAATCCTGCCCGTGATCATCCGCACCTTCCCCTGGCCGAAATCAATGCGCTGGGGCGCGCGCTCCGGCAAGCCCGGCGCGCTCAACTGGGTGCGTCCGCTGCACGCGATCACCGCCACCTTCGGCATCGAGACCGAAGAGCCCGATGTGGTGAAGTTTGCGGTGGACGGCATCGAGAGCGGCCAGACCACCTACGGCCATCGCTTCCTTGCGCCTTCGGCCATCAATGTGCGCCGCTTCGAGGACTACGACGCCAAGCTGCTCGCGGCGAAGGTCGTGCTCGACCCCGACAGGCGCAAGGACGCGATACTCACCGACGCCAGGCAGCTGGCGTTCGCGCAAGGCTTCGAACTGGTCGAGGACCAGACCCTGCTCGACGAGGTCGCCGGCCTCGTCGAATGGCCGGTCGTGCTGATGGGATCGTTCGATCCGGAGTTTCTCGCAGTGCCCGCGGAGGTCATCCGCGCCACCATCCGCAACAACCAGAAGTGCTTCGTGGTGCGCGATCCGAAGACGGGGAAGCTCGCGAGCAAGTTCATCCTGGTCGCCAACATCGAGGCGAGCGACGGCGGGGCGACCATCATCGCCGGCAACGAGCGCGTGATCCGCGCGCGGCTGTCGGACGCGAAGTTCTTCTACGAGACCGACCTGAAGACGAAGCTTGAGGACCGCCTGCCGAAGTTCGAGCAGATCGTGTTCCACGAGAAGCTGGGCACCCAGGCGGAGCGGATCAAGCGCATCGAACGTCTCGCGGCCGAGATCGCGCCGCTGGTCGGCGCCGATGTCGAGACGACAAGGCGCGCCGCGCATCTCGCCAAGGCGGATCTGCTGACGGAAGTGGTCGGCGAGTTCCCGGAAGTTCAGGGCCTGATGGGGAAGTACTACGCGCTGGCGCAGGGCGAGGACGCCGCCGTCGCCGCGGCCTGCGAGGAGCACTACAAGCCGCAAGGCCCGGGCGATCGCGTGCCGACCGATCCGGTCAGCATCGCCGTCGCGCTCGCCGACAAGCTCGACACGCTGATCGGCTTCTGGGCGATCGACGAGAAGCCGACGGGCAGCAAGGACCCCTATGCTCTGCGGCGCGCGGCGCTGGGCGTGATCCGGCTGATCGCCGAGAACACGCTGCGTCTGTCGCTCGTGAAGGTCGCGGCGTCCGCGCTCGCCGGCCAGTCCGTGAAGCCCGCAGACGCGCAGAAGCTGCCGGCCGACCTTCTCGCCTTCTTCGCCGACCGCCTCAAGGTCCAGCTCCGCGAGCAGGGTGCGCGGCACGATCTCGTCGATGCCGTGTTCGCGCTCGGCGGACAGGACGATCTGCTGATGATCGTCCGCCGCGTCGAGGCGCTGGGCAAATTCCTGGAGACCGAGGACGGCAGGAACCTGCTCGCCGGCACCAAGCGTGCCAGCAACATCCTCGGCATCGAGGAAAAGAAGGACAAGCGGACGTTCGACGGCGCGCCGGATGCCGCGCTGTTTTCGCTCGATGAGGAGCGGGCGCTGGCGAAGGCGATCGGTGAGGTGACGGCGGAAGCCGGCGCCGCCGTCGCGAAGGAGGACTTTGCGACCGCGATGAGCGCGATGGCCAAGTTGCGTCCGCCGGTCGATGCCTTCTTCGACAAGGTGCGCGTCAACGACGACGATCCGAAGGTGCGCGAGAACCGCCTGAAGCTGCTGGGCGAGATCCGCAGCGCCACGCGTGCGGTGGCGGATTTCTCGAAGATCCAGGATTAGAGGCGCGGGTAGAGCTTCGCTCGTGCCCCGGACGCAGCGCAGCGCGTCTTCGCGGTGCGCTGCAGAGCCGGGGCCCATGCTGGCCGCGTGCTTGGAGCTTCCGGGTCCCGGATCTGCGCTTCGCTTGTCCGGGACAGGAGAGACGAAGACCAAAAAAGCCCCGCCCGGCGGGGGAAGGTCCGGGCGGGGCCTGATGTCCGTTATCTTGCTTGGGCCGGTCTGATCCGACGCGCCGGACATCGAGTTGAACTGATTTAGTCCACCACCTCGACGATGCGGCGCGATCGCGGCTCGACCAGCACGGTCGCGCCGTTCACGACGGTGTAGCGATAGGTGGTGGCGCCGAAGCGCTGCGGCACGTCATAATAGGTGACGCCGGTCTCGGGCAGGGTCGCGCCGACCACGACGCGATCGGGAATGCTGAACGCCGGCACGCGCTGTTCCACGACATAGTCGCGGAAGGCGGGGCGCTGCTCGACGGCGATCGTGGGGCCGGTCTCGACGACGACGGGCGCACGTCCCACCGTGATCCCGGATTGCGCCTGCGCCGCGATCGGCGAACCGAGCGCCACCGCGACGGCGGCAAGGGCAAGAATCCTGTTCCGCATGGACATCTCCTTCGATGCTGGATGCGCCAGAAGCGCGACGGCTTGCCAATTCATCGGTCCGGGCAATGTTCCGGCCGCGCGCTGCCGCATCGGCGGCAATTTCGGGCAGTTTTCGCGGAGGATGGAACTCGGGACCGGGCTCGCGCGTCTCTACCGGCGGAACACGGTCCGCTATGATCCGCGCGCGATTCGCCTCACGTCACGGAAAGACATTTCATGCACATCACCGTCGCCCACATCTCGCCTCTGCTGTCCCTGCTGGCGGGTGTGCTGATACTGATCATGCCGCGTCTGCTGAACCTGATCGTCGCGATCTTTCTCATCATCAACGGCGCAATCGGCCTGGGATTGCTGAAGTGGCTCCATCTCTAGGCCTCATTTTCCGGAACTCTTCGACTTGCGCGGGCCTGCCCAAAGTGGTGTAAGGCGCGCGATTTCCCATTCCTCTCGCAGGTTGTGTGCAAGCTATGGCCAAAGCCGCCTCGAAGCCTAAGAAAACCGCCGCGAAATCAAAGCCTTCCGCCAAGGCGAAGGCCGCTCCGGCAGCCCGCAAGGCGCTGGCCAAGAGTGCTCCGAAGCCGGTCGCAAAGGCGCCGGTCAAGCCTGCGGCGAGAACGGCTGCCAAGCCCGCTGCGCCCAAGGCTGCGGTGAAGTCTGCTGTGAGGCCTGCCACGAAGGCGGCCAGCAAGCCTGCACAAACCAAGCCTGTACAAACCAAGCCTGCACCGATCAAGGCGGGGAAGTGGGTCTACACCTTCGGCGACGGCAAGGCCGAAGGACGCTCCGAGATGCGCGACCTGCTCGGCGGCAAGGGCGCCAATCTCGCCGAGATGGCCAATCTCGGCCTGCCGGTGCCTCCGGGCTTCACCATCCCGACCTCGGTCTGCACCTACTTCTACGCCCACGACAAGACCTATCCGAAGGAATTGCAGGCGCAGGTCGAGAAGGCACTGGAGCATGTCGGCAAGCTGACCGGCAAGATCTTCGGCGACACCAGGAACCCGCTGCTGGTGTCGGTGCGCTCCGGCGCCCGCGCCTCGATGCCGGGCATGATGGACACCGTGCTCAACCTCGGCCTCAACGACCAGACCGTCGAAGCGCTGGCCGGACTGTCGGGTGATCGCCGCTTCGCCTATGACAGCTATCGCCGCTTCATCACCATGTATTCCGACGTGGTGCTCGGCTTCGAGCATCATCATTTCGAGGAGATCCTCGACACCTTCAAGGACAGCCAGGGCTACACGCTCGACACCGATCTGTCCGCCGACGACTGGGTCGAACTGGTCGGCAAGTACAAGGACGCGGTCGCGCGCGAGACCGGCAAGGACTTCCCGCAGGATCCGCACGACCAGCTCTGGGGCGCGATCGGCGCGGTGTTCTCATCCTGGATGAACGCGCGCGCGGTGACCTATCGCAAGCTGCACGACATTCCGGAATCCTGGGGCACCGCGGTCAACGTGCAGGCCATGGTGTTCGGCAACATGGGCGAGACCTCGGCGACGGGCGTCGCCTTCACCCGCAATCCCTCGACCGGCGAGAGCAAGCTGTACGGCGAGTTCCTGATCAACGCGCAGGGCGAGGACGTGGTGGCGGGCATCCGCACGCCGCAGGACATCACCGAGGAGGCGCGCAAGGAATCCGGCTCCGACAAGGCCTCGATGGAAGCGGCGATGCCGGAGGCCTTCAAGGAGCTGACCCGCATCTACACGCTGCTCGAGAAGCACTACCGTGACATGCAGGACATGGAGTTCACGGTCGAGCAGGGCAAGCTGTGGATGCTGCAGACCCGCGGCGGCAAGCGCACCGCCAAGGCGGCGCTGCGCATCGCGGTCGAGCTCGCCAATGAGGGCCTGATCAGCAAGAAGGAAGCGGTGATGCGGATCGATCCCGCCTCGCTCGACCAGCTGCTGCATCCGACCATCGATCCCTCCGCCAAGCGCGACGTCATCGCGACCGGCCTGCCGGCCTCGCCCGGCGCCGCCTCCGGCGAGATCGTGTTCTCCTCGGACGAGGCCGCCAAGCTGCAGGCCGACGGCCGCAAGGTGATCCTGGTCCGCATCGAGACCAGCCCCGAGGACATCCACGGCATGCACGCCGCCGAGGGCATCCTCACCACGCGCGGCGGCATGACATCGCACGCCGCCGTGGTGGCGCGCGGCATGGGCAAGCCCTGCGTCTCCGGCTGCGGCACGATCCGCGTCGATTACGGCCGCGGCACGATGAGCATCGGCTCGCGCAGCTTCAAGACCGGCGACGTCATCACCATCGACGGCTCGCTCGGCCAGGTGCTCGCCGGCCGCATGCCGATGATCGAGCCCGAGCTGTCGGGCGAGTTCGGCACGCTGATGGCCTGGGCCGACGAGGTCCGCAAGATCGGCGTGCGCGTCAACGGCGACACGCCCGAGGATGCGCGCACCGCCATCAAGTTCGGCGCGGAAGGCATCGGCCTCTGCCGCACCGAGCACATGTTCTTCGAGGAGACGCGCATCCGCACCGTGCGCGAGATGATCCTCTCCGAGGACGAGCAGTCGCGCCGCGCCGCGCTCGCCAAGCTGCTGCCGATGCAGCGCGCCGACTTCGTCGAGCTGTTCGAGATCATGAAGGGCCTGCCCGTCACGATCCGGCTGCTCGACCCGCCGCTGCACGAGTTCCTGCCGCACACCCATGCCGAGGTCGAGGAAGTGGCGCGTGCCATGAACACCGACCCGCGGCGTCTTGCGGACCGCGCCCGCGAGCTCTCGGAGTTCAATCCGATGCTCGGTTTCCGCGGCTGCCGCATCGCGATCGCCTATCCCGAGATCGCGGAGATGCAGGCGCGCGCGATCTTCGAGGCGGCCGTCGAGGCGCAGAAGCGCACCGGCAAGGCCGTCGGCCTCGAGGTGATGGTGCCGCTGATCGCGACCAAGACCGAGCTCGATCTCGTCAAGGCGCGCATCGATGCCACCGCGCAGGCGGTGATGCGCGAATCCAACACCAAGCTCGCCTATCAGGTCGGCACCATGATCGAGCTGCCGCGCGCCTGCCTGCTCGCGGGCGAGATCGCGGAGAGCGCCGAGTTCTTCTCGTTCGGCACCAACGACCTGACGCAGACCACCTACGGCATCAGCCGCGACGACGCGGCGAGCTTCCTCGGCGCCTACGTCGCCAAGGGCATCCTCGCGGTCGATCCCTTCATCGCGCTCGACCAGGTGGGCGTGGGTGAACTCGTCAAGATCGGCGTCGCCCGTGGCCGCAAGACGCGGCCCTCACTCAAGGTCGGCATCTGCGGCGAGCACGGCGGCGATCCGGCCTCGGTCGCCTTCTGCCACCACATCGGCCTCGACTACGTCTCCTGCTCGCCCTACCGCGTGCCGATCGCACGCCTTGCCGCCGCGCAGGCCGCGCTCGGCAAGCAGGTCGCGAGCCAGGCGTAAGCGGAAACGACACATGCGTTGAAAGAGGCGGGGCGAAAGCTCCGCCTCTTTTCTTTGAGCGCCTCGGTTTGCGCGCGTCGTCTTCGACACCGTCATTGACGATACCCATGTCTGCTGCGCCGCTGCAGCACCGTCCCGAAATGGCACGCCCGTGCAAGGGTTCCTTCACCATTCGCGTTCACCGCGCGCTTACCAATTCCAATCAGCCCGCCTTTACCAACGCGCGAGGTCGAATGGCGAAGAATACGTCGCTCGCTTGCGTGTGCCGCGCGTGCAACGCCGATTAACGAGCCGGCAACCTAAATTGGATACTTACGGAAAGGATCGAATTGCACGGATGTACTGACGTTCGATCGTACTGGCGTAAGCGTAGCGTGAGCGTATCGATGTATGTGTTGCGTAACCGTCCGAAGGGCGCGCGGTTCGCGTCCTTCGGAATCGGTCTCTGCATCTTCGCATTGATGCCGAGAGAGACCGGATATCAGGACATTGCCTCCCTGCTGGCGCGTCAGCCCGGCGTCGCCGAGCGTTGGCAGAAGCAGGTGTTCTCCGCCGCGTCCTCGATCCAGCTCGCCACCTACAGTTTCTCCCGGCCGATCGGCACCTCGGTGCCGCAGAGCGCGATGGTTCGTCTCGCGAGCCTGGACGGCCGCGACATCACCGGCGCGATCGGCCGCAATCCGGCCTTGCAGTCGCCGCCGCGCTACCAGGCCGCCGATTTTCCCAAGGTCGACCGTTCGCTGAAGGGGGATCGCCTTGCGGTCGTCTCCCCGGCCTCTCCGGACGCCGTCGCTCCGGCCGCCGCCCCCGCAACGCAGGATCCCGCGACGTCGAACAGTTCCGTGTTCGGGGCCAAGTCCGCCGCGCTGGCGCCCGAGTCGGGCGCCGCGCTCGATCCCGAGCTGCAGGAGGCGCTGCACGCGCCGCCGCTGCCGCAATATGCCCATCCGCCGCGTGCCAGCGAGGCCGCGCGCTCGCTCGCCGTCGCACCGCTGGAGGCGCTGAAGCAGGCCACCGTACCGGCCGCGCCGCCGCGTGATCCGTTCCGCGTGAAGACGTCGAGCCTGTTCTTCGGCAGCTCCTCGCTGGGCGGCAGTCTCGAGACGATGGAAAGCTGGCAGCCCGGCGCCGAGCCGCTCATCGTGATGCCGGACCCCGACATGAAGCTGGCCTCGCTGACGCCGCCGGCCGAAGGTCTGGCCGGCGCGCCCGAGAGCGGCGAGAGCGTGGCGCCGAAGGGCGAGGTCAACGCCGACGACCAGCGCGTCAAGTCGCCGGCGGAGCGGCTGGCGCTCGACGACAAGTCGCGCGCCAAGTCGGAGAAATGTCTCGCCGAAGCGATCTACTTCGAGTCCCGTGGCGAGGCGGTGCGCGGCCAGATGGCGGTGGCGCAGGTCGTCATGAACCGGGTCTTCTCCGGCAAATATCCCGACACGGTGTGCGGCGTCGTCTATCAGAACAAGTACCGGCATCTGGCCTGCCAGTTCACCTTCGCCTGCGACAACAATCCCGACGTGATCCGCGAGCCCGAGATGTGGGAGCGCGCGAAGAAGATCGCCAAGGCAACGCTCGACGGCCAGATCTGGCTGCCCGAGGTCGGCAAGTCGACGCACTACCATGCGTATTGGGTGCGTCCGTCCTGGGTCGCCGAGATGAAGAAGATGTACAGATTCGGCGTGCACACCTTCTATCGGCCGCGCGCCTGGGGCGATGGCAGCGAGGAGCCGAGCTGGGGCACGCCGGCGAAGACCGCGGCGCTCTCCGCCGAACTGGCGCAGGAAGCCAAGAGCTCCGCCGAGCTGGCCACCAGCCGATAGGCGTTTGGCCGCGCCTTCGGGCGGCCGTCCCTGTTCCCCTGGTCGCCGCGCTCGCGACCGCGGCAGCAAGTGCGGCCACATGCACCGATTGTCCTCGCCAATTCTGCAGGTCTGCCTTGCCGTGGTGAGGTTTGGACATCTTCATGCATCTGCATTAAACAGGTCTGTGTAGCGGCCGCTCGGTCCGCAGCGCAGGGGAGTGTCGAATGTCGGTCCAGACGGGTCATCCCGGTTCCGCCTCGGGGAGCGTGTCCTGGCGCACACCGGCGATCGTCATTCTCTGCGGCTGTGCGATCGGCATGCTCGGCTTCGGCCCGCGCTCGGCGCTCGGTTTCTTCGTGCAGCCGATGAGCCACGAATTCGCCTGGGGCCGCGACGTGTTCGGCCTCGCCATCGCCGTGCAGAATTTGCTGTGGGGGCTCGGGCAGCCTTTCGCCGGCGCGGTGGCCGATCGCTTCGGCCTGTTCCGGGTGATGTGCGTCGGCGCCTTGCTCTATGCGGGCGGTCTCCTCCTGATGCGCTACTCCGCGACGCCGCTTTCGCTGAATCTCGGCGCCGGCGTCATGATGGGCTTCGGTCTTGCCGGCTGCTCGTTCAATCTCGTGCTCTCTGCCTTCACCAAGCTGCTGCCGCCGGAGAAGCGCGGCCTCGCGCTCGGCGCCGGCACCGCGGCGGGCTCGTTCGGACAGTTCCTGTTCGCCCCGATCGGCGTCGCGCTGATCGACAATTTCGGCTGGCAGCAGGCGCTCTCCGTGTTCGGCTTCCTGATGCTGCTGATCATCCCGCTGTCGCTGGCGCTGTCCACGCCGCCGGTCGAGAGCACGGCGAGCGCGGCGCCGGCCGACGAGCAGACCTTCACCAGGGCGCTGGCCGAGGCCTTCGGCCATCGTTCCTATGTGCTGCTGGTGCTCGGCTTCTTCACCTGCGGCTTCCAGCTCGCCTTCATCACCGTGCATCTGCCGGCGTTCCTGGTCGATCGCGGCATCTCGACGCAAACCGGCGGCTGGGTCATCGCGGCGATCGGTCTCTTCAACATCATCGGCTCGCTCAGCGTCGGCTACATCCAGAACTATCTGCCCAAGCGCTACATTCTGTCGGCGATCTATTTCACCCGCGCCCTGGCGACGCTCGCCTTCATTTCGTTCCCGATCACGCCGTTCTCGGCGATCGCGTTCGGCGCGGTCTCCGGCCTGACCTGGCTGTCGACGGTGCCGCCGACCTCGGCGCTGGTGGCGCTGATGTTCGGCACGCGCTGGCTGGCGACGCTGTACGGCTTCGCCTTCGTCAGCCATCAGGTCGGCGGCTTCCTCGGCGTCTGGCTCGGTGGCTTCGTGTTCGAGAGGTTCGGCTCCTACACACCGATCTGGTGGCTCTCGATCGTGTTCGGTGTCCTCTCGGCGCTGATCAACCTTCCGATCGTGGAGAAACCCGTCGCGCGGGCGGTTGCGCAGCCGGCCTGATCGGCTAAACATCCCGGTCAAACAAGTCAGGGAGTTCAGGCTGTGGCGACGTTCAAGGCGATCCGGATCGACAAGGCGGACAAGGGCACCATCGCGCAACTGGCGCAGTTCGACGACGCCGAGTTGATGGAGGGCGACGTCACCGTCCGCGTCGAATGGTCGACGCTGAACTACAAGGACGGGCTTGCGCTCACCGGCAAGGCGCCGGTGGTGCGCCGCTTCCCGATGATCGCGGGCATCGACTTCGCCGGAACCGTCGAGCAGTCCTCGCATCCGCAGTGGAAGGCCGGCGACAAGGTGGTCTGCACCGGCTGGGGCATGGGCGAGACCCATCTCGGCGCCTATGCCGAAAAGGCGCGGGTGAAGGGCGACTGGCTGGTCGCCCTCCCGGAGGGCCTCTCCGCGCGCGACGCCATGGCGATCGGCACCGCCGGTTTCACCGCGATGCTGTCGGTGCTGGCGCTGGAGAAGCACGGCCTGACGCCGCAGAGCGGGCCCGTCGTCGTGACCGGCGCTGCCGGCGGCGTCGGCTCCGTCGCCACCGCCGTGCTGTCGCGGCTCGGCTACCACGTCATCGCCTCGACCGGCCGCGTCACGGAAGCCGATTACCTCAAGCAGCTCGGCGCCGCCGAGATCATCGACCGCGCCGAATTGTCGGGGCCGGCCAAGCCGCTCGCCAAGGAGCGCTGGGCGGGCGGCGTGGACAGCGTCGGCTCGACCACGCTGGCGAATCTGCTGTCGATGACGAAGTATGGCGGGGCCATCGCAGCCTGTGGCCTGGCGGCCGGCATGGACCTGCCGTCCTCCGTCGCCCCCTTCATTTTGCGCGGGGTGTGCCTTCTCGGCATCGATTCCGTGATGTGCCCGCTTCCGCCCCGGAAGGCGGCCTGGCAGCGTCTTGCCACCGACCTTGATCGGTCAAAACTGTCTGAAATGACAACGGAAATTCCGCTCGCCGAGGTTCCGGACTGGGGCGCCAGGATCCTGGCGGGTCAGGTCCGCGGCCGCATCGTGGTAAAAATTGTCTAACGGCGTTCAGACTTTACCAACCAAGCTGCTCCAATGTTGCCATGGTTAGTATGGTAAGCAGCGGGTAAAGAGATAAGGCATCGCCCGCTGCGGGTTGGGTTCGGAGTTGAGCATGCTTGCGCGTAGTGTGTTGGGGGCTGTCACGGCGGCAGCGATGGTTGCGCCGGCCGTTGCAGGCAGCATGAATGCCGACGAGGCCCGCCGCTTCGTCGCAGGCAAGGTGTTCGCCTTCACCTGTTTCGACGGCACCCGCGGCGCGGGTCGGATCCTCGACGATCTCGGCGCCGCCGGCGCGGTGCAGTTCTCCGGCTCGGGCCCCGTCCGCCACCTTCGCCTGCCCGGCAACACGCTCCAGATCCGCGGCCAGAACGTCTGCGCCTCGATCAAGGGCATTCCGTTCGAGCCCTGCTTCAACCTGGAAAAGACCGACGATCGCAGCTTCCGCGGCTCGGTCTCCGGCATGGGCTTCGCCTATTGCGATTTCCGCCATCAGGGCGGCAACCAGATGCTGATGGCCCGCGCCGTGGCGCGGCCGCGGTCGCTGCGGACGTCCGAACACACCGGGTCGGTCGGCGCGCCGAACACCGAAGTCGCCGCGCGGGTCGAGACGCCGCGGGTCGAGAGCAGCCGGCTCGAGCCGGTCAAGACCGAAGCCAAGTCGGAGCCGGCCAAGGCCGATGCCCCGCTGGAGCTGCGCCGCTCGACACAGTAGGCGGGCAGCTCGCGCATCGCGATATCTGATCGTCGCGCGCGTGCTTGGTGTTACTGCAAGCAGGAGCTGCGCAACTGCGTCGTCCTGAGCAGCGATTCCCGTATAACTACGCAGCTCGGGCGTGCCTGGCTTAACCTTAACGTGGACTTTGGCGGTTAGCCTTCCCGGGCTGTTCACGCGGCTTGCCGCGGCAAATGTGTATCTCGGGAAATCTCAATGTCATTCATTCAAAACCTGCGCATCGGTACCAAGCTCGCCATTACCTCCGTGCTCACGCTCGGTCTCGTCGCGCTGATGATCGTCATGCAGATGAGGGGCGATGCCGAAGTTCAGAAGCTGACCATCGCCGCATCGGACCAGCAGACGATCGCGCTGGCGTCCGCGGAACTGAAGGCATCGGTCCGTGGGATGCAGATCGGCATTCGCGATATCCTGATGGCCGGCTCGACGGCGGAGATGCAGAAGGGAGTCACCTATTTCAACGATCGACAAGCGGCGGCGCTGAAATTCGCAGGCGATATGGCCAGGCTTGCCCGGGCGCAGGATACTCATCAACGGATTGAGCGCCTGACCGTGCTGGTCGGCAACTTCGGCAAGGGCCAGCAGCAGATCGAATCCATGCGCAAACAACAACTCGCGATCGAAGCCAGGAAGGACGGCGAAGCCACGGCGCAGCTCGCGAAACTTGCGGCGGATGTGGATCGCTTTCGCAAGGAAACGCTGGCACCCATCAACGAAGAGATCACGCAGCTGACCAACGAGACCACAGAGAAGGCCAAGCAGCGAAGCACGGCAGCGCGCGCGGAAGCGGATGCTCAGGCTGAGTCGGTTGCCCGCAGTTCGCTCGTCACGGGCGTGCTGGTCGCTCTGATCCTCATCGGCGCCTGCATCTTCTCGGTGTTCAGCATCGCGCGGCCGATGCGCGCCCTGAGCGCGGCAATGGAAAGGCTCGCAGGTGGAGATTTCTCCGTGGTGCTGCCGGGCCTCGGCCGCAAGGACGAGGTCGGCGAAGTCGCGGGCGCGGTCGAGAGGTTCAAGATCGTGTCCGAGCAGAAGGCGCGCGCCGAGGCCGAGGCCAAGATGCGGCAGGACCAGATTGCGGCCGAGCAGCGCAAGGCCGAGATGTACAGGCTGGCCGACAGCTTCGAAGCTGCGGTCGGGGAGATCGTGCACACGGTGTCGTCGGCCTCGAACGAACTCGAGGCCTCCGCGACCACGCTGACGTCCACGGCAGAGCGCGCCCAACAGCTCGCGACAGTCGTGGCCTCGGCGTCGGAAGAGGCATCCACCAACGTGCAGTCGGTGGCCTCCGCGACGGAGGAACTGTCGTCCTCGATCACCGAGATCAGCCGACAGGTGCAGGAATCGGCGCGCGTGGCGCACGACGCAGTCGCCCAGGCCCGCACCACCACCGAACGCGTCAGCGAACTGTCGCGGGCGGCGACCCGCATCGGCGACGTCGTCGAGCTGATCAACACCATCGCCGGCCAGACCAATCTGCTGGCGCTCAACGCCACCATCGAGGCGGCGCGTGCCGGCGAAGCCGGTCGTGGATTCGCGGTCGTCGCCTCCGAGGTGAAGGCGCTCGCGGAGCAGACCGCGAAGGCGACCGGCGAGATCGGTCAGCAGATTTCGGGCATCCAGTCCGCGACGCAGGAGTCGGTCAGCGCGATCAAGGACATCAGCGACACCATCGAGAAACTGTCCGAAATCTCCTCGACGATCGCGGCGGCTGTGGAGGAGCAGGGCGCAGCCACCCAGGAAATCTCCCGCAACGTCGCGCAGGCCTCGCAGGGGACCCAGCAGGTCTCCTCGAACATCAGCGATGTGCAGCGGGGGGCGACGGAGACCGGATCGGCGTCCTCCCAGGTGCTCTCCGCCGCGCAGATGCTGTCCGGCGACAGCGACCGCCTCAAGGTCGAGGTCGGCAGGTTCCTCGACACGGTGCGTGCGGCCTGATCTCCGTAGTTTCACCAAGGGGGGCTTAAACCGAACGAAATCATTTCTGTGCAACTTTGTGGTGTTCCGCTGCATTGGTGCACGATTTCGTCGGTAAGGTCCCCCTCATGAAATTCCTCGGTCGCTTTCGTATCCTGAGCAAGATCCTCGGGATCGTCTTCCTGTTGTGCGGAATCGCCGCCGCCATCGCCTGGATCGGCGTCTCCGCCCTCGGGGAGCTGAGCGAGAAGGCCGACATCATGTCGACCTCCGCGAAGCGTGCGCTGCTCGCCGCGCGGGCCAACCAGAACGTCATCGCGCTCAACCGCGCCGAGTTCCGCAGCGCGCTCGATCCGCGCGACGACAATCGGCTGGCGGCGCGGGACGTCATCAATGCGCAGCTCAAGCAATATCAGGAGCGCTTCGACGAGGTCAGCCAGACCCCGGACGAGAAAGCCAAGGCGATGCTGCCTGGCGTGCGCGAGGCCTTCTCGGCCTACAGGAGCCAGATGGATGCAACGCTCGCCGCGATCGATGCGGAGAAATCGGCCAGGCTGACCGAGAGCGCCGACAAGTTGCGCGATACCGCGATGAAGAGCAGGACGGCAGCCGAGGCCTTGCAGGGACGGATTCGCGAACTGGCCGACCGGCTCAACGCCCGTGTCGACGAGAAGAGCAAAGAGGCGCGCGAGCAGTACGAATCGACCTCGCGCCTGCTGATCATCCTGGCGGCGCTCGGCGTGATCGTCGGCGGCGTGGTCGGTTTCGTGATCGGACAATACGGCATCGCGCGGCCGATCCGGACCATCGTCGGCGTGCTCCAGGATCTGGCCGCGGGCCGCTACCAGGTCGAGATCGCGGGCCTCGATCGCAGGGACGAGATCGCCGAAGTGGCGCGGACGGCCGAGGTGTTCCGCGAGAACGGCCTCGCCAAGCTGCGCATGGAGGCGGAACAGAAGGAACTCGAGCAGCGCAGCGCCGCCCAGCGCCGCCAGGACATGATGCGTCTGGCCGACGAGTTCGAGAGCGCCGTCGGCGAGGTGATCGAGACGGTCAATTCGGCCTCGACAGAGCTCGAAGCCTCCGCAAGCTCGCTGACATCGACTGCCGAACACGCGCAGCAGCTCGCCACCGTCGTGGCGTCGGCCTCGGAAGAGGCTTCGACCAACGTGCAGTCGGTGGCCTCCGCGACGGAGGAACTGTCGTCATCGATCACCGAAATCAGCCGGCAGGTGCAGGAATCGGCGCGGGTGGCGGGCGAAGCCGTCAGCCAGGCACGCACGACGACCGACCGGGTCAGTGAACTCTCCATGGCGGCGACGCGGATCGGCGACGTCGTCGAACTGATCAACACGATCGCGGGCCAGACCAATCTGCTGGCGCTGAACGCCACGATCGAGGCGGCCCGTGCCGGCGAAGCCGGTCGCGGTTTTGCGGTGGTGGCATCCGAAGTGAAGGCGCTGGCGGAGCAGACCGCGAAGGCGACCGGCGAGATCGGCCAGCAGATTGCGGGCATCCAGGCCGCGACCGAGCATTCCGTCGGGGCCATCAAGGAGATCAGCAACACCATCGAGAAGCTGTCTGAGATTTCCTCGACGATCGCGGCGGCGGTCGAAGAACAGGGGGCTGCAACCCAGGAGATTGCGCGCAACGTGCAGCAGGCCTCGCAGGGTACCCAGCAGGTCTCCTCCAACATTTCCGACGTGCAGCGCGGCGCCAGCGAAACAGGCTCGGCGTCGTCCCAGGTGCTGGCGGCGGCGAAGTCGCTGTCGGGCGACAGCGATCGTCTCAAGACCGAGGTCGGCAGGTTCCTGGGCACCGTCCGCGCAGCCTGATTGTCTCCTCGCAGACCGAAGGCCGCCGCGCATGCTGCGCGGCGGCCTTTTCGTTGTGACGTCGTTCGCAGGGGCGATTTGAAACTGGAATCGACCTATTCGAAAACGAGATCGTCCGGTGTATGCACCAAATGGTTGCATTCCCGATAACATTTGCGTGTGACCGTAGTTTTGCGGGCGTCAGGTTTAACGTCTGATTGTCACCGCCGGTGCAATCCTTCGGGACAAAGAAGCAGCCAGCATTTTTGGAATGAACCCCGCGCGTCGCATTTCGCGACGGTCGCGGCACGAGCGCGTGTGTGTGAGACCGGGATTTTTCAGATGTCGAAGTTGTCGATCCGATTCAAGATACTCGCCGTCCTCTCGATCCTCGTACTGTCTCTTGCGGGCATCGGCGCCATGGCGATCACGACGATGCGGAGTATCAACGCGCACACAGTCGAAATCGCCGAGAGCTGGCTGCCGAGCGTCCGTGCGCTCGGATCCATCCGTGCCGACGTCAACGAGCTGCGCGTCGCGCTCCGCCTGCACCTGATGCAGGACACCGCCGAGGGCAAGGACGCCGCCGAAAAGCGCCTGGCCTCGCTGCGCGAGCGCATCGAGCAGACGCGCAAGGTCTACGAGCCGCTGATCAGTTCTGGGGAGGAGCGTGGGTTGTACGATCAGTGGACCAAGGCCTGGGCCGACTATCTGAACGGCGTTCAGGAAGTGATGGCGCTGTCGCGCAAGAGCGTCGGCAAGTTCCCGGTCGAGGCCAACGAGTTGCTGCAGACCCGGGTTGCCAAGATGGCCCAGGCGGCGGATCCGCTGCTGCGCCAGGACATCGAGCTCAACAACAAGGGCGCGGAGGCGGAAACCAAGGTCGCCGCGGAGAGCTACGCCTTCATCTTCCGCGTTCTGGTCGGCATCATCGTGGCCGCGGTCCTGCTCGCCATCGCCGCCGCCTATTTCCTGGTCCGCGACGTCTCGCAGGGAATCGCCTCGATCATCCGGCCGATGCAGGCGCTCGGCGAGGGCGACCTCTCGGCCGAGGTGCTGCATCGCGGCGAGAAGACCGAGATCGGCTCGATGGCGGATGCACTGCAGATCTTCAAGGAGGCCTTGATCGCCAAGAAGGCTGCCGACGAGGCTGCGGCACGTGATGCCGAAGCCAAGATCGAGCGCGGCCGCCGCGTCGACGCCATCACGCGCAAGTTCGAAGCCATGATCGGCGAGGTCGTCGGCACGGTATCGTCGGCTTCGACGGAACTCGAGGCGTCCGCGACCACTCTGAGCCGGACCGCCCAGCGCGGGCAGGAGCTCGCCGGCGCAGTCGCTGCCGCGTCCGAGGAGGCCTCCACCAACGTTCAGTCGGTGGCGTCGGCTTCCGAGGAGCTCTCCTCGTCGATCACCGAGATCAGCCGGCGCGTGCAGGATTCGGCGCGCATGGCGGCGGAAGCCGTCGAGCAGGCGGCGCGCACCAACGATCGGGTCAATGCGTTGTCGCAGGCGGCCTCCCGCATCGGCGACGTGGTCGAACTCATCAATACGATCGCGGGCCAGACCAACCTGCTGGCTCTCAACGCGACCATCGAGGCGGCGCGCGCCGGCGAGGCCGGCCGCGGCTTCGCGGTGGTGGCCTCGGAGGTCAAGGCGCTGGCCGAACAGACCGCCAAGGCCACCGGCGAGATCGGTTCGCAGGTCTCCGGCATCCAGGCGGCGACGCAGGAGTCGGTGATTTCGATCAAGGAGATTGGCGGCACCATCGAGCGGCTCTCGGAGGTCTCGGCAGCGATCGCGGCCGCCGTCGAGGAGCAGGGCGCGGCGACGCAGGAGATCTCGCGCAACGTTCAGCAGGCATCGGTCGGCACTCAGGAGGTCTCGGCCAACATCTCCGACGTGCAGCGTGGCGCCGCCGAGACCGGCTCCGCGTCCACCCAGGTGCTGTCCGCCGCGCAGTCCCTGGCGAGCGACAGCACCCGCCTCAAGGTCGAGGTCGCGCAGTTCCTGGAATCGGTCCGCGCGGCCTGATCCTCACGCCCCGCGCGATATGACTCGTCGAGATTCGGGCCGGCCGCCATTGTGCGGCCCGCCTTGCGTTTGCACATGCGTCAAGGCCGGCGCGAATGCACCTTTTTAGTGCAGTTATCTTGCATGCAACCAGAGGCCGTAGTCTTACGGAACGCGCTGTTAACCCAACCTTGGAACTCGCGGCGCAAGCTCGACATCAGAACCAGCCAGCAATGTCAATCGGTCCAGCGCCTCGTGCTCGCGACGGCGGCGCAGTCGATTGCGCGCGCCCTGATCAGCGAGGTTGCGATGTCCCGACTATCGATCCGTTTCAAGATCTTGACCGTCTTGTGCGTCCTCGTGCTGTCGCTTTCCGGCGTCGGCGCGTTGGCAGTTATGACGATGCGCGCCATCAACGCCCATACCGTCGAGATCGCCGAGAACTGGTTGCCGAGCATCCGCCTGCTCGGCTCGCTCCGGGCCGACATCAACGAACTGCGTTCGTCCCTTCGCCAGCACCTGATGCTCGACACCGCCGAGGGCAAGGACATCGCCGAGAAGCGTCTCACCTCGCTGCGCGATCGGATCGACAAATCGCGAATGGCGTATGAGGCGTTGATCTCCTCGCCCGAAGAGCGCGCGCTCTACGGTCAGTGGACCACGGCCTGGAGCGAATATCTGAACAGCGTGCAGGAGGTCATGGCGCTGTCGCGGAAGAGCATCGGCCGCTTCCCGGAGGATGCCAACGAAATTCTCAAGAACCGGACCTCGAAGATGGCAGCCGCGGCCGATCCGTTGCTGCAGAAGGACATCGAACTGAACAACCGCGGGGCGGAAGCGGAGACGAAGCAGGCCGCCGAAAGCTACGCTTTCATGTTCAGGCTGCTGCTCGGCATCATCGTGACAACGGTCCTGATCGCGGCCGCCGCCGCCCTTCTCCTGGTCCGCGACGTCTCGCGGGGGATCGCCTCCATCATCCGCCCGATGCAGGCGCTCGGCGAGGGTGACCTCTCGGCCGAGGTGCCGCATCGCGGCGAGAAGACCGAGATCGGCGCGATGGCGGATGCGCTCCAGATATTCAAGGAGGCGCTGATCGCCAAGAAGGCGGCCGACGAAGTCGCGGCGCGCGATGCCGAGGCCAAGCTCGAACGGGGGCGCCGCGTCGACGCCATCACCCGCAAGTTCGAAACCATGATCGGCGAGGTCGTCGAGACCGTGTCGTCGGCCTCCACCGAACTCGAGGCGTCCGCAACCACGCTGAGCGGGACGGCGCAGCGCGGCCAGGAGCTTGCCGGGATCGTGGCAGCAGCATCGGAAGAAGCCTCCACCAACGTCCAGTCGGTCGCGTCCGCGTCCGAGGAACTGTCCTCGTCGATCACCGAGATCAGCCGGCGCGTGCAGGAATCGGCGCACATGGCGGCGGAGGCCGTCGGTCAGGCCGCGCGCACCAATGACCGCGTGACCGAACTGTCGCAGGCGGCCGCGCGGATCGGCGACGTCGTCGAACTGATCAACACCATTGCGGCGCAAACCAACCTCCTGGCGCTCAACGCGACCATCGAGGCGGCACGCGCCGGCGAGGCCGGTCGCGGTTTTGCCGTGGTCGCCTCCGAGGTCAAGGCGTTGGCGAGCCAGACCGCAAAGGCGACGGGTGAGATCGGCGCGCAGATCGCCGGCATCCAGGCGGCAACTCAGGAGTCGGTCAGCGCGATCAAGGAGATCGGCGGCACCATCGAGCGGCTCTCGGAAGTGTCCTCGGCCATTGCGGCCGCCGTGGAGGAGCAGGGCGCGGCGACGCAGGAGATTTCGCGCAACGTCCAGCAGGCCTCGCTCGGCGCGCAGCAGGTCTCGTCCAACATCATCGACGTGCAACGCGGTGCGGTCGAGACCGGCTCGGCCTCGGCCCAGGTGCTGTCTGCCGCGCAGTCCCTGGCGAGCGACAGCACCCGCCTCAAGGTCGAGGTCGCGCAGTTCCTGGAATCGGTCCGCGCGGCCTGATCCTCACGGGCTCGATTGCGGCGCCGGCGGCGGGCCCTGCCGCCGGAACAGGATGCGCTGGTAGAGCCAGCCGATGGCCACCAGCACGATGCCGAGGCCCATGAAGGACAGCGCGCGGTAGACACCGGTCAGCGTGGACATGTCGATGACGAAGGCCTTCAGGATCGTCAGGGCGATCACGACGGCGGAGGCAAGCCGCGCCCGTTCCGAATTGACGACGATGCCGACGCCGAGCAGGACCACGCCGAAGGCCAGCCAGCCGATCGAGTAGGTGTATTGCTCCGCGCCGCTGGGCGTTCCGCCCCACAGGACCGATCCGTGGTAGAAGCGCCGGATTTCCAGCGTGACATAGGCGAGGGCGAAGACGAGCGCGCCGCCTGCGATCGTGTTGGCATAGGCCTTGGGACGCCCGCCGGCGGCGGCGGCATAGGCGAGCAGCAGCATCAGCACCGCCGGCAGCGCGTAGCCGAGCAGCAGCAGGTTGAACACCGCGCCGCCGACATCGATGCGCCAGAGCAGCGGATTTTCCAGCAGCAGCAGGCCGAACACGCCGATCAGGCCCGCGAGTCCCGTGAGGATGACGGCGCCGACATTGTGCACGATGCTGCGGCTGCGCATCCGCAACCGTTCCAGCCCGATCGCCATCGCCAGCGTCACGCAGAGCTGCAGCGCGCATTCGAGCAGTGACGGCACGGCGGTCATGTTGCCGCCGGTCGCGACATGGCGGACCTCCATGAAGGCGAGCAGCGCGGTGAACAGGATCGCGGCCGCCTCCACCATCCGCAGCGGCACATCGTCGCCGCGCCGGCGCAGGAACAGGCTCGCGCCCCATAACGAAGCGGCCGGCAGGCCGTAGCCCCACAGCAGCCAGTTGAAGATCGGCGTCGTGCCGACGGCATCGCCGACGATCCTGGGATCATAGGCGATGCGCGCGGCGACGATGGCGGCGAAGATCGCGGCCAGCCAGCGCAGGAACGGGATCGGCCGCTGCATCGAGATCCAGGCGGTGCCGAGCGACATCAGCGCCAGCGCGATGGTGAGCCAGCCCTTCTCCAGCGCGAAGGTCAGCGCCAGCGCCAGCGCGCCGAGCGTGCCGGTCGCGAACAGCGCCGTCGCGATCGCAAGGCCCGGCCGGGTCTCGCGGCGGCTGAGGACTTCGGTGGCCGCGCCGAAGGCGGCGGCGAGCAACACCGCGAGAATGGCGAACGGGATCGAGCGGTCGAGATGGGCGATGCGGGCATAGAGCGCGACCAGGATCGCGATCGGTGTCGCGACCGCCGCCGCAGACCACACCACCGGAATGATCGCCGACTGCGATCTCCCCTGGGCAAGGAAGCCCGCAAGGCCGAAGCCGGCGGCGAAGATCGCGGCCATCACCAGATGCTGCGCGACTGCGCCGTCGGTCGCGCTCGGGGCGATGCCGGACATGGCGCCGCCCGGAAGCACCAGCATGTCGGGATTGGCGCGCACCGCCCATTCGGCGAACACGATGAAGACGGTGGCCGCGGCCGCACCCAGCGCGCCGGTGGCGGCGGACGCACGCCAGGCCACCAACAGCGTGGCGGCGACGAGCAGCGTGAAGGCGAAGAGCGCCAGATCGGCATGCGCGCTCGCCAGCACGACCAGCATCGCACCGAACAGATAGGCGCCGAGCGAACCCGACGAGATCGGCTCGATCTCTCCGTCGCCGATCTCCGGCCCGAACATGAAGCCGCAGACGACCAGCAGCGCGGCGAGCACGAAGCCCGCGACGGCATGGAACGCATGCGGCGCGACCTGGATCTCCGTGGCGGCGAGGCCGGGCAGCATCCACAGCAGGGCGAAGGCGATGGTGGTCACGGCGAGCCAGCGCCACAGCCGGATGCGGGCGAGGCCGAAGCTCGCGGCGGTGACGATGGCGAGATAGATGAAGAGCGCCCAATAGTCCGGCTTGTCGCTCGAGACCAGCAGCGGCGTCACGAAGGCGCCGACCACGCCGAGGCCGGCGAGCGCCGGCCCGTGCAGGAGCGCGGCGGCGAGGGTGCCGAGTGCAACGAGGCCGAGCAGGATGAAGGCGGTCGCCGGCACCAGGAAGCCGTAGAGCGCGTAGGCGGCGTACACCGTCGCAAAGGCGACCGCCGTTCCGGCCGCGGTGAGGATCGCGGGAATATTGGCGATCGGCAGCGCCGCGATGCTGGAGACGCTCTCCTTCCGCCGCGTCCATTCGCCGGCCGCGAGCAGTGCTGCCGCGAACAGGCCGCCGAGGACGACGCGCACGCCCGGTCCGAGCAGGCCGGCCTCGATCGAATAGCGCACCATGAAGAAGCCGCCGAGCGCGAGCGCAAGACCGCCGATCCACACCACCCAGCGGGTGCCGAGCCGCTCCTCGAAGCCGGCCGGCGCTGCGGGCAGCGGCGGCGGCGCCTCGGTCGTGGAGGCGGGTTCGGACGGCGGTGGCGACACGCGGT
>VYLE01000319.1_pt1 | contig 34158 bp, 35 predicted proteins | sample 5114391 | NCBI WGS metagenome assembly VYLE01 (sample SAMN12291771, study PRJNA351875) | freshwater metagenome | isolation source: freshwater lake | place: USA: Michigan, Kent Lake | collected 2013-08-15
GGGGCAGGGGGGCGGCCAGCAGTTCGGCCAGGGTGACGGCCGAGGCCGGGTCGGCGACGAACAGGGCGCGCTCGGCGGCGCGGCGGCGCAGGCGGGCGTCGGCGGAGGCGTCTTCCGGCCAGCCGATCAGGGCATCCGCGGCCTGGCCGGCATGGCCCTCGTTCAGCCTTTGCAGGACATCAGAGGCGAGGAAGCGATCGACGCCGACAGAGACGGCGAAACTGGCGAGGGCGTCGAACTGGTGCTGGTTCAGCGGGGCTTGGACCTGGTCGTTGAGCGCCTTCACCACCGGCATGAGGTCATACTGGAGCAGCAGTTCGGCATCGGCCTCCGCGACCGTCAGGCCCTCGCGGGCCGAGGCGGTGTGGCCGTAGCCGATGACCCAGCGACCGTCCTCGTCCTGCACCGCGCGCGGACGAAAGCCCTCAAAGCTCTTGATGAGGACCATCCCCTCGCGGGAGACCTTCAGACGGGGCGTGGGCGTTTCGGACACGGATTGACCCAAATCGAGACGGGCGCGCTGGCCCCATCAGGGAGCCAGCAAGGGACGCGCCGTTCTACAGCAGGACGAGGGTGGCGAGTCCGAGGAAGATCAGGAAGCCGAAGAAATCCGTCGTCGCGGTCACGAAGACCGCTGAGGACACGGCCGGGTCGAACTTCAGCCGTGACAGCGTCAGGGGCGTCAGGACGCCGACGGTTGCCGCGACCAGCAGGTTCAGCACCATGGCCATGCCGATGACCCCGCCGATGCGCCAGTCCTGGAACCAGAGGCCGGCGGCTGTCCCGATCAGGGGGGCCAGCACCAGACCGTTGGCCAGACCGACGGCGAGCTCGCGGCGGAAGGTGCGGGCGGCGTTGGAGCTGTTCAGCTCGCGCGTCGCCAGGGCGCGCACGGTCACGGTCAGGGCCTGGGTGCCGGCGTTGCCGCCGATGGCCGAAACGATGGGCAGCAGGATCACCAGGGCCACGATCTGGGCGATCGTCACCTCGAACCAGGAGATGACGATCGAGCCGAGCACGGCGGTGCCGAGATTGATCGCCAGCCAGGGCACGCGGCCCCGCACGATCTCGGACACGGACGAGCCGCGGTCCTCGTCGGACACACCCGCGAGGCGCAGGATGTCCTCGCGATTCTCTTCCTGGATGATGTTGACGATGTCATCGACAGTGATCTGACCGACCAGCCGGCCTGCGGCGTCGACGACGGGGGCCGAGATCAGGTGATATTTCTCGAAGATGTAGGCGACTTCTTCCTGGTCCTGGTCGACGGCGATCGCATTGATCGGCTCCATGATGTCGACGAGGGCGACGGTCCGGGCCGCGCGCAGCAGGCCGCTGACGGGCAGGCCACCGACCGGCTTGTTGGACGGATCGACGATATAGATGTCGAAGAACAGCTCCGGCAGGTCTTCGCCCTGTTTGCGGATGTGGTCGATGGTGTCACCGACGTTCCAGAACGACGGTGCGGCCATCACCTCGCGCTGCATCAGGCGGCCGGCGGAGTCCTCTTCATAGCGCAGCGAGTTCTCGATCGCGGCGCGTTCGATCTCGGGCATGGCCGCCAGCACCTTTTCGCGCTGGTCGTCCTCAAGGTCCTCGACGACGAGGGCCGCGTCGTCGGAATCCAGTTCCTGCAGCGCCTCGGCAAGGGTCAGGTGCGGGACGCGCTCCAGCACCTCCTCGCGGATGTTGTCGTCCAGCTCGGGCAGGGTTTCGGCCAGGAGGTCTGGCGGCATCCACAGCACGACCACCGCGCGGTGTTCGGCGGTCAGAAAGCCCATCAGATCGGCGACGTCGGCCGGGTGCAGGTCTTCCAGCAGCGAGCGGAGTTTCAGCCCGTCGCCGGAATCCGAGGCGTCGACGACCTTCTCGACGAAACTCGCCGTGAGGACATAGTCCTCATCCAGCGCCACATGCTCGATTTCAGTCTGGGAGGCGACGGGCAGGGGGGCGTCTGCGATCTTGCTCACGCTTGGCCCCCCTGTTTTCAGATCAGCGTTTCGCCGATGTTTCGCCCTGTCAAATCAGATGGTGCGGTCGAGAAGACTCGAACTTCCACTCCGGTTAGGGAACAGCGACCTCAACGCTGCGCGTCTACCAATTCCGCCACGACCGCTCGCATCGGAGGGGGGCTGATAGCGGAGGTCGGCGTGGAAGGGAAGGGGCTGAATAGGGATTAGGCAGTAGGCAGTAGGCAGTAGGAAAAGGAGCCCGTCATCGCGCCGAATGGCTTTGCAGTTTGGAGATGAGGCTATTGAGCATTCGTCCGAGTTCATCGGCGGTGCTCAGAAGATTGTCGGCCGATCCTGAAGCGGTCACACCGACCCGCTCGGCGAGGATCAGATGCGTTTCCAACTCTTTGAGCGATCCTTGGGCGATCCGGAGGAAGTTCAGATAGGCCGGCTTCGTCGATCGTCCATAGCCTTCGGCTATGTTGGCTGCGATTGAGGCCGCAGCTCTGCGCGTTTGCGAGGTCAGGCCGAACTGCTCTTCGCGAGGGTAGGCGCGGCTAAGTTCCCAAGTGGCGGCCGCGAGATCCATGGCCCTTTGCCAGACAAGAAGGTCTCGATAACTGCGCACTTCGGCCATTTGACCCTCCGTCCCGCGCTACGCCCCACTGCCTACTGCCTACTGCCTACTGCCTCAGGCCGCTCCGGCCATGAAGTCATAGACGTCGGCGGCGCGCGTGACCGTGATCGCAATGCGGTCATCGCGGATTTCGATCTCGCCGCGGGCGACCGGATGGTTGTTGGCGAGGATCCAGACCTCGTCGGATTCCGAGGCGTCGAGCGGAATCACGGCCCCGCGGCCCATCCGCAGCAGCTGGCTCATCGGCAGGACAGAACGCCCCAGGACGACCGAAATTTCGACTTCTACGGCTTCGATCTGACTCACGGGATACTCTGCACTGTCTCTGAGGAGGCGGGTTTCTGGGCGATCTGGACTTGCATGGCGCTCCCGGCCCCCACATTGGAGGCACCATGCTTTCCCAAGCCTTAAGCGAAGCCGTGCTGAAACTGATTCGCGCAGATGGCCGCCCGGTCGAATGGGCGGTGTCGGAAGGCTATGTGGACTATGAGGCGGCGGTCGTGGTCATGGAGGCCCGGGCGGCAGCCATCGCCGCCGGCGAGGCCGCGGAACTGGTCTGGCTGCTGGAGCATCCGCCCCTGTACACGGCCGGCGTCTCGTCGAAAGACGACGACCTGCTCGACGCAGGCCGGTTTCCCGTTCACCGCAGCGGTCGGGGCGGGCAGTTCACCTATCATGGGCCGGGTCAGCGGGTCGCCTATGTGATGCTGGACCTGAACCAGCGCGGCAAGGATGTGCGGACCTTCGTGCGCGGACTGGAGCAGTGGATCATCGCCACGCTCGGCGAGTTCGGTGTTCCGGCGGATGTGCGTGACGGCCGCGTCGGCGTCTGGGTGGAGCGGAAGGGGCCCGGATGGTCCCGGGAAGACAAGATCGCCGCCATCGGCGTCAAGGTCCGCAAATGGGTCAGCTTCCACGGTATCAGCCTGAATGTGGAGCCGGATCTCGGTCATTTCAGCGGCATCGTGCCGTGCGGGATTTCCGCGCACGGGGTCACCAGCCTGGTTGACCTCGGTGTTCCCGCCACGATGGACGAGGCCGACGAAGCCCTGAGGCTCAGCTTCCGGCGGGTGTTTGGCGAGATCGTGTCCGGGCGTGCCCCCCTCTAGAGGTCAGGCACCGTCCCGCACCGCCTCGATCAGCACGCCCATGTTCCGGATGAAGGTCCCCGTCGACACGCCCATGACCGGGAAATCGGTGATGTAGGGCGAGGTGTCGGATGTGTCTCCGACCCGGGTGATGCGGAACTCGCCCGGTGCGACCTCGGGTGAGCCGTCACCGATGTAGGGATTGCTGACGGCCCGCAGCGGTGTCGGCCAGTAGCCGCGGTCGTTGAGACCGGCGAGCAGGGCTGCCAGCGTCTCCGGTGTCACCGCGCGTGGCCGGGTTCCCTGGCTGGTCATGTCCGATACGGTGATGTCCCCGAGAGTGAAATAGTCGGGCAGGCCGACGGATCCCTGCCGCGCCAGCAGCGGTGAGCCCGCGGCGGCGGCCTCGGGAGTCATGGCGGCCAGTCGCTCGTATTCCGCCCGCAGCCCGGCGACATCCACCGCCCGGAACGAGCTGTAGTGGATCACCGTGTCCTCGGGATTGCCATCGACATAGTAGGCGCCGTTGACGACGTTTGACCCCCGCCGGTGAACATAGAGGGGCTGGTTTGTGCCGAGGGCGACGAAGGTCGGATGGGTCCGTCCGTCGCGCTGCAGCCGGGCGGGCAGACGCACCGACTCCAGCCAGTCCAGGGCCTCGGGCACCCGGGCGATGTATTTGCGGTCACCGGTCAGCCGGTAGAAGCTGAACAGCGCCTCGACATTGGTCGCCGTCGTATGGGTGGCCAGGGCCTCGGGCTCATAGGTTCGCGCCGCCGATGGCTTCAGCGTGTCGGGCAGATGCTGAAGGCCCCATCCGGCCTGCGGTGCGGGCTGCTGGCAGGCGAGGAAACAGTCCATGGCCCGACGGATCGGTGCCAGCAGCCTGCGGTCGCCGAGCGTCTGATAGGCGAAGATAAGGAATTTGATGTTCTCGCCGGCCACATCATCATTGAAGGTGATGTAGCCGGTGTAGTTGGGCCGCCCGTGCAGACCCGCGTCGTCGCTGAGCGGAAAGCGCTGCGGCCAGCCACCGTTGGCGTACTGGCTGTCGAGGACGAAGGCGATCGCCCGGTCGAGCGGCCTGCGCCAGATCCGCTCCCTTTTTGCCAGATAGAGCCGCAGCATCAGTTGCGAGGCCTCGGCCGTCCCGGCGTCGTCGAAGGTGGCATTGCCGTAGTGGTGATGGAATTCCTCCATCCGCCAGGCGTTCCGGCCATAGGTGCCGTACCAGCGCTTCAGGCTCTCCTCGCCCGCCGTGTCGATGACATAGTCCCAGCCGCCCGCCGGATGCTGCCCGCGGACCAGCGCCTGTCCGGCGGCGGTGGCGGCGGCGAAATAGTCCTCGTCCCCGGTGGCGCGCCAGGCGTCGAGGAACAGGTGGCCCATGGTCGCCGTCCCCGGCGGCTGGACCCAGATCATCGTGGGAGAGGCCTCCAGCTCGCCCCAGCGGCGGGAGAAATCGGGCAGGGCCGACCAGACATAGCCGCCGCCCACCGAGGCCTCGTCGACCATGAACCGCGTGGCCCGTTTCATGGCTGCCAGCAGGGCAGCGCGATCCGGTGCCGCCTGCGGCAAGGCAAGGGCGGGGGCGGAAGCCAGCATCGGCGCAGCGGCTGCGGCGGCCAGCAGGGCGCGGCGGGAGAGGGCGTGGCGCATGGGCTATCCTAGCACTGTCGTGAGGTGTCACGACAGTCTCATCTGACACCGGTGTCAATACCGAGTGGAGACTTCAGGCCTGCCCAGGCGTCGCCCGACGTCTTCCGGAGAGGCCTGATGGTCAGGCGGTTTCACCGTGACGCAGAGGCCGCGGCGGTGGGATTCAGCTATCGGGACCCGCTGCTGCCTGGCCGGTGTTCACGCGGCGGGACTGCGCCCTATTCGAACTCGACCAGCACATCGTCCGCAGCGACGGGATCGCCGGCCGCGGCGCTGACGGCCTTCACCACGCCGTCGCGTTCGGCCTTGAGGATGTTCTGCATCTTCATGGCCTCGATGATGGCGACGGTCTCGCCGGTCTTGACCTCCTGGCCGACGGTCACCGGGATGGAGACGACGAGGCCGGGCATGGGTGACTGGATCAGTTTCGAGGTGTCGGCGGCGACCTTTTCCGGCAGGCGGGCGTAGAGGGCGGCGACGGTGGGGCTGAGCACGCGGACGCGGGCGCGGGCGGCGCGGGTGCGGATCATGAAGCCGTCGGCGACGCGGCTGACCTCGGCGGTGAAGGGGACGCCGTCCAGAACGGCGCGGAACTGGGCCAGGCCCGGACGCCAGTCGATGTCGCTGAGCTGAAGGGCGCGGTCCTCGCCGGCGAGGTCGAGGGTCAGGGCCTCGTCGTCGTCATATGAGAGGGAGACGCCGTGGGCTTCCCGGTCAATCAGGACGATCCAGTCGGTCCGGCCGGAGGGGTCGCCGGAGGCTTCGGCGGCGATCTCGTTCATGGCGGCCGCAGAGGCGATCAGGATGTCGGTCTGGCGGCGGTCAGGGGCGAGGCCGTGGAAGCCGTCCGGGAACTCGTCCTTGATATAGCTGGTCGAGATATGGCCCGAGCGGAACCGCGGCTGGTCCATGACGGCGGCAAGGAAGGGGATGTTGTGGCCCACCCCGTGGATGTGGGTGTCTTCCAGCGCCCGGGCCATGCCGTCGATGGCGGCGTCGCGGGTCTCACCCCAGGCGCAGAGCTTGGCGATCATGGGGTCGTAGAACATGGAGATCTCGTCGCCCTCGCGGACGCCGGAATCGTTGCGGACGGTGTAGTCGCCCTGGTCACCCTCTTCGGGCTGTTCATAACGAACGAGGCGACCGATCGAGGGCAGGAAGCCGCGATACGGGTCCTCGGCATAGATGCGGCTCTCGATGGCCCAGCCTTTGATGGCCAGGTCCTTCTGTTCGAAGGCGAGCTTTTCGCCCCAGGCCGAACGGATCATCTGCTCGACCAGATCGACGCCGGTGATCAGTTCGGTCACCGGATGTTCGACCTGAAGTCGCGTGTTCATCTCAAGGAAAAAGAACGACTTGTCCTGACCCGCCACGAACTCGACCGTGCCGGCGCTGTCATAGTTGACGGCCTTGGCCAAGGCGACGGCCTGGGCTCCCATGGCGGCGCGGGTCTCGGGGTCGAGCAGGGGAGACGGGGCCTCCTCAATGACCTTCTGGTTCCGCCGCTGGATCGAGCACTCGCGCTCGAACAGGTGGACGACGTGGCCGTGCTTGTCGCCCATCACCTGGATCTCGATGTGGCGCGGGTCGATGATGAATTTCTCGAGGAAGACGCGGTCGTCGCCGAAGGCACCCAGGGCCTCGGCCTTCACGGCGGCAAAGCCTTCGGCCATGTCAGCGTCCGAATGGGCGACGCGGATGCCCTTGCCCCCGCCGCCGGCCGAGGCCTTGATCATGACCGGATAGCCGATCCCGTTGGCGATGCGGACCGCCTCTTCCGTCGTCTCGATCAGGCCCATATGGCCGGGGACGGTGGAGACGCCGGCAGCGGCAGCCAGCTTCTTGGAGCTGATCTTGTCGCCCATGGCCTCGATGGCCTCGGGGTTGGGGCCGATGAAGGCGATGCCCTCGTCGCGCAGGCGGCGGGCGAAGCCGGCGTTCTCGCTGAGGAAGCCGAAGCCGGGGTGGACCGCCTCCGCGCCCGTTTGCCGCACCGCTTCGACGATCCTGTCGGCCAGCAGGTAGGACTGGGCCGCAGGTGCGGGGCCGATCAGAACCGTCTCGTCGGCCATCTCGACCGCCAGCGAACCGGCGTCGGCCTCCGAATAGACCTGCACGGTCGCAATCCCCATGCGGCGGCAGGTCTTGATGATGCGGACGGCGATTTCACCACGGTTGGCGATCAGGATCTTGGAGAACATGCTGCGGTCTTTGGCGACTTTGAATCTGAGGCGAACGGGATCGCGGCTGGAAGGACCGCCTCGATTAGGCCGCGATCCGGCGGGAGTAAACCGGAGGGGCTGTTCACCTGAGCCGGGTATGGGCTTGGCAAGGGCGGTTCCGATGGGGTTTAACCCATCCAGTGCACGTCACCCCGCTCATTCTATCTTGATCCGTCCCTGTCCCGCTTTCTGGCCTGGAGCCTGACCTGATGTCCCGACCGCTTACCTTCGCCGCTGCCGCCGCCCTGTCGCTCGTTGTCAGCGCCGGTGCAGCCTTTGCCCAGGACTTCCGGGCCCTGGCACGACAGGACCTGCAGCGGTCGCATGATGAGCTGGCCGCCAACCATCCGGCTCCGGCGGTCCCGGGTGCAGCCAGCCAGGGCTTCCGGGCCTGGCTCGACAGCGGCCTGCAGGAGTCGCTGGCCCTGTCCTCGCGCGTGAACAGCGGCGACAGTCATGCCTATCTGCTGCGCTACTACGCCGGCGGTTTCCGCGATTCCAACATCCAGGTCAGCCCGACGTTCGAGGGCATGGGCCCCTATTTCGGCATCAGCTGGCCGGGCTTCACCACGGGCTGGCGCAACGGCCGTTATGTCGTGACCTATGTGAAGCCGGGCACGCGCAACGCGCCGCGGGTCGGCGACGTGGTCACGGACTGCAACCTCACCCCGATCGAGGAATTCGCGCGCGCCAAACTGGATCGCTGGGAAGGCAACCTCGAGACCGAGGCCGGCCGGATCACCTCGGCCCCCTATCTGATGTGGAACCGGAACAACCCGTTCACCACCGGCGTGCCCTCGCAGTGCAGCTTCCAGTCGGGCCGCGGCCGTCCGCGTGATATCCAGATCCGTCCGATCCCGGTTGTTCCCGGGGACCTCGAGGCCGCCTATCGCGCCACTGTCTACATGCCGCCGGCGACGCCGCTGGCGGTCGAGACGGTCAATGGCCGCCCCTGGCTGCATGTCCACTCCTTCTCGGACAGTGCCGGCTGGCCGGCGTTCAACGCCGCCGTTGAGGCCCAGGCGGCCGCCCTCCGTGGGCCGCTCGGCTTCGTGCTGGATCTGCGCGCCGCGCGCGGCTCCGGCGAAAACTCCTCGACCGCACGCGGCTATGGTCTGGCCAACCGCATCTGGACGCCCGAGTTCACCGTCAGCCGCCAGCCCGCCGCAGGGGACATCACCTACCGCGCCACCCGGGGCAACCGCGACTGGTACGCGGCCGCGCTCGGCCGCATGGAGGCTGATCCCTATTTCGTGCAGGAATCCATGTTCGTGATCGAGCAGACCCGCGAGATCGTGGCTGCGTTTGACGCTGCCATCGCCGCCGGTCGGCCGACCTTCACCCTCGCCGGCCGCGCGGCCGTTGCGGACACCGGTGCAACCAATCCGGTTCAGGGCCCTGTGATCGTCCTGGTCGATGCCGGTTGCTCGGGCGGCTGCCTGGATACGCTGGACCTGCTGTCCAGGCTGCCGAATGTGCGCATCGCCGGCTCGACCACGGCGACGGACTCGATCTTCGTCGAGCCGACCGTCGAGCGCCTGCCGTCGAACTATTCGGACCTCAGCTACGGTCACAAGGCCTGGACCTCGCGCCCGCGCGCCAACAACCAGCCCTATACGCCCGCGCAGGGCCTGACCTACACCGGCAACCCTGTCGATGAGACGGCGGTCCGCGCCTGGGTCGGGACGCTGTTCCAGTAAGGCACCAAACCCCGGCGTCTGACGGGGTTGATATCGGGACCGGGCCGGGCGGGGTGGAACCCTCGCCTGGCCCTTCCTATTTCAGGGTCATGACCGATCAAGACACCGCCCCGACCCTGCGTTCCCAATCCGGCTTCGACCTGACGCCGCCCAGCGACAGCCAGCGGGTGGCGCTGGAAGCCGACCTGTCGGCCGAGGAGAAGCGTGTCCTGCTGGCGCACGGCACCGAGGCCCCGTTCTGCGGAACATTGCTCGGCGAGAAACGGGCCGGGGTGTTCTGCTGCCGGGAATGCGGCCTGCCGCTGTTCCGGACCGGAACCAAGTTCGAGAGCGGCACCGGCTGGCCCAGTTTCACCGAGCCGGTCGATCCGGCCCATGTCCGGGCGATCACGGATCGCTCCCATGGCATGATCCGCACCGAGACCCGCTGCGCCCGCTGCGACAGCCACCAGGGTCATGTGTTTCCCGACGGACCGGGGCCGGGCGGCCTGCGCTACTGCATCAACTCCGTCGCGCTGAGCTTTGTGCCGGAAGGCGGGTCGCTGCCTGACCCGTTGGGCCGAGGCGACGGCACGGCCTGACCTTGGCCTCATTTGAGGCTAGGGTGGTCCTTCCAGTGGAGTTTGTTGCATGGCCGTATCCGGAATGATCCTCGCGGCCGCGCTGCTGGCGTCCGATCCTGAAGGCGTCGTCGTCACCGCGCCCGCCACGACGGTCGACCTTGAAGCATCGGCCCAGCCGGTTGCCGCCTCCACCGCCGGCACGACCCAGGACGCCGTGCCGCACGGCCTGACCACCGACCAGCAGATCGACCGCTGGATCGCCGGGCGCTCGACGGCTGACAAGCCCTGGGGCGAGGCTGCCCGAGAGGTCGCCGACGATCGCAAGCCGCACGGCGAGGTCAGTTTCGGCATCGGCACCGGCGGCTATCGCGACTATGGCGTGGCCGTCTCCCTGCCGCTCGGCGAGCACGGGCGGCTGGATCTCAGCTACCGACAGGTCGAGAACGGCTTTCCCTACGGGGGGTATGGCTTTGGCCATCCGTATTTCGACGACAGCGGCTATGCCTTCCCCGGTTATCAGCCCGAAGGAGCCGCCGCGGAGTTCGAGTCGCGCCTGATGCGTCCGGGCGGCCCGCCCCGCCGTTTCCCGCTGATCCAGCCGAATCGCGCCGGGACCGACTGACGGAACGCGAACCGTCGTGGACGGAACGGAAAAGGGCGGAGCTTGAAAAAGCTCCGCCCTGTCTGTCTTCAGAAGTGGTGCCGCCGGGGGGAATCGAACCCACGACCTCAGCCTTACCAAGGATGCGCTCTACCACTGAGCTACGGCGGCCTGATCTGAGGAAGCGGCCCTATAGCCAACCGGGGACAATGGGGAAAGCCCAGAATGCACCCGCTTGCGGAAAAGTTCGGGGCAGGGTCTCATCAAGACATGGATGAGTCCGAGACTGCCTACCCCCGGCCGGAGCTGCCGGCGACCCTTCCGGACCCGCTTGCGCCGGCGAAAACGCCCGCGACCGCAAGGGCCCAGCGACTGGCCACAGCCTTGCGGGACAACCTCAGGCGTCGCAAGGCCGCTGCACGGCCGGGCAAACCTGAAAAGCCGAGCAACTGAATGTCATCGGGCGGACGGATAGTGGCCTTTCGCAAGGGCGTTGGTCCGCGCTAGATAGCCGATCCCCCCTGCGCCCTGCTCGGGGTCGCAAGAGACGACATGGACAGCATCGCCATCACCGGCGGCGCCCGTCTGAACGGAAGCATTCCGATCAGCGGCGCCAAGAACTCCGCCCTCAAGCTGATGGCCGCATCGATCCTGACCGATCAGCCGCTGCTGCTGACCAATATGCCGCGCCTGGCGGATACGAAATTCCTTGGCCGGTTGCTGCGCGAACTGGGGGTCGAGGTTTCCGAGCGCGACGGTGCGGACGGTCAGGAGACCCTGTTCCACGCCGCGACCCTGACCTCGACCTTCGCGCCGTATGACCTGGTCCGCCAGATGCGGGCCTCGTTCAATGTGCTGGGCCCGCTGCTGGCCCGCACCGGGGAGGCCAAGGTGTCGCTGCCCGGTGGCTGCACCATCGGGGCCCGGCCCGTTGATCTGCATCTGCAGGCCCTGACGGCCATGGGGGCCGAGATCGAGCTGGACGAAGGCTATGTGATCGCCCGGACGCCGAAAGGGCTGAGAGGGGCCGAGATCGAGTTTCCGTTCGTCTCGGTCGGGGCGACCGAGCACGCCCTGCTGGCAGCGGTGTTGGCCGATGGCGTAACCGTCCTGCGCAAGGCCGCGCGCGAGCCCGAGATCGGCGATCTGGCACGCTGTCTGACCGCCATGGGCGCGCGGATCGAGGGGATCGACACCGATGTCCTGACCATCACGGGCGTGTCGTCGCTGGGCGGTGCCAGCTGGTCGGTGATTCCGGACCGGATCGAGATGGGCTCCTACGCGGTGGCCGCGGCCATGACGGGAGGCGAGGTCCGGCTGACGAAGGCACGGCCGGAGCTGATGGCGGCCCTGAGCGACAAGATGATCGAGGCCGGAGTCGAGGTGACGCCGACCCCGGACGGGGTGATTGTGAAGCGCGATCCGGCCCTGCGGCTGAAGGCGGTCAATGTCGAGACCGAGGTCTATCCGGGTTTCGCCACTGATCTCCAGGCCCAGTTCATGGCCCTGATGACGACGGCCGAAGGCGACAGTGTCATCCAGGAGAACATCTTCGAGAACCGATTCATGCACGCCCCGGAGTTGGCGCGGCTGGGAGCCGACATCCATGTCCAGGCCGGTGAGGCGGTCGTGCACGGCGTCACCGCCCTGCACGGTGCCCAGGTCATGGCGACCGATCTCCGGGCGTCCGTCAGCCTCGTCATCGCCGGGATGGCGGCCCAGGGCGAGACCTTGGTCGGGCGGGTGTATCACCTCGATCGCGGCTTCGAGCGGCTGGAAGAGAAGCTGAGCGCCTGCGGAGCGGAGATTCGACGCGTGCGGGAAGCTGCGCATGAGCACTGAGGCCGGCGAGGTCGAGGCGGACACAACGGCGCCCGCGCCGCCCGAGCCGCTGCGCCTGCTGGCCGAAGACGCCGATGACCTGCACATCATCTCCGCAGCCCTGCAGGACGCCATCCTGCGCCCGGTCGATATCGTCTGGGAGCCATCGTCCCGTCGGGTGACGCTGAAGCTGAGCCGGTTCTGCTGGGAGTGTGGCGGCACGCGGGTGATGGCGGCCATGCAGTTTGGCGATGTCATCGCGGTCAAGAGCCGCCGCCTGCCGCGCCTGCCCGAGAGCGCGCTGGAACTGCTGGCCATGGAGTTTGCGCCGGACGAGGCACCCGGCGGCCGGGTGATTCTGATGTTCGCGGGCGGGGGGGATCTGCGCATTGATGTGGAATGCCTCGACGCCGTGCTGACCGATCTGTCGGAACGCTGGCCCGCCCGTCTGGCACCAAGCCATCAGTCGGAAGAGGCGGAACCCACGTGACCGACCACAGGCTGACCTCCATCGACCTGGATACGGTGACGCTGCAGTCCGCGACCGCCGAGATCGAACACGAGCGCCGTGTCGCGATCTTCGACCTGCTGGAGAAGAACAGCTTCGAGCCGGCGGGCGCTGCCGGAGGCCCCTATGCGCTGAAGCTGGCGATGGTGGACGGACGATTGGCCTTCGACATCACCGGGCCGGAGTTCCACCGGGTCCACGGCCTGTCGCTGACGCCGCTGAACAAGGTGGTGAAGGACTATATCGCCATCTGCGACAGCTATTACGAGGCCCTGCGGGGGACCTCTCCCGCGCAGATCGAGGCCGTCGACATGGGCCGGCGTGGCCTGCACAACGAGGGTGCCGAGATTCTGAAGGCCCGGCTGGAGGGCAAGATCGCCATTGATCACGAGACCGCCCGGCGGCTGTTTACGCTGGTCACGGCGCTTTACCGGCGGGGGTAGGGACTAGGGATTAGGGATTGGTAAGACCGCTCTATGAACGGCGGCGTCGACGGGCGAGGTGCCGGGTCTCTAATCCCTAATCCCTAATCCCTAATCCCTAATCCCCAATCCCTAATCCCCAATCCCTGCCTGCCTCGACTTTTGGCGCGTTCTCATGCATACGCCCGCTCCTTGACCACGCGCGCTTTCGTCCGGCGCGCGTTCTGATTCCGGATCACAGGGCGCGAGAGGCCGCATGGCTAAGGAAGAACTGCTCGAGTTTCCCGGCGTCGTCAGCGAACTGCTGCCGAATGCGACGTTCCGCGTGCTGCTCGAGGGCAACGACCACGAGATCATCGCCCACACCGCCGGCAAGATGCGCAAGAACCGCATCCGCGTGCTGGCCGGCGACAAGGTCCTGGTCGAGATGACGCCCTATGACCTGACCAAGGGCCGTATCACCTATCGCTTCAAGTAAGGGCGGGCTCGAATGAGCCGTCCTGAACTCGTGCTGGCCTCGGCCAGTCCGCGCCGCATCGAACTGCTGGCGCTGGTCGGGATCACGCCCGACCGCGTCGAACCTGCCGACATCGACGAAACGCCGCTGAAGGATGAGACGCCGACCCGTCTCGCCGCCCGCCTTGCCGTGTCCAAGGCCGAGGCCGTGGCCGCGGGGGCCCCGGACGCCGTCGTCCTTGCCGCCGATACCGTGGTCGCCGTGGGCCGCCGACTGCTGGAAAAGCCGGCCGACGAGGCCGAGGCCGTCCGGTTCCTGAAACTGCTCTCCGGCCGCAACCACCGGGTCTTTACCGGCGTGGCGGTGACCGCGGGCGTGCGGACGATGTACCGGGTCATCGACACCCGCGTCAGCTTCAAGGTCCTGTCCGATCCCGAGATCGCCGCCTATGTCGCCTCGGGCGAATGGCGTGGAAAGGCCGGCGGCTACGGCATCCAGGGCCGGGCCGGTGCATTCGTGACCCGGCTGGTCGGCAGCTATCCGGCGGTGATGGGCCTGCCGCTGTTCGAGACGGTCAATCTTCTGAACGGCGCGGGCTGGCGGCCGTGAGCCTCGAGGTCTTCCTCGACGACACCCCCGGCGAGGTCCGGGGCGTGGTCGCTCGGGATGGCCAGTTCGAACATCTGCTGATCCAGCGCGAGGACGATGTCGTCGAACATCGTCTCGGCGCGCGCTGCGTTGGACGAATTGCCGCGGTCCATCCGGGGCTGAAGGGTGCCTTCGTCGATCTGGGGACGGACCTGCCCGGTTTCCTGCCCTTTCGCGGACAGGATCGGCTGAATGAAGGGCAGAAGGTCGAGGTCGAGGTCTCGGCAGAGCCGCGCGAGGGCAAGGGGCCGACCTTGCGCCTGATCGGGGCGGGGGAGGGGGCACCGCGCCTGCTCAGGCCCGGCCCGACCGTGGCCGAGACGCTCGCCAGGTTGGCTCCCGGCGTAGCGCCGGTCACGGGGATCGCCGCCATCCAGGCCAGTTGGGACGCCGAGGAGGTCGCGCGGGCCTGCAGTGACCTGTTCCATGACACCGGGCTGGATATCGCCATCCAGCGCACCCGGGCCCTGATCGCGGTTGACCTCGACCTGTCGCCGGCACCCGGTGTGGCTTCCGGGGCGGCGGCACGGACGCGGGCGAATCGGCAGGGCCTGCAGGCGGCCGCGCGGCTGATCCGCCTGAACCGCTGGGGCGGCCTGGTGGCCATTGATCTGATCGGAACCGGGCAGGACGGAGATGCCGTCATGGCGGAGGCGAAACAGTCATTCGGCGGTGATGCGGACGTGGTCTTTGGCCCGGTCAACCGGTTCGGCGTGCTGCAGCTGGCCCTGCCCTGGCGGTTGACCCCGCTGGAAGAGATCCTGAACGGACCCGACGGTTGCCGTCGCCCCGCGCAGCGGGCCCAGGACATCGTGCGAAGCCTGCACCACATGCTGATGTCTGACACCACGGTCGCATGGGTCACGCTTCGCTGCGCCCCGGATGAGGCCGCGCTGGCGGGGCCGCTGGTGGCGCGGCTCGGGCCGAGGGCTCGTCTCATCGCCGATCCGGCGGTTTCGCCGGGTGCTTTCACTCAGGAAGAGGGCTGACCATGGCGACCTGTCCAATCTGTCGCAGGAAGCCGGCGGTCGAGGCCTACAAGCCCTTCTGCTCCCGGCGTTGCGCCGACGTCGACCTGCAGCGATGGTTCACCGGCGGCTATGTCATTCCGGAGACGGTCGACGAGCCCCCCCTGGATGAGCGCGACGAAGACTGATCAGACGGCTGGACACCCCGGAACGGCTCGCCTATAGACCGCCCTCCCGCGAGCGGATGCCTCGCCTGGGTAGCTCAGTTGGTAGAGCAGCGGATTGAAAATCCGCGTGTCGGTGGTTCGAATCCGCCCCCAGGCACCATCGCCCCTTCCCGATCCGGGAACCTGGCGCGATCCCATCATGAAAATGTCGTTTTCGCCCGGAATCTTCAGCTTCGAGGCTGCTGGCTCCCTTGCTAGGGGAAAAGCGCCGTCCCGCACTTGACGCTCTGGTATGCGTTCGCCAAAGGAGCTTGACCGCGTTCTTTTGCGGGGAGTTGATGGAAGCAGGGAAAACGGTTTCCCTGAACCCGTCAGCGCCGCGTCGGGAGCCATGTGGCAACCGGAAGCGTCAGAAGGCGTTCCAAGGATCGGGGGATTTCCCTCGCATCTGCGGACAAGAATTTCATCGAGGGCGGTCGTCGTCTGCGGCCGTTCCTTTTGGGTTCCACAAGTCAGACTAAACAGCAGGAACTGGCGAACTATGTTCGATTTCAAGAAGACCAACATCCTCCTGGCCATGGCCGCCGCCGGCGTTCTTATGGCCGGTACGCCGGTTCTCGCGCAGGATGCTCCCGCCGCCGCTCCGGCCGCCGCAGCCGCCGCACCGGCCGCTGACGCCGCCGCTACCCCGGCCCCCGCCGAAGCCGCTCCGGCTGCCGAAGCCGAGCCCGCCGCTGAAGGCGCTCACGGCAAGCTGACCCCGGCCAGCATGTTCATGGAAGCCGACCCGGTCGTTAAGGTCGTGATGATCGGCCTCGTTCTGGCCTCGGTCTTCTCGTGGGTTCTGCTCCTCATCAAGATGTTCGAGTTCGGCGCCCTGAACCGCAAGACCGACCAGTTCCTGGAAAGCTTCCGCCAGGCCCGCACCATTGCGGACATGCGCAAGGTTGCGACCTCGGACGAGTTCGACGGTAACCCGCTGGCCGACATGGCCGCCGCGGCGACCGACGAAATCGAACTGTCGCGTCAGGCTGGCCTCTCGGTCACCGGCGATCACGCCGACTCGTCCCTGATGCGCGCCCAGCAAGCTGTCGGCGCCGTTCAGGCCGGCCTGGCCAAGCGCCTTGCAGGCGGCCAGCAGTTCCTGGCCTCGACCGGTTCGTCCGGCCCGTTCATCGGTCTGTTCGGTACCGTTTACGGGATCATGAACTCGTTCATCGGCATCGCGAACACCAACACGACCAACCTGGCCGTCGTCGCCCCCGGTATCGCCGAGGCGCTGCTGGCCACCGGTATCGGCCTCTTCGCCGCTATCCCGGCGGTTATCTTCTACAACTACTTCAACACCCGCATCTCGGCGTACGGCACCCGTTCGGACGGTTTCTCGGCCGAGCTGACCAACGCTATCTCGCGTAACCTCGACAAGGGAGCGTAAGCTCGATGGCCGCCAAACTTTCAGGCGGCGGCGGCGGCAAGTACCAGGTTGAGCAGAACAGCGAAATCAACGTTACGCCATTCGTTGATATCATGCTTGTTCTGCTCATCATCTTCATGGTGGCGGCCCCTCTTGCCGCACCTTCCGTTGAGGTGAAACTGCCGCGTGCCGTTGCTCCGCTCGCTCCCAATCCACCCACTCCGATCTACATTTCCATCACCAGCGACGGGCAATCCTACCTTGGTGACGGTATCGTCGAACTGGATCAGATTGGTTCGGAGCTGACGTCGCAGATCGGTCGTCGCAATCCCGCGGACGAGCGCATCTTCATCCGGGCGGACAAGTCCACCCGTTACGGCGACTTCATGCAGGTCATGAACTCGCTGCAGGACAACGGCTTCTACAGCGTTGCCCTGGTCGGTGAAGATACGGACGCTCAGTAGGAAACGGTGAGATCATGACAGACATCCAATATCACCGTTCCAGATATGATGCGCCGAAGGCCAAGGGTTTGTTCGGGGTTCCCCCGGGCGTCCTTCTGGCCAGCATCCTGGTCGTCAGCATCCTGTTCTCGATCCTGGCGTTCTACTTCATCAACGCCCAGTTCAAGCTGCGGGAAATCAACTACTCGGACGAATCGGTGGATGTGGAGCTGATTGAGCCCATCCCGCCGCCGCCGCCGCCTCCGCCGCCGCCTCCGCCGGACACGCCCCCGCCGCCCAAGCTGCAGGTGCGTCCCCCGGTCGTGGTTCCGAACGCGCCGCCGCCTCCGGTGACGCTGCCGATCGAGCCGACGAAGAAGGAAGACCGTGTCGAGTACCGGGGTCCCCCGGTCATCGTTCCCGGCCCGCCGCCTCCGCCGGCCCCTCCGGCCCCGCCGCGGCCGTCGGTCGTGACGAACCCGAGCTGGGGTCGTCAGGTTCTTCCGGAATATCCGGAGCGGGCAGCATCCCGGGGTATCGAGGGCGTTTCCTCGGTCCGCGTGAGCTGTGGTCTGCAGCCGAACGGCAGCCTGACCGATTGTCGGGTGCTCTCGGAAGAGCCGCCAGGCATGGGCTTCGGCTCCGCCGCCCTCGCAGCCGCTCGTCGTTCGCGAGTGACTCCGGGTACGGTTGACGGCGCTGCCGTCGGAGCCCGGGTGGAATGGACCGTCCGGTTCCGTCCGCCCCCGCCGGAATGATCCGTCGGACCTAACACACGTCAGCGCCCCGGAGGTTCACCTCCGGGGCGTTTTCGTATGCGCCCCGGCGTCTCTGGCCGGCTCCTTGTCCCGCCGTGCCCGGTTCGCGATCCGGTGGCTCCGGGCCGTATCCGTCCCCGTTCCGCGTCCCGGCTGTGCGGCGGTGGCGGATGACGGAGGGTCCAATGCCTTATCCGTCTTGATCGGCACCCGAGACCCCGCTAGACACGCCGCTCGCGATAGCGCGCCGCCTTAGCTCAGTTGGTTAGAGCGCCGGTTTGTGGAACCGGAGGTCCTCAGTTCAAGCCTGAGAGGCGGTACCATCTCCCCAAACGAGGAGGCGTTTTCCGGCATGACCGATACGCCGCCCGCCTGGGACCCCCGACAATACAACCGCTTCGAGGCCGAGCGCGACCGCGCGGCCCTCGACCTGCTGATGCGTCTCCCTGCGGGCCTTGATCCGTGCGAGATCTGGGACCTGGGCTGCGGTACCGGTCAGCACGCCGCCATGCTGAAGCGGCGGTATCCGCTTGCGGCGGTGCACGGACTGGATTCCAGCGCCGACATGCTGGCCCAGGCCCGGGGGCTGGACGCCGATGTGGACTGGCACCAGGGCGATATCGCCGACTGGCGACCCGAGGTTCCCGCGGGCCTGATCCTGGCCAATGCCTCCCTGCACTGGTTGTCGGACCACCCGGCCCTGCTGTTGCGGCTGGCGGAGGCACTGACTCCGGGCGGTGCCCTGGCGATCCAGATGCCGATGGCACACGAGACCCGCCATCACGCCCTGCTGCGCGCCGTTGCGGTCGAGGGACCGTGGGCGGCCAGGCTTGCCGGGGTCGAGACCATCGCACCCCTGCTGTCGCCGGAAGCCTACTATGAGGTTCTGGCCGGGCCCTGTGATCAGATCGACGTCTGGGCGACCACCTATCTGCACGCCCTGACCGGCCCGGATGCGGTGCTGGAATGGATGAAGGGGACGGCGCTGCGCCCCTTCCTTGCGGCGCTGGACGACCCGGCTATGGGCGCGGCTTTTCTTTCCGCGCTGGGCGCACGGCTCCGCGTAGCGTTTCCGCCACGTCCGGACGGCCTGACCCTGTTGCCGTTTCCCCGGCTGTTTCTGGTGGCGCGACGTCGCTGACGGCGTGTCGCCGCCTCAGGCCTGTGACCGGCCCGTCCAGTTTGGCGAGGGATGCCGAGGCGGCGAGATAGCCGGCTGCGACGCCGGCGTCGAAGCCCTTCCAGTCGCGGATGTCGAGGCCGTCGGGCGTCGGCTGGATCAGCAGGTCGGTGGCAGCGCGTGAGCTCTCGATATCCGCATCCGTGGTCAGCGTCGCCGACCGCATCAGGATGGAGACGATGGGCGGGCCCCGTCGCCAGGCCCCGGTCACGATCAGTCGCCAGATCGAGGGCGGGTGTTCGATCAGGGCGGGATCGACGCCACGCGTCTCGGACATGTCGACACCGATGATCGGGCCACTATTCATCTGCCGCATGACCTCGGTCGGCAGGTTCTTCAATACCGCACCGTCGACCAGCACCTGGCCGTCCATGACGACGGGGGGCAACAGGCCGGGAATGGCGATCGAGGCCCGCATGGCGCGGCGCATCAGGCCCCGCCGGTGCACCTCGATCCTGCCACTGGTCAGATTGGTCGAGACGGCGAAGAACGGCTTGACCAGATCGGCGAGGTCCACTTCGCCATAGGCTTCCTTCAGCAGGCCATCGACCTTCTTCGCCCGGGTCATCGCCAGCATCGGGAAGGTGATGTCCGACAGGGGATCGCTCTCGACAAAGGATTTGTGGATCCGGGCCTCGAGCTCTTCCTGTGACCAGCCCATGGCCGGGCCGGCGGCAATCACGGCCCCCATGGAGGACCCGCCGACGAAATCGATCGGCACCTTTGCCTCATGCAGGGCCCTGAGCGCGCCGATGTGCGAATAGGCCCGCGCCCCGCCGCCCGACATGACCACGCCGACGGCTGAGCCGGTGATGACCCGCGCCAGACGGTCAGAATCGACCCGGGCACCCTCCACCGCCTGGAACCAGCGTCCGGGCTGGATCGCGTCGATCCAGGCCGCCGTGTTCGCCGGTCGGGCCATGCGAGGCTCACGCATGAGGATCAGATCCGTGCGCCGCTGGGCGTCCAGCACGCCCGCATGGGGCATGGGCCGGTTCGGCGGTGCCATCACGCCGTTGCCGACGACGAAAACCCGGTCCACCTGCCGCGCGCAGAGGGCCGCCCAGGCGGGCTCGTCCATCTCGGCGACATAGAGGACGAAGTCGTGGGCGTCCTCGATCCGGCTGAACCATTCCGCGGCCGAGGCGAGGGCGGACTGGTCGATCACCTGACAGGTAAAGCCCTGGGCCTCGATGGCGGCCGCGATCCGCTCGACGAGGGCGCGGATCGGTTGCGGCCGGGCCGAGACGAAGCCGAATACGCTGGGTTCGCCGCCGCCGGATCGACGGTCGCGGGCGCGCTGGATCATCAGCCGGGACAGCTCGACCATCAGGTCCGGCTCGGTGCGGGCCGCCTCAAAGAAGGCGTCGCGGGGCAGGGCCAGAACCTCGCAGTCACGCAGGGCGACCACGTCGGCGGTATGTTCCGTGCCGGCCAACATGGCCATTTCACCGGCCGGCTCACCGGGCCGGATGACGCCGACGAACTGCGGCGGGCGAGACTGGCCGTGGTCCCGCCGGAATACGCCCAGACGTCCGCTCCTCAAGAGATACAGGGTGTCTGCGGCATCGCCCTCGGCGAACAGGGTTTCACCGCCGGTCAGGGCGAACCAGCTCGCGCGCGTGGTCTTGCCGCCCTCGAAGATGCGATGCAGGGCGTCTTCCAGCCGGTCGGAGCGGGGAGCGGGCATGGGGGTCTAGGGATTAGGGATTAGGGATTAGGGATTAGGGATCAGGATGTGGGGCTGAAGGTGGGGGAGTCGAACTGACGGAGTGCAATCGTCGCAGCAAGCGCACCTAATCCCTAATCCCTAATCCCTAATCCCTAATCCCTAATCCCTGCGACCTCTACCAGGCCCCCATCTCCCGCAGCCGTTTGGCCAGGTCCTCCGGCACCTCGCCTGCATCGAGGGTCGACAGGTCTGGCGGGGCGTCCTTGGGCTCCAGGTAGCGCCAGCCCTGGAAGGGGCGGCGGGCCTGGGGGGCGGTGCGGACGACCTCGGGCGACAGGGTGATGTGGCACATGCTGGCCTTGCCCTCACCCCGGGTGGCGATGTCGAGGATTGGCATCCGGCAGGTCACCGAGCCCTTCATCACCCAGTAGAGCGAACCGCCGTCCTCAAGCTCCGCCGCCCGCTTGGGGGTCATGCGGGTGTGGACGATCAGCCACTCCCCCTTGGCGGCACGGCGCTCCAGCGTCTCCACCTTGGCGACGCCGACGCAGAGCTTGATCATGTGAAGCGGCAAACGATCCTCTTTCTCACCGTCCGGCCGGCGATGCCCCGTGCCGTGGGCGGCGATTGTTCTCGGACAAGGCGCAGAGCGCCGGGGCCGCCCAACATCCCCAGACACCTTGTGGGAGATACATCATGTTCAAGGCAAATGTCGGCGGACTGGATCGAATTCTTCGGGTCATCCTTGGACTCGGCCTGATCGCGATTGTCTTCGTCGGACCCCAGACGCCCTGGGGCTGGGTCGGCGTGGTGCCGCTGCTGACAGGGCTGTTCGGGACCTGTCCGCTCTATACGCTGCTGGGGATCAGGACCTGCCCCCGGCGATAAGGTCGCGGTCTGTCCGGAGCGGAAGACAAGGCCTTCTGGCAAGCGTAGGTCATCAGCATGCGACCCAAAGGAGGCAGAGGGATTGCAAGTGTCGCCCGGCCGGCGGTCTTGTAGTCCCCTGACATTCCGGGCGCGGAAATGAGTGGGTTCGCCATGTACGGTTTGATCGGCAAGATGACGGCCACGCCCGATCAGCGCGAGGCGCTGACGGCGGTCCTGCTGGAGAACCTCGGGACCATGCCGGGATGCCTTAGCTATATCGTCGCCCACGACCCGGCGGATGATCATGCCGTCTGGGTGACCGAGGTCTGGACGGACGAGGCCGCGCATCGCGCCTCGTTGCAGGTGCCCGAGGTGAAGGCGGCGATCCACCGGGCCATGCAATTGATGGCGACCTTCGCGGACGCCCAGGTGACGACGCCGGTGGGTGGGGTGGGGTTCCGCTGACGCGGGCTCAGGCCGCGCCGGCCGTGACGGTGGCCAGCACTGTATCCGCCGCCACCTGATCCCCGACAGAGACGCTGATCTCGCCGACCACACCGTCGAACGGGGCGACGAGGGCGTGTTCCATCTTCATGGCTTCCAGCACCACGACGGGCTGGCCCTTGTTCACCGTGTCGCCGGCCTTTGCGGGGGTGGCGACGATCTTGCCCGGCATGGGCGCGCGGAGGGCACCGTCGGAGGCGGGGCCCCCGGCGCCGGACCCGCCGCGGGCGAAGGCGCTGACATCGAAGGCAGACCCGTTCTCGAAGGCGATAACGCGGGTGGCCGACAGGCCGATCAGGCGTGTCATCGGATGATCATCGTCATCGAGCATTCGGGCGATCTGCGACACGCCATCGACGATCACGGACTGGGTGATGCGGGACGGCGCATTCGCCCGGAAGCCGACCGCACCGGCCAGACTGTCCCACGGCGAGTCCGCGCTGTCCCGGGATCCGGCCGCGAGGTGGCGCAGGCGGTGGGCGGCGTCCTCTGTTCCCATTTCCGACAGAGGCTCGGCGACGAGGTCGGCCTCTTCAGCCGCGATAAAGCCGGTATCGACATCGCCCTCGACGAAGCGGGGATGCTCCAGGCATTTCATCACGAAGGCGGCGTTGGTCCTGACCGGCCAAACCTGAACCTGGCCGGCCGCTTCAGCCAGGGCTTCGGCGGCATCTTCCCGCGTCCCGGCATGCACGATCAGTTTGGCGATCATGGGATCGTAGAACTGGCTGACCTCGCCACCTTCCTCAACGCCGGTGTCGACGCGAATGCCGTCGGGCATGACGAAATGCTCGAGCTTGCCGATGCTCGGCAGGAAGCCACTGGCCGGGTCCTCGGCGTAGAGGCGGGCCTCCATGGCCCAGCCGTTCAGGGGGATGTCGGCCTGTTTCAGCGGCATGGGCTCGCCGGCGGCGACGCGGAACTGCCATTCGACCAGATCGACGCCGGTGACCTCTTCCGTCACCGGATGTTCGACCTGCAGGCGGGTGTTCATCTCCATGAACCAGATGCGGTCGGCCTTCAGCCCGTCCGAGGCGTCAGCGATGAATTCGATGGTGCCGGCGCCCTCATAGTTCACGGCCTTCGCGGCCTTTATGGCGGCGTCGGTGACGGCCTGGCGGGTGGCGGCGTCCATGCCGGGGGCCGGGGCCTCCTCGATGACCTTCTGGTGGCGGCGCTGCAGGGAGCAGTCGCGCTCATACAGATGGACGACGGTGCCGTGCGTATCCCCGAACACCTGCACCTCGATGTGGCGCGGGCGGGTGATGTATTTCTCGATCAGGACGCGGGGATCGCCGAAGGAGGATTTGCCCTCGCGCTGGGCCGAGGCGAGGCCGTCGGCGAAGTCCTCGGCCCGGTCGACCTTCTTCATCCCCTTGCCGCCACCGCCGGCGACGGCCTTGATCAGGACCGGATAGCCGATGGTGTCGGCTTCCTTCTGAAGGCGTTCCAGCGACTGGTCCTCGCCCAGATAGCCGGGGGTGACGGGGACACCGGCGGCGATCATCAGGGATTTGGCGGCGTCCTTCAGACCCATGGCGCGGATGGCGGCCGGGGGCGGGCCGATCCAGACCAGGCCGGCGGCCATGACGGCCTCGGCGAAGTCGGCGTTCTCGGACAGGAAGCCGTAGCCGGGGTGTATCGCCTCCGCGCCGGTGGCCTTTGCGGCGGCGAGGACCTTGGCGGCATCCAGATAGGATTCGCGGGCCGGGGCGGGGCCGATCAGGACGGCCTCATCGGCCTCGCGGACATGCAGGGCCTTCGCATCGGCTTCGGAATAGACGGCGATGGTCCGGATGCCCATGCGGCGGGCAGTGCGGAAGACGCGACAGGCGATCTCGCCACGATTGGCGACCAGGACGGATTTGAACATGGGTCCGGTTTAGAGGGGCGAGGGTCGAGGGTCGAGGGGTGGTTGGTGATTGGTGATTGGTTCGGTCCGTCAGGGTGTGAGCCAACCCGTCAGGATGGCTGCGGCTGCAACCACCCATCACCAACCACCAATCACCCTGTCACTCCGCCCAGCGCGGCTTCCGCTTCTCGAGGAAGGCGTTGACGCCTTCCTGACCCTCGGGCGAGACGCGGGCGCGGGCGATGCGTCTGGCGGTTTCTTCCATCAGGCCGTGGTCGATACGCTGGCCGGTGACATGGTTCACCAGCCGCTTGGCGTCGCCGACGGCACCCGGGGCGCAGGCCTTCATGCGGTCGGTGAAGCCGGCGATGAAGCCGTCGATCTGGTCGGCGCTGTCCAGCACCTGGCCGATCAGGCCGAACCCCCTGGCCGCCTCGGCGTCGAACAGGTCTGCTGTCATGAACAGGGCGCGTGCCGTGCGGGCCCCCACGGCCTCGATGACATAGGGGGCGATGGTCGCCGGGATCAGGCCCAGTTTGACCTCGGAGAAGGCGAATTTCGCTCCCTTGACCGCCACGGCCATGTCGCAGGCGGCGACGATGCCGGCCCCGCCGCCCATGGCCGCGCCCTCGACGATGGCGCAGGTCAGGGCCGGGATCTCGTGCAGGGCCTTGAGCATCTTCGCCAGCCCCATGGCGTCGTCGCGGTTGTCACTCTCGGACCAGCGGACGGCGTCGGCCATCCAGGCCAGGTCGGCCCCGGCGCTGAACGTGCCGCCGGCCCCGCGGATGAAGACCACCCGCACATGGTCGGCGCCCTGCAGGGTCTCGAAGGCCTCATAGAGGGCGGCGATGGTCGGGGCGTCGAAGGCGTTGCGCCGGTCCGGGCGATTGATGGTGATGAAGACCACGCCGTCGGCGGTGGAGTCGATCCGGACCAGGGTGTCGTCGGCGTCCGGTGCCGGATCGGCCAGCAGGGGATGGGCGATGGCGTTGATCTCGGCGGCCTCGCCAGGGGTGATGTCGAGGGCGTTCAGGTCGGCTTCGGTCGGCTGGCTCATGGCGGGCTCCTTGTCGGCTGCCCGTGTGTAACGCATCGCCGGGGCAATCGCATCGCGCCAGCGCAAAGACCGCCGTTATCTTGACAGGCCGCCACGGCTCAGCTTGATGACCGAAAGGTTAACAGAGCCGTCCGCGCGACGAGACCCCCCATGTCGAAACCCTCCGCCCCCCGCACCAGCAAGCCCGCCCGCCTCACCGCCGCCAAGGTGAAGCTGGCCGCCGAAATTCGCGAGCAACTCGCGGCCCAGGGCGGGGCGGCGCATCGCGAGGTCGTCATCGGCCGCATCCTGCAGCGCAAGGGCGTGCACGGTCCCGCCGCCGAACGCACCCGCCGCGCCCTGCTGTCGGCGTTCGAGCTGCACGCCCATGCCGAGCCCGGCAGCGAGGTGCCGCGCCTGTTCGACCTGCCGTTCGGCCCGGACTCTTACCGCTGGGCGCTGGATGAGCCGGTGCGGTCCGCCATACCCTTCTGAATGCAGACCAGCGCAGCCGATCGCCTTCGCCGGACGAGCGTGGCCAGTGTCCATGTCCACTACGTCGCCAAGGTGGAACGGAAGGGCCGGACGCGGGCGGAGGTGGATCAGGTGATCCGCTGGCTGACAGGCTATTCCCAGGATCAGCTGGAGGCCCTGCTGGCCGCGAAGACCGACTTCGGGACCTTCTTCGCCGAGGCCCCGGCCATGAACCTGAACCGCTTCCTGATCACCGGCATGATCTGCGGCTACCGCGTCGAGCAGATCGAGGACCCGTTCATGCGCGAGATCCGGCACCTCGACAAACTGGTCGACGAGGTCGCCAAGGGGAAGGCGATGGAGAAGGTGCTTCGGGCCGGGTGACGGACGTTGCCATCCGGGAAACGCAGCCCTTGTCCAGCTCTATGGGCAGCGGACATAGGCGACAGTCTCGCCGAACATGTCGAGGTCCAGCCGGGACCGGTCAGGCGACAGTCTCAGGGTGGCCGACTCCCGCCGAATGATGGGCTGCTCGTTAATGTCCGTGTCGCTGACGTCCGACCAATCCATATCAAGCCGGATCGCGTCGTCGGCGATCCGCTGGGCGGCGACGACGCGGCCGCCCCACTCGTAGAACTCCAGCCGATTGCTCCAAACCCAAAACCGGGTCACGGCGTCCTCGTCTCGGCAGGCTTCCGGCGTCCGATCCCATTCGCCTGTCATCGCGGACGGAAGCGGCGCACCCGCGCAAGTCGCGAGTGCGAGGCTGACGACGACTGGAAGTCCCCGGATCAGGATCATCGTCACATCCTGAACACGCCGAACGTCGTCTCCGGGATCGGGGCGTTCAGACTGGCCGAGATCGCCAGCCCCAGCACGTCCCGGGTCTGAACCGGGTCGATGACGCCGTCGTCCCAGAGGCGGGCGGTGGCGTGGTACGGATTGCCCTCGTCCTCGTATTTCTGGCGGATCGGGGCCTTGAAGGCCTCGGCCTGGTCGGGGGTCCAGCTGTCGGCGTCGCGGTGGACGGTGGCGAGGACGGCGGCGGCCTGTTCGCCGCCCATGACGCTGATCCGGCTGTTCGGCCAGGTGAACAGGAAGCGCGGGGCGAAGGCGCGGCCGCACATGCCGTAGTTGCCGGCCCCGAAACTGCCGCCGATCAGGACGGTGAATTTCGGCACCTCGGCCGAGGAGACGGCGGTGACCAGTTTGGCGCCGTTCTTGGCGATGCCCTCGGCCTCGTATTTGCCGCCGACCATGAAGCCCGAGATGTTCTGCAGGAAGACCAGCGGGATCTTCCGCTTGCAGGCCAGTTCGATGAAGTGGGCCCCCTTGAGGGCGCTCTCGGAGAACAGCACGCCGTTGTTGGCCAGGATGGCGACCGGGAAACCCCAGATGCGGGCGAAGCCGCAGACCAGGGTCGTGCCGTACTGGGCCTTGAACTCGTCGAAGTCGGATCCGTCGACGACGCGGGCGATGACCTCGCGCACATCATAGGGGGCGCGGACGTCGTCGGGGATCAGGCCGTACAGTTCCTCGGCGTCATAGACGGGCGCGCGGGGCTCGCGCACGTCCAGCTCGACCGACTTCACCGTGTTCAGACTGTCGACGATGGTGCGGACGATCTCGAGCGCGTGCTCGTCATTCTCGGCGACATAGTCGACGACGCCTGACTTGCGGCCGTGGGTCTCCGATCCGCCCAGTTCCTCCGCGGAAATGACCTCTCCGGTGGCGGCCTTCACCAGCGGCGGGCCGGCCAGGAAGATGGTGCCCTGGTTGCGGACGATGACGCTCTCGTCCGACATGGCCGGGACATAGGCCCCGCCGGCGGTGCAGGAGCCCATGACGCAGGCGATCTGGGGGATCGACTTGGCCGACATCCGCGCCTGGTTGAAGAAGATGCGGCCGAAATGGTCGCGGTCGGGGAAGACCTCGGCCTGGTGGGGCAGGTTGGCACCGCCGGAATCGACCAGATAGACGCAGGGCAGGCGGTTCTGCTCGGCGATCTCCTGGGCTCGCAGGTGCTTCTTCACCGTCATCGGGAAATAGGCGCCGCCCTTCACCGTCGGGTCGTTGGCGACGATCATGACCTCGCGGCCCGAGACCCGGCCGATGCCGCAGATCATGCCGGCGCCGGGGGCACCGTCAGGGTCCCTGGCATCGCCATACATGCCGTTGGCGGCCAGCTGGCCGATCTCGAGGAAGGGCGAGCCGGGGTCCAGCAGCCGCTCGACCCGGTCGCGGGGCAGCAGCTTGCCGCGCGAGACATGGCGGTCGCGGCTGGCGTCGGAGCCGCCGCGGGCGGCTTTGGCCACCTTGGCGTGGAGCTCGTCGCGGAGGGCGCGGTTATGGGCGTCCAGCGCCTTGAAGGCGGGGCTGTTCGGGTCGATGGCGGACGTCAGCTTGGGCATGAAGCCGGTTTAAGCGGCTTCGCGGGCAGGGGGAAGCGACTCTCCTTATGACCGCGCAAGGAAAGCCGGGTTGACCTCGCGCCGCGCCCGTGGCCTGTCCCGCCTCCCATGTTCGCCCTCAGCCTCCAGACCCGCGCCACCCTGAAAGACCTGCTGCACCTCGCGTGGCCGGTGGTGTTGGCGCGCATCGGCATCATGACCATGGGGCTGACCGACGCGATCGTGGTGGGCAATTTCGCCAGTCGGGAACTGGCCTTCCATTCGCTGGCCTGGGCCCCCCATTCGATCATCGTGGTCACGGCCGTCGGCCTGCTGTTCGGCGTGCAGGTGATGACCGCGCGCAAGCTGGGCGAGGGCCGGCGCGAAGAGGTTGGAGCGGTGTTGCGGCGCGGGCTGGCCTATTCTCTCCAGCTCGGCGTGGCGGCCTGTATTGCCCTGATCTTCATAGGCCCATGGGCACTGGGCCAGATGAATCTGGAGGCGGGGCTGGCGGAAGGGGCGAGCCCCGCGCTGATCGTGCTGGCGCTTTCGATGCCCGCCTATCTCGTTTCGGTGGCGGCCCAGTTCTTCCTTGAGGCCCTTGGCAGGCCGAAGCCCGGCATGGTGGCCATGTGGGTCGCCAACGGCGTGAACCTGGCGCTCAACCTGCTGCTGGTGCCGGATCTGCTGGGACTGGGCGTCGACGGGGCGACGGCGTCCTGCTGGGCGACGTTCTGCGCGCGTGCAGCCCTGGCGGTCTTCCTCATTATCTACATCGCCCGCCTGCCCGAGGCTCGGGCGCTGGGCGTGTTCAAACGGCCCCGGCCCGACCCTGCCGCCGCGCGCGAGCAGCGCAAGATCGGCTATGGCGGCGGTTCCTCCTATTTCATCGAGGTCACGGCCTTCGCGGCGATGACCTTCTTCGCCGGCCAGATCGGTGCCAACGAAACGGCCGCCTGGGCGATCGTGCTGAATGTCTCGGCCATCGTCTTCATGGTCCCCATGGGGATGTCATCGGCGACGGCCGTACTCGTGGGCCGGGCGCACGGAGCGGGCGACGGCCGTGCGGTGCTGAGGGCGGGGCTGGTCGGCGTCGGCGTGGTGACGGCCCTGACCCTGATCGTGGCCGTGGTCGTCTGGCCTTCAGCCGGGCTGCTGGTCAGCGCCTATAATCGGGATCCGGCCCTGCTTTCCATCGCAGCGCCCGCCCTGGTGCTGGCGACGTTGTTCTTCGTGGCCGACGGGATCCAGGTGGTGGCGGCCCAGGCAAACCGGGCCGCGGGCGACGTCTGGTGGCCCACTATCATGCATTTCGTCGCCTACGGCGGGATCATGATGCCGCTCGGCTGGTGGCTGGCCCATACGCTGGGCGTTAACGGCCTGGTCTGGGCCGTGATCGTTGCCAGCCTTGTGTCGTCGGTGCTGCTGACGGCGCGGTTCGTGCGGGTGGCGCGGCGGCTGGCACCGCAGGGATTGGGGATGGGGGATTAGGGATTAGGGGGCATCGGGGTTGCGATGTCCTCAAGCACTCGCCACTAACCATGGCCAATCCATCATCCCTCATCCCTGATCCCTGGCCTCCATGTCCCGCATCCTCATCACCTCGGCCCTGCCGTACATCAACGGCATCAAGCATCTGGGGAATCTGGCGGGCTCGATGCTGCCGGCGGATGTCTATGCGCGGTTCAAGCGGGCGCAGGGCCATGAGGTGCTCTACATCTGCGCCACCGACGAGCACGGCACCCCGGCTGAACTGGCCGCCGCCGCCGCCGGTCAGGATGTGCGGACCTATTGCGACGAGCAGCACGAGGTCCAGAAGGCAGCGGGCGAGGCCTTCGGCCTCAGCTACGACTGGTTCGGCCGGTCCTCCAACGCGCCCAACCACCGCCTGACCCAGCATTTCGCCGATGTTCTCGAGAAGAACGGCCTGATCGAGGAGCGGGTCGACCGGATGATCTATTCGGTCGATGACGCCCGCTTCCTGCCCGACCGCTATGTCGAGGGCACCTGTCCGCACTGCGGTCACGTCGGCGCGCGCGGCGACCAGTGCGACAACTGCGGCCGGCTTCTGGACCCGACCGACCTGATCGATCCCTATTCGGCCGTGTCAGGCTCGCGCAATCTCGAGGTCCGGGACACCCGCCACCTGTATCTGCTGCAGACGAAGCTGGCGGACCGGATCCGGACCTGGATCAACTCCAAGCATGACTGGCAGACCCTGGCCCGGTCCATCGCCCTCAAACACCTCGACGAGGGTTTGATCGACCGGGGCATCACCCGCGACCTGAAATGGGGCGTGCCGGTGGTGGGTCCTGACGGCGGCCCGCGTCCGGGGATGGAGGGCAAGGTCTTCTACGTCTGGTTCGACGCCCCCATCGAATACATCGGCGCGACCGAGGAGTGGGCGGATGCGACCGGGACCACCTGGCGTGACTGGTGGCGGACGGACGAGGGGGCGGACGACGTCCGCTACGTCCAGTTCATGGGCAAGGACAATGTCGCCTTCCACACCGTCAGCTTCCCGGCGACCATCCTGGGTTCGGGCGAGCCCTGGAAGACGGTCGATACCCTCAAGGCCTTCAACTGGCTGAACTGGTACGGTGGGAAATTCTCGACCAGCCAGAAGCGCGGCGTCTTCATGGACCAGGCGCTGGAGCTGCTGCCGGCCGACTACTGGCGCTGGCACCTGACGGCCTATGGGCCGGAGCATTCGGACGCGGCCTTCACCTGGGAGCAGTTCCAGTCGACGACCAACAAGGATCTGGCCGATGTGCTGGGCAATTTCGTCAACCGGATCGTCAAATTCGCCGAGAGCAAATTCGACGGCGTCGTGCCGGATGCGGGCGAGCCGGGGCCGCTGGAGGTGAAGCTGGAGGCCGACCTGCGCGCCGGCATCGCCGAGGCCACGGCCCAGTTCGAGGCCATGGAGTTCCGCAAGGCGGCCGTGGCCCTGCGCGCCGTCTGGGTGCTGGGCAATGAATATCTGCAGGAGGCGGCGCCCTGGACCGCCTTCAAGACCGATGTGGACAGTGCCGCCGTCGGCGTGCGCACCGGCCTGAACCTGGTTGCCCTGTTCGCCCGTCTGGCAGCGCCGGTGATGCCGCATTCGGCGGTGAGGATCGGGGCCGCCGTCGGGGCGACGGACCTGAGCTGGCCGACGGCGGATGAACCTCTGCTGGACGCCCTGCCGCGGGGTCAGACGGTCGCGGCAGCGGGGGTGCTGTTCACCAAGATCGAGGACACGCAGGTGGCCGAGTGGTCTGAACGCTTCGGCGGCGCGGACGCCTGACCATGGATCGGTCGGCCGCCCTCATCAGGCTGCTGGCCGAGGATCAGGCCGAGGATCGCGCGGTACTGGCGGGTGAGCCCGCCTGGGTCGCCCTGCGAGCGCGGGACCGGGTACGCCGCGAGGCGGTCATAGAACTGTTGGCGGACGGCTGGCCGGAGTATGCGGATGCCCTCTATGCCGCCGCCTGGATTCTGAACCACGGCGACCTGGTCGAGGAAGCCGCCCATGGCAGCCGTCTGGCGGGGCGGGCCGCGGAGCTTGGACGGCCCGGCGCGCGCTGGCTGGCGGCGGCTGCGCTGGACCGGTCGCTGATGTATGCCGGCCGGCCCCAGAGATACGGCACCAACATCGTGCCCGACGGTATCGGCTGGCGGCTCTGGGACGTCGATCCGGCGACCATGGACGCCGAGCGGGTCGCCAACGACGTGCCGCCGTTGGCGGAGATGCAGGCGCGGGCGGCGGCGATCACCGCGCCCCAGCCGGATCCGGCCGGGGCACCGGACTGGCTCAGGTCGGCGATGCGTCGCTGGGGGACGCTGCCGCCGGAGTGACCGTCACCGGTGGCGGTGCCTCCGCGGCAGGCTCTGCGGGCAGACCCTTGAGGAATTTGGCCTTCTCCTTCTCGCTGATGTCGAGGAAGGCCGGGGCCGAGGCGTTGAAGGCGTCCATGCGGTCGGTCCGCACGATCACCGACCGTGCGCCGTCCCAGATCATGTGCACGGCGACATAGAGGACGATGACCAGGCCGACGTAGCCGATCCAGCGGTGTTTGGTCAGCAGCTTGGCGATGAAGGTCGCGGCCACGCCCATCAGGGCGATCGACAGGACCAGGCCGAAGACCATGATCCAGGGATGCTCATGCGCGGCACCGGCCACGGCCAGGACGTTGTCCAGCGACATGGTGACGTCGGCGATCATGATCTGGATCAGTGCCGCAGCGAAGGTCTTGCGCGGGATGCCGAGGGCCTCGGGCGGCGGTCCCCCGCCGTGGTGGGCGGACAGGGCGGTCTCGAGCTCGGCCTCGGCCTCGGCCTGGTCGTGGGTCTTCTGCTCCTGCAGTTCGCGCCACATCTTCCAGCAGACCCACAACAGCAGGATGCCGCCGGCCAGCAGCAGGCCGATGATCGCCAGCAGCTGGACGGTGATCAGGGCGAAGCCGATGCGCAGGATGACGGCGGCGGCGAGGCCGATGAGGATGGCCTTCTTGCGCTGCTCGGGTGCCAGGGCAGCGGCGGCGAGGCCGACGGCCACGGCATTGTCGCCGGCCAGCACCAGATCGATCATCAGCACCTGGCCAAGGGCTGCGGCCTGGCTCGCGAATTCGGGAGACGAGAGAAATTCCATGTCGCGCGTCTAGGGCAGTGGGTGGGGCAGGAGCAAGCGGTGATCGATCAGGCGGTCAGGATGACTGTTTGCGCCGGGCTTCGTAAAGCGCCACGGCGGCGGCGTTGGAGACGTTCAGGCTTTCGAATCCGCCGGGCATCGGAATCTTCGCCAGCACATCGCAATGTTCCGCCACCAGCCGGCGAATGCCGTCGCCTTCCGAACCCATGACCAGAACGGTCGGTCGGTCATCAAGGGCCTGTTCCAGGGTCAGCTCGGCCGAGCCGTCGAGACCGACAGCCCGCCAGCCCATGTCGGCGAGGGTTTCAAGCGCACGGCTGAGATTGGTCACACGGGCGCAGGGCAGGCGTTCGGTGGCTCCGGCCGAGGCCTTGGCCAGGGCGCCGGCGAGGGCGGGGGAGTGCCGGTCCTGAACCACGATGCCCTTGGCGCCGAAGGCCAGGGCGGAACGGAAGATGGCCCCGACATTCTGGGGATCCGTGAGCTGGTCCAGCATGACGATGACGCCGCCGTCTCCGGCGATATCCTCCAGCGCCACGCCTTCCAGCGGCTGGACCTTGAAGGCCAGCCCCTGATGCACTGCGCCCGGCGGCAGCATCCGGTCCAGCGCCTGGGCCTCGATGATCTCGATCCTGTGTCCGTTGGCCAGTTTGTCCCGCTCAAGCTCGGCCGCGCGATCGGCGGTCGCCAGAAGGCGTCCCATGCCCTTGCGGGCCGGATTGGCGAGGGCGGCGATGACCGGGTGGCGGCCCCAGACGAAATTGTCGGCGTCTGCCTTGGCGCGCGACGGGCGCGGCGCGGAATCAGAGAAGGCTTTCGGCTTCGGATTGGGGTTCCAGCCGCCGCGGTCGGGACCGCCGGCGGACGGGCCCTTGCCACCCCCTGCGGAGCCGCCCGGACGGGCCGCGGACCGGTCGCCGAAGACCGGCTTTTTGCCCGATTTCCGGTCGTTGCGTTCTGGATTTCTCGACACTATAAGACGCCCTCCGATTTGGAGCCCTGAGGGCTTTCGGGTCTGGCGCCCCTCCTAAACCAGGCGACGCGGGACACCGAGAGCTTTTGTTGTTTCGACGACCGAAAGGTCGCCGGCGCATCGGTCCGACGGTTTGAAAACGCGCTGGGGGAATGTCCCGAGTGGCAAAGGGGGGGGACTGTAAATCCCCTGCGTAAGCTTCGCAGGTTCGAGTCCTGCTTCCCCCACCACGCGGTTTCGAAACGACGGTCCGGACCCCATATCGGGTCGGCGGTCAAAGGCTTTCGGGCCTTGGACCGTCTCCGCGCGGGTATAGTACAATGGTAGTACAGCAGCCTTCCAAGCTGAATATGTCGGTTCGATTCCGTCTACCCGCTCCAGAATTTCGATGATCCACCCGCCCCCTTCCGGGCCACAGGAGTTTTGGCCATGGCCAAGGAAAAGTTCGAACGTAACAAGCCGCACTGCAACATCGGCACGATTGGTCACGTTGACCACGGCAAGACGACGCTGACGGCGGCGATCACGATGACGCTGGCGAAG
>VYLE01000465.1_pt1 | contig 34000 bp, 30 predicted proteins | sample 5114391 | NCBI WGS metagenome assembly VYLE01 (sample SAMN12291771, study PRJNA351875) | freshwater metagenome | isolation source: freshwater lake | place: USA: Michigan, Kent Lake | collected 2013-08-15
CGAGGCCTGCTCCGTCGCGCCTTGGCTCAGCTCTTCCGAGGTAGAGGCCATCTGCGTCGACCCCGACGCCACGTTGCGCGCCGACTGGTTCACCCGCGCCACGACATCCCGCAGTCTCACCACCATCTGGTTTTGCGCCTGCAACAGGTCCGAAATCTCGTCATTGCCGCGCAGTTCAGGCGTCTTGCGCAGATCGCCCTCCGCGATGGACTCCGCCAGCGCCACGGACTGCTTCAACCCACGCGAAAGGCCGCGCAGGATCCACGCCGCAAGGATCAGCGCCGCAATGGCCGATCCGATGAACAGCGCCGTCATCGCCCAGCGTGCCGCCTTGTATTCCTCATGCGTCATCAGGTTGCTGGCGCTGACCTCGGCATTGACCTCGGCCCTCAGCTTGTCGAGCGTCTCGTCGATCCGCTGCGCGACCTGCTGCCCTTCGGTGTGATAGATCGTATTGGCAAGGTCGCCGTTGCCGCCCTGATCGGTTTCGATGATCCGCTGCTGAAGCTGGAAAGCCTCTTTGTGCACGGCTTCGAAGTCGTCGATCAGCGCAAGGACATTCGGCGCTGTCGTCTGTCCGCGAAGAATGATGATCAGTTCATCGACACGCGCAGCACCCGCCTTCACCTCTGCGATCAGGTCAGGAATGTGGTTTGCGGGCGCATTGGGCAGACCGATCAGCACGCGCCCGACATTCGATCGGACGGCCAACTTGACCGCCGTCAGTTCATCAATCTCCAGCAGCCGGGGAAGGTCTGTCTTTACCGTCAGGTCGTAGCGGGCATTCGCGGCGCTCAGGTAGTTGACGGCCATCCATGTCGACGCGCCCCAAAGCACGAAGACAAGGGCGAAGGTTGCCGCCAGTTTGGTCTTGATCGTCAGTCTCATTCTTTGCTCCCCCGAGCGTTAGGCCATCGGCCGCTGTGCCAAAACGGAAAGGATCTGGTCGAGGTCGGGCATCAGCACAAAACCCTCCCCGCCACGGTAAAGCCCGGTCAGGTATTCCGGCGGCCAGGCGCTTGCCGCGGCCGGGACCGGTTCAATGATCGCGGTCTCGATGGTGGCCACCTCATGCACCGCATCCGCCTCGATGGCGACGACGGCCGCCTCGCCTGCGATCGTCACATCCAGAACGAGGATGCGGCGGCGGTCATCCGCCTCCGTCTCGGGGATGCGCAGCACCTGCTTCAGATTGGCCAGCGGCACCACCGTCCCCCGCACGTTCAGCACGGCAGGCACAAGCGGCCCCGCCCCCGGCACCCGGGTCACGGGCATGGGATCAAGGATCTCGCGCAGCCGGACCGCCGGAATGGCCAGCACCTGCTTGCCCAAGGACAGCGTTACCACCGTCAGCGACCGGTCTTCCTTCAGATGATGGATCGTCATGCCAAAACCTCCTGCCGCACGGCCTGCGCCGCGTCACCTTGCTGCCGCGACATCCCCACGAGATGCCCAACGTCGAGGATCAGCGCGATGGACCCGTTCCCCAGCAGCGTCGCCCCCGACAGGGCGCGCACGCCTGCATGCAGCTTTGACATCTGCTTGATCACCGTCTGGTTGGTGCCGATGATCCGGTCTACCACGATGCCCACCCGCGCCTCTCCGGCGCGCACGATCACCACGTTCTGACCCGCCCCCGGCGTGCCGGCGCAGTCGAACAGCTGGCGCAGTCGCAGGAAGGGGACAAAGCCCCCGCGCACGTCGAGGAAATCCTCGGTCCGGCTGGGTTCCACCTTCTCGGGCGGCAGTTCCACGATCTCCTGCACATTGGGCATGGGCAGGATGTACTGCTCGCCCGCCACTTCGATCTGCAGCCCTTCGATGATGGCCAAGGTCAGCGGCAGGCGCAGCGTCACGGTCGTGCCACGGCCCAGCGCGGATTCGATCTGGATCGTCCCGCGCAGCGCATCGATGGTCCGGCGGACCACATCCATCCCCACGCCACGCCCCGACAGGTCCGTCACCGCTTCGGCGGTGGAAAAGCCCGGCTCGAAGATCAGCGCGAAGATCTGCGCCTCGGTCATCTGCGTCTCGGGCAAGATCAGCCCCTTGGCGATGGCCTTCTCGCGCAGCTTGGCCGGGTCCATCCCCTTGCCATCGTCGCGCACCTTGATCAGCACCTCGGCGCCTGCATGTTCGGCGACCAGTTCCACCAACCCCTCGCGCGACTTGCCCGCAGCGACCCGGGCCTCAGGCATCTCCATCCCGTGGTCCAGCGCGTTGCGCAGCACATGCACCAGCGGATCGGCCAGCTTCTCGATCACCGTCTTGTCCAGTTCGGTGTCCTCGCCGGTCACGCGGAATTCGACCGGTTTGCCCAGCTTGTCCGACAGATCCAAAACAAGGCGACGGAACCGCCCGACCAGAGACCGCATCGGCACCATGCGCATCGTCATCGTCGCATCGCGCAGGCCACCCGCCAGCCGGGTGATCTGCTCTGCCGTAGCAATCAGCGCCGGGTCGCGCAGGTCGCGCGCCAATTGCGCCAGACGTGCTTCGGCGATGACCAACTCGCCCACCGAATCCATCAGCGCATCCAGGCGCTCGGCCGGAACCCGGATCGTTGCACCCGCCTCCGACTTCGCTTCCGTTTTGGCCTCTGTCTTCGTCTCGGCCTTAGGTTCAACCTTCGCCTCAACCTTGGCGACAGGCCGCTCCACCGGCGCTTTGGGCGACGCAGCCTTGGCCGCAGGGGCCGCCTCAGGCACCGGGACTGCCACCACGTCCACAACTGTCTCGACCGTCTCAGCCGCAATCGCATCCAGCGACCAGTCGGCATCTACGAAGAGGAACACCTCTTCCACCTGCGCTGCCGTCACGCTGGCAGGCAGCACCATCGTCCAGCCAAAAGCGCAGGCCTCCACATCCAGCCGGTCCAGCGGCGGCACATCCGCCAGATCGGCCGCGATCTCCACCGCGCCCAGACCCCGCAGCTCATCCAGCACCAGATCGGGCCGCGCGCCCAGAGCCAGTGCCGCCCCCGTCAGCCGGAAGGTCAGACGCAGCGCGCCATCCCCCGCAGGCCCGGCCTCCGCCGGGGCCATCTCGGCCACCGCCTCCGCGACCGGGGCACCGCCCAAGAGCCCGTGCAGGCCCGACAGGATGGCGACCCGCCGCCCTTCGGGATCGGCCTCGCCCTCCACCAGCCCGGGGATCTCGTCCTTCGCCGCCAAAGCCAGGCGCAGCAGATCGGGCCCGACGGCCAGATGTCCAGACCGGACTTTGTCGAAGACCGTCTCGAATTCATGGATGAAGGCAGAGAGTTCGGTGAACCCGAACATCGCCCCGCTGCCCTTCACCGTGTGCAGGTCGCGGAAGACCTGATTGACCAGCCCCATGTCGTCGGGCCGCGATTTCAGGTCCAGAAGCCCCCGCTCAAGGCTTTCCAGCAAGTCACGCACTTCCTCGCGGAAGATCGCCGTCATGTCATCCATCATCAGCCCACAACCTTCTTGATCACGGCCAAAAGCTTGTCCTGCGTGAAGGGCTTCACCATCCAGCCCAGCGCGCCCGCATCGCGCGCCTGCTGCTTCAGCCCTTCCTCGCTGTCGGTCGAAAGCACCACGATCGGCACGCCCTTGCCCTGCGGGTGCTGGCGCAGCGCACGAATGAAGCCCAACCCGTCAAGGTTGGGCATGTTCTGATCGGTGATGATCGCATCGATCGGTTGGGCCAGCGCTTTGGTCAGGCCGTCCTGTCCATCCACTGCCTCCACCACATCATAGCCTGCTTCCTGCAGGGTCATCGCGATCATCCGGCGGATCGACGGTGAATCATCGACGGTCAATACGGTCTTGGGCATCTTGCTGCGCTTTCCTCACTGAGTTCTTGGGCCGCGAAATCCGGCATTCAGGCCAATCGGGCGTGGTCGATCGCCAGCCGGTCCAGCATCGCCGCCAGCACACCGTCTTTGGGCAGGTCGATCTGCAATTTCCGGTCCATCTGGACCGCCGTCGCCCGCGCCGAGACAAGCACCTGCACGATGGCGGAATCCACTGCGGTCAGGCCGGCGGTCTTCAGTCTCAGATCGCCCTTGGCCAGCGCAGCTCCCAGATCGTCGCGCAGCGTGGCGGCAGCCCCCGCGCGCAGATCGCCCGACAGTTCCTTGCTCTTGATCGCCATGGCTTTCCTCCGCCCCGTTTCCGACACCCCGCACATCCACGAGGCGACCTTCACGCATCAGGACGACGCACGCGGGCGGAGTGTTAGCCGCAGGCCCGACCCAACCCAGAAAAGCATTGGCGCAAAGGAACAAGGCCACCCGCGAAAGGTGGCCTTGGTCCATACCTTCGGAGGGAAAGGCGGTTCAGAACCGCAGGCGCCAGCCCAGCGCCGCCACGCGGTCGGTCTGCCCCGCCACATGGCCCGCATGGCGCCGATAGCTCCAACCCAGAACCATCTCGCCGCGCAGGGAAACCGGCAGGCTGTATTCCAGACCGATATCCACCTCGCGCGCCTCGGGTACAAAGGACAGCGCCATCGTGTCAAAGCCCGATGCCGCCACCGCGCCATCCGCCGCCACCGCAGCCGCCTGCATCGTCCCCAGCGTAGGCAGCGTCACCTCCGCCTGCCCCGCCACCGCCCCCAAGGGCGTCTCCACAAAGACCGACAGCCGGTCGCCCCGACGCCAGACCGACCGCTGCGCCAGTTCCATCCCGGCCCGCGCATAGGCCAGCCCCGACACATCGGTCACAAGGCCCCCCGCCGTGGTCGCGATCCGCCCGACCTCACCCTCAAGCGCCAGTTCGATGCCCGATCCAAGCTCCTGCCGCAGACCAAGCGTCGCCGCCACCGCCTCGGCGGCGCCCGTGCCGCCAAGATCGATCCCGAACAGCCCGTCATTGCCCCGCATCGCCGACAGTTCCATCGTCACGCGGCCCGATCCTGTGTCCCAGTCGCGCCCCACCGCCACGCCCGACGCCGTGCCCAGCCCATCGGTCAGCGCCGCCAAATGCCAGCCCGCCTCGCCCTCCATCAGCCGGATGCGCGCCATCCCGTTGACCGAGGCACCATCCGGCCCGGTCAGCAACCGCCCTTCCGCACCCCTGCTCCATGCCGTCATCCCGGCAGCGGCCACATCCACCGGCGCTGCCGTTGCCACAAAGCCCGCCATCGGGGTGGCGAAACTCCCCGACAACTGGTCGCGGAAGCCAAGGTTCACCCCCGCCAACCCCTGCGCCAGCGCATCCCCCGCCAGCATACCCCCGGCCAGCGACACCTGCTCCAGCGGGATCACCGCCCCGGCAGCCGAGGCCGTCACGGTTTCCCCAATGGGCAGCAGCGCATCCCGCACGTTCAGGAATCCGTGACCGAATTCAAGGTTGTAGCCATGCTCCACCCCCGGCACGAATTCCAGAACATGGGTCGGCGTGAAGAAGGAATTGTCGGCCGAAGCCAGCAGCCGGTTGCGCAGCTGCGCGGGCGTCAGCCCCGGAAAGGCCTGCGCCAGCAGGCCCAGCGCCCCGGTCACCTGCGGCGCGGCATAGGACGTGCCCGATCCCAGCACGTAATCCGTGTTGGTGTCGATATCCGCACCCTGCAGATAGCCGGTCGCCGCCAGACACCAGCGCGCCGCCTCCAGACAGCCGAGCGACCGCCGCGCCACCCCCGTGATCCGATCCGTCACCGGGTCATAGCTGGCCGCCACGTTGATGACCGCCAGCCACCCCTGTTCCAGCCCCGGCGCCTCGGCAGGCAGGCCAGCAAGGAAAGACGAACTCGTCTGCGTCGTGTCGTTGAACTGCGCAAAGACAACCACGCCCTGCGCCGCATAGGCCTGCAGCGCCGTCAGATAGGTGGCGAAATTGGTCCCCATCGACGTGATGCTCGAATTGGCCACCGTCGCGGGCACCCCGCCCGAGGTCACGGTCCATGAATTGTTCACCGCCACGGCACCCGCGGCCCGCGCGCCATCCATGATCCCGCCCAGCGTCACGTAATTCAGCACCGCGCCCGGTTGATAGGAAATCTGCCCGTTGTAGATCTGGGCCTGCGGCGCATAGCCCATCACCGGTGCCGTGCCGCCGGTCCCCCCGGTGCCCGCCATGATCGAGGCGACAAAGGTGCCATGCTCGTCATCGGCCTCATGCACGCTTCCGGGATTGAGAAGCAGCTTGCCCGCCTGCGTCGCGAACTGTTCATGCGTGGACCGGATTGGGCTGTCGATCATGCCCAGCACCACGCCCGCCCCCGTCAGGTCGGGCAGGCCGTCCGGCGTATCGGGCACGCCGTTTGTCACGCCCGACTCCCGGTCGATGGCGCGCACCCAGTCCAGACGGCTCGCCTGCAGGGGCCGCACGTTGCTTAAGCCGTTGACGTTGTAGCTCTGCGCGAAGGGCGCCTGTGCCCGCACCACCGCCAGCCGGTTGCGAAAATCCACCGTCTGCATCTCGGCTGGGGTGATGAAGGCGGCATCCAGTGCCACCTGCATCTGCGTCAGCGCAGGCCCCGTCAGGTTCAACGCAAAGCGCGTCACATCGGCCACGGACCCAGTGCCCCCGCCGCCGCCGCAGGCCGAAAGGAACATCACCGCCACCAGCGCCGTCTTGCGCCCGTGCCGCCGTCCCATCCTCTGTCCTGCTGTCATCAAGTAGCCCCGTCCCGGTTTGCGCTCACCGCGCATCTGCGCAAAAACCGTGCCACTCGTCCGGTCAACACACGCAGCATCCACCCTTCGCCAACCCACCGCAAGGCTTCATACTCTGCCGCGCAGCATGGCTAAAACGTTTTCCCGGATCGACGTTTAGATTGGCACACACGTTGTTCGGACAGTGCCTCATGTCGCCAGTTCAGCCCAGTTCCGCGCATCCCCCCCGGCCCGGCCTCGCTCGGGCTGTCGGGGGCTTACAGCCATGCGCCGCATGGGCACGGCGGTCCAGCACCAGACCCGCCGACTGACGCGGCCCGAAGCCGAGGCCCCGCCCAATTTCGCGCCTGCCGAGACAGACCACTGCAAAAATCCATGTCGACGAAAGGATCACCGATGACCCTCTCCCTGAAGGCCAGATTGGGCGCGATCTTCGCCGTTCTCCATCTCATGACCGCCTCGCTCGGCGCGGTTGCGCTTTATCAAATGTCGATCATCAAGGATCAGACGCGCATCATCACCGAAAACTGGCTCCCCAGTGTCGACTCCGCGCACACGATCAACACCGCCACCTCGGATTTCCGGCTGCATCAGTTCGAACATCTCAACGCCCGCACGCCGCAGGAAAAGCAGGCGGTAGAGGCGGAACTCGATCTGCTCGCCTCCACCATCAACACAGAGATGGCAGTCTACGAAGGTCTCATCCTTTCCCAATCGGAACGCTCGATTTTCGACATGATGTCAGGCGGCATCAACGAATATCTGGATCAGCATAAACGGTTCCTCGCCATCTCGCGCTCCAACGACCTTGTCGGGGGCAGGACGTTCCTGAACGATCAGGAAGGGCTCTACGACGCCTTCTCCAAGGATGCAGTTGCCCTAGTGAAGCTGAATGAAAAGGGCGCCGCAGAGGCTGCCCTGACCGCTGCACAGGTCTATGACTCCGCGCTCATGATTGTCTCGGGCGTCATCGCCGCCGCCCTCCTCATCGGCATCGGCTCGGCCATCCTCCTCATCCGCAACATCCTGCGCACGCTGGGTGGCGAACCCGCCTATGCGCGCGACGTGATCCGCCAGATCGCCGCCGGACATCTCGACGTCGCCGTCAAGACCCGGCCAGGCGATCAGGACAGCCTGCTCGCCGCCACCAGCGCCATGGTCGCCAAGCTGAAAGAGGTCGTCGCCACCATCGTGACCGCCGCCCGCAACGTCGACAGCGGCAGCCAAGAGCTTTCGGCCGCCGCCGAACAGCTCAGCCAAGGCTCCACCGAACAGGCCTCCTCTACCGAGGAAGCCTCGGCCTCCATCGAACAGCTGGCCGCCACCATCAAGCAGAACGCCGAAAACGCGAGCGAGACCGAAGTCATCGCCCGCACTTCGGCCGAAGATGCCGCTCGCAGCGGGGCTGCCGTCAACAAGGCCGTCACCGCGATGGAAACCATCGCCGAGCGCATCCTCGTGGTGCAGGAAATCGCGCGTCAGACCGACCTGCTCGCCCTTAATGCGGCGGTCGAAGCGGCGCGTGCAGGCGAACATGGCCGCGGCTTCGCCGTCGTCGCCGCCGAGGTGCGCAAGCTTGCCGAACGCGCGCAGCAGGCCGCGCAAGACATCTCTGCCCTCTCCGGCGAAACCGTGCGCGCGGCCCAGACCGCGGGCGGCATGCTCGACCGTCTGGTTCCCGACATCCAGCGCACCGCAGACCTGATCCGCGCCATCTCCACCGCCACCGGCGAACAGGATGCCGGGGCCGCGCAGATCAATATGGCGATCCAGCAGCTCGACAAGGTGACCCAACAGAACACCTCCGCCTCCGAACAGATCGCCACGACGGCGGGCGAGCTTGCCGGGCAATCCAACCGCCTGCAGCAGGTCATGGGCTTCTTCAAGCTCGACCATGCGCAGGACACCCCGGACACCGCCCCGGCGGCGGATGTGCAGCAAGCCCCGCAGCGGACCGCTGCCCCGCCCCGCCGCCTCGGCACCGCGGATGCGGGCGGCTTCGCCTTCAATCTGGCCGATACGGAAGAGGAAGAAGACCCCCGCTTCACCCGCCACAAGGCGGCATGACCTGCCTTGCCCACAGGCGGCCCCCGTCCATCGGGGCCGCCTGCCCTAGTTCAGGATCGCAAAGCCCTGCGCGGCGAAGATCGCATCCGCCCCATCGCCTGACAACGCCTCCAGAAAGGCCCGGTCCGCCGCATCCGCCGCCTCCGTCAGCAAAGCCGCCGGATAGACAATCGGCGCGTGGCTTTCCGCCGGAAAGCGGCCCACCACCGTGACATTGTCATCCGCCACCGCGTCCGACGCATAGACGATCCCGAACAGCGCCTCCCCGGTCGAGACAAGCGCCAGCGCCGCCCGCACATTCTCGGACTGCGCGACCGATCCCTCGACCGAGGCCCAGATGCCAAGGCTCTCCAGCGCCGCCTTGCCGTATTGCCCTGCTGGGACGGCATCCACCATCGCCATCGACAGCCTGCCGTCGCCCAGCATCCCCGCCAGATCGAACCCCGCCGCGATCTCCACAGGCGCGGCCCCCTTGCCATGCGCGATCAGCACCAGCTGGTTGCCCACCAGATCGGCCCGCGTGCCCGCCACAACCAGCCCGGCCCTCTCCACCTCATCCATCCAGTTTTCCGCCGCCGAGATGAAGATATCCGCAGGCGCCCCTTGGATGATCTGCTTGGCCAACTGGCCCGACCCGGCATAGCTGACCGTCACGTCATGCCCCGTCTCCGCCTCGAACTCCGCCGCCACCGCATCCAGCGCGGTCTTCAGCGAAGCCGCCGCGAAGACCACCACCTCCTCGGCAGAAGCAGGCATGGCCAGCGTCGCGGCAAAGACCGAGGCAAGGGCAAGGCGGCGAGTCACGGTATCCTCCAATCGATATTTCCCACTGGAAATATCACCCCGAGGCCCCGCGCCTGACAAGCGTTATTTTCCACCGGATATTTCGCTCGGCCCCCGCCCCCGCAACATCCCCTCCAGCACCGCCATCGGTTCCGCCGCCGCGCGTTCCGACCGCGCCACCACCTCACGATACAGGCGCAGCACCTCTTCCCCTGTCCCGGTCAGCTGCGCCCCGCCGCCGCCGGGCCCGCCCCGCGCACTTGTCACAAGAGGCTGGGCGAAGGCCGCGTTCATCTCTTCCACAAGCATCCACGCCCGCTTGTAGCTCATATCCATCTGCCGCCCCGCCGCTGCGATCGATCCCGTCGCGCGGATATGATCCAGCAAATCCGCCTTGCCGGGCCCCATCATCGCCCCGTCGAACAGGATGCGCAGCTTCAATGCGGTCATGGCGTCCGTCCCCTGATGAACCCCCCGATATTTCCTGAACCGCCTATCGGTGGCAAGGCACACGACAGCCGTCCCCCCGATCCGGCATGATGCTTTTGGCCACATTGCCAAGACAACCCTGCCGGGTTCATGCTTGCACGATGTCCGCGCTAGGCGATGCCGCGTCGGACCCCGGGGGAAGCATGCAGTCGACATCCAGCCAGCATGTGACGCGCATCGAAACCGCCATCCGGGCGGGGCTGGCGGCACGTTCTGCCATCGCCGCCTCATGGGCCCGCTCGGCCACGCTCTACCGGCTGGACCCAGCCGAGGCGCGCATGGAACACCGCCTCACCACCGCCGAGCTTGCCCTTGCGCAGGAAAAGGCCGGTGAACTTCTCCCCACCGCTGCCCCCCATCTCGACCGGCTGTTCCAAACCGTGGGCGCCTTGGGCGCCTGTATCGTGCTGGCCGATGCCGAAGGCGTGGCCATCGACCGGCGTGGCAATACCGGCGATGACCGCGACTTCGCCGCTGCAGGTCTCTGGACCGGGACCGCGTGGTCCGAGGCACGCGCGGGCACCAACGGCATCGGCACCTGCCTCGCCGAGGCCCGCCCCGTCACCATCCACCGCGACCAGCATTTCCTCGCCCGCAACATCGGGCTCTCCTGCTCCTCTGCCCCGGTCTTCGGTGCCGATGGTGCCCTCATCGCGGTGATCGACGTCTCCACCGCCCGCGCCGACCTGCCCGAGGCGATCAGCGGCCTGATCGGCGCCACCGTCGCCGATGCCGCCCGCCGTGTGGAGGCCGATCTCTTCAACCTCACCTTCCCCCGCGCCCGGCTCGTGCTCGTGCCCGGCACCGACCGCGGCCTCGGCGCGCTGCTGGCGGTGGATGCGCGGGATCTGGTGATCGGCGCGACCCGCGCCGCGCGCCTGCATCTGAACCTCTCGGGCGACCTCGCCGCCAAACCCCGCCCCCTCTCCGACATCCTCGATCAAGGCACTGCCGACGGGTTTGACCATGCCGAACGCGCGGTCATCGCCCGCGCCCTCGCCCGCAGCGGCGGCAACGTCTCCGCCGCCGCCCGCGCCCTTGGCCTGTCGCGCGCCACGCTCCACCGTCGCCTCGACCGCCACTGACCGCAGTTTGCCCCGCCATCTGTCGCAGCCCTGCGACAGGTCGGCCCCCCGGCCTTCCCCCATGGGGATGACCGACTCGCACATCCCCCCCAGTCTTCCCCAAGGCCGCGAGGAGGCGGCCCTCACCCAGAGGAGGACAGCATGAACGAGATGACGAAACCCGAAGCCCTGATCGGCTCGCCCTTCAAGACCCGCTACGACAACTTCATCGGCGGCCGCTTCGTGGCCCCCGTGGCGGGCCGCTACATGGACAACATCACCCCCATCACCGGGGCCAAGGTCTGCGAAGTCGCCCGCTCCGATGCCGCCGACATCGAGAAGGCCCTCGACGCCGCCCATGCCGCGAAAGAGGCATGGGGCAAGACCAGCGCCGCCCACCGCTCCAACCTCCTTCTCAGGATCGCCGACCGGCTGGAAGCCAATCTCGACCTCCTCGCCACCGCCGAAACATGGGACAACGGCAAACCGATCCGCGAGACGGTGAATGCCGACATCCCCCTCTCCATCGACCATTTCCGCTACTTCGCCGGTGTCCTGCGCGCGCAGGAAGGCACGATGTCCGAAATCGACCACGACACCGTCGCCTACCACTTCCACGAACCGCTTGGCGTCGTGGCCCAGATCATCCCGTGGAACTTCTCCATCCTGATGGCGGCATGGAAACTCGCCCCTGCGCTGGCCGCCGGCAATTGCATCGTGATGAAGCCCGCCGAACAGACCCCGGCCGCGATCATGGTTCTGGCCGAACTCATCGCCGACCTGCTGCCCCCCGGCGTGCTGAACATCGTCAACGGCACCGGCGCCGAGGCGGGCGATGCCCTCGCCCGCTCCACCCGCATCGCCAAGATCGCCTTCACCGGCTCCACCGCCACCGGCCGCAAGATCATGGAGGCAGCGACCGTCAACCTCATCCCCGTCACACTGGAACTGGGTGGCAAGTCGCCCAACATCTTCTTCTCCGACGTGATGGCCGAAGATGACGCCTTCCTCGACAAGGCCGTCGAGGGCTTCGTCCTCTTTGCCTTCAATCAAGGCGAAGTCTGCACATGCCCCTCGCGCGCCCTGATTCAGGAAGACATCTACGACCGCTTCATGGACCGCTGCATCGCCCGGGTGAAGGCGATCAAACAGGGCGACCCCCGCGACATGGCCACCATGGTGGGCGCGCAGGCCTCCCGCCAGCAGCACGACAAGATCATGTCCTACTTCACCATAGGCCGCGAAGAAGGCGCCGAAGTGCTCGTCGGTGGCGATGCCGCGCATCTCAAGGGTGATCTGGCGCAGGGCTACTACATCCAGCCCACCATCCTGAAGGGCCACAACAAGATGCGCGTCTTCCAGGAAGAAATCTTCGGCCCCGTCGTCTCGGTCACCACCTTCAAGGACGAGGCGGAGGCCCTCGCCATCGCCAATGACACGATGTACGGCCTCGGCGCCGGTGTCTGGACGCGCGACGGCACCCGCGCCTATCGCTTCGGTCGCAGCATCGAAGCGGGTCGCGTCTGGGTGAACAACTACCACGCCTACCCGGCCCATGCGGCCTTCGGCGGCTACAAGCAGTCCGGCATCGGGCGCGAGACGCACAAGATGATGCTCGACCACTACCAGCAGACCAAGAACATGCTGGTCAGCTACAACCCCAACAAGCTCGGCTTCTTCTGAGGCCATGCCCGGCACCCGAAGGGGGCGCACCCCGCCCCCTTCCCCTGCCCTGCGACGCCTCGGCCGCGCCCTCGTCCCGTAAGGCTTTGACAGGTGCTTCGGGTGGCTTTGGCTGTTCCTCGCGCCCCGCGCGGTTCAGTTGGTCGACAACGGGTTGGACGAGGCAGGCGAGTGCGACGCGTTCTTGCGCTGGGATATGGATTTCGACAGGCATGCCGGGGACGAGGCCTCGTGTCCCGAGTTCGTTCCGGTCGCCTTGGCGCAAGCGCTGTCGTGGTCAAAACCTGTATGGGGTCAATGACAGCGGCAGCGGCGAAGGTGTCGAGACGCCGTCGATTTCCGGCGTAAGGCGCTGGTCAACAGGGGGACGCGCAGTCGTGCCGTCTGTCTTGGCTAAATGGTGTCGGTATCTGTGGTGGAGATGCGTACCCCGATGATGAGTTCAGTCTCGCTGGGCACGATGGTGGCGCCCGTCTTGCCCCGGGGGTGCCCTCGTCACGCGCTTCGGTTTGGCCTTGCGCCCGCGCCCGCGCCCGCGATTTCAGATGCAGGGGCCGAAAGCGCTTTCAAGGCACTGGCGGAGGGATCAGGACGATCTTGCCGATATGGCGCTTTTCCTGAAAGGCGATCTGCGCCTCGGCGATCCGCTCCAGCGTATAGGTTCCCGCCAGAAGGGGCCGGATTTCGCCCTTCTCGATATAGGACACAAGGTCTGGAAAGACCGGCGCGTCCCAAGCCGTGCAGCCGATCAGCGTGATATCCTTAAGATACATGTCGCGCAGATCCAGTTCCACCACTGGCCCTGCAATCGCCCCTGACGAGGCATAGCGTCCCCCGCGCCGCAGCGCCTTCAGCATCCCGCCGAAACCCGTCCCGCCCACATTGTCGATCACCACATCTACGCTCTCCGCCCCAAGGCGGGACACCGGATCATCGCCACGGTCCAGAACCAAGGCCGCGCCCAGCCGACGGATCGCCTCCGCCTTGGCACTGGTCGAGATGGCAATGACCTCCGCATCCCGGCGCTTGAGCAGTTGGATCAGCGCCGACCCCACGCCCCCCGACGCCCCCGGGATCAGAACCCTCTGCCCGGGCCGAACACCCGCACGCTGGATCATGTTCTCTGCCGTCCCATAGGCGCAGGGGATCGTCGCAAGCTCGGCATCGCTCCAGTCGCAGGCGATGGGAAAGACCTCGCCCTCCGGCACCGTCACATATTGCGCGAAGGCCCCGTCGAAATCCGTTCCAAGCCAGACGGTGTCCATCCCGCCAAAGCCAGCCTTGCGCATGCAGGACCGCACCAGAACCCGCGCCCCGATCACGGCGCTATCCATACCCGGCCCCACCGCCACCACCCGCCCGCAGCAATCGGCCCCCTGGATCAAGGGAAAGGGCGTCGCCCCCGTCCAGCCGCCGCCCTCCCTGTCCGGGTCCGCCACCGTGGCCTCCGTGCCGCCCTTCACCGACCCGGCATACCAACCCAGCCGCGTGTTGATGTCCGTGTTGTTCACTCCGGCAGCCAGCACCTGCAGAAGAACCTCACCTGCGGCAGGCATGGGCAGCGGGACCTGTTGGATGGCAAGCCGGTCATACCCACCGGTCCCCGTCGTAACGACGGCCATCATCCGGCCCCCGACGGTGGTTGCAGAAGGTCTTACCGCAGCCTGCCCCATGTCATCCCCTCTCCATCCAGAACCCGAGTCATTCTAACCCCGGGCACGGCCCACCGCCTACGCCGTTTTCCCATCGGCGCGGAACAGGTCAGGTACAACGCAAAAGACCCGATCAGGCAACGGCCGCTGGTGAGAGCCTTGATCACGCCATGAACGGATATTCGTTCTCCTTTGCCTCCCAACGACCCTGGTCGGCCAGGATCGCTGCGCAGGGCAAACGCGGCCCCACGGGGCAAGCCGCCCTGTGAATGTGCAGATCAAAACGACCGCCCGATCAGGGGCGACAGCGGCCAGAGAGCATGGATCAGCACTCATTGCGCGAACCCATGGACCTACAGACCAAAAGCCGCATTTTATGCATATATTTCAAAGCTGTGCGCTGGAGATCTGGTGGAGCAGAGGGGGATCGAACCCCTGACCTTATCATTGCGAACGATACGCTCTCCCAACTGAGCTACTGCCCCATCCGCGGGCGCGTTCTCGCGCAAAGCCGGTGCCTTGTCAAGCGACCCCGCCCCGCGCCTCAGCCACGCTCCAGCGCCACATGCGACCGGACGAAATCCACGATCTCCGCCGCCGGACGCGCGCCCGCCAGCCGCGCCACCTCGCGCCCACGCCGGTACAGGATCAAGGCTGGAATCCCCCGGATCGCGGCCCGCTGCGCGACCTCGGGATGCGCTTCCGTATCCAGCTTGGCCAGCCGCACCGCAGGGGCAAGCACCTTCGCCGCCTTGGCGAATTCAGGGGCCATCATCCGGCAGGGTCCGCACCAGGCCGCCCAGTAATCCACCAGCAAGGGCAGATCATCCCCCCGCACCGCCTTGTCATGCGCCGCCGCGTCCAGCGCCATCACCCGGCCATCCACCAGCGCGGCCCCACAGACCCCGCATTTCGGCCCCGCCGCCAGCCGCGCCACCGGCACCCGGTTCATCTGCCCGCACTCCGCACAGCACAGCTTCACCGCCTCCGCCATGGCACACCCCATCAAATTCAATCTGAAGCATATGTTGGAAGGCCGAAAGACGCTTTCAACCCTTCATCTTGGCCCAAATACTCAAAATTCACCGCCAACCGGGCCGCGCCACCTCAGGGTAAGGGCACCCTGATCCGGATGGCTAAAGGAAATCGCTCTCCACTTCCGTGACGTCGATCCCCAGCGCCTCTAGCCCCGCCTCAAGGTTCTCGGCCAGATGCGGCATCCCCATCAGATACTGGTCCGTGGGGATCGTCGCCTCGGTATAGGCCGTCTCCACCGCCGTCTCGTAATCCTCGGGCTCGAACGCCCCTCGCCCGACCCAGGCGATGGCGGTCAGATGCGCCTTCTCGTCATCGTTCAGGCTGTCGATGAAGGCATGCAGTTCCTCTTCTGCGGCATCCCCCTCGCGGAACTGGTAAATGATATGCACCACCTTTTCCGGGCTGATCTCCAGCATGGCACGACTCCTCGGCTGACACCCCATGGTCGCGCCGCGCGCGCCGCCATGCAAGCCCTAACCGGCCAGCGCAAAGCCCGCCGCATAGGCCAGCGCGCCCGCCAGCGTGGCCAAAACAACCGACCGTCGCCAGACCCAGACCGCACCCACCGCCACCGTCCCGGCCAGCGGGGCCAGCACCGCCCCCGCCTGCACAAAGGGCAGGCTCGACGCCACGAAGAGCGTGGCGATCGCTGCAGGCCCCACCGCCGCCAGAAACCGCGCCAGCATCCCGCCCCCCGGCCCCGCACCCGACCCAAGGCCGAAACGGATGGGCAAGGTCCGGAACCCCCAATTCGCCACGCCCACGATCAGGGCCAGCGCCAGCACCTCCCAACTCATGCTCCCCTCCGCATCACCCCGGCCAGCGCCCCAGCGACCATCCCGCCGAGGATCCCGGTGGTCGAGGACACGGCCAGCGTCCCCGCCACGCAGGCAAGCCCCGCCACCGCGATCACCGGCACCTGCGGCCGCGTCAGGATCGACAGCAGCAGCGCAAGGAACAACGCAGGCAGCAGGAAAGAGAACCCGGCCTCCACCACCGGCCACCCGGCCAACGCACCGCCCCCCGCCAGCGCGCCCGCCAGCGTGCCGCCCACCCAAGCCGCATAGGCGGGCAGACCCAGCCCGAACATCCAAGCCTCCGCAAAGCGCCGCCCCCGCGCCAACTCGCCCAGCGCCGCGCCAAAGACCTCATCGGTCAGACCCCAGCCCCAGGCCCAGGCGTGACGTCTGCCCGCCCCCTCCCCCGCCGCCTTCATCAGCGCGGGCCCATATAGAACATGCCGCAGGTTCATCGCGATCAGCGTCAGCGCCGCCACCGGCAGCGCCGCACCCGAGGTGATCAACGCCAGCGCAAGGAATTGCGACGCCCCCGCATAAATGATCACCGACAGCGCCGTCGCCCCAAGAGGAGAGAGGCCCGCCCCCACCGCCGCCACGCCGAAGGCGAAGGCGATCGGGAAATAGCCCAGCGCGATCGGCACCGCCGCCATTATCCCCGCGCCGAAGGTCTCGCCCTGCCTGTCGCCCAAGATGCCCCCCGCGTCTGCCGAAACGCAGGGCTATCCGCCCCGCGCGGCCCCGTCAATCGCGACCTCCCCACCGTAGGATGGGCAGTATTGCCCATCCTACCTCGGACAGCTCATGTGCACCCGCGCACCGAACGAAAATGGACGCACCCAAGGGTGCGTCCATTTGTATGTCCAACCGTCTGCACAGTTTGCGGCACAGCCGCCGCGCTACTCCGCCGCCTGCGCGTAGCTCTCCACCGGCGGGCAGATGCAGATCAGGTTGCGGTCGCCATGGACATTGTCCACCCGCCCCACGGGGGGCCAGTACTTGTCAACCCGGAAGGCACCCGGGGGGAAGCAACCCTGCTCGCGCGGGTATTTCCGCGTCCAGTCCGCCACCAGATCCTCCACCGTGTGGGGCGCATGGCGCAGCGGGCTGTCCTCGGCGGAAATCTCACCCTTTTCAACGGCGTCGATCTCCGCCCGGATCGCCATCAGCGCGGTGATAAAGCGGTCGATCTCGGCCTTCGTCTCGCTCTCCGTCGGCTCCACCATCAGTGTCCCGGCAACCGGCCAGCTCATCGTCGGCGCGTGGAACCCGTTGTCGATCAACCGTTTGGCGATGTCGTCCACCGTCACGCCGAACTCCGCAAAAGGCCTTGTATCGAGGATGCATTCATGCGCCACCCGCCCCTTGTTCCCCATGAACAGGATCGGATAGGCCCCCTTCAGCCGCGCCGCGATGTAATTGGCGTTCAGGATCGCGACCCGCGTCGCCTGCGTCAGCCCCTCGCCCCCCATCATCAGGCAATAGGCCCAGGATATCAGCAGGATGGAGGCGCTGCCATAAGGCGCCGCCGACACGGGGCCTTCCGCGCCCCCCGTCTCCGGATGCCCCGGCAGGAAAGGCGCAAGATGCGCCTTCACCCCGATCGGCCCCATCCCCGGGCCGCCGCCACCATGCGGGATGGCAAAGGTCTTGTGCAGGTTCAGGTGGCTCACATCCGACCCGATCTCGCCGGGCTTCACCAGCCCGACCAGCGCATTCATATTCGCACCATCCAGATATACCTGCCCGCCATGCGCATGCGTGATCGCGCAGATCTCCCGCACCGTCTCCTCGAACACGCCATGGGTCGACGGATAGGTGATCATGCAGGCCGCCAGATTTTCCCCTGCCTCTTCCGCACGTTGCCGGAAATCCTCCAGATCCACATCGCCATTCGGGGCCGACTTCACGACCACCACCTGCATTCCGGCCATCTGGGCGGATGCGGGGTTGGTCCCATGCGCCGACACGGGGATCAGGCAGATGTTCCGATGCCCCTCCCCGCGCGCTCGGTGATAGGCCTGGATGGTCAGCAGTCCCGCATATTCCCCCTGCGCGCCGCTGTTGGGCTGCATGGAAAAGGCATCATACCCCGTCACCTCGCACAGCTTGACCGTCAGGTCTTCAATCGCCTCACGATATCCTGCCGCCTGATCCGACGGGGCAAAGGGATGCAGGCTCCCGAACTCCGGCCAAGTGATCGGCATCATCTCCGCAGCCGCGTTCAGCTTCATCGTGCAGGACCCGAGCGGGATCATCGCCCGGTCCAGCGCCAGATCGCGGTCCGACAGGCGGCGCATATAGCGCATCATCTCGGATTCCGCGCGGTTCATGTGGAACACCGGATGGGTCAGGTACTCCGTCTTCCGGACCATCTCTTCGGGGAAGCCAAGCGTCGCCCGATGCGGCGGCACGCCTTCGATGCCAAAGGCCCGCAGCACGCGGATCAGCACCTTCTCATCCGTCGTCTCGTCCAGCGAAATCCCCACCCGATCCGTCCCGATCTTGCGGAAGTTCAGCCCCTCATGCCGCGCGGCGGCAAGGATGCCCGCCTGCCCCACGCCCACCTCGACCGTGATCGTGTCGAAAAAGGCCTTGGGCGACACCTTCGCCCCCGCCGCCTTCAACGCCCGCGCAAGGCGGTTGGTCAGGAAATGCACCCTCTCCGCGATGGCGCGCAGCCCCTTCGGCCCATGGAACACCGCGTAGAAAGAGGCCATCACCGCCAGCAAGGCCTGCGCCGTGCAGACATTGGACGTGGCCTTTTCGCGGCGTATATGCTGCTCGCGCGTCTGCAGCGACAGCCGATAGGCCTTGTTCCCCCGCGCATCGATGGACACCCCCACGATCCGCCCCGGCATCGCCCGCTTCATCTCATCCTTGCAGGACATGAAGGCCGCATGCGGCCCACCATACCCCATCGGCACGCCAAAGCGCTGGCTCGACCCGATGGCGATATCCGCCCCCATCGCGCCGGGCTCCTTCAGGATCGTCAGCGCCAGCAGGTCCGTCGCCACGATGGCCACCGCCTTCGCCGCATGCAGCGCCGCGATTTCCTTCGTGAAGTCGATGACATGGCCATAAGTGCCGGGATACTGGAAGATCGCGCCGAACACCTGCTCGGGTACCATCTTGGCAGGATCACCCACCACCACCTCGATCCCCAAGGGCAGCGCCCGCGTCCGGATCACCGCGATGGTCTGCGGATGGCACCCGTGATCGACAAAGAACCCCCGCGCCTTGGACTTGGCTACACGTTCCGCCATCGCCATGGCCTCCGCCGCAGCGGTCGCCTCGTCCAGAAGCGACGCATTGGCCACCGGCAGCCCGGTCAGGTCCGCCACCATCGTCTGATAGTTCAACAACGCCTCAAGGCGACCTTGCGCAATCTCCGGCTGATAGGGCGTATAGGCCGTGTACCATGCGGGATTTTCAAGGATGTTCCGCTGGATCGCGGGCGGCGTGACCGTGCCGAAATAGCCCTGACCGATCAAGCTGGTCATCACCTTGTTCTTCGCCCCAACCTCGCGCATGCGCGCCAGAAGCCCATGCTCCGACAGCGGGGCCCAGTTCAGCGGCACCTTCTGCCGGATCGAGGCAGGCACCGTCTGGTCGATCAACTCGTCCAGCGTCTTGACCCCCACCGCCTTCAGCATCTCGGCCATCTCGGCAGGCGAGGGGCCGATATGGCGGCGGTTGGCAAAATCATAAGGGTTGTAATCGACAGGGGTATAGCTCATGGCGCAAACCTCGGATTGGGGGGAAGGCGGGCGCGCCCGCGCCCACCAAATTCCTTCGAAGGAATTTGCAAAAGTTTTCGAAAACTTTTGCCTTTCAACGGACTGCCGGGGTCACCCGATCAGGTCGTTGTATTCATCCTCGTCCATGAACTGGTCCAGCACATCCAGATCATCGACCTTCATCTTGAAGAACCACGCCGATCCCGTCGGGTCTTCGTTCACCAGTCCGGGATTGTCCACCAGCTTGGCATTCACCGCGACGATCTCGCCATCCACCGGGGCGAGGATGTCCGAGGCGGCCTTCACGCTCTCGATCACCACCACCTCGTCGCCCGCCGCGACGACGGTCTCGGTCTCGGGCAATTCCACGAACACCACATCGCCCAGTTGCGTCGCCGCATGTTCGGTGATCCCGACGACGACCAGGTCGCCCTCGATCCGCAGCCATTCATGTTCTTCGGTATACTTCATCGCGCATCCTCAACGCTTGTAGGTGGTGGGGTGGAACGGCATCTCCGCAACGGTCAGGGGTAGGCGCTTGCCGCGCAACTCCCCTTCGATCACCGTCCCGGTTTTCGCATAAGACGCAGGGACATATCCCATGGCGACGGGGGCTTCGACGCTGGGCCCGAACCCGCCCGAAGTGATCTCGCCCAAGGGCGTGCCGTCCGTCGCGAACAGCTCCACCCCCTCGCGCATCGGCGCGCGGCCCTCGGGGCGCAGGCCCACACGGCACCGCTCCGGCCCGTCGGCCAGTTCCTGCAGGATGCGCGGGGCACCGGCAAAGCCCCCAGCGCGCGCACCGCCCGCCCGCCGGGCCTTCTGGATCGCCCATGTCAGCCCGGCCTCGACTGGGCTGGTCGTCGTGTCGATGTCATGCCCGTAAAGGCAGAGCCCCGCCTCCAGCCGCAGACTGTCCCGCGCGCCAAGGCCGATGGGGGCAACCCCGTCCTGTGCCAGCAGCGCCCGGACAAATCCCTCCGCCCCCGCCTCGGGCACCGAAACCTCAAACCCGTCCTCGCCGGTATAGCCAGAGCGTGACACCCACAGCGCTGCCTCCTGCCAAGGGAAAATCCCCACATCCATGAAGCGCATCGCCGCCACGTCCGGCACCAGCGCCGCAAGCGCGGCCTCCGCCCCCGGCCCCTGCAGCGCGATCAGCGCGCGGTCGGCCAGAAACTCCACCTCTGCCACATCCCCCAGATGGGCGCGCAGATGCGCCACATCGGCCTCCTTGCAGGCGGCATTGACCACGACAAAGAGATGGTCGCCGCGATTGGCGAACATCAGATCATCCAGAATCCCGCCCGTCTCGCTGGTGAACAGTCCATAGCGCTGCCGCCCCTCGGCCAGCCCCAGCACATCCACCGGCATCAGTGCCTCGAACCCAAGGCACAGCGCCTCCATCCCCCGCTTCGGGCGCAGGATGACCTGCCCCATATGGCTGACGTCAAACAGCCCTGCCGCGCTGCGCGTGTGCAAATGCTCCTTCATCACGCCCGCTGGATATTGCACCGGCATCTCATATCCGGCGAAGGGGACCATCTTCCCCCCCAATTCCACATGCAGGTCATGCAGACCCAATCGCTTCAGGTTGGACAATCGTCCCTCCTCACCCAAGCGCCGGTCTTTTCAACGCGGCACCGTCCGGACAGGCCGATCCCTGTCCCACGATGCCCCCTCTGTCCCTGCCCATCCTTGGGCGCCTGAGATCGTTATCCCTTCGGCGGGCGCATCCGCGCCACTCTCCAGAGTTCTTCGCCAGCAACGGTCCTGTTGCCTGAGAGTTTACCGGGGCGGTTGCTCCTTCGGCACCGGCTCCCACGGGTTGCCCCGCGCGCCGGATTCTCCCGATGCTGACACCCTTGCCTAACCCGACCCGCCCCCGACAGGCAAGCGGAAACTCGGATGCGACGGAATGGCCACGCAAACCGACATTTCCGGTGCAGCAGGCGTCAGACCTTCGCCCCTGCCGCCACCCGGTCGATCACCCGCAAGGCCAGCGCCACGGCGAGAATGCCAAAGATCACGCCGCCCACCGCCTGCCCGATCAGCACGCCCTCCGCCCCCCACCACAGGCCAAGAGCCCAAGCGAAAGGCACGGTCCCGATGGTGTGCCGCCCCCAATTCACCATGGTGGACTGCATCGCCGCGCCCAGATTGTTGCAGGTGGCATTGGCGACAAAAATCAGCCCATTGAAAAAGAACAGCAAACTCAGCGGCCCGCAAAACAGGTAAATCAGATCACGCGTCAGCCCCTCGGCATGGAAGGCATCCGCAATCGGCCCCCGCGCCAGAAACAGCAGCACCGACATGGCCACGATCACCAGCCCGGCGAAGAGGATCGAATCCCAGAAGGCACGCCGCACCCGGTCCATCTTCCCCGCGCCAAGATTCTGGCCAAGGATCGGCCCCACCGCACCGGACAGCGCGAAGATGATGCCAAAGGCCACCGGGGTCAGTCGCCCCGCAATCGCCATCCCCGCCACCGCCGCCTCGCCATAGCCCGCCACCATCCGCGTGACGACCGCCTGCCCCACGGGCGTCGCCAGCTGGGTCAGGATTGCAGGCCCCGAAATCGCGAACAACGGAACCGAGGCCGCCACCACACTCGCCCCCGACGGCCGCCCGAACCCGCCGTAATGCTTCCAGATCGGCCACAGCGCCATGCCCGCAATCGCCGCCCGCGACCCCCACCCTGCCAGCGCAGCACCCGTCAGCCCAAGGTCCCCCAGACCGTCACCATCATGCTCCGCCGCGCATCGCCATGCGCCCGCAACACCCCCGCCCCGATCATGCCGATCATCAACAAAGGCTGCGACGGGATCAGCACCCGTAGGTAATGCAGCGCCTCTGCCGCCGTCTCGCCCGTGGCCCCCAGCAGCGCCACGATCCACGGCAGGCCCGCCCAGACCAACGCCGCGAACCCCGCCCCGAACGCGGCACCCAGCAGCAAGCCTTCCGTCGTCCGCTGCCGCGCCAGCGCGACATCCCGCGCCCCCACCGCCCGCGCCACCAGCGCCGACACGCCGACCGACAGGCCAATACCGAAGGCCGTGGTGAAGAACAGCACCGCCCCGGCATAGCCGATGGCCGCCGTCTTCTCCGGGTCCTGCAGCCAGCTGATATACAGCATGTTGATCAGGTCCACGACGAAGATCGCCATCAACCCGACCGACGAGGTCAGCGACATCACCGCGACATGGCGGAACAGGTTGCCCGACAAGAATTTCGCCTGTGCAGGCCCCGCCACTCCAGCTGCCGCTGTCACGCCATCACCTCTTGAAAGGCCCTTTGCCCTTCATCTGTTCCCAAATATCCCACGGGGGTCCGGGGGTGTGAAACCCCCGGTCCGAGGCATCAGCCTTCACAAGGCCAGAAGCAGAGCGCCCGAAACTTCGCACGGACACTCAGGATCACCCCGCCTTCACGACCTTCAAAAGCGGCATCACCTCGGCCATCTCCGGCCCATTGGCCCGCCCCGTCAACGCCTTGCGCAGCGGCATGTAAAGCGCCTTGCCCTTCCGCCCCGTTGCCTCCTTCACGGCCTCGGTCCATTCGCCCCATGTCGCGTTGGTCCAAGGCCGCGCTGGCAGCATCGCCACCGCCTGACGGATGAAGTCCTCATCCCCGGCTTCCACCATCGGCTCGGCACCGTCGCGGAATAGCGCCCACCAGTCCTCAAGGTCCGCCAGCACGGTGATATTCCCCTTGGCCACCGCCCAGAAGGCCTCCGCCTCCTCCGCCGGCACGCCCAGCGCCGCGATCCGCTCCGCCACGGCGGCAAAGGGCAGGCTCTGCACATGCGCCCGCGTCAGCGGAAACAGGTCTTCCGCGTCGAACTTCGTCGGTGCCGCCCCGAAGGTGCCCACATCGAACCCGTCGATCAGGTCGTCCATCGACGAGGCAAGCTCCACCGGCTTCGAAGACCCCAGCCGCGCCATCAGCGACATCAGCGCAAGCGGTACCACCCCACGCGCCCGCAGGTCGCGCAAGGACAACACGCCCAGCCGCTTGGACAATTCCTCGCCCTGCGGCCCGGTAAGCAGGCTGTGATGGGCGAACTCGGGCGGCGTCCCGCCCAGCGCCTTCATGATCTGGATCTGTGTGGCGGTATTCGTCACATGATCCGCGCCCCGCACGATATGCGTGACTCCCATATCCACATCATCCACCGACGAGGCGAAGGTATAAAGCACCTGCCCATCCGCCTTGATCAGCACTGGGTCCGAAACCGACGCCGCATCGATCGAGATGTCGCCGATGATCCCGTCGCGCCACTCGATCCGCTCCTGATCCAGCCGGAACCGCCAATACCCCTGCCGCCCCTCGGCCCGGAAGGCGGCCTTCTGCTCTTCGGTCAAGGACAGGGCCGCACGGTCATAAACCGGCGGACGCCCCATGTTCAAAAGCTTCTTCCGCTTCAGGTCCAACTCGACCGGCGTCTCGAAACACTCGTAGAACCGCCCCGCCGCCTTCAGCTGCTCGGCAGCCTCGGCATAGCGCGCCAGCCGCTTCGACTGCTGCTCCACGCGATCATAGTGGATGCCCAGCCAGGCCAGATCATCCTTCAGCCCGTCGATATACTCCTGCTTCGACCGTTCCTGATCCGTATCGTCCAGCCGCAGAATGAAGGTCCCCCCCGCCTTGCGGGTGATCAGGTAATTCATCAGCGCGGTGCGCAGGTTGCCCACATGGATATATCCGGTGGGCGACGGCGCGAAACGGGTGGTGACTTTGGACGGCGTGGTCATGGGGAAAACGGGCTCCGTTGGACCCCCGTTCCTCTTTCACAGGCGGGCGCTTTTGTCCATATCTGGGGGGGGCAAGCGAGGGGAAGCCATGACCACAGCCGACAATCCCGATCCCCAGCCCCCCGGCTGGGACGCCTTCACCGCGCCCGACCTCGCGCTCTTCGAACAACTCGCCCATGACGCGGTGGTCAACCTGCCCCAGCCATGGCGCGACCACGCCACCCGCGTGGTCCTGCGGATCGTCGACTTCCCCCCCGATGACGTGGTCGAGGCGATGGGGATGGAAGACCCCTACGAACTCACAGGCCTCTACGAAGGCACGCCGCTGACCGAGAAGTCGGTCATGGAACAGCCCACCCATCCCGATATCGTCTGGCTCTTTCGCCGCCCGATCCTTGAAGAATGGATCGATCGCGGCGATGTGGGTCTGGGCGACCTGATCGCCCATGTCGTCGTCCATGAACTCGCCCATCATTTCGGCTGGTCCGACGAAGACATCGCCCGCATCGATCCATGGTGGGAATACGCTGGGGTTCCACCCCCCCCCCCCCCCCCCCCCCACCCCCCCCGACCCTGTCGCGCCGGATGGCGCTGTTTGCCGGTGCCGCCCTTCCCCTCGCCGCCCCTGCGCTGCTCACCGCCCGCCCCGCGCTGGCCGCAGCACCCCAGCAGGGCGCGATGCACGCGCCCTTTCACCGCGTGAAACTCGGCGGGTTCGAGGTGACCACCGTCCTCGCCGGCACCCGTGCGGGCGACAAGCCGCAAGAAACCTTCGGCATGAACGTGACCCCCGAGGAATTCGCCGCCGCCTCGGCCGCGAACTTCATCCCCGCCGACCGGACTTTCAGCTTCTTCACCCCCGTCGTGGTGAACACCGGGACGGAGCTTGTGCTTTTCGACACCGGCCTCTCCGCCGAAGGCACCACCGCCGCCCTCGCCAGCGCCGGGATCACGCCGGACCAGATCGACATCGTGGTCATCACCCATATGCATGGCGACCATATCGGCGGGCTCTCCGCCGAAGATGGCACTGTCACCTATCCGAACGCCCGCTACGTGACCGGCGCGACCGAACACAACACCTGGTCCACCGCCGCGAATGAAGGGTTCGATGCCAAGGTAAAGCCGCTGAACGACAAGTTCACCTTCCTTGACGATGGCGGCGCGGTCGTTTCGGGCATCACGGCCATGGCCGCCCCTGGCCATACGCCGGGCCATTTCACCTATATGCTGGAAAGCAATGGCGCGCGCATGGCGATCCTCGCCGACACGACCAACCACTATGTCTGGTCGCTCGCCTATCCGGACTGGGAGGTCCGCTTCGATCAGGACAAGGCACAGGCCGCCGCGACCCGCCGCCAGATCCTCGGCATGCTGGCCACCGACCGCATCCCTTTCGCAGGGTATCACATGCCCTTCCCTGCGATTGGCTTCGTCGAAACGAACGGCGACGGCTTCCGCTACGTGCCCGCCAGCTACCAGCTGATGCTCTGACCCAAAGGCGGGAGAGGGGGCCCCTTCCCCCTCCCCCGCACCCCCACAGGGCCAGTCCGCACCGCTTGCCCCCCGCGCCCCGTTAGCGCTATCATGCCGCCCATTCCAAGACGAAGGGCCGCATCATGCCTGACACCCCCTCCCCCCGGCAGGCCCCGATCCTGACCCTCACCCTCAACCCCGCACTCGACATGGCCTCTGCCGTGCCGGTGATGGTGCCGGATGAGAAACTCCGCTGCTCCGAACCCCAGCTTGATCCCGGCGGCGGCGGCCTCAATGTCAGCCGCGCCGTGCATGCCTTGGGCGGCGAATCCCTCGCCCTTGTTGCGCTCGGCGGGCTGACGGGCGACCGCCTTGCCGAACTGATCCGCCGCGAAGGGGTCATGTTCCTTGGCATCACCGGCCCGGGCGAGACGCGGCAAAGCCTCACCGTGAACGAAGCCTCCACCGGCCGCCAATACCGCTTCATGCTGCCCGGTCCCGTCTGGCATCAGGAAGATCAGGACCGCGTCTTCATGCTTCTCCGTGCGGCCGGAAAACCGGGCGGTTTCGCCGTCATCTCGGGCAGCCAACCCCCCGGCGTGCCGATGGATTTCCCCGCCCGCCTCGCCGCCGCCATGGCCGGGATGCGCGTCGTGCTGGATACCTCCGGGTCGGCACTGACACAGGCCGTCGACCACCCGATCCCCGACCTCGAAGTCCTCCGCATGGACGGGGAAGAGGCCGAAGCCCTCGCCGGCCGCCCGCTCGAAACCCGCGCCGACACCGCCGATTTCGCCCAATCCCTCGTGGCGCGCGGCGTGGCAAAGAAGGTCATCGTCGCGCGTGGTGCAGACGGCTCCGTCCTTGCCGATGCCACCCAGCGCCTCTTCGCCAAGGCCCCCAAGGTGCAGGTCCGCTCCAAGGTCGGCGCGGGCGACAGTTTCGTGGGCGGCTATGTCCTCGCGCTGGCCCGCGGCCAGTCCGAAGGCGCGGCCCTCGCGCAAGGCGTCGCCGCCGCCGCCGCTGCCGTCATGTCCGACGCGACGGAACTGTGCCGCGCCGAAGACGTGGCCCGTCTCCTTCCCGAGGCAGTGGTCAGCGCCGTCTGATCGCCCGCCCCAGTCGTTCATTTTCCTTGCCGACCCGGCGATCCGTCGTCCATCCTTCACGCAAAGCCGCCAGACTGCGCCCGCAACCACCCGATAGGGGATGTCCGATGCGCCTTCTTCTGCCTTTGCTTTTGCTCTTCCCCCTCTCTGCCACCGCGCAGGACGAAACGCGCCTCAAGGTCCTCAGCTTCAACATCTGGTATGGCGGCGATCAGGTCAGCTTCGCCAAGGTGGTCGAGGCGATCCGCCTCTCGGACGCCGATATCGTGGGCCTGCAGGAACCCGACGGCCGCACTGCAGAGATCGCCGCCGCTGCGGGCTATCCATACGTGGACACCCGCCGCCACATCCTCTCGCGCTATCCGATCTTCGATTCCGGCGCGGGCGAGACGATGGCGACCGAGGCCCCGCCCTATTCCACCGCAGGCCTCGACCCTGATGCGCTGCACGCGCTGGTGCAGGTCGCCCCCCACCGGGTGGTGGCTGTGGCCAACACCCACCTCACCTCCGATCCCTACGGCCCCGAACTGCTGCGCGACGGCGCGACGCCGGAAGAGGTTCTCGCCAACGAATCCGACACCCGCCTGCCCGAGGCAGAGGCGCTGATCACCGGCCTCGCCCCCGTCATCGCTGCAGGTATTCCGGTGATCGTGACGGGCGACTTCAACAGCCCCTCGCATCTCGATGAAAGCGGCGAGACGGCCATTCAATGGCCCGTCTCCAAGGCGATGGAGGCGGCAGGCTTCACCGATGCCTTCCGCGCCGCCAATCCCGACCCGGTCGCGCAACCCGGCCTGACTTGGACCCCGGGCCGCCCCTATCCCTCTATTCCCGAAAACGAGACTTTGGACCGGATCGATTTCGTCTGGATCGCCAATGCCACCGCCACCACCGCACTGGTGATGGGCGAGGCGGGCAATCCCCAGAACGGCATCTCGGTCACGCCTTGGCCCTCGGACCACCGCGCCGTGCTGGCCGAGTTGTCGCTCACCCCCGCCCCCGCACCCGCCCGCATCGCCGTCGAACCCCGCCCGCTTCGGATGGGCGACAGCTTCACCCTGCGCGCGCTCCTGCCCGAACGGGGTCTCTGGTCCGGCTATGTCGTCCCCCGTGGGGCAGGCGCAGATGCCGCCATCATTGGCATCGGCGATGTCGACAGCGCCGACCGGCCCACGGTCCGCCTCTCTACGCTCGGCCTCGCCCCCGGCGACTACGATGCGCTGCTCCTTGACGCCGAAGGCGCGGAAATCGCCCGCACCGCCTTCACCCTGCAACCCGAAGGCGCAACCGCGACACTAGAGGTGACCGCCCCCGTTACCCCCGGCAGCGATGTCGCCCTCCGCTTCACCGGCGCGCCGGGGTTCAAGCTCGACTGGGTGGGCATCTACCGAAAGGGCGATCCGTCGGTCTACAACTACCTCGGCTTCGCCTATACGGGCGCGCGTCTTTCAGGCGACCTCACCTTCCCGGCGGAGGAGCTTTACGAGGAACTCACCCCCGGCGATTACGAGGCGCGGCTGATGTTCGATGACCATTACCGCATCATGGCCATCGCCCCATTCACCGTGACTGCGCCCTAGCCGCGCGGCCCCCACAGGATCACCGCCGCCCCCGCCAGCGCCAGCCCCGCACCGATCAGGTCCCAGCGATCCGGCCGCGCGCCCTCGATGGCCCACATCCACACGAGGCTCGCCACGATATAGACCCCGCCATAGGTGGCGAAACTTCGCCCCGCCTGATCGGGCGGGGTCAGCGCCAGCAGGAAGGCAAAGGCCCCCAGCGCCGCCGCGCCGGGGATCAGCCACAGGATCGACGCCCCCCGCCACCAATGCCAGACGGCGAAGCAGCCCGCGATCTCGGCCAGCGCGGCGCCAAGATAGAGAAGTGGTGTCATCGTATCCCCCGAACCTTGCGCCTGCATCCGGCCCCCGGGGTTTCACCCCGGACCCCAGAGTATTTGGGCCAAGATGAAGCCCGCTTTCTTCATTTCTGAAGACTGCATTCTGGGGGTGATCCGCAAAAGACGGCAAAGGGGCAAGGCCACCTGCCCCGCCGCGCCCCCCGGGACTAGGCCCCCCCGCTGCCATCCCGCCAGCGCATCACCATCGGATACCGGCGGTCCAGCCAGAAGGCCTTCTGCGTCAGCCGCACACCGGGCGCGGACTGGAAGCGCTTCCATTCGGACGTGTAGAGCAGCCCCTCCACCCGCTTCACCGTGGCAAGGTCATGCCCCTGCGCCACGATCTCGGCCACCGAAAGCTCCTTCTCCACCAGCCCTTCTAAGATCGCATCCAGCACCGGATAGGGCGGCAGCGAATCCTCGTCCTTCTGGTTGTCGCGCAACTCGGCACTCGGCGGCTTGTCGATGATCCGGGGCGGGATGACCTCGCCCGCAGGCGCCTTCATCCACGGGCGATGGTTCTCGTTCCGCCAGCGGCAAGTGTCGAAGACCCGCGTCTTCCACAGGTCCTTGATCGGGTTGTACCCCCCGTTCATGTCGCCATAGATCGTGCAATAGCCCACGGCCACTTCGGACTTATTCCCCGTGGTCAGCAGCATCGCCCCGAACTTGTTCGACAGCGCCATCAGCAACAGACCGCGCAGCCGCGACTGGATGTTCTCTTCCGTGATCCCGGGCTGCGTCCCGGCGAACAAGGGCGCCAGCGCCTCGCCCACCGCCTCCTGCGGCCCGGTGATCGGCACCGTGTCCAACCGGCAACCCAGTCTGCCTGCGCAATCCGCCGCATCCTCAAGCGAATGGGCAGAGGTGAACCGTGACGGCAGCATCACGCAATGCACATTCTCGGGCCCCAACGCATCGGCGGCAATCGTCGCCACCAGCGCGGAATCGATCCCCCCCGACAGGCCCAATACGACCTTGGCGAACCCCGACTTGCCCAGATAATCCCGCAAGCCCACGGTCATCGCATGATAATCGGCCTCGGCCACCGGCGGCACCGACGCCAGCATCCCCGTCGCGGCGACCCACCCCTCCGGCCCCCGCATGAAGTCGACATGCGTCACGCAATCCTCGAACTGCGGCATCTGCACCGCAAGATGCCCGCCCGGGTTCAACACCATCGAACAGCCGTCAAAGACCTGATCGTCCTGCCCCCCGGTCATGTTCAGGTAAACCAGCGGCAGCCCCGTCTCCACCACCCGCGCCACCATCAGGTTCAGCCGCAAGTTGGGCTTGCCCCGGTGATAGGGCGAACCATTGGGCACCAGCAGGATCTCCGCCCCCGTCTCGGCCAGCGTCTCGGCCACGTCGGGATGCCAACTGTCCTCGCAGATCGGCGTCCCGATCCGGACCCCATTCACCACATAGGGTCCATGCACATCGGCAGGGGTGAACAGCCGCTTTTCGTCGAACACCCCGTCATTGGGCAGATGATGCTTCAGCACCGTCGCCGTGACTTGCCCGCCCTGCAGCACGTAATAGGCGTTGTAAAGCCGCCCCTCCCGCAGCGCGGGCCCCCCGATGCCCAGCGCCGGACCATCGGCGCAATCCCGCGCCAAAGCCTCCACCGCCGCCACCGCATCTGCCACGAAGGCGGGCTTCAGGATCAGGTCCTGCGTTTGATATCCGGTGATGAACATCTCGGTAAGCGCGGCCATGTCCGACCCCGCCGCCTTCGCCTGTGCCCAGACGGCCCGCGCCATCGCGGCATTGGCGGCAATCGCCCCCACCGTGGGGTTCAATTGCGCCAGCGTAAGGCGGAAGGTATCGGCCATGCCCGGAAATTCCCTGTACTCTCCGACACGTTCTAGCAGAACCCAGCCCAAGGGAAAGGTGCGCGGCTTGCGGCAAACCGGGGCGGCGGCTAGGCTTTGTCGCGCGGCAGGCAAGGGGCGGGTGCGGGCGATGCGGATCGGACAGGTGATGGTGGCCTTGGTCATGACGGCGGCACTGGCAGGGGCCCTCCCCGCCGCCGCACAAGACGAAGGCGAGGTCATCACCAAACAATATGATGACGGCTCCGTCTACGAAGGCACGTTCCGCAACGGGCTCCAGCATGGCACCGGCACCTACCGCCTGCCCAACGGCTATGAATACACGGGCGACTGGGTCGACGGCCAGATCACCGGCACCGGCCGCGCCACCTATCCCAACGGCGCCGTCTATGAGGGCGCCTTCCTGAACGGCCAGCCCGAAGGCAAGGGCCGCATCACCTATCCCGACGGCGGCACCTATGACGGCGACTGGGTCGCAGGCGCGATCAACGGCACGGGGACGGCGCGCTATGCCAACGGGTCCACCTATACCGGCCGGTTCAAGGATGGTCGCCATGACGGAGAGGGCCTTCTCGAAGGCCCCGGCGGCTATCGCTACGAAGGCGCATGGGTCGCAGGCCAAAAGGAAGGCCGGGGCAAGGTCACCTATCCCGACGGCGCAGTCTATGACGGCAACCTCAAGGCCGGCCAGCGCGAGGGGACAGGCACCCTCACCCTGCCTGACGGCATGACCTATCAGGGCACATGGGCCGACGGGCAGATCAACGGTCAGGGCAAGCTCACCTATGCCAATGGCGACGTCTACGAGGGTGGCTTCCGCGATGGCGTGAAGGAAGGCACGGGCACGCTCACCTTCGCCTCGGGCGACGTCTACGAGGGCGCCTTCTCCGCCGATCAGCGCAGCGGGCGCGGCATTTTCCGCAGCAAGGACGGGTATGTGCTGGAAGGCATCTGGTCTGACGGTGCGCTCAACGGTCAGGGCAAGCTCACCTATCCCGACGGCTCGGTCTATGAAGGGGCGCTCCGCGCCGACCGGCCGCAGGGCCGGGGCCGCATCACCTATCCCGATGGCGCGACCTATGACGGCAACTGGTCCGACGGCGCGATCACCGGGCGGGGCAAGGCCACCTATCCCAATGGCGCCGTCTACGAAGGCAACTTCGCCAACGCGCAACCCGACGGCACGGGAACGATGACCCTGTCCGACGGCTATGTCTACACCGGCCAGTGGAAGGCCGGGCAGCGCGAAGGCAAGGGCAAAGCCACCTATCCCGATGGCACCGTCTACGAAGGCGACTTCAAGGCCGGTCTGCGCCACGGCACAGGCAAATTCACCATGCCCGACGGCTTCACCTACGAAGGCCAGTGGCAAGAGGGGGAGATTCACGGTCAGGGCCGCGCCACCTATCCCAGCGGCGATGTCTATGTCGGCCAATTCGAAAAGGGCAAACGTCAGGGTCCCGGCACGCTCACCTACGCCTCCGGTCAGGTGGCCGAGGGCAACTGGCTGAACGGCATCCTCGTCGCCCCGCCCGAAACCCCTGCCCCTGCGGACGGCGCCACGGCACCGGACACGGCGACCGAGGCCCCGGCGGAACCCGCGCCGCCCGCCGAAGGCAGCGCCCCCGCCACCCCGTGACGGCGCGCTAAAGCTCCATCCCCAGCACCGGCCACAGCGACAGCACCAGAAGCGCTGCCATCCCCCAGTTGAAGGCGCGCAGACGCCGCGGATCATCCAGCCAGCGCCGCAGACCCTGCCCCGCTGCCGCCCAGACCGCGACCGACGGCAGGTTGACCGACGCGAACACCCCCGCCACCGTCGCATAGGCCGCGACCGAAGGCTCCGGCACATAGGCCGCCACCGCGCCCAGCGCCATGGCCCATGCCTTGGGGTTCACCCATTGGAAAGCCGCCGCCTGCAGGAATGTCATCGGCCGCCCCCCGGCCTTCCCCTCCCCCGGCGCGCCCGACCGCGCGATCTTCCACGCCAGCCACAGCATGTATCCCACCGCCGCCACCTTCAGTGCAGTCAGCGCCAGCGGATGCGCAAGGAACACCCCCGCCACACCGAGCCCCACAAGAAAGACCATCACCGCATGGCCGATGGAAATCCCCAGCATATGCGGCACCGTCCGCCTGAGGCCGAAATTCACGCCCGAGGCCAGCAGCATCATGTTATTCGGCCCCGGCGTGACCGAGGTGACGAAGGCAAAGCCCAGAAGGGCAAGGAAAAGCTCATATGTCATGTCGCAATCCATGCCACGAAACCCGCGCCACGGAATTGCAAATGCAGCGTTTTTGATGCACTATGCACAACAAATGACGAAAATTGACGCCATCAACGCCCGGATATTGCAGCAACTCCGCCGCGACGGCCGGATCCCCAACCTGATCCTTGCCGAACGGGTCGGCCTCTCCCCCTCCGCTTGCCTGCGCCGCGTGCAAGAGATGGAACGTTCGGGCCTCATCAAAGGCTACCGCGCCGTCCTCGACCCGATCCAACTCGGCATCGGCTTCACTGCCTTCGTCACCGTCGGCCTCAACACCCATACCAAGGCGTCGCAAGAGGCCTTCGAACGCGCCGTCTCCCGCGCGCCGCAGGTCACCGAATGCCACAACATCACCGGCACGGTGGAATATCTCCTGCGCGTCGATTGCGCCGATCTCGCCGCCTACAAGCACTGGCACACTGATGTGCTGGGCACCCTGCCGCAGGTGCAATCCATCACCACCTTCGTCGTCATGGGCAGCCCCAAGGACGACCGTGCCTAGGGCAGGCAACAGGCCCTGCGCGCGCCTCTGTGCAGCCACGCACCCTTAACCATCTTTCTGCCCCCAAGTCTCTCCAGATTTGTATGTACACTTTGCTGCACAAAAGGCGGCACAAAACAGGGCACAACCGTTTTCGGCCAAACCCCTGAAAACACAGGACCCTTTCGCTGCGCCGCCCCCTTTCCCCACCCCGGCCCGCAGCCTACCATCCGCGCATGCACCTCCCCGCCCCCCTCACCGACTGGTTCGCCGCCA
>VYLE01000526.1_pt1 | contig 33950 bp, 28 predicted proteins | sample 5114391 | NCBI WGS metagenome assembly VYLE01 (sample SAMN12291771, study PRJNA351875) | freshwater metagenome | isolation source: freshwater lake | place: USA: Michigan, Kent Lake | collected 2013-08-15
CGCGCCGCCCGCGCCATCACTGTCCGCCATCTGGCCGAGGCGCGCGCGCGGGGCAACGCCGCGCTGGCCACTGCCTTCACCGCCCGCCCGCATGAGGCCCGCGCCATGATCCGCGCGCAGGCCCATCTGACCGACATCCTCGTCGCCATCGCCTTCGACATCGCGCGCCACCACCTTCATCCGCTGGCCAACCCGACCGAGGCGGAACGCATGGCGGTTCTTGCCGTGGGCGGCTTCGGCCGGGCCGAGATGGCCCCCCATTCCGACGTCGATCTTCTCTTTCTCACCCCGTGGAAGATCACCCCTTGGGCGGAATCGGTGATCGAATCGATGCTCTACATCCTGTGGGACCTGAAACTGAAGGTCGGCCACGCCTCGCGCACGGTGAAGGATTGCCTCCGTCTGGGGCGCGAGGATATCACCATCCGCACCGCCCTTCTGGAACACCGCTTCATCGCCGGGTTCGAACCCCTCGCCGTCGATCTGGGCGACCGCCTCTGGGGCGAGTTGTTCCGCAACACCGGCCCCGAATTCATCGACGCGAAACTTGCCGAACGGGCCGAACGCCACCGCCGGCAGGGCGGACAGCGCTACGTCCTTGAACCCAATGTCAAGGAAGGCAAGGGCGGCCTGCGCGATCTGCAGACGCTTTACTGGATCGGGAAATACCTCAACCGCGTCTCCTCTTCCGAAGGCCTTGTCGCCGCCGGGCTTCTGGCGCGCGAGGAATTCGACATCTTCGCCCGCGCCGAGGATTTCCTCTGGGCCGTCCGCTGCCATCTGCACCTGATCACCGGGCGCGCGATGGACCAGCTCACCTTCGATCTGCAGGTCGAGGTGGCCGCCCGCATGGGCTATGACGACAAGGGTGGCCGTCGCGCCGTCGAACACTTCATGCAGGACTATTTCCGCCACGCCACGCGGGTGGGCGAGTTGACCCGCGTCTTCCTGACGGAACTCGAGGCCCGCCATGCCAAGCCCGAAGCCAGCCTTTTCGGCATCTTCAAGCGCACGAAACGGGTGAAACCTGGCTACAAACTGGTGCAGGGGCGGCTCGACCTCGTCGATCCGCGCCGCTTCTTTGCCGACAAACTCAATATCCTGCGCGTCTTCGAAGAGGCGCTGCGCACCGGCTACTTGCTCCACCCCAACGTGATGCGCCAGCTGACCGCGCGGCTCGACCTCATCGACGAAGAGATGCAATCCGACCCCGAGGCGGTGCATATCTTCCTCGACCTGCTGCTGAAACACGGCAATCCCGAACGCGCCCTGCGCCGAATGAACGAATTGGGCGTGCTGGCCGCCTTCATTCCCGAATTCGAACCCATCGTCGCGATGATGCAGTTCAACGTCTACCACCACTACACGGTGGACGAACACATCATCCAATGCATCTCGATCCTCGCCCAGATCGAACGGCGCGAGCTGCTGGAAGAACTTCCCGTCGCCTCCGGCATCCTGCAGGCCGGGGTGAACCGCAAGATCCTCTATGTCGCCCTTCTGCTGCATGACATCGGCAAGGGTCGGCCGGAAGACCATTCCATCCTTGGTGCCCAGATCGCCCGCCGGGTCTGCCCGCGCCTCGGCCTGTCGGCCGAGGAAACCGAAACCGTGGAATGGCTGGTCCGCTATCACCTGCTTATGTCCGACACGGCGCAAAAGCGCGACCTCGGCGATCCGCGCACGGTGCGCGACTTCGCCAAGGCGGTGAAGACGCGCAAGCGGTTGGACCTTCTCACCGTGCTGACGGTCTGCGACATCCGCGGCGTGGGGCCGGGGACGTGGAACAACTGGAAAGCCATGCTTCTGCGCTCGCTCTACGGCCAGACGACCGAAGCGCTGGAAGGCGGGCTTGAAACCCTCAACCGCGAAAACCGCGAGGACGAGGCAAAGCGCGCCCTGCGCGAGCGCCTCTCCGACTGGTCGGTCGCCGATCTGCGCCACGAGACGGCCCGCCATTATGCGCCCTATTGGCAGGGCCTGCCGACCGATACCCATGTTGTCTTCGCCCGCCTTCTGAAGGATCTGCCCGACAGCGAAATCCGCATCGACCTCCACCCCGACGATGGGCGCGATGCGACGCGCGCCTGTTTCGCGCTGGCCGATCACCCCGGCATCTTCTCGCGCCTTGCGGGGGCTTTGGCTCTGGTGGGGGCGAATGTGGTGGACGCGCGCACCTATACCTCCAAGGACGGCTACGCGACCGCCGTCTTCTGGGTGCAGGACAGCGAGGGCAGGCCGTACGAAGTGGCCCGCCTGCCGCGCCTGTCGCAGATGATCCGCAAAACCCTGAACGGCGAGGTGGTGGCGCGCGATGCCCTGAAGGACCGCGACAAGGTCAAGAAACGCGAACGCGAATTCCGTTTCCCGACCCATATCACCTTCGACAACGAAGGGTCCGACATCTACACGATCATCGAGGTGGACACGCGCGATCGTCCCGGCCTGCTTTATGATCTGACCCGGACGCTGGCCAACAACAACATCTACATCGCCAGCGCCGTGATCGCGACCTTCGGCGCGCAGGTGGTGGACAGCTTCTACGTGAAGGACATGTTCGGCCTCAAACTCCACGCCAAGTCCAAGCAAGAGGCGCTGGACAAGAAACTGCGTCAGGCCATCGCCGAAGGCGCGGAACGGGCGCAGGGGTAGGGGATGCAGCCCATCCGCCTGATCCGCTCCATCCTCACCGTCGGCGGATGGACCCTGCTCTCGCGCGGGGCGGGTTTCGCCCGGGACGTGATGATGGCCGCGTATCTGGGCGCGGGCCCGGTGGCCGAGGCCTTCCTTGTGGCCTTCTCGCTGCCCAACATGTTCCGCCGCTTCTTCGCCGAAGGGGCCTTCAACATGGCCTTCGTGCCGATGTTCTCCAAAAAGCTGGAGGGCGGCGAGGATGCGCAGGGCTTCGCCCGCGATGCCTTCAACGGGCTGGCCGCCGTGCTGATCGTCTTTTCCGTCATCGGGACGCTGGCCATGCCTTGGCTGGTCTGGCTGATGGCTTCGGGCTTCGTGGGCGACGAACGCTTCGACCTTGCCGTCCTTTTCGGGCGCATCTCCTTCGTCTACATCCTCTTCATCTCGCTCGTGGCGCTGCTCTCGGGCGTGTTGAACGCCTTCGGACGCTTCACCGAAGCCAGTTTCGTGCCGGTCCTCATGAACCTGATGTTCATCGCCGCCATGCTGATCGCTGATCGCGCGGGTTGGGACATGGGCCTGACGCTCGCTTGGACCGTGCCGCTGACTGGCATCGCCCAACTTGCCTTCACTTGGGTCAGCGCCCACCGCGCGGGCTTCCGCTTCGCCCCCGGCCTGCCGAAACTCACGCCCGACCTCAAACGCCTCGCCCTCATCGCTGCGCCTGCCGTGCTTGCGGGGGGGGTGGTGCAGGTCAATCTGCTGGTGGGCCGTCAGGTCGCCTCCTTCACCGAAGGCGCGGTGGCTTGGCTCTCCTATGCCGACCGTCTCTACCAACTTCCTTTGGGAGTCGTCGCCATCGCCGTGGGCACCGTCCTTCTGCCCGATCTCTCCCGCCGCCTGCGCGCGGGCGATGCCGACGGGGGCCGCGCCTCTTTCAACCGCGGCACCGAGTTTGCGCTCTTCCTCACCCTTCCCGCCGCGGTCGCTCTGGTTGTGATCGCGCTGCCGCTCTGCACCGTCCTCTACCAGCGTGGCGCCTTCGGCCCCGACGATGCAGCGGCCACCGCCCTCGCGCTGGCCATCTACGGCGCGGGCCTGCCGGCCTTCGTGCTGCACAAGGTCTTCCAGCCCCTCTATTACGCGCGCGAGGACACGCGCAGCCCGTTCCGCTTTGCCGTCTGGTCGATGATCGTCAACGCCGTCATCGCCGTTGGCCTTCTGCCCCTCATCGGCTTTTCCGCCGCTGCGCTGGCCACCACCATCTCCGGCTGGATCATGGTCCTGCAGCTTTGGCACGGCACAAGGAAGATGGGCGACGAGGCCCGCTTCGACGCGCGCTTCCGCCAGCGCCTTCCCCGCATCCTGATCGCCTGCGCCGTCATGGGGGGGGCGCTCTGGGGTGGGATGGTCGCCCTCGGCCCGATGCTGGGCACCGAAGGCTGGCGCTACGCGGCCCTTGCCCTTCTCGTCGGGCTGGGCATGGCCACCTACGCCCTCGCCGCCCTCGCCCTTGGTGCGATGCGGCTGTCTGACATCAAATCCGCCCTGCGGCGTCAGCGCTGACGGATCTTGTCCAGCACGCGGCCCCATCCGCCCGGGCTGACCACGAAAGACAGCAGGAATCCGGCGGCGAACCCCGCCACATCCGCCACCCATTCGTAGCCCCCCCCGAACAACAGCCCGAACAGAAGCTGGATCGCCAGCAGGAACCCGATCAGGCTGAAGGCGCGGTACTTGTTTGCCCCCACTGCCGCCAGATTGACCCAAAGCAGGAAGGTGAACCCGCCAATCAGCCCATAGGTCGCAGGATAGCCCCCAAAAAGCGGCGCCTCGTTCCCCGGCACCAGCATATAGGCGAAGGCCCCTGCCATCGCCGCCCCGAAGAACACCACCAGCACCGCCCACCAGCGGAACACCTCGCCCACCATCTTGCCAAGCGCGAGGAGGATCACCACGACGAACAGCGCATGCGTGGTCGAGCCATGGACGAAGGGATAGGTGACCAGCCGCATCACCTGCAGCAGCGGATACTCCGCCCGATCCATCATCGTCTGCATCAGGGGGGGCGAGAACACGAACCGCTCCAGCGCCTGCAGCCGCCAGCCCGCGCCCTCCATCCCACCGACGATCCCTGCACCGCCCAGACCCACCACCACTTCCATCGCGATCATGGGCAAAGCCAGAACCCAGACGATCGCGGGCAGAGGGTTCAGTGGCGGGGCATTGCGGTCCTGCATCGGGCCTATACTCTTCGATCGGGGGCGGGCGTCGATTGACGCCCCGTCGCGGCATCGTTAAGCGGAAATCCCGACCTTTTCCAGACGGAGCGACATCATGGCCGAGCCGGTCCAAACGCCTCAGGCTTCCTTTCCGACCCGCATCTTCTCGGGGATACAGCCCTCGGGTGGTCTTACCCTTGGCAACTATCTCGGTGCGCTGAAGCGCTTCGTCGAAAAGCAGGACGAGGGGATCGAAACGATTTACTGCATGGTTGACATGCATGCGATCACCGTCTGGCAGGACCCCGAAAAACTGCGCCAGCAGACCCGCGAAGGCGCCGCCGCCTTCATCGCGGCAGGCATCGACCCGGCGCGGTCGATCCTCTTCAACCAAAGCCAGGTTTCGGCCCATGTCGAACTGGGCTGGATCTTCAACTGCATCGCCCGCATGGGCTGGATGAGCCGGATGACCCAGTTCAAGGACAAGGCTGGGAAGAACAGCGAGAATGTCTCGCTGGGCCTTTTCGCCTATCCGTCCCTGATGGCCGCCGATATCCTTGCCTACAAGGCCACCCATGTGCCGGTGGGCGAAGATCAGAAGCAGCATCTGGAACTGACCCGCGACATCGCGATCAAGTTCAACAATGACTACGGGGTGAACTTCTTCCCGGTGGTCGAACCCGTGATCGAAGGGGCCGCCACCCGCGTGATGTCCCTGCGCGACGGCACCAAGAAGATGTCGAAATCCGATCCGTCGGACCAATCGCGCATCAACTTGACCGATGACGCCGACACCATCGCCAAGAAGATCCGCAAGGCCAAGACCGACCCCGAACCGTTGCCCGACACACTCGATGGGCTGAAGGACCGGCCCGAGGCGCGCAATCTGGTGAACATCTACGCGGCGCTGGCGGGCCATACGCCCGAACAGGTGATCCGCGACTATGCCGGGGCGCAATTTGGCAGCTTCAAGCCTGCGCTGGCGGATCTGGCAGTGGCAAAGCTGGAACCGATCACGCTGGAGATGAACCGCCTGATGCAGGATCCGGGCGAGATTGACCACATCCTTGGGCAAGGCGCCGCCCGCGCCGATGCCATTGCGCGGCCCATTGTCGATCAGGTCTATGATATCATCGGGATGATCCGGTCGCGCCGCGACTGACGGGGAAACAGCCATGGGGGGCGGATGTTCCGGCGCTGGACGCGATATGCCCTGACGCTGGCGCTGGCGGGATCGCTGGCGCTCACCGCCCTCTCGGCCGCCCGCGTCGCGCTTGACCCGACCCTGACCCCCCTCCGCGACGCCACGGCGGCCGAGATCACGGCCGCCACCGAAGGCGCGCTCGCCCGTCTTGCCCCCAGCACACTTCCCGCCCGAATCACCGACCACCTCGCTGCCCCCCGCCGCGACTGGGTGGTGCTGCAGGCGCTGCACGACCTTGCCGCCGATCTGGGCCAGCCCCTGCCTCCCGAACTGCAGGCCGCCTATGACGCGGCTTGGGCCGAGGATTCGGGCTTCTGGGCCAATGCCGCCAATTGTGCGGCCTGCACGCTCGACCCGGCCGCCTGCACCCTGTCGAACTTCCTGATGTGTCAGGCGCCGATCATGCTCACACCGATCGGTGACCTCGCCACCATCCTCGACGGCGGGATCGACTATATGGCGGGCGAAGACGTGGACCGCATCGCCATCGCCCTCTCCATCGTGGGGCTGGGGGCCACTGCCACGATCATGGCCTCGGGCGGTACCTCGGCGGCGGCGAAGCTTGGCGCCTCGGGGATCAAGCTGGCCCGCAGCATGGGCCGCCTTTCGCCCCGCCTCACCGCCGTCATCACCCGCGCCGCGACGGATGGGGTGGACTGGATCGCCCTGCGCCGCGCCCGCAGTCTCGATGATGTGGCCCTCACGCTGCGGGCGGATGCCTTCGCGCCGCTGGTCAGCATCGCCGCCGATCTGGACCGCATCCGCAGGGCCACCGACACGACCACTGCCCTGCACCTTCTGTCGCGGATCGACGACGCGGCTGAGGCGCGCCGTCTGGCCAACGCGACAGAGGCGCTGGGTCCCCGCATCCTCGCCAAGGCCGAGGTGCTGGGAAAGACCCGCCTGCTGCGTGCCACGGTGCGCGTCACGGGGATCGGCTATGCGCTGGTGGGGGGAATGGTGACGCTTCTCCTTTCCGCCGCGATCCTGTTGGGCAATGCGCTGCAGACCCGCCTTTTCTCCGCGCTGCGCCGGGCCGCTGCGCGGGACGAAGAGCAAGGCCCATAGCCCCTTCACCTTGGCCCAAATACTCAATCACCACCTCCACAGCACCTCCGTCTACGAGGGGGCCTGAACCAAACACTCGCGCCAGAATGCGGGTCGAAGGGTGAAGAAAGGGTATGCAGCCGGCCCGTCCCAAGCCCTTTCTGCCAGCTTGGTTAACCGCTTCTCACCGTGCGCTGCGTGCCCACAGTTTGCGGCACAAAAGGCGGCACAAAACAGGGCACAACCGTTTTCAGCCCTTGGCCGGAATAAAGGCAGCGTTCGCAGGCACTTGCCCCCGTCGCAGGACCGACGGCGCCACCCCGAACCGCCGACTGAACGCCCGGCTCAGAGTGGAGGGAGAGGAAAACCCCGTCCGCAGCGCCACCTCCGCCAGAGGGTGCCGCGTATCCGTCACCATCCGTCGCGCTGCCTGCAACCGCAGGCCAAGGGCATAGGCGCCGGGGCTTTCGCCAAGATACTGAAGAAAAAGGCTTTCCATGCGCCGCGGGCTCAACCCCACGGCCCGTGCGATGCGCGCCATGGGTTCGGGATCATCGATCCGCGCCTCCATCCGCGCGATGGCCTCGGCCACCCGCCCGTCCAGCCGCGGGTCACGCTGGGGCGGGGCCACCTGCGGCTCATGCCCCGCGCGCTGGGTGGTCAGGAACGACGCCGCCACCTGCCGTGCCAGGGGCGCCCCGTGCCGCGCCGCGATCAGGTGCAGCATCAGGTCCTGCGCCGGTGCCGCCCCCCCCACCGTCACCCGGTTCCGGTCGATAACATAGCGGTCCGGCAGACACTCCATCTGGGGGAAGGCAGCGGCGAAATCCTCAAGATCTTCCCAGTGGACCGTGGCGCGATAGCCATCCAACAGCCCCGCCCGCGCCATGACCCAAGCCCCCGCATCCACCCCCGCAATCAGCCGGAACCGCGGTGCCATCCGCCGCAAAGCCTGCAGAAAGGGCGGTCGCGCCACCTCTGCCTGCCGGTATCCCACGATCACCATCAGCACATCCGCCCCTTCGGCCGAGGCCAAGGGTCCCGCCGACGGCAATTCGATCCCGCAGGTCAGCGGCACAGGCCGCCCATCGGGCGACACCACACGCCAGCGATAGGCCTCTTCCCCCAGATGCCGGTTCGCCGCCCGCATCGGATCAAGGACCGAAGCCACCTCAAGGATCGAGGCATGCGGCAGCACCAAGACAGCAAGGGTCAGTGGCGCGCGGGAGGGAAGGAAAATGTTGACGTTTTCGGCCATATGAACTGCGTAAAGCGCAAAGCATTCCGGTGCAAGCCGGGTAATCTGTGCCGAAGACAAGGGAGGATCGCCATGCCGCTCGCCATGAACCGCGAGGTTTTCATCACCTGCGCCGTCACCGGATCGGGGGGGACGCAGGACCGCAGCCCGCATGTTCCGCGCAGCCCAAAACAGATCGCCGACAGCGCCATTGCAGCGGCCAAGGCGGGCGCGGCGGTGGTGCATTGCCATGTCCGCGATCCCGAAACCGGCAAGCCCGCCCGCGACCCCGCGCTCTACCGCGAAGTTACGGAACGCATTCGCGATTCCGACACGGATGTCGTGCTGAACCTGACCGCCGGGATGGGCGGCGACATCTATTTCGAAGGCACCGAAGATATGGGCCGCATCGGCCCGCGCTCCGACATGGCGGGTGCCACGGAACGGGTGGCGCATGTGGTGGAATGCCGGCCGGAGATCTGCACGCTCGATTGCGGCACGATGAACTTCAACGAAGCCGATTACGTCATGGTCAACACCCCCGGCATGCTGCGCGACATGGGTCGGCGGATGACGGCGGCGGGTGTGCGGATCGAGATTGAGGCCTTCGACACGGGCCATCTTTGGCTCGCGAAGGAACTGGTGAAGGAAGGCGTCATCCCTGAACCGGTGCTCGTCCAGCTTTGCATGGGCGTGCCATGGGGCGCGCCCGATGACCTGAACACCTTCATGGCCATGGTGAACAACGTTCCCCAAGGCTGGCACTATTCGGCCTTCAGCCTTGGCCGCAACCAAATGGCTTATGTCGCGGCGGCGGTCCTTGCGGGCGGCAACGTCCGGGTGGGGTTGGAGGATAACCTCTGGCTCGACAAGGGCGTTCTCGCCACCAACGCGCAACTCGTCGAACGCGCGGCGACCATCGTCGAAAACATGGGTGCCCGCGTCATCACCCCCGCCGAAGTGCGCGCCCGGCTAAAGCTGGAAAAGCGCCCGCCCCTGCCGAAGTAAGTGGAGAAGGTCGGCCCCCTCCCACCGCCCCACGCCATTCTGGCGGCGGGCAAGGTGATCCCTCTGGGACAGGGATGGGTGCTGGAACCGCTGGAGACGGGCTTTCTGCTGAAAAGCCTCGTTCAGGCGGTGCAGCTGCAGGTGACGCCAGAGGAGGCGCAATCCCTGCGGCAAGGAGAGGTGACGGCGGAGTCGCTTGCAGCCCGCGCGGGCGCAGTGCCGACCCATCCGCCGCCGCATGCCCTGCCCGGGGCGGCCATCACGGTGGCCTTCTCGGACGAGGCGATGCGTCTGGCGGGCAAGGACAGGGCGGCGGGCAAGGGCAGCGGGGCCGGGATGCCGGAGCACAAGGGCGTCGGGGCGGGGCTGAACCTGCCCGGCGCAACCAAGATCGGGGCGGTGGTGATCGCCCTTCTGCTGTTGGCCCTGATCTGGGTCATATGAGGGAGAAGACGGATATGGCGCGCAAGGCGGGCATCATCGGGGGCGGGGTCATCGGCGGCGGCTGGGCGGCGCGCTTCCTGCTCAATGGCTGGGATGTGGCGGTCTTCGACCCCGATCCTGAAGCTCCGCGCAAGGTGGGCGAGGTCATCGCCAATGCCAAACGCGCGCTTCCTGCCCTGTCGGACGGACCGATGCCGCCCGAAGGCAAGCTCACCTTCGCCGCCACAATCACCGAAGCGGTGGAAGGCGCGGATTACATTCAGGAATCCGTGTCCGAACGGCTGGACCTGAAACATCGCGTCTTCGCTCAGATCCAGCAGGTGGCACCGGATACGCCCATTGGTTCCTCCACCTCGGGCTTCAAACCTTCGGAATTGCAGCAGAACGCCGCCAAGCCGGCCACGATCTTCGTCGCCCATCCTTTCAACCCGGTCTATCTGCTCCCCCTTGCCGAGATCGTGCCGTCGGCGAAATCCGACCCCGCCCTAATCGAAGGCGCGAAGGAAACCCTGCGCGAGATCGGGATGTTCCCGCTCCATATCCGCAAAGAGATCGACGCCCATATCGCCGACCGCTTCCTCGAGGCGGTCTGGCGCGAGGCGCTCTGGCTCGTGAAGGACGGTATCGCCACGACCGAGGAAATCGACGAGGCGATCCGTATGGGCTTTGGCCTGCGTTGGGGGCAAATGGGCCTGTTCGAGACCTACCGCATCGCAGGCGGCGAGGCGGGGATGAAGCATTTCATGGCCCAGTTCGGCCCCTGCCTGACCTGGCCCTGGACCAAGCTGATGGATGTGCCAGAGTTCAACGACGAGTTGGTCGACCTGATCGCCGGGCAGTCCGACGCGCAATCGGGCCACCATTCGATCCGCGAGTTGGAACGCATCCGCGACCAGAACCTGATTGGCTTCCTCAAGGTGCTGAAGGACCGCAACTGGGGCGCGGGCAAGGTGCTGCTGGACCATGACGCGCGCCGCCGTCAGGCCATGCCGGACCCGACACCGGACCATGCCCAGCCCATGGAGATGGCGCGCTTGCATGTGCTGCCGGGCTGGATCGACTACAACGGCCATATGACCGAAAGCCGTTACCTTTTCGCCTCCAGCGAGACGGTCGATGCTTTCCTTCGCCATATCGGGGCGGACATCGCCTATGTCGGCACCGGCTACAGCTACTACACCGCCGAAACCCACATCATGCACTTGGGCGAAGCCAAACTGAGCGAGGCGCTGACCGGCACGGTGCAAGTGCTGCATGCCGATGAAAAGCGGCTGCATGTCTTCGTCCGGATCGTGAAGGGAGACAGCGTGGTGGCCACGCTGGAACAGATGCTGCTGCACGTGGATATGAAGGCGGGCAAGACCTGCGCCGCACCCGCCGCGATCCTTGACCGGCTGCTGCCGATCGCCGAAGCGCACAAGGCCTTGCCGCGCCCCGAAGCGGCGGGCCGTCACGTCGGGCAGAAAAAGTGACGCGCCGCGTCCTGATCACGGCGGGGGCCAACGGCATCGGGCTTGTGATGGCCCGCGCCTTTGCCGATGCGGGCGATCGGGTCTGGGTGACGGACGTGGACGCCGCCGCCGTGGCTGCCGTGCCGCAAGGCATCCGCGCCACGCGCTGCGATGCCTCGAATGAGGCGCAGATGGTCGCCCTCTTCGCCACGATCGCGGCGGAGTGGGGCGGGCTTGACGTGCTCTGCGCCAATGCCGGGATCAAGGGTCCCACGGCGGGGATCGAGGAGATGGACCTTGCCGAATGGCACACCTGCCTTGCCGTGAACCTCGACGGCGCGATGATCGCGGCCAAGCATGCGGCACGGATGATGAAACCGGCAGGGCAGGGCGTGATGATCTTCACCTCTTCCACCTCCGGCCTCTACGGCACACCCTTCCGCGCGCCCTATGTGGCGGCGAAATGGGGCGTCATCGGCCTGATGAAGACGGTGGCCATGGAACTTGGCCCGCACGGCATCCGCGCCAATGCGATCTGCCCCGGATCGGTGAACGGCCCCCGCATCGACCGCGTGATCGAGGCAGAGGCGCAGGCGAAGGGCATGACGCCCGACGCCGTTCGGCAAGGCTATGCCAGCGGCACCGCGATGAAGCGGCTGACCGATCCCGAAGACGTCGCCGCCATGGCGCTGTTCCTTGCCTCGGACGGGGCGAAGATGGTGTCGGGGCAGGCGCTTGCCGTCGACGGCATGACCTACAACGTTGATCCGTAAGGAAGACCGCCATGCAATTCGGCCTGACTGAAGAACAGCAGATGATCGTTGAGACGACGCGCAGCTTCGTCGAGAACGAACTTTACCCCCACGAGATGGAGGTGGAACGCACGGGCCACCTGCGCATGGACCTGATCAAGCAGATTCAGGCCAAAGCCATGCAAGCCGGGCTCTACGCCGCCAACATGCCGGCCGAGGTGGGGGGCGCGGGCCTCGATACCCTCTCTTGGCTGCTTTACGAAAAGGAGCTGGGCAAGGCGAATTACGCCCTGCACTGGACCTGCGTCGCGCGGCCCTCGAACATCCTGCTGGCTGGAACGGAAGAGCAGCGTCAGAAATACCTCTATCCCTGCATCCGGGGCGAGAAATGGGATTGCCTCGCCATGACCGAACCCGGCGCCGGGTCCGACCTGCGCGGGATGAAGGCAAGCGCCCGGCCCGATGGGGATGACTGGGTGCTGAACGGCACCAAGCATTTCATCAGCCATGCCGACCTCGCCGATTTCGCCATCTGCTTCATGGCCAGCGGCGAAGAAGATACCCCGCGCGGCAAGAAGAAGCTGATCACCGCCTTTTTCGTCGACAAGGGCACCCCCGGCTTCACCGTCCGCGACGGCTATCGCAATGTCAGCCACCGGGGATACACCAACGCCATTCTCGAATTCGACAATTGCCGCATCCCGAAAAGCCAGATCCTTGGCGAAGTGCACAAGGGATTCGAAGTTGCCAACACATGGCTCGGTGCCACGCGCCTGCAGGTCGCCGCCACCTGCCTTGGCCGCGCCGAACGCGCGCTGGCCCATGCCGTCCAATACGCGGCGGAACGCCAGCAATTCGGCCAACAGATCGGCAAGTTCCAGGGCATCAGCTTCAAGCTGGCCGACATGGCGATGGAATTGAAGGCGGCCGAACTCCTCACGTGGGAAGCGGCGTGGAAATTCGATCAGGGCACCGTGACCGAGGCCGATATGAGCATGGCCAAGCTCAAGGCGACCGAGGTGCTGGCCTTCATCGCCGACGAGGCGATCCAGATCCACGGCGGGATGGGCCTGATGGACGACCTGCCGCTGGAACGCATCTGGCGCGACGCGCGGGTGGAACGGATCTGGGAAGGCACCTCGGAAATCCAGCGCCACATCATCAGTCGCCAGATGCTGCGGGCCTATGGTGCGTGACGGCAAACCCCGGGGGCGCTTCGCCCCCCGGACCCCCAGAGGATATTTTTCAACAGATGAAGTAACGGAATGTTAACGCTTCAAGCTCACGGTGACGACACGGTACAGGCGGGGACGCCGATGACCGTAACAGGTGAAGTCCCCCTGTCCGTTGCTCGGGCAGGGGGCGCCGGCTGCCTCTTCATCTGTTCACAAATATCCTCTGGGGGTCCGAGGGGCGAAGCGCCCCCGGGGCCATCCATCTGCGCCGGAGGTTGGGCATGAGGGACCTTCGCCGCCTTCTGCGCCCCCGCTCCATTGCCGTGCTTGGCTCCGGCTGGGCGGCGAATGTCGTCGAGCAATGCCGCAAGATGGGGTTCGACGGCCCGGTCTGGCCGGTGCATCCGACGAGGGACAGCATTTCTGGGGTATCATGTTACCGCAGCCTTGCCGACCTTCCCCATGCTCCGGACGCCACCTTCATCGGCGTGAACCGCCATGCCACGCTGGATGTCGTGGCCGAACTCGCGGCGATGGGCGCAGGCGGCGCGACTTGTTTCGCCAGCGGTTGGGAAGAGGCGGGCGAGGCCGATCTCCAGACCCGTCTGGTGCAGGCGGCAGGTGATATGCCGATCCTTGGCCCCAACTGCTATGGTGTCATCAACTACCTCGACGGCGCGCTTCTCTGGCCCGATCAGCATGGCGGGGTCCGGGTGGATCGCGGGGTGGCGCTTCTGTCGCAATCCTCCAACATCGTCATCAACCTGACGATGCAGGCGCGCGGGCTGCCCGTGGCCTATGTCGCCTGTCTGGGCAATGCCGCGCAGGTGGGTCTAGCAGAACTGGCAGGCGCGCTGCTGGCCGATGAACGGGTCACGGCGCTGGGCATGTATGTCGAAGGCATCGACGATGCGGCGGCCTTCGCCGATCTGGCCGAACGCGCACGGGCGGCGGGCAAGGGGATCGTCTGCGTCAAGTCGGGCAAGACCGAACTGTCGCGCACGGCAGCAGCCTCGCATACCGCCTCGCTGGCAGGTGGCGGCGCGGCCTCCTCCGCCTTCCTGCGCGCCTGCGGTGTGGCCGAGGTGGCAACCCCCGCCGAACTGATCGAGACGTTGAAGATCTTCCACCATTGCGGCCCACAGATTGGCCCGCGCCTCTGCTCGCTCTCCTGTTCGGGGGGCGAGGCGGGGCTGGTGGCCGATCTCGCCGCGCCCTTCGGCGTGGATTTCCCGCCGCCGTCAGATGCCCAGCGGCAGCGGCTAGGCGACATCCTTGGCCCCATCGTCTTCATCTCCAACCCCTTGGATTATCACACCTTCATCTGGGGCGACGGGCCTCGCACGACGGATGTCTTCACCACGATGCTGGCCGGATACGACGCGGGCATCTTCATCATCGATCCGCCGCGCCCGGACCGCTGCGATCCGTCAAGCTTCATGCCGGCGCTGGATGCCATCGTGGCCGCCGCGCAAAACACGGGCAAGCCCGCCTTCGCCGTCGCCTCTTTGCCAGAGAATTTCGACGAGGCGCTGGCGGTCAAGATGGCCGCGCCGAATGTCGTGCCGATGATGGGTCTGGAAACCGCACTTGGCGCGATCAAGGCCGCGCAGACAGGGCCGAACCGGGGTGGCTGGCGGCCTTGGTCTGTGCTGGGGGACCGCAAACTGCGGATGCGGGATGAGGCGTCGTCCAAGGCGCTGATCGCGGCGGCGGGGGTGGCGGTGCCGCGCTCCGTCTCCGCGCCGACGCTCGCCGGACTGGCGGCCTTGGCGGAGGGTTTGACGTCGGCCTGACCTCGCTGGAGGGCCAAGCCGAGATGGCGGGCGCGCAAGGCTACCTTGCCGAAGAGATGGTCACGGGCGTGGTGGCCGAACTGCTGGTCGGCCTGCGCCGCGACCCGGTCTATGGCGCGACGGTGACGCTGGGCTTCGGCGGCGTCACGGCGGAAGTACTGGCCGACACCGCGACCCTCGTCCTTCCGGTCACGGCAGAGGAGGTGGCGGCGGCCCTGCGGCGGCTGCGGCTCTGGCCGCTGCTCGACGGCTATCGCGGGCGGCCGAAGGCGGCTGTCGCGGCGGCAGTGCGGGCGGTGATGGACCTGCAGGCGCTGCTGCAGGCCTCCCCGGCGCTGGAAGAGATTGAGATCAACCCGCTGATGCTGACCGCGACAGGCGCGGTGGCGGTGGATGCGGTCATCTGGGAGGAAGCGGAATGAGCGGCATGCAGATGCGGACCGAAGGCCCGATCCGGACCCGGCGCGAGGGCGCGGTGCTGGAGGTGACGCTGGACAGGCCCAAGGCCAATGCCATCGATCTGGCCACCAGCCGGATCATGGGACACGTCTTCCGCGACTTCCGCGACGATGACAGTCTGCGCGTGGCGATCCTGCGGGCGGAAGGGGAGAAGTTCTTCTGCCCGGGCTGGGATCTGAAGGCTGCTGCCGCGGGTGATGCCGTCGATGGCGATTACGGCGTGGGCGGCTTTGGCGGGTTGCAGGAATTGCCAAACCTGAACAAGCCCGTCATCGCCGCCGTGAACGGCATCTGCTGCGGCGGCGGGCTGGAACTGGCGCTGTCCTGCGACCTGATCCTTGCCTCCTCCAACGCGACCTTCGCCCTGCCGGAAATCCGGTCGGGCACCGTGGCGGATGCCGCCTCGATCAAGCTGCCCAAGCGCATCCCCTATCACGTGGCGATGGACCTGCTGCTGACCGGGCGCTGGTTCGACGCCGAAGAGGCGCTGCGCTGGGGCATCCTGAAAGAGATCACCACCTCCGAGGATTTGCTGCCCAAGGCATGGGAGCTTGCGCGGCTTCTGGAAAGTGGTCCGCCCCTTGTTTACGCCGCGATCAAGGAAGTGGTGCGCGAGGTCGAGGCGCTCCGCTTTCAGGACGCGCTCAACCGGATCACCAAGCGGCAACTGGCCACGGTGGACAGGCTCTATTCCAGCGAAGACCAGTTGGAAGGCGCGCGCGCCTTCGCCGAGAAGCGCGACCCCGTTTGGAAGGGGCGGTGATACGGAAACGACGCGAAACTGTCGCGTAATGTCACGACGCAGCCCCGCCCGTCGCTAGGCTCCGCCGCAAGCAAGAGGTGGGCCATGGTCGACGAGACGGATTACATCATCGTGGGCGCAGGATCGGCGGGCTGCGTGCTGGCCGACCGGCTGACCGCCAGCGGCAAGCACCGCGTGACGGTGCTGGAGGCGGGCGGCAGCGACCGGCGCTTCTTCGTCATGCTGCCTTTGGGCTATGGCAAACTCTTCTACGATCCGGCGGTGAACTGGCTTTACAAGACGGAACCCGATCCCGGGCTGGCGGGCGCACGCGATCACTGGCCGCGCGGCAAGGTGCTGGGCGGGTCCTCGTCGATCAACGCTATGGTCTATATCCGCGGTCATCGCGCCGATTACGACGAATGGGAAGCGGCGGGCAATCCCGGCTGGGGCTGGGACGATGTGCTGCAGGCCTATAAGGCGATGGAGGATACCGAGGCGGGGGGGGATGACTTCCGTGGTGCAGGCGGGCCGCTTTTCGTGTCGGCCAACCGCAAGGGGCTGCATCCGTTGGTGAAGGATTACGTGGCGGCCTGCGAAAGTGCGGGCCTGCCGCACAACCCCGATTTCAACGGCGCCGTGCAGGAAGGGGCGGGCATCTATCAGATGACCATCCACAAGGCGCGGCGCAATTCGGCGGCGCGGGCCTTCCTGCGCCCGGCGATGAAACGGCCGAATTGCAGGGTGATCACGGGGGCCATGGTCACCCGCGTCCTGATCGAAGAGGGTCGCGCAGTCGGGGTGGAATACGTCCAAGGCGGCCAGACCCGAACCCTGCGCGCCAAGGCTGAGGTGATCCTGTCGGGGGGCGCGATCAACTCACCCCAACTGCTGCAGTTGTCAGGGATCGGGCCGGGGGCCTTGCTGCAATCGCTGGGCATCCAAGTCAAGCGCGACAATCCCAATGTGGGCGATCACCTGAGCGATCATCAGGGCATCAACTACACATGGCGGATGAAGGTGCCGACCTACAATGACGAGCTACGCCCGTGGTGGGGCAAGCTGATTGCCGGGATGAAATACGTGCTGGCGGGCGCGGGGCCGCTGGCGAAATCGATCAACCACGCGGGCGGGTTCTTCCGCACCTCGCCCGATCTCGCCCGGCCGAACATGCAGCTTTACATGCAGGCCTTCTCAACCCTCATCCCGCGTGAAGGGGAACGCCCGATCCTGACCCCCGATCCCTTCCCCGGCATGTCTATAGGTCTGTCGAATTGCCGCCCGACCAGCCGGGGGCATATCCGCATCGCCTCTGCTGACCCATTCTCGCATCCGGTCATCACGGCGAATGCCTTTTCCACGAACCATGACGTGCAGGAGATGCTGATGGCGGTGAAATACCTGCGCCATCTGGCGGCGCAGCCGGCCCTGACGCGGCTGATCGCCGAGGAATTGCGCCCGGGACCCGAGGTGCAGACGGATGAAGCGCTGATCGCCGATTTCCGCGCGCGGTCGGGCACTGTCTATCACCCGTCCTGTACCTGCCGGATGGGGCCGGATGCGGCGACCAGCGTGATTGATGCGCGCCTTCGCGTGCATGGAGTGGCCGGCCTGCGGGTCATCGATGCGTCGAGTTTCCCCAATCTGATTGCAGGCAACACCAACGCGCCCTCGATGATGATGGGTTGGAAAGGCGCGGAACTGGTGTTGGCCGACGCGCGGTGATCCCAGGCGGAGGTGCCGTCGAAGGGGGCGTCGAACCCCCTTCGACGGCGTTGCCACGGAAGGCTGTTCCCAGTTTCCTCGCCCTTCAGCGTCCTATGGGCTGAGGCGTTTTCTCTTGAGTATTTTTGCCAAGATGAAGGGGCTGTGTGGTCTTCATCTTGGCCCCAATGCCCAAACGTCCCACCATCCCCCCATGCTGACGTCCGGTCATTCGCCGCGCGGGAAGCGCTTGCTGTCCTCTAGAACGTTCAGGTCCATGTGGTTGCGCATGTAGCGTTCCGACGCGGCGCGGAGCGGTTGGTGATCCCAAGGGAAGTAGGCCCCGTTGCGCAGCGCCTCATAGACCACCCAGCGGCGGGCCTGACTTTCCCGCACGGCCGCATCATAGGCGGCAAGGTCCCATCGCGCATCGGCCTCGGCGTGGAAGGCGGCCAGCGTTTCGGCATGGGCCGGGTCGGCGGCAAGGTTCCTTCTCTCCTGCGGATCGCTGGCGATGTGGAAGAGCATCTCTGGATCGGCATTGCAGCGGATGTATTTCCACGCCCCTTGGCGCAGGCAGACCATCGGGGTGATGCTGCCTTCGGCGGCATATTCCATCGCTACGGGGCTTTCGCGCGGGACGCCCCGGGCCAGGGGGACGAGGTTCTCTCCATCTGTCCACGGCTGGATTTCGGCCATGTCGATGCCCGCCAGCGCGCCGAGCGTGGGGGTGACATCGATGGTCGAGACGGGTGTGTCGATCCGCTGCGGTGTCAGGTCGTGTGCAGCGATCATCAGGGGCACACGGGCGGACCCTTCGAAGAAGTTCATCTTGAACCAAAGACCCCTCTCCCCCAGCATCTCGCCATGGTCCGACAGGAAAAGGATGATCGCTTCTTGCCGCGTCGCCTCGAGCGTGTCGAGAATTTCGCCGATCTTCGCGTCGACGTAGGAGATGTTGGCAAAGTACCCCTGCCGGGCGCGGCGCACATGGCTGTCGGTGATGTCGAAGGCGCGCCAGTCGCAGGCATCCATCAGGCGACGGGAATGGGGGTCCTGATCCTCGTAGGGGATGGTGGCGGGCGGGGTGAGTTCGGCAGCCCCTTCATAAAGATCCCAGTGTTTCCGACGTGCGACGAAGGGATCATGCGGATGAGTGAAGCTTACCGTCAGGCACCAGGGTCGGGCATCATGTCCGCGTGACAGGTCATAGAGTTTCTGAACCGCCTGAAAGGCCACGTCATCGTCGTATTCAAGTTGGTTGGTGATCTCTGCCACCCCCGCCCCAGTGACGGAGCCAAGGTTGTGATACCACCAGTCGATCCTTTCGCCCGGCTTGCGGTAGTCCGGGGTCCAGCCGAAATCGGCCGGATAGATGTCGGTGGTGAGCCGTTCCTCGAAGCCGTGCAACTGATCCGGGCCCACGAAATGCATCTTGCCCGACAGCGCCGTCTGATAGCCCGCGCGGCGCAGGTGATGGGCATAGGTGGGGATGTCAGAGGCGAATTCGGCGGCATTGTCATAGACGCGGGTGCGTTTGGGTAGGGCGCCCGACATGAAGGCCGCGCGGGCCGGGGCGCAGAGCGGCGAGGCCGTGTAGCTGTTGGCGAAACGGACGGATCTTTCGGCGAGACGGCGCAAGTTCGGGGCGTGCAGGAAGGCGGCTGGACCATCGGGGAAGAGCGTTCCGGTCAACTGATCCACCATAAGGATCAGGATATTGGGGCTGCGGGTCACGGCTGTCTCCGGCTGGTTGTTCCAGCCGGACCCTAGGAGACTGCAGGGCGCCGGACTAGGGCTGATGCGTCCTGTCGTGGCCGTCAGCCGACATCCACGCGGTGCAGGCGAACCGGCGATTTCGGCGCGCGGGCGATGATGCCGCGTGCCTCCAGATCAAGCTGGACGCATTTCATCCACCAACCCGCTTTGGCCCCGCCGGGGAACAGCTGTTGGTCGAGATGCGGCAAGAGGGCGGCCTGCGCCTCGGCCACGGTCGGGCCGGGGGCCGTCGCGGGCAGGATGGCTAGAAGAGCGGCGCGCATCGCGTCGTACTTCGCGCGGTCGACCTTGGTGACATGGTTGGGCGAGGTGATGTTCCGCACCTCTATCCGGTCGGGCATGGCGTGACCTTTGTCTTGCTGGGCGATCGGAATACGATGAGAGGGATCATTGCATGCCTTCCTGCGGCTGCCGCGCGGTTTCGCGCGATCGTGTCGCGTTCGGTGCGCCATCTGCCGCGATCTGGCCGCCAACCCGCCGTGCCGTATCGTCAGATGGACGCAGGACCGGGGAGGAGCCCATGACCATCCGCACCGAATTTCCCTGCCGCATCGTCGAGCAGGAGGATATGGGTATCACGCTGCCGGATGGCTGCCGCCTGTCGGCACGGGTCTGGATGCCGGATGACGCCGGGACGCGGCCCGTTCCGGCGGTTCTGGAATACATCCCCTACCGCAAACGGGACGGAACCCTTCCGCGGGACGAAATGATGCATCCCTATGTCGCAGGCCACGGCTATGCCTGCGTGCGGGTTGATATGCGGGGGAATGGCGACAGCGACGGGCTGATGTCCGATGAATACACGCAGGCCGAGATGGATGACGCCATGGCGGTCATCGACTGGCTGTCGCGCCAACCGTGGTGCAGCGGCGCGGTCGGCATGATGGGCAAGTCATGGGGTGGATTCAACTGCCTGCAGGCCGCCTTCAACCAGCCGCCCGCTCTCAAGGCAGTGATTTCCGTCTGTGCGACGACCGACCGCTTTGCCGATGACATCCATTATAAGGGCGGCTGTCTTCTGGGAGAGAATTTTGGCTGGGGGGCGGTGATGCTGTCCTTCTCGTCGCGCCCGCCGGACCCGATGCTGCGCCCGGATTGGCGCGAGATGTGGATGCAGCGGCTGGAGAACGAGCCTTGGCTCGCCCCGCGCTGGGCCGCCCTGCAGGAGCGGGGGCCCTATTGGAAGCACGGCTCTGTGGGCGAGGACTATGCCCGGATGCAAACGCCCGTCCTGATCTGGGGCGGCTGGGCCGACAACTACATGAACACCGTGGCCCATTTGGTGGAGAACGTGCCCGCGCCCTGCAAGGGGATCGTCGGGCCTTGGGTGCATCAGTATCCGCATACCGCCGTGCCCGGGCCGCAGGTGGGCTTTTTGCAACTGGCAGTGCGCTGGTGGGATCGCTGGCTGAAGGGGATCGCCAACGGGGCCGAGGATGACCCGGCCTACAGCGCATGGATGATGCATTCCGCCCCGCCCGATGCCTCGGCGAAGGCGCGCCCGGGGCATTGGGTGGCCGAGGCGGACTGGCCCTCGCAGCGGGTCGCGCCGCGGGTCCTGACCCTTGGGCCGGGGCGTGCCACGGGGTCGTCGCATGGGTCTCTGGGCCCTGACGGCGGGGCCGAGTTCGCGCTGACCATCGCCACGCCACAGCATCTGGGGCTGCAGGCGGGGGAGTTCTTCCCCATGGGCCTGAACGCCGAGATGCCGGGGGATCAGCGCGAGGATGACGCGCTGTCGGTCTGTTTCGACGGTGAGGTGCTGGATGGCGGGCTTGATCTGCTGGGCGCGGCGGAACTGCGCCTGCGGTTGGCGTCTGACCGGCCCTTGGGATTTGTCGTCGCGCGGCTTTGCGATGTTGCGCCGGACGGGTCCTCTGTCCGCATCGCGCATGGGATGCTGAACCTGTGCCATCGGGACAACCGCGAGCATCCGTCGCCGATGGTGCCGGGGCAGGCCGAGGAGGTGGGCTTCTCACTGGATCAGATGGCCTATCGGCTGGCGCCGGGACATCGGCTGCGGCTGGCCTTGTCGAACAGCTATTGGCCCTTCGTCTGGCCATCCCCCGAAGCGGGGCGTTTGACGGTAACGGGGGGAAGCCTGACCCTGCCTGTCCATGCCGGCAGCGCCAACGAATGGATGCCTCCGCCAGCCGAACATGCGGAACCCTGGAAGCATCGGGTGATCCGTGCAGGCCGCACGCGCCGTTTCGTCGAAAGGGACCTGATCACTGGCACCTATGCGCTGGTGGTAGAGGATGATCTGGGCGATTCCGAAAACCTGACCCACCGGCTGTGCAGCGGCGAGACGATGAGCGAACGGTGGGAGATCAGGCCCGACGATCCGCTCTCTGCCAAGGCGGTGCATGTCTGGGAACAGCGGCTGTCGCGCGGGGCATGGTCCATCCGCACCCGGGCCGAGGCCGAGATGACGGCAACAGCCACCCATCTGATCCATCGTGCGGTCTTGCGCGCATGGGAAGGGCAGACGCTCGTGTTCGAACGGGCGTGGGACGACAGCGTCCCGCGGCGGTTTGTATGAAAATCGTGACCTAGGCATGGGAAAAAACCTTTGCCCCAGCGAGGATTCGCGGGTTACTGATTGAGTAATCAACAAAAAGGCCCACGGAAAAAACATCGGGGCCGCCAATAGGGAGACCACTGGGATGAACTCTGAATTCGACTATCTGCTGAAGCGCGCGGCGCGCGGCCTGATGAGCCGCCGCGAATTCGTTGGCCGCGCCTCGGCACTGGGGATTTCGGCGGCGATGGCGAACACGATGCTCGCCTCGGTCGCATCGGCGCAGCCTGTGAAGGGCGGCGTCCTGCGGGCGGGCGTCCAAGGGGGCGAGTCGACCAACAGCCTCGACCCGGCGCTTGCGGCATCGGACGTGCCGTTCATGATCAACAAGACCTGGGGCGAAATGCTGTGCGATGTCGGCCCCGGTGGCGTCATCGATCCGCGCATTGCCGAAGAGATCTCGTCGAACGCCGATGCGACGGAGTGGAAGTTCAAAATCCGCCAGGGTGTGGAATTCCACGATGGCCGGACGGTCACATCCGAGGATGTGGTGGCATCGCTGAAGCGGCACACGGACGAGAAGTCGCAATCCGGCGCCCTCGGCATTGTGCAGGGCATCGCTGAAATGACGGCCGAGGGCGACATGGTCACCCTGAAGCTTGCCGCCGCCAATGCGGACTTGCCCTTCCTGCTCGCCGATTACCACCTTGTGATCCAGCCGGGCGGCGGTGTGGACAACCCGGCCGCCGGCATCGGGACAAACGCCTACAAGGTCGTCTCGAACGAGCCCGGTGTGCGCACTGTGTTCGAGCGGAATCCGAATTACTGGGACAGCTCGCGCGGCCATGCGGACAGCGTCGAGATCCTGACCATCAACGACAACACCGCCCGGACGGCGGCGATCCAGTCGGGTCAGATCCACCTCATGAACCGGATCGACCCGAAGATCGTCGAACTGCTCAAGGGCAATACCGACGTGGTGATCGAGCGTGCGGCGGGGCCGGGGCATTACGTCTTCATCATGCATTGCGACAAGGCCCCCTTCGACAACAAGGACCTGCGCAACGCGCTGAAAATGGCGATCAACCGTCAGGAGATGGTGGACAAGATCCTCGGCGGCTACGGCTCGCGCGGGAACGACTTCCCGATCAACGCGGCCTACCCGCTGTTCGACGACTCGATCCCGCAGCGCGAATACGATGCGGCGGCGGCGGCCGAACTCTACAAGGCCTCCGGCCATGATGGATCGCCCATCGTGCTGCGCACCGCACCCGGCGCCTTCCCCGGCGCGGTCGAGGCGGCACAGCTCTTCCAGCAGTCCGCCGCTGCGGCGGGCATCCCGCTGGAGGTGAAGGTGGAGCCCGATGATGGCTACTGGTCCAACGTCTGGAACGTCGAACCCTTCTGCGCCTCCTACTGGGGTGGCCGTCCGGTGCAGGACCAGATGTATTCGACCGCCTACCTGTCCACCGCCGACTGGAACGACACCAAGTTCAAGAACGCCCGCTTCGACGAGCTTCTCGTCGCCGCAAAGGGCGAGCTTGATCAGGCAAAGCGCAAGGCCATGTATTCCGAAATGGCCAACATCCTGCGCGACGAAGGCGGCCTGATCTGCCCGATGTTCAACGACTGGGTCGAAGGCCGTCGGCAGGAAGTCGGTGGCTGGGAAGCGAACCCGCTTGGCACGCTGATGGACGGAACAGCGCTTGCCAAGTGCTGGCTGACCGCCTGATCGGACCGGTGACAGGTGCATCCGGTACTTAAGCTTGTGGTCCAGCGCATTGCGCTGGGCCTACTTCTCTTGTTGGCCGTCTCGCTCCTGATCTTTCTGGGGACCGAGGCGCTTCCTGGGGACGTGGCGCAGGCCATCCTTGGCCAGTCTGCCACGCCGGAGGCCTTGGCAAACCTGCGCGAGTCATTGGGTCTGAACCGCTCGCCGATCGAGAGATATTTCGACTGGCTTGGCGGCATCCTGACAGGTGATTTCGGCACGGCGCTGACCAACGGGCAGGATATCGGTCAGGCCATCGGACAACGCCTCGGCAACACGCTGTTCCTGGCCGCCTGCGCGGCTGCGATTTCGGTGCCGCTGGCGATCCTTCTGGGCCTTGTCGCGGCGCGCTACAACGGGCGCTGGCCGGACAAGGTGATTTCCGGCGTGACGCTGTCGACGATTTCGCTGCCCGAATTCGTGGCGGCCTATTTCGTGATCTTCCTGCTGACGCAGGTCTTTCCGATCTTCCAGCCCGTCGCCATGGTCTTTCCGGGCATGTCCTTTTGGGAAAGGCTGAACGCCGTGGCCCTTCCGGTGATCGTGCTCGTCCTGGTCGTGCTGGCGCACATGATGCGGATGACGCGGGCGGCCATCCTGAACGTGATGCAATCGGCCTATATCGAGACGGCCGAGTTGAAGGGCCTGTCACCGATGCGGGTCATCTGGCAGCATGCCTTTCCCAACGCCATCGCGCCCATTGTTTCGGTCGTGGTCCTGAACCTTGCTTATCTGGTCGTCGGCGTCGTCGTGGTCGAGGTGGTGTTCAGCTATAACGCACTGGGCCAGTATCTGGTGGATCATGTGGCCAAGCGTGACCTTCCGGTGGTGCAGGCGGTCGGGTTGATCTTCGCGGCTGTCTATATCGGCCTCAACATCCTTGCCGACGTGATCGCCATCGTCGCGAACCCGCGCCTGAGGCACCCGAAATGAAGATGCCGCTTTCCGCCCTGATCGGGTTGATCCTGACCGGTTGCTTTGTCTTTTGCGCCGTCTTCGCACAGCTCCTTGCGCCCTATCCGCTCGAAGCCATCTCCGGGGGAGTCTGGGAAGGCCCGTCCTCGGCACATTGGCTGGGCACCGACACCATCGGCCGTGATATCCTGAGCCGCCTGATCTACGGCGGCCAGATCACGATATTCGTGGCGCTCGCCTCATCCGTCATCGCTTTCGGGCTTGGGTCCTTCCTTGGCTTTCTGGCGGCTGTCCGGGGCGGCTGGGTCGATCAGGGCCTTTCGCGCGGTGTGGACCTTATGATGGCGATACCGTCGCTGATCGTGGCGCTGGTCGTCCTCTCCGTCCTGCCCCTGAACCTGACGGTTCTAATCCTTGTCATCGGGTTCTTGGACGCGACGCGGGTCTTTCGTCTGGCACGGGCGGTGGCCATGGACATCGCCGTGATGGATTACGTCGAGGCGGCGCGTCTGCGGGGCGAAGGACAAGGCTGGATCATCTTCCGCGAGATTCTGCCCAATGCGCTGTCTCCGCTGGTGGCGGAATTCGGCCTGCGCTTCATCTTCGCGGTGCTGTTCATTTCCACCCTGTCCTTCCTTGGCCTTGGTATCCAGCCGCCCCTTGCGGATTGGGGTGGCATGGTGCGCGAGAATAAGGACGGCCTGATCTACGGTAAATCTGCAGCCCTGATGCCAGCGCTGGCCATCGCGCTCTTGGCGATTTCGGTCAACCTCGTGGCGGATTGGATACTGTCGCGCACGACGAGCCTGAAAGGGGGGCGCGGTGCCTGATTTTCTGGAGATCAAAAACCTCCGCATCGAGGCAACCGCCTATCCACCGGGAGAGCCGCCGAAGGATCTGGTGCTGGTCGATGACGTTTCCGTCAGTTTGGCCAAAGGCAAAGTGCTGGGCCTGATCGGGGAATCAGGGGCCGGGAAATCCACCATCGGCCTTTCGGCCATGGCCTTTGGCCGGGGTGGCGTGCGGCTGACAGGCGGGGAGATTCTGCTGAATGGCCGTGATATCCGCGGGCTTGCGCCTGCGGGGCTGCGGGCGCTGCGCGGGCGCGAGGTGACCTATGTCGCGCAGTCCGCCGCCGCCGCCTTCAACCCGGCAAAGCGGCTGATGGAGCAGGTGATCGAAACCACTCTCTCGCATGGCGTGATGGGCCGGGCCGAGGCCGAGGCGCGGGCGGTGATGCTGTTCGGCAAGTTGGGCTTGCCCAACCCCGAAACCTTTGGCACCCGCTATCCGCATCAGGTGTCGGGCGGGCAGTTGCAGCGCGCGATGACGGCGATGGCGCTGTGCCCAAAGCCCGATCTCGTCATCTTCGACGAACCCACCACGGCGCTGGACGTGACGACGCAGATTGACGTTCTGGCGGCGATCAAGGAGGCCATCCACGATACAGGTGTGGCTGCGCTATATATCACCCATGACCTTGCGGTGGTGGCGCAGGTGGCCGACGACATCCTCGTCCTGCGACACGGGAAGAAGGTGGAATACGGCCCGGTGCGTCAGATCATCACCGACCCGCACGAAGACTATACCCGGGCGCTCGTCTCTGTCCGGTCGATCGACCATGAGGAGAAGGCCGAAGCGCCACCCATCCTGTCCGTACAGAATGTGACGGCGCGCTATTCCGGCACCACCTTTGATGTGCTGAAGAACGTGAGCGTTGATCTTCCCGCCGGGCAAACGCTGGCCGTGGTGGGAGAGAGCGGTTCGGGCAAGTCCACGTTGGCCCGGGCGATAACTGGCCTGCTGCCGCCCTCGGCCGGGCGGATCACCTTTGCCGGACGCGAGTTGTCGCGCGATCTGAAGGCGCGCAGCCGGGATGACCTGCGCGAATTGCAGATGATCTATCAGATGGCCGATGTGGCGATGAACCCACGCCAGACGGTGGGAACGATCATCGGGCGACCGCTGGAATTCTATTTCGGCATGACCGGCGAGACAAAGCGAAAGCGCGTTCAGGAACTGCTCGACCAGATCGAGATGGGCAAAGGCTACGTCGACCGCTATCCCGCCGAACTGTCCGGCGGGCAGAAGCAGCGGGTCTGCATCGCCCGCGCGCTGGCCGCCAAGCCCAAGCTGATCATCTGCGACGAGGTAACCTCGGCACTGGACCCGCTGGTGGCGGATGGCATCCTGAAGCTGCTGCTGAACCTGCAGGCGCAGGAAGGAGTGGCCTATCTCTTCATCACGCATGACCTTGCCACGGTGAAGGCCATCGCAGACCGGATCGCGGTGATGTATCGCGGGCAGGTGGTGCGCTACGGATCGAAGACCGACGTGCTGACACCGCCCTTCGACGATTACACCGACCTGCTGCTGTCCTCGGTGCCCGAGATGCGGCTGGGCTGGTTGGAAGAGGTACTGGCCAACCGCAGGATGGAAAGCGCAGGCAACTGATGGCGCGGAAGCTTTTGCTGATCCTGATCGATGGGGTGCCTTATCGCAATTGGCGCAGGCTCTTCGGCAATCTGGAAGGCTGGGTGCAATCGGGCGAGGCGCGCGTCTGGCGGATGCGGTCGGTGCTGCCCTCGACCTCGGCCTCGTGCTATGCCTCCATCCATACCGGCGTGCCGCCGCAGGTCCATGGCATCTGGGGCAACTACGCGGTGAAGAAACTGGACCTGCCGGATGTCTTTTCGGAACTGGCCCGCGCGGGCCGTCGGACGGGGGCTGTGACGCACAGCTTCTGGTCGGAATTCTTCCAGCGCGCGCCCTTCGATACCGTGCGCGACATCGAATATGACGAAGAGGCCGGGCCGATCCATCATGGTAGGTTTCACACCATGGCGGGCTATGGCCACGACAACCAGATGACCCCGTCCGACCACGACCTCTTTGCCACTCTGACGCGGCTTTGCGAGGTGAAGGGCGTCGACTACGGGCTCTATCATTCCTGCACTCTCGATAGCATGGGGCATCGGTTCTTTCACGACTGTTCGGAAATGGACCATGCCTGCTATCTGCTTGACGAACAGCTTGCCCCCTTCATCCATCGCTGGCGCAGGGCGGGCTATGAGGTGATCGTGACCGCCGACCACGGGCAGGACGCACGCGGGCATCACGGCGGGGCCGGGGACATGCAGCAGGATTTCGCCTTCTACTATTTCGGCGACTCGGTGATGCCGGCGGGGGATGTGATCCTTGACCAGTTGGCGCTTGCCCCGTCCATCCTGACGCGGATGGGGGTTCCAGTGCCCGCGACCATGCAGGCCAAGCCGTTCTTTGCGCCCTAACCGGCCCGCGGATCAGCCTGCATAATCGGACGACTCGGCATCCAGCAGGGCGCGCAATTCCCGCAGATGTGCCTCGGCGAAGCCGGGATAGGCCTCCCATTCCTGCGCGGTCTTCTCGGCGATGGCATCGGGCAGCAGGCGCAGCGGGCGGCCTGTCTGCAGGGCGCGGATATAGGTCTCGGCGGCGCGTTCGAAGTAGTAGAGGCGATTGAAGGCTTCGGCCACCGTCTGTCCGATGACGAGGACGCCGTGGTTTCCCATCACCATCGCGATGGTCTTGGGATTGGCCAGGAGGGCGGCGCAGCGGGCGCCTTCCTCTTCGAAGGCCATGCCGCCGTAATGATCATCGATCGCGACCCGGTCGTGGAACATGGCGCTGTTCTGGTCGATGGCGGGCAGGCGGCTGTCGGCGAGGCTGGCAAGTACCGTGGCGTGGATGGAATGGACATGCATCACGCAGCGGGCATGCGGCAGGGCGCGGTGGATCGATCCGTGCAGTCCCCATGCGGTGGGATCGGGCGCGTCTGGGCGGGACATCGTCGACGGGTCGTTCGCATCGATCTCGATCAGGCTGGAGGCAGTGATGCGGGCGAAATGGCGGCCATTCGGGTTGATCAGAAAGCGCGAGCCATCCGCATTGACGGCGAGGGAGAAGTGGTTCGCCACAGCCTCGTGCATGTTCAGCTTCGCGGTCCAGCGGAAGGCTGCGGCCATGTCGCACCGCTCATGCCAATGGGTAAGGTTCGGGGTGGGGGCGTTCATGGGGTATCCTCGGGTTCGGGCCATGTGCCCTTGGCCATGGCAGAGAGGGTGCGGGTGATCCGGTCGAAACTGGCGGCGGCGCGCGGGACCGTGGTGCGGGCTCGGAGGTAGCCGTGGACGAGGCCTGGTTCGGTGACCGCGCGGGCGGGGGTGCCTGCGGCGGTCAGGCGGTCGGCATAGGCTGTGGCATCGTCGGCGAGCGGATCGCATTCCGCCGCGATGGCGAGTGTGGGCGGCAGGCCAGCGAAATCGCCATCCGAAAGGGGGGCGAAGGTCGGATTGGGGGGCGGTGTGGGGGAATCGCCATGGCGGATGCTGCCGTAGAACAGCACGTCGTCGCGCGTCAGCATCGGCGCATGGGCATGGATAAGGTAGGACCCTGCATCCTTGTCCCCGCCCAGTCCGGGATAGATGAGAACCATCCCCGCAATACCCAAAGCGCCTTTGCGGCCAATGGCTTGCGCAACGGCGGCGGCGAGGTTGCCGCCTGCGCTGTCGCCCGCCAATAGGAGCGGTGCGGGGCATTCGGTGGCAATCGCGCGGGTGGCGGCAACGGCGTCAAGATAGGCGGCGGGGTGGGGGTGTTCGGGGCAGAGGCGGTAATCGACCGAGACGACGGTGAGGCCGGTGCGGGCGCAAAGCTCGGCGCAGATGTCGTCATGGCTGTGCAGGCCGCCCACGACGAAGCCACCGCCGTGGAAATAGACCACCGTGCCGCCGCTGCCGGGATAGAGAAGGCAGGGGACGCCACCGAAGGAGCGGTCATGGGCGGTGATGCCGGGGGGGTAGCCCTGATGGAATTCACGGCAGAGCGCATCGTAGATCGCGCGCTGGTCGGCGATGGAAAGGCTTGCCGTATCAGGGGGGTAGCTGGCCTCGGACCGGCGGATGAAATCCCAGGTCGCGGCATCGATCAGGCGGGAGTAATCGGGGCTCTGCATGGGCTTACTGTGCCGCAGGGCGGGACACAGGGCTAGGCCGGATGCGCCAGATCGGATGTCGCCAATCGGCAGTTCCGAAAGGGGAGCAGCGCCTTTCGGCGCTGCGCCGTCGTTAAGGATTTGACCCGAAGATCAGGCGAGGGCGAGGTTGGTCGCCGACTCGCGGCCGTCGCGGCCTGCTTCGATGTCGAAGGTCACGGCCTGGCCGTCTTTCAGGCCACGCAGGCCTGCACGTTCCAGAGCGGTGATGTGAACGAACACGTCCTTCTTCCCGCCTTCCGGCGCGATGAAGCCGTAACCCTTTGTTTCATTGAACCATTTCACGGTGCCTTTGGCCATCGTGAAGTCTCCTGTCTAGTCCCCGCCCGCACCGTGCGGCGGCTTGGCCCCGTCAGCCTGGGTCGATGCTGTGGCCGGAAGATCCGAGACAGAAGTCGATTTAGAATAACGTCGCGGGGGACATATGGGCGCGGCGGGTGAGAAAATCAAGAAAATTGGGGTTAATGTTCGGCTTTCGGCGACGATCGGTGGAAATCATTACATTCACAGACTTGAATTTAATGCCGGGGCGGGCTACATCGGCGGCAGGACGGCCCCGTTTCCGTGGCCAAATGGATGGAGTGGATGACATGACCCTTGACCGTGCCGTGATGGCCTTTGCCGGTGTGATGGTGTTGATCAGCGTGCTGCTGACGCAGTTCGTTTCGCCTTATTTTCTGTGGTTTACCGTCTTCATCGGGGCGAACCTGATCCAGTCGGCGATCACCGGTTTCTGCCCGGCGGCGGCGATCATGAAGAAGATGGGCCTGCGTCCGGGCTGCGCTTTCTGACCCGCCACGACGGCACCGCGGCACCCGGTTTACCAAAACTGGCTGGGACGCATTGGCCCGGCAACATTTGTGCCCTGTTTTGTGCCGCCTTTTGTGCAGCAAACTGTGGGCACGCAGCGAACGGTGACTTAATGAAATCGTCTCAGTGAAGGCGGGGTCGCGGCCCCGCCTTAACCGTTTCGAAAGATCGGCATGGCAGGACCCATCCCCATGTCGAACTACCTTCGCCCCAAGGTGACCGGTGCGCGCATCTTCTTCACGGTCTGTCTGGCCGAGGAGGGGAGCGATCTGCTGACCCATGAGGTGGCGGCGCTGCGGCAGGCAGTGGCGGTGACGAAGGCGGAGCGGCCCTTCGGCATCGCGGCCTGGGTCGTGCTGCCCGACCATATGCATTGCGTCTGGCAGATGCCCTCGGGAGATCGGGATTACGGGACGCGGTGGCGGTTGATCAAGAGCCGGTTTTCAATGGGCCTGCCGATCGGTCCGTTACGGCAGAGCCATGTCCGGCGGCAGGAGCGCGGCATCTGGCAGCGACGGTTCTGGGAGCATCATCTGAGGGATGAGCGGGACTTTGCGAACCATGTGGACTATTGCCACGTCGATCCGGTGAAGCACGGCTTCGTCGTGCGGCCGGAGGATTGGCCTTTTTCCTCTGTGCATCGGGCGTAGGGTGCGTGCTTGCACGCACCACCCCGGAGGACAAGTTTAGGAAGGTGCGTGCGAGCACGCACCCTACTGAAGCTGTGGGTTTGCGGGGTGCGTGCGAGCACGCACCCTACGGGGTTCGGGGTTTCACCCGCCCGTCAGCGCGAGAACTTCTTGTACTTCACCCGCTTGGGCTGCACCGAATCCGGGCCGAGGCGGCGGATCTTGTCGTCCTCGTAATCCTGGAAGTTGCCTTCGAACCATTCCACATGGGCATCGCCTTCGAAGGCGAGGATATGGGTGCAGAGGCGGTCGAGGAAGAAGCGGTCGTGCGAGATGATGACCGCGCAGCCTGCGAATTCTTCGATGGCTGCTTCCAGCGCCTGCAGGGTTTCGACGTCCAGATCGTTGGTCGGTTCGTCGAGCAGAAGGACGTTGCCGCCGGATTTCAGCAGTTTCGCCATGTGCACGCGGTTGCGTTCCCCGCCCGAGAGGATGCCTACCTTCTTTTGCTGATCCGAGCCCTTGAAGTTGAAAGAGGAGCAATAGGCGCGGCTGTTCACTTCGGCATCGCCCAAGACCACCACGTCGAGCGCATCGGTGATCTCTTCCCAGACGTTCTTGTTGCCGTCGAGCGCGTCGCGCGACTGGTCGACATAGGAAAGCTGCACCGTGTCGCCCAGCGTGATCGTGCCGCTGTCGGGCTTTTCCTGACCGGTGATCATCTTCATCAGCGTGGACTTGCCCGCGCCGTTTGGCCCGATCACCCCCACGATGCCGCCCGGCGGCAGCGAGAAGCTGAGGTTTTCGATCAGCTGCTTGTCGCCCAAGGCTTTGGAGACGTTTTCGAATTCGATGACCTTCGACCCGAGGCGGGGCCCATGCGGGATGATGATCTGGGCGCGGCCGACCAGTTCCTTGACCGACTCGTCCGCCATCTTTTCATAGGCTTGGATACGGGCCTTGGATTTGGCCTGACGGGCCTTGGCCCCGGCGCGGATCCATTCGAGTTCCTTTTCCAGCACCTTCTGCTTGGCCTTGTCCTCGCGCGCTTCTTGGGCGAGGCGCTTGGCCTTGGCGTCCAGCCAAGAGGAATAGTTGCCCTCATGGGGCAGGCCGCGGCCGCGTTCCAGTTCCAGAATCCACGTCGTGATGTCGTCAAGGAAGTAGCGGTCGTGGGTCACGGTCAGGATCGTGCCCTTGTATTCGATCAGGTGCTTTTGCAGCCAAGCGATGGTTTCGGCATCAAGGTGGTTCGTCGGTTCGTCGAGGAGCAGCATATCGGGCGCCTCGAGCAGGAGCTTGCAGAGCGCGACGCGGCGGCGTTCGCCGCCCGAGAGGGTTTCGACATTGGCGTCATCGGGGGGGCAGCGCAGGGCCTCCATCGCGACGTCGATCTGGCTGTCGAGATCCCAGAGGTTTTCGGCGTCGATTTCGTCCTGCAGCTTGGCCATTTCTTCGGCGGTCTCGTCCGAATAGTTCATGGCCAGTTCGTTGTAGCGGTCGAGCTTGCCCTGCTTTTCGGCGACGCCGAGCTTGACGTTCTCGCGCACCGTCAGGTTGGGGTCGAGCTGGGGTTCCTGCGGCAGGTAGCCCACCTTGGCGCCCTTGGCGGCCCAGGCTTCGCCTTGAAAATCCTTGTCCCAGCCGGCCATGACGCGCAGCAGGGTGGATTTCCCCGCGCCGTTCACGCCGACGACGCCGATCTTGACGCCTGGGAGGAAGTTGAGGCGGATGTTCTCGAACACCTTCTTGCCGCCGGGATAGGTCTTTGAGACGCCATCCATGTGGTAGACGTATTGATACGAGGCCATCGTGCCGCTCCTGTTCCGGAATCCTTCGGGGTGTCGGGGGACCATGTAGCGATAATGCTGGACAGTGGCAACGTTGGGTGGTTGGGCTTTGCCTTGGAATTTCAGGCGGAGGGGCGGCGTGCGGGCAGGATTCCCCGTGGCGCGGAGGGGGATGGTGATCGGGCTTCTGGGCGGGTCTTTCGATCCGGCGCATGGGGGGCATGTTCACATCACGCGCGAGGCGCTGAAGCGGATGGGGCTGGACCGGGTCTGGTGGCTGGTTTCACCCGGCAATCCGCTGAAGGCGCGGGGGCCTGCGCCTTTGGCGGACCGGATGGCGCGGGCGCGGGCGGTGATGCGCGATCCCCGCGTGGTGGTCAGCGATCTGGAGGCGCGGCTGGGCACGCGGTTCACGGCCGAGACGTTGGAGCGGCTGGCCGCGATCTATCCCGGGGTGCGCTTCGTCTGGCTGATGGGGGCGGACAATCTGGGCCAGTTCCACCGTTGGGAGCGGTGGGGGGACATCCTGCGGATGGTGCCCGTGGGCGTGCTGGCGCGGCCCGGTTGGGGGGTGCGGGGGCGGGTGTCCAAGGCCGCGCGCATCTTCCGGGGCGAGAGGGTGGCGCGGGGAGAAGTGCTGCGGGTGCGGGATGCGCCTGCATGGTGTTTCGTGAACCTGCCGATGGACGGGTCATCGTCGACGGCCATCCGGGCGCGGGGGGAATGGCGGGGCTGATGCGCCTGTGATGGCGCGGCGCTTGCCGGGGCGGCGGGGCTTTGGCTAGGGTTCTGCAGTCTGGGGTTTCGCTTTCTGGGTTTTCGCTTTCT